>ERZ842401.303-NODE-303-length-69685-cov-28.753483_pt1 | contig 69685 bp, 70 predicted proteins | sample MGYA00521270_ERZ842401 | MGnify/ENA primary metagenome ERZ842401 (study PRJEB31892, sample SAMEA3878208) | bioreactor metagenome | biome: Moose rumen | place: Sweden | collected 2011-10 | study: EMG produced TPA metagenomics assembly of the PRJEB12797 data set...
TTTGTGCAAAGATAACCACTTTAACCTTTGGTTTAAATTTTTGGGAGCATTATACGTATTTACGCAGATTTTTCTATTGCAAAGATACACAAATTTTCGTCAATAGTTCATAAAAATTGACAAAAATTTGATTTTTCAAATAAGATTTCTTTTTTAATCTATCTTTGTAAAGAAAAAGCTGTATCTTTGCAAAAATTTTAAAATCAAGATATATGGAACTTGGCAGATTCGGCTATTGCTGGTTGGACACCTGGGTGATTATTTATGGCTAATACACCATCTCACCATTAATAAACGTGTTCACCACCTTCACTTCTGTGATTTTTTCGTCTGAAATCGTCATGATGTCATCGGAAAGGATGACAAAATCAGCCTCTTTGCCGATTTCAATGCTGCCTTTGCGGGACTCAGCGAAATAACCTTTGGCTGCCCATATCGTCATCGACTTCAATGCTTCCTCACGATTTAATTTATTATCTGTCAAGTGCTCGCGAGCCACAGATGAATAAAACGTCTTAAGAGGTGAGATATGCTCGATGGGGAAGTCGGTACCGTTGATGAGCCAGCCGTTTTGCTTGAGCAATGTCTTGTAAGCATAGGCATTTTTTACACGTTCAGAACCAAGTCGTTCCTCCGCCCATGGCATGTCGGAGGTGCAATGTGTCGCCTGTATCGACGGGATGATGTTGTATTCTTTGTACAATGCAAAATCCTGAGGATCAACTACTTGTGAGTGTTCAATGCGCCATCTGAGGTCGTTTTGGCCTTTGAGAAACTTAGCATATTCATTCAGAATAATCCTCACGCCGCCGTCGCCTATGGCATGGCAGCACACCTGGTAACCGGCTTTGTATGCCTTCTCGCACACGCGGTCATAGAAAGCTTCATCTTCTACCATAAGTCCCATATTACCATCATCGTCGCTGTATGGCTCGAGCAAGCGTGCGCCGCGCGAGCCAAGAGCACCGTCGGCGTAGATCTTCACCGAACGTATCGTAAGACGGTCTTTCTCAATGACTCCGAATTTCATGAAATAATCCATCGTCTCATCGTCAGGGTTGATCATAGCGTTGATTTTCATCTTCACGACTCCTTGCTGCTGAAGACTGTCGATTAAAGCTATGGATCTGATATCGAGACCGGCATCGGTGACACCTGTGAGACCCACAGCGAAACAGTCGCGCTGAGCTATCTTTAACGCATTGGTTTTCTGATTGTTATCCATTGGTGGGATGACAGCCTTTGCCATATCAGCGGCGTTGTCGAGAAGTATTCCGGTGGGCTTTCTGTTTTTTAAAACTATTTCACCGCCATCCACTTTCGATTTCGCATTCAAACCTATGGTTTTCAACACATTATCGCTAACGAGTACGGCATGCCCGTCAACACGAGTGAGAAGCACTTTTTTGTTTGGGAAACGTCGGTGAAGCTCAATATTTGTCGGGAACTCCTTCACCTCCCACAGATTCTGGTCCCAGCCGCGTCCCAAGAGCCATTCCGAAGTGTTGTTTTTATCATGTTTTTCAAGTCTTTCAAGCACCTCATTGAACGATGTGCAGCCGTTGAGGTCGGCATAACGGGCTTTCCATTCGCCGTAGCCCATGAAATGGCAATGCCCATCGATGAAGCCTGGATATATGCTTTTGCCTTGAGCATCAAGGATATAGGTGGCATTGTAATGCCTTAAGATATCTTTGTCGGTGCCGACAGCCACAAATTTGCCGTCCAAAACAGCAAAAGCTTGTGCCTTACTGAATTGATTGTCAACGGTATAGATGTTGGCGTTATGTACTATCAAATCGACTTTCGTCTTGCTGCACGAAAACAATGATATTACCGATAATAACAATAAAAATCTTTTCATGACATTAAGGGGGCTGACATGAATGTCAGCCCCCTAATCTTATAACTTATTGTAAAACAATGATTTGCTTATTGCTTGTGCCATTTTCATCTGTTATAACAAACAGATAAGCACCTTTCTCGATGTTTGAGACGTCAACGTTGGTTTTACCCGATATATTTTTATTATATACCAACTGGCCAGTGGTGTTATACACATTGAGCACCCCGTTGTTTGCTGACTCAACTGTAACGATTCCGTTGGATGGGTTAGGATAGATGACAACAGCGTCAACTGTGTTTTCTTCAATATCTTCATATTTTGAGAATGAGAACTCGTTCGATTCTTTATCTTTGAAATTTCCGCCTGAGAACAGTGTGGTTGATCCTGCTTTTAAGCCATATAGACCATTTCCGGAGGCAAGACCGTCGCCATCCGCATCATAAATAGTGAAAAGATAGCAACCGCCATTCTCAAGATCAAAATCCTCAGAATACATGTGATGCGCCTCATCGTAAGGTCCGCCGCTAAGAACCACTTCTCCTGTGGCTGTATTGACGATGTCCCACGTGGTGGCTTGAGGGTTGTCGTCAGTGCGAATAGTGAGTTTGAAGCTCTTGTTGAAGACAAATGGAGCCTCTTCAAAACTGTAGTTTATAACACTTGTTTCGTAATCGTCCGGAACACCGTTGACCTGGGAGATTTCTACTTTAAGATTATTGGTTGAGCCAAAACCGAATTCCAACTCACCCAAACTGATATTCGCACTTCTTGCAGTCTCGACATTACCTTCCCACGTTATCTGTTTAATTGTATCTTCATTAACTAATACATTGATATCCAATGTGTTGATTGTCTCTGAACCAAAATTGTCAACTGTAATATATGGTGACATGGTGCCGGAGCAAACCTTTTTCTTAGCATGGTCGATGTTACTAATCTTGGCTTGTTTTGCAAAGAAAGGCTCTAAGTTTTCTGATGACTTGCAACCTTGCAGCACCTCTTTCGTGTTGGAGTCCTGAAGCCAAGCAACAGCTGTCAACTCATTGACATCCATCACGTTAGCTAAAGCCCACGAATATTGGTATGCGAAATAGTCGCCGGCTTGCATTGCTTGGATGCTTGTGCCCGATGCATTGGGAAGCATCTTCTTCATCACGTTATGGAATACTCGTTCACCATTGGAGTAGGTGCAAGGTGCTGAAGTGTAGGTCATGGTTTGCTCAAGCACTGCAATATGAAGTTTCAAGTTGCTTGAACTGATGTCTGTCGAGGCGCGGCCCATCACAGTCACGGTGATAGTGTCCTGTGTCTCATTCAGATAATAGTTCATCCGCATCTCAATCGGCGACTCAACGGCAGCCCACTGGTTGATGAGATTCTGATTCACGCTGGCTGAGTTGCCCGACCAGCTCCCGTCGCCGATCGATATCGGCACACTGTTTACACTATAATATGAAACCCTTGACGAGACCTCAGTCGGATTGTGCAGATTCATCGGGTCGCCGGCATAAGGCCAGTTGACATGGTATTTAATCGCGATGAGTTGGTCGGCATTATTATTAATAAGGTTGTCGAGATTCGGGTTCGCCGAAGCGCACGGACCGCAAGTGGCGCTCGTAAAGCATTCAAGCACAACGATTCTCTGATTCTGGGCATGAGTGATGCCGATGCCTAACAAAAGGCTTAAAGTCAGTAATGACAAAATTTTTTTCATGGTGTAAGATTTTATTAATTATTATTTTTAATGAGATATTGATTATCAATGTCTTTTAGTTTAAAATATTTCTTGATTACATCATTTTTCAACAATTCTGAACTCATCCCGGCTGCAAAAGGTTCGTTTCTTGCAATAATCCACAGGTTGTCGGTGTAGCGGAGCAGCAATTCGAGGTCATGTGAACTGAAAAGGATGGCTTTCTTTTGTTCCTTAGCGAGCTTTTTCAGCAACGAAAACAGCTCTATTTTGCTCGGATAATCCAGAAATGCCGTAGGCTCGTCGAGCATGATGATTGGCGTGTTCTGTGCTATCGCTTTGGCAATCATAACCTTCTGTTTCTCACCGTCTGACAATGTATTAAATGCTCTGTCAATCAGATTGTTGGCACCAACTAATTCAAGTGATACTTTAATCTCTTGCTCGTCCTTTTCCGACAGCTTTCCAAACATGCCCGTGTAAGGATAACGACCTGCTGCAACGACGTCGAAGACTTTCAAAAACATATCATCAGGACGTTCTGTCAGCACGATGCCGAGCAGTTTGGCGCGTTCCTTAGGGGTGTAAGACAAGAGGTCTTTTCCGAACAGCTCGATGGTGCCGCTAACAGGCTTTATGTGAGTCGAAAACGTCTTGAAAAGCGTTGATTTTCCCGCGCCGTTTGGACCGATGAGAGCTATTATGTCGCCTTCGTGGAGGGTGACATTGATGTCGGAAACAATGGTTTTGTCGTTGTAACCTATTGATAATGATGATGTTTTTAGTATTTCCATTATTTTCTGCTTTTCAAAATCACTGAAATTACCACTGGTGCGCCGATGAAAGCCGTCACTGCGTTGATTGGCAGGTTGCCGTCGAAGCCCGGCATTCGTGCGATGAGGTTACAAAACAGCGCCATATCCATTCCAATCAGCATGGTGGCGGGGATAAGCAGCCGATGGTCGCTGCTCTTGAATAGGAATCGCGCGATATGAGGCATTGCGAGGCCTACGAAGGCGATAGGACCGCAATAAGCCGTCACAATGGCCGTGAGATAGCCTGAGACGAGGATGATTACGACGCTGTTCTTTCGGATGTTCAATCCCAGGTTCTCCGCGTACATCTCGCCTAAAAGCAAGATATTGAGGTTTTTAGACAGAAAAAACGAGACAAACAGTCCGATGATTATGCTGATGGCAAACACCGGCATCTTCGACGTGCCGACACCGGAGAAGCTGCCCATACCCCATATGACGAAGGCGTGGATGTCTTCTTTCAGACTGAAAAATTTCAAGATGTCAGTGATTGAACCGGCCAAGTATGCAATCATCAAGCCTATGATTATCAACGTCGTCATGTTTTTCATTCGCGAGCTGAACGCGAGCATAACAAAAAGCACCAACACGGCTCCGATGAACGCCGCGAGACTCACTCCAATGGTTGACCACCATCCGAACGATGACATCGCAGCGCCTGAGATGGCTCCTGTAAGCAGTATCACAATGCCTACACCCAAGCTGGCGCCGCTGCTGATGCCAAGCATCGAGGGGTCTGCTAACGGATTGCGGAACAACGTCTGCATCAAGAGACCCGCCACCGACAACGCGGCGCCAGCTAATAACGCCGTCAAAGCCTGTGGAAGTCTGTAGTTGAATATTATGACACTCAATGTGTTATCAGTGTTGTCTTTAAGCAATACTTTAAATATGTCTTCTATCGGTATCGTGACCGATCCGACAAACAAATTGAGGATAAAAAGTATTATCCCGAAGGCGATTATCCCCAAAATTCCTATTGTTATCTTGTTATTTTTCATCTGTCAGTTTGTAGAAATAATGTGGTTTGTAATCGCTCTCCACCAACTCCGGATGGAAGGCGAAGACGAAGTCTTTCAGCAGCAAATCAGGCTCATATTCCGATTTCTCGAAATAGCCGCTTTGCCGGATGTCACACACGAGGATGTCGCGGTTTTCGTAGGCCTTGAAATGCGTATATAATTCATTTTCAACGGCTAAACGCTCATATGAATACTTCGTGTTTGTCGAATTCATTATACGCCAGAAGTCGGCGTCACGTGCCTTTATAAGCACCGTCTCCGCGTCCACGGGCAGGCTCGCAGTGGAGTTGTTGTCAGCCCAGATGTAATCGGCACCAGCGTCATGGAAAATCTGTGAGATATAGCTCTTGCCGCCAGGCAGATACCACTGTCCCTCGAACGGCAAATCAGAGAAGACGGTGGGGCGATACTCTACATTTTCGCAAAGCGACTTCAATGATTCATAACGACTTACGATGTTATGAAACCATTCGTCGGTGTCTTTCTCACGGCAAGAGAGGAAGCCTATCAGCTTCAGCCATTCAGCCCGTCCAAGCGGATGATTCTCAAGGTAATCGGCGAACGGCAGCATCACCGCACCTGTCAATTCCCCAATCTCATTCTTCGGAACGGTTGAATAAGGCGTGTAAAGGATAAGGTCGGGGTGCAGGCTGATGGCGACTTCGGTCTTAAGACTCGTCTCAATGCCCACATCTTCAATAAGTTTCGCCGCTAAAAGCTGTTTGATGTCGGGGTTGGACGTGTAGTCGCTCTCAAGAATCCCTTTCACTCTTGAAATCTCGCCAAGCTCAAGAAACACAGACCATTGCGTCGATGAATAAGCAATCACGGAATGCACCGGAGTGCGAATCACCGTCTTGCTACAAAGCTCATCAGGCAGCTGTAAAGTGTCGGGATAAAGATAAAACTCACCGAGCGACTTGTCGTTCCAAGGACACGAAACATTGACGTAATATCCTGATTTATAATGGTTTATGATGAGATAACTCGAAAATTCCATCAGATTTTCATTTTCTGAATCCTGACTTTTATTCCGCTTACTTTGACTATCGCAGCATGAAATAAATGCGCAAGTCATTGATAAACATATATATAGCAATTTTTTAATCACGATTTACACATTTTAAATCTAAAACGCAAAGATAGTAAAAATTATGATTGGCATTGTGAATAATTATTTAAATAAAATGGCTGAAATCTCAAAAAAATTATTTATTTTTGCATTCTAAAAAATAGAAATTATGGGAATTTTCATGTTTCACAGGCCTGAGATGCCTAAATTCAACTATATTCCAAGGTTTTACAATCCTGAAAAGGAAGAATTGGAGAGGAGGAAAGCTGCGATGGGTTTGGAATCACAACTCTCTGACAGTGAGAAACTTAGAGTTAAGATGCGCCAACGGTGGGGCAGAACCGGCGATGACGGAAGGCCGGTAAAGCAAAAAAGTGCGTTCCATGGCTTGCGGATAGCTCTGATTATAGGTATATCGGCGTTTTTTATCTTTTTGATTTTCTTCACGCCTTTCGTGGAGAATTTTGTAACGATGTTCTTACATCTTGGAGGTAAATAGTTATGTCGTTGGATATCATCAAGTTACTTCCGGATTCCGTAGCCAACCAGATTGCGGCGGGTGAGGTCATTCAACGACCTGCGTCTGTCGTAAAGGAGTTGATAGAGAATGCGATAGATGCCGGTGCCACCCAAATCGACCTGATTGTGAAAGACGCCGGCCGCACTTTCATCACCGTCATCGACAACGGCTGCGGCATGTCGGAGACCGACGCGCGTCTTTGTTTCGAGCGTCACGCGACATCAAAAATCAAGAGTGCCGACGACCTCTTTGCCATAAAAACCATGGGTTTCCGTGGAGAGGCACTCGCCTCGATAGCGGCGGTGGCACAGGTGGAGCTGACCACTCGCCGTAAAGAAGACGAGGTGGGCACCAAGATTCGCATCGACGGCTCAAAAGTGATGGAACAGCTCCCGAAACCGATGTCGGTGGGCACTAACTTCACTGTTAAAAACCTGTTTTTCAACGTGCCGGCACGACGTAACTTCCTGAAATCCAATGAGGCGGAGCTACGTCATATCAACGAAGAGTTCTTCCGTATCACCATCATGAACCCTGAGATAGGATTCACCTTCGTGAGCAACGACAAAGAGCTGTTCCACCTTTATCCGGGTACACTTAAACAACGTATCGTGGGGCTTTTCGGCAAGGATTATGATGGTAAGTTATTGCCTGTCAATCAGATAACGGAGACGGTGACGATAGACGGATTCATAGTGAAACCCGAATACTCCAAGAAGACTCGCGGCGAGCAGTATTTCTTCGTGAATCGCCGTTTCATCAAGCACGCCTATCTGCATCATGCGGTGGAAAACGCTTACAAAGAATTGATTCCGCAAGACTGTCTGCCGGGCTATTTCCTTAATATTCAGATAGATCCGAGAGAAATAGACATCAATATCCATCCGACAAAGACCGAAGTCAACTTCATCGACGTGAAGCTGATTTACGCCATCATGCACTCGGCGGTGCGTAAAGCCATAGGACAGAATAACTTGGCTCCGACGTTGGATTTCGACATCAACCCTAACATGGGGATTGACTTCGGGGCGGCAAGTCAGATGAACAGACCTGTAATAACGCCGAAAACAGATTTCGACCCGACGTTTAACCCATTCAAAATCAATCCGATAAAGCATCAACAGCAGAATTGGCGTATTGCATACGACACAAGCGGCGATGTGGTCGGAAACACCAATTTTGACGAGGATAATGAAGAAAACAAGCCGTTGGATGAAGAGCAGAAGAGCCTTTTCATCCAGCTGAAGCAGTCTTACATAGTAACTGCCGTCAAATCCGGAATCATTGTCGTTGACCAGCATCTGGCACACGAGCGCATCCTTTACGAGAAGTATCTGAAAGAGATGGGGACCGAGATGAATGTGTCGCAACAGGAGCTGTTTCCGCATCATATCTCATTGAATATCAACGATGCCTCGATTTTGAAAGAGATTAAACCGGAGCTTGAGAGAATAGGTTTCAGGATTGAGGCGATGAACAACACCACTTTTGTCATCAACGGCACACCCGTTGATTGCAAAGGCAGTGACGTCATTTCAATAATAGATAGAATTTTAGAGGATTACAAAAACAATATGTCCGGCAATCAATCAGATAGAAAATTGAATTTAGCGCGTTCGTTAGCATCGCAAATGGCGGTGAAGTCTGGCAAGACACTGAGTACTTTGGAGATGCAAGACATCATCGACAGGCTGTTTGGCTGCGCGGTGGCGGAGGTGTCGCCAAACGGCAGAAAAATATTCACTATCATCAATGTTGACGACATAAAAACACGTTTGAACAAATGAGCAATCAATTTAGACCCCAAGGATTTTCGATTTTACCTGTAGTGGTAAAAAACCTGTTGATAATCAATGTTGTATTTTTCTTGGCGACATGGGCCGCGGAGTCTGTGTGGCGCATCGACCTGTCACAATATCTCGGCTTGCATTACATCGGGGCATCCGATTTCAGGCCGTATCAGTTCGTGACGTACATGTTCATGCACGGCAACTTCGCGCATATCTTCTTCAACATGTTCGCGCTGTGGATGTTCGGCAACCCTATTGAAAACGCATGGGGACCTAAGCGGTTTCTGATATTCTACTTCGTTTGCGGCATAGGTGCGGGGCTGACACAAGAGCTCGTGCAATACATTCAACTGCATGACATAATCCAAAATTATGAGTATGTGAGACTTGGCGGCAATAGCATCCCTGTTGACGATTATCTCAACATGCTAACCACCGTTGGTGCCTCAGGAGCCGTTTACGGCATACTCTTAGCATTCGGCATGATGTGGCCTAACTCAAAGATTTACATTTACTTCGCCATCCCGATAAAGGCAAAATGGTTCGTGCTGATTTACGGTCTCATCGAGCTGTTCTCAGGCTTCTCGTCGGTTGACAACGTGGCGCATTTCGCTCATGTGGGCGGCATGCTTTTCGGATTGCTGCTGATTTTATATTGGCGTCATAAAGAGACGGGATGGATACCGAATCTCAAGATAAGGTTCAACAAAAACAAATCCGGCGGAGAACACCCGCAGTCGGATTGGGATTACAACAGACAACGTCACAACGACGACCGCAGGACCGACGAAATCCTTGACAAGATCAGCAAAAGCGGCTACGACAGCCTGACGGAGGAGGAGAAAGAATTCTTGTTCAAGCAAAGCAAGAAAGGCTGATGAATTTCAAGCTGTCATCGGATTTTAAGCCGACAGGCGACCAGCCGCAGGCCATAGAGCAACTGAAAAACGGCATCATGGCAGGCGAGAGGTATCAGACACTGATGGGCGTCACCGGCTCGGGGAAGACGTTCACAATCGCCAATATGCTCGCGGAACTCAACCGCCCGGCATTGATTCTGAGCCATAACAAGACCCTCGCGGCGCAGCTTTACAGCGAGTTCAAACAGTTTTTCCCGGAAAACAAAGTCGAATATTTCGTGTCTTACTATGATTACTATCAGCCTGAGGCATTCATCCCGCAGACGAATACCTACATAGAAAAAGATTTGTCCATTAACGACGAGATCGACAGGCTGCGTCTGAGTACCACCTCGGCCTTGCTTTCCGGCAGACGTGACGTTATCGTGGTGTCCTCAGTGTCGTGTATTTACGGCATAGGCAACCCGGAGGATTTCAGCCATAACGTCATCAATATCGAGCTTGGCGAGAAAATCAGGCGCGACGACTTGCTGTTTAATCTGTCGAATGCCTTGTATAACCGCAATGACATTGAGTTCACGCGAGGACGTTTCCGCGTCAAAGGCGACACGGTGGATGTGTTCCCTGCCTATTCCGACATTCCTTTCCGGATAATTTTCTGGGATGACGAGATCGAAGAGCTGGAGTCATTCGACCCTATCAACGGCACGAGAATAGAGAACTTTCAGAACATAACGCTGTTTCCGGCGAATATTTTCGTCACCTCCAAGGAAAAGATAAAAACGGCTACGGAAGAAATACTGCTCGACATGTTCAAACAAGCCGAGTATTTCCGCGAGATAGGTAAGTTTGAGGACGCCAAACGGATAGAAGACCGTGTGAATCATGATGTTGAGATGATACGCGAACTCGGATATTGTTCGGGAATCGAGAACTATTCGAGATATTTCGACGGCAGGGCGGCTGGCACACGTCCGTTCTGTCTCCTTGACTTCTTCCCGGATGACTTCATCACCATCATCGATGAAAGCCACGTCACCGTGTCGCAGATTAGAGGCATGTACGGAGGCGACCGCTCAAGAAAACAGACCTTGGTGGAATATGGGTTCAGACTGCCGTCGGCACTCGACAACAGACCTCTGAAATTCGATGAGTTTGAGGCACTTACAGGTCAGACGATATATGTCAGCGCCACACCTGGCGACTACGAGATGCAACAGACACAAGGCGCTTACGTGGAACAGCTCATCCGCCCGACAGGACTTCTTGACCCCGTGATAGAGGTGCGCCCCTGCACTAATCAAGTTGATGACCTCGTCGATGAGATAGTCATGGTGATACAACGCAAACAACGTGTGCTCGTCACCACTCTGACGAAACGTATGGCCGAGGAGCTGACGAATTATCTTAACAACTTGAATATCAACACACGATACATTCACTCCGATGTAGATACCTTAGACAGGGTCGATATTATGATGGGCTTGAGAAGAGGCGACTTCGACGTTTTGGTTGGCGTCAACCTGCTTCGTGAGGGCTTGGATTTGCCTGAGGTTCAATTGGTTGCCATCCTTGATGCCGACAAAGAAGGCTTTCTTCGCTCAGAACGTTCCTTGACACAGACGGCAGGACGCGCCGCACGTAACGCCGACAGCAAAGTCATAATGTACGCCGACAAAATCACGGAGTCGATGCAAAAAACCATCGACGAGACGCAACGGCGGCGTGAGAAACAGATGGCGTACAACATTGAGCACGACATAGTGCCCAAGACCATCATCAAGCCGCTCGACAACGCGTTGAGCGACAGCATAAGCAGACATAATCTCGTGGAATATGAGATGGCTGAAGAGCATATCAGGGCGGTGGCGGAAGAAAAAGCCGCTGTTTACCGCTCGGCAAAAGACATCAAAAAAGCAATGCAGGAGGCCAAGAAAGAGATGGAGAAATCCGTCAAGGAACTCGATTTCATAAATGCCGCCAAATACCGTGACATTATCGTCGCTTTGGAAGAGAAACTAAACAAAATCACTTGATTATGAATACATTAGCAGTGCCATTCTTCGCCACTGATGCGGTGTGGAATATCATGATACAACTCTGCATAATTGCTGTGGGTCTTCTTGCAGGAAACATAGTGCGGACAAAAGTGCCGTTCATGCAAAAGAGCTTAATCCCCTCAGCATTGATTGGTGGAGCTTTAATATTGATTTTCAAAGCTATATATACCGATTTGTGCGGATGGGAGAATTTGATTGACAAAACATCAATGGAAATAATAACATATCATGCCTTAGGTCTCGGTTTTGTGGCTTTGGCACTGAAAAACAACAAAGTCGAGTCGAAATCAAGTACGATGAAAGTCATTGAGACAGGCACCTTGACGGCAATCACATATATCATCCAAGGCATTGTGGGACTGTTAGTTACGATTCCGATGTTCTATTTCGGCAAGAAGATTTTCTATGCCGCCGGTTTGCTCCTCCCGATGGGTTACGGACAAGGTCCCGGACAAGCACTGAATTTCGGCACCATCTATATGGACAGAGCTGCCGAACAAGGCATATTTTTCCCGGGTAAAGACTTCGGATTGTCAATAGCGGCAATGGGTTTCATCGTCGGCTGCGTCGTCGGAGTGGTTTATCTGAACATTTTGAAACGTAAGGGCAAAATAAAGATTTCCGAGATTCAGGAGAAACAACGAAACAAGCTCAGCGACTACGAAGGCGAAAACGAAATCCCTGATACTGAATCAGTTGACAAATTCTCAATTCAGATTTGCCTGGTTCTTTTTACATATCTTTTGGTATATCTTGTCAATCATCTTCTCCAGACATTGGATCTCGGCACTTTCGGCGAAAAAACCCTGATGCCGTTGATGTGGGGTTTTAACTTCCTGCTTGGTACGCTGTTCGGCATTATGGTGAAAGGCATTATAAAAAGTCTGCAAAAGGCTAAAATAATGAAAAGAGAATATATCAATAACTATCTGCTGAACCGTATCAGCGGCTTCTTTTTCGATATCATGATTGTGGCAGGTACGGCTGCCATAAACTTCAGCGAATTCAAGGGATTTGCGCTTCCTTACATCCTCGTTTGTACCCTCGGCGCAATTGCCACGTTCTGGTTTGTTCTTAAAGCATGCAGACATCTTTATCCGAACTACACCTACGAAGGCTTCTTCAGCATGTTCGGCATGCTTACCGGCACTGCGTCCAACGGCATGATTCTGCTTCGTGAAATTGACCCCAAGTTCGAGACTCCTGCCGCAAACAACCTTGTTTTACAGTCACTCCCGGCGGTGGCATTGGGCTTTCCGGTTCTGCTTCTCGTCAGTTATGCTCCTCAAGGGTTCACCCGGACACTCATAACTTTGGGAATTTTGGTGGTAGTCTTCATCATTTTCAACCTCTTCCTTTTCAGGAAGAAAATATTCAAAACACGTTCACACGACACTTCAAGCAAAACGGAGCCGTAAGACAGAATTAACAATATTTTCTCAATTCTGCCTTCTGGTCATTTCGTGCGAAACGAAGTGAAGTCGAGAAATCTTTTATTTTTTTTGTTTTTAATATAAAAAAATACATTATATTTGCACACATGATAAAGGTGTAACGGCTTTTATCTTGTATTGTATTGTAACTTATTGAAATAGAATAAATTATATCATATATGAGCGAAGGACTATATTCAATGGAAGCCAAGGATTTCGACAAAACCTTGGATTTGACAAAAATCAAGCCGTACGGCGACACAATGAACGACGGAAAAACACAGTTGAGCTTCACTTTGCCGGTTCCATGCGGAGCTGAAGCGGTAGAGGCAGCGAAACAACTACTCAAGACGATGGGATTTGAGAATCCTATTGTGGTGTATTACAAGGAGTTGACACCAGGTTTCACGTTTTTTAACTGCTATGGGAGCTGCACTCATACTGTCAATTACAGCACTATTTACGTGCCGAAAGTGGAGTCTAACACTATGGACATGTACGAGACAGACCAGTACATCAAAGAAAACATAGGTCGCAAAATCGTCATCGTCGGCGCCTCGACGGGTACCGATGCCCATACAGTGGGTATCGACGCCATCATGAACATGAAAGGCTATGCCGGTCACTACGGACTGGAACGCTACGAGATGATCGAGGCTTACAACCTCGGCTCGCAGGTGCCCAACGAGGAGTTTATCGCCAAAGGCATTGAGCTTCATGCTGATGCACTCTTGGTATCGCAGACAGTCACCCAGAAAGACGTGCACATCAAAAACATGACCAACTTCATCGAGCTGATGGAGGCCGAAGGTTTACGTGACAAGATGATCTGCTGCTGTGGCGGCGCCCGTATCTCACACGAATTGGCCAAGGAACTCGGCTTTGATGCCGGTTTCGGCATGAACACCTACGCCGACGACGTGGCCTCGTTTGTCGTTCAGGAGATGGTGAAACGGGGAGTTAAATAGCCATTAGCTATTAGCCATTAGCCATTAGCTGTCATTAAATAGAAAATACAAATTAACAATTAAATATTTCAGAATATGGATAAAAATGAAATGAGAGAAGTTATCGCCAAGAGAGCGGCAAAAGAATTGCACGACGGCGATGTTGTCAATCTTGGCATTGGCATTCCGACTTTGATTCCTAACTATCTTCCGGCCGGTGTCTCAGTGACATTGCAGACTGAGAATGGCGCTATGGGCATGGGTCCCACACCTGAAGAAGGCAAGGAAGACAAAAACCTCATCAACGCCGGCGGCGGTTTCATCACCTTGACACCTGGCGCTTGCACATTCGATTCGGCGACATCATTCGCAATCATCCGCGGCGGCCACGTCAACGTGTCGTTCCTCGGCGCTCTGCAAGTGGATGAAAAAGGCAACCTCGCCAACTGGATCATCCCTGGCAAGATGGCTCCTGGCATGGGCGGCGCCATGGACCTCGTGGTGGGTGCGAAACGCGTCATCCTGACGATGGAACACACACAGAAGGGTGCTCCAAAAATCCTGAAAGAGTGTACGCTGCCTCTCACAGCAGCAGGTCAGGTCAACATGATTATCACAGAGATGGGTGTGATGGAAATCACTAAAGAAGGCATCGTCCTCACCGAGATTCATCCTGAGTTCACCGTCGAGCAGGTGCAGGCCGCGACGGAGGCGAGACTCATCATCAGCCCGAACTTGAAATCAATGGTTGACTAACATTCACTTGTCATTTCGACTGGAGCGAAGCGGAATGGAGAAATCTCATTCAATCGCAGGAGTTTTTTCGACTCACTCCGGTCGCTCGAAATGACGGAATAGATGTAATTATGGAATACAAATTCTTAAAGACCGAATTCAAAGACAACGGCATCACCATCATGACGGTGTCGGCTCCGAAGTCGTTGAACGCTCTTAACTCGACAGTCTTGAAGGAGATTGACCATTTTGTCAGCAACCTCGACACCAAGAAGACCCGCGTCCTCATCATCACGGGCGATGGCGAGAAGGCCTTCGTGGCGGGTGCCGATATCTCTGAGATGGTGCATCTCTATGAGAAAGAAGGTTATGAGTTCAGCAAACTCGGTGCCATTGCTTTCCGTAAGATCGAGACGCTGCCGATTCCCGTCATCGCGGCTGTCAACGGCTTCTGCCTCGGCGGCGGCTGCGAACTCGCGATGGCTTGCGATTTCCGTTATGCTTCAAGCAACGCCAAGTTCGGTCAGCCCGAGGTGGGCTTGGGAATCACGCCCGGATTTAGCGGGACGTACCGTCTTGCCAAGTTGGTGGGGCAGGGCATGGCCAAGGAGATGATATTCACGAGCAAGGCTATCAAGGCCGACGAGGCTTTGAGGATTGGCTTGGTGAACGCCGTCTGTGAGCCGGAAGAGCTTATGAACAAGGTGATGATGACGGCCAAGAGGATTCTTGCCAACGCGCCGTTGGCAATCGCCCACGCCAAACGTTGCATCAACGAGAGCTATGACCTCTGCGCTGACGACGCCATCGAGTTGGAGAACGTCGCATTCGGCAAATGTTTCGCCACCGACGACCAGAAGGAAGGCATGGCGGCGTTCCTCGAAAAGAGGGAGGCCGTGTTCGGAGGGAAGTAGCGGCTATCGACTTTTCAGCAGTCAGCTTTAAGTCTGGGGTTGTCCCGAGGCTGGAAGTTGGTTGCTGGAGAGAATTAAATTCTTATCTTTGTAGCAAAAACAAGGCACTATGAATGAAGTTGTACCCAACCAGCAAAATCTCATCATCTACAACACACTTGACGGCAAAGTGAGTGTGGCGATGATGGCTCGTGACGGCAATGTCTGGATGAACCAGAAACAGATGGCAGAACTTTTTGCCACCTCGATTCCCAATGTCAATATTCACATATCTAATATATTGAAAGAAAACGAGTTAGACAAGAATTCAGTTATTAAGGATTATTTAATAACTGCCACTGATGGGACGTGCTTCGCAATGTCGGAAGTATTTCCAACAAAGAAATGGAAACCCATGTACTGGCGGTTTACGAGAAATTTGACCAACGCCGCAAGCACGCCGATGCCCAACTTGTCGACCAAATGGACGACGAGGAATTGAAACAATTGGAACAACAAATCGTGAACCGAAAATAATTCTCAAAGGAAATAGACAAAAACAAATATCAAATTAATTAATTCATTAAATTCCAAACATCATGAAAATCTGTGTTATCGGAACCGGCACCATGGCCAAGGGTATCGTGAAGGCGTTCGCCGCCAAGATGCCCGTAGTCATGAAGAGCCGCACGCAAGCCAGCCTTGACAAAGCCATGGCTTCCATCTCGAAGGGCTACGGCAAGCTCGTCGAGAAGGGTAAGATGACCCAAGAGGCCGTCGATGCCCTGCTGAAAAATATCAGCACCACCACTGACTACGCCACCTTCGCCGATGCCGACCTCGTCATCGAGGCCGCCGTCGAGGAGATGCAACTCAAGAAAGACGTCTTCATGGAACTTGACAAGATCTGCAAGCCAGAGACCGTCTTCGCAACAAACTCATCATCATTGTCAATAACCGAGATAGCCGCCTGCACCACACGTCCGGCGCAGTTCATCGGAATGCACTTCTTCAACCCCGCCGACCGCATGGCCTTGGTGGAAGTCATCAAGGGACAGCTCACCAGCGACGAAGTGACCAAGTGCATCGTTGACCTCGCCACCTCCATCGGCAAGCAGCCCGTCGAGGTAAAGGAAGCCCCCGGCTTCGTCGTCAACCGCATCCTCATCCCGATGATCAACGAGGCGGTCGGCATCCTTGCCGACGGCATCGCCAGCGCGGAAGACATCGACAAGTGCATGATGCTTGGCGCAAATCACCCGATGGGTCCTTTGGCTTTGGCCGACCTCATCGGTAACGACGTCAACCTTGCTATCATGGAAGTGCTTTACAAAGAGTTCGGCGACCCGAAGTACCGCCCGCATCCCTTGCTGAGGAAGATGGTGCGTGCCGGTCTCCTTGGCCGCAAGACAGGAGAGGGCTTCTACAAGTATTAAAGTAGAAGACAGAATGCAGAAGACACAAGACAGAAGACAGAATGCGCAAAGCGACGATGATTCATGTCTTCTGGCAAATAAATGGATTAACAAGTTAAATAAAGTATTAATAAAAGGAATACATAAATTAGAAGAAGGAAGAATTCTTGGAAATGGCAACAAAGTCATATAGAGAGCTGATTGTATGGCAAAAAGCCCATGCTTTTGTTTTGAAGGTTTATTCGTGTACAGAGAAATTCCCCAAGGATGAACTGTATGGATTGACTTCTCAGTTTCGGAGAGCTGCTGTCTCTATAGCGGCAAACATATCTGAAGGTTATGCTAAAAAATCAGTTGCCGATAAAATGAGATTTTTTAATATCTCACAAGGGTCACTTGAAGAATGTTCTTATTATATTATCTTGTCAAAGGATTTGTTGTTTATTACAAAAGAACAAGCCTTTGAACTTGATGGGTTATCAAACGATATAAGAAAACTTCTTCAAGCGTATATTGTCAGGCTCGAGTCCTGAGATTCAAAATTCGTTGTCGGATTTATTCTGACTTCTGACTACTGTATTCTAAATTCTAAAAAGAAATGGATTTTAGCTATTCAAAGACAGAAGAATTGTTCCTGCAGATGATACGCTCGTTTGCGGAGAACGAAGTCAAGCCTTTGGCAGCCGAAGTTGACGAACAGGAACGTTTCCCGATGGAAACCGTCAAGAAGATGGCGAAATTAGGCTTGATGGGCATCCCGGTGCCAAGACAATATGGCGGAGCCGGCGGGACAGTGCAGATGTACATCATGGCTGTTGAGGAGCTTTCAAGAGTGTGTGCCACCACAGGCGTCATCCTCTCGGCTCACACCTCGCTATGTATGGCCCCAATCCTCGAAAACGGAACAGAGGAACAGAAGATGAAATATTTGCCGAAACTCGCTTCCGGCGAATGGATCGGCGCTTTCGGTCTCACCGAGCCTAACGCAGGTACCGACGCCGCCATGCAGCAGACAATGGCTGTTGACGCCGGCGACAAATACATCCTCAACGGTTCTAAGATTTTCATCACCAACGCGGCGTACGCTGACGTGTTCATCGTCATGGCGATGACCGACAAGAGCAAAGGCACTAAGGGCATCTCGGCGTTCATCGTCGAGAAAGGCTTCAAGGGCTTCAGCATCGGCAAGAAAGAGTTGAAGATGGGTATCCGCGGCTCTGCGACATGCGAGCTTATATTCGAAAACTGCGAGGTTCCAAAAGAGAACCTCCTCGGTCAGCTTGGCAAGGGCTTCACCATCGCTATGAAGACCCTCGACGGCGGTCGTATCGGCATCGCCTCACAAGCTCTCGGCATAGCTCAAGGTGCTATGGACGAGACGGTTAAATATACCAAGGAACGCAAGCAGTTCGGCAAGGCTATCGCCCAGTTCCAGAACACCCAGTTCCAGATGGCCGACCTCAAGACCAAGGTCGAGGCAGCACGCCTTTTGGTGCGCAGCGCCGCTTGGAAGAAAGACAAAGGCATACCTTATTCAGCCGACGCCGCTATGGCGAAACTCTTCGCAGCTGAGACGGCTATGGAAGTGACAACCAAGGCGGTGCAGTTCCACGGCGGCTATGGCTACACACGCGAATATCCGGTAGAACGCATGATGCGCGACGCCAAGATTACCGAGATTTACGAAGGTACATCAGAGGTTCAGAGAATGGTTATCGCCGGTCATTTATTTAAATAGGAGGTAAGATTATGAATATTATAGTTTGTATTAAACAAGTCCCGGATACTACAGAGATAAAAATCGATCCGGTAAAGAACACTCTTATCCGTGACGGCGTCCCAAGCATCATGAACCCTGACGATAAGGGCGGTCTCGAACTCGCCCTCCGCATGAAGGACAAATATGGTGCCAACGTCACCGTCATCACAATGGGACCTCCACAAGCCGACCTCATCCTGAGAGAAGCTTTCGCAATGGGCGTTGACAGAGCTATCTTGTTGACCGACAGGAAGTTCGCAGGCGCAGACACCCTCGCCACATCATACGCATTGGCAGGTGCCATCAAGACCTTGGACTATGACCTCATCATCGCCGGCCGTCAGGCTATCGATGGCGATACAGCACAGGTGGGCCCTGAGATGGCTGAACATCTCGGATTGCCACAGGTGTCGTATGTCATTGACGCTGAACGCGAAGATAACGGCAACTTCATCGTGAAGAAAGAGAACGAAGACAGCGTGCAGACTCTCGAAGTCGAAGGAAAATGCGTCCTCACAGTGTTGGCATCAGCATTCGAGGCGCGTTATATGACAGTATCCGGCATCGTTGACGCCTACGGCAAGGAAGTTGAGATATGGGGCGCCGACAAACTCGATGTCGATGAGACTAAACTCGGCTTGAAAGGCTCGCCGACAAAGGTGTGGCAGTCGTTCCCGAAACAGCTCAAGGCACCGGGCGAGGTGTTCGAGGTGAGCGAAGAGGAGGCTGTGGAAATCATCGTTAACAAACTGAAAGAAAAACATTTAATCTAAAAGTAAAGCCATGGATATCAAAGATTACAAAAACGTTTATGTGTTCGCAGAACAGCGCGGAGGTATGATTCAATCCGTAGCTTACGAACTTTTAGGTAAAGCCCGCGACCTCGCCGACGCTCTCGGTGAGAAAGTAGTGGCAATGTTGGTTGGCCACAATATCAAAGACCAGGCGCAGAGCCTCATCGAGATGGGTGCCGACGAGGTGCTCGTCGCCGACTGCCCTGAGCTTAAGGAATACCTGACAGAGCAGTACTCTCAGGTTGTGTATCAGATGATTACAGCCGGACATCCGAGCATAGTGCTTTACGGAGCCACCACCATAGGCCGTGACCTCGCTCCACGTATCGCCTCACGTTTGAAGACCGGTCTGACAGCCGACTGCACCAAACTGGAGATAGGTATCGTTGAGGAGACGGGCGAGAAGCAGTTCCGCTCGACACGTCCTGCTTTCGGCGGTAACTTGATGGCTACCATCCTTTGCCCTAATACACGTCCACAGATGTCAACAGTGCGTCCGGGTGTGATGCAGAAACGCGTCCGCGAGGCTGGCAGAAAAGGCGAAATCACAATGTTCGCTCCGACATTCGATGCAAGCAAGTTCAAGGTGAGAGTCATTGAGACCAAGATGAACAACAAGACCACAGCCGACATCGCCGATGCTAAGATTCTTGTTTCTGGTGGTCGTGGCGTTCACGACAAGGAAGGCTTTGGCAAGCTTCAGGCTTTGGCTGATGTCCTCGGCGGCATGGTGTCGTCATCGCGCGCCATGGTCGATGCCGGTATCATGGACCACGCCTATCAGGTGGGACAGACCGGTAAGACGGTGCGCCCGAACCTTTACATGGCATGCGGTATCTCCGGCGCCATCCAGCACCTCGCAGGTATGGAGGAGTCGGACTTCATCATCGCCATCAACAAGGACAAATACGCTCCAATCTTCAGCGCCGCTGACCTCGGCATCGTAGGCGATTTGCATAAAATCGTCCCGATGTTGACGGAGAGACTGAAGAAAGAGGTGGAGAAATAATTTTTATTTAACGATTCAAAAATTTAAAATTTAAAGATCTGAGTCGGTTATTAAAGTGAAGATTCCCGGCGGAAGTGATTCTGTCGGGAATTTTTTTGTTTAAAATTCCTAAAATTTTCTTGCACAATCCAAAAAATTCGTATCTTTGCAGCGGGTAAGTCTTATACGACCAGCTCCTGTCAAACTCCCCCAGGGTCGGAAGACAGCAAGGGTAGATGGTTGAGCGGTGCGATATAAGTAGCTTACCCCTTTTTGTCTGAAATGATAATCGAACCTACATATACAGGCAAACAGTTCTGGCTCACAACAGTCATCTCCGGATTGTTGCTTGGTGTCTTATTGTCAATGGTTTACATGTTGTTCTATAACTATCTGTATATCGAGTCGTCTTATCTGTTCTCGATAATCTACCTCATCCCGTTTGTCTGGCTTAGCGTCACACTCGCGTTCTTTAAAAACAAGTTCGTGTGGAGCGAGTTCTCATACGGGCATGCGTTTGTGATGAGTTTTTTGTGCGGCGTCATAGCTTCTGTCGTGCTAAGCGGTGTCATTTTTGTGCTTTATGCCTGCGTAGGGATGGAGACCCGTATGGGACTTTATGAAAACGGACATGTCATGAGACGGCTTTTCTCACCGACGGCCACGGCCATTTCAATGTTGATAATAAATGTGCTGCTATCACTGCTTTATTCATTAATTATTGCTATCTTTGCACGAAAATAAATTTGAAATGGATATATCTGTCATAATACCCTTACTCAATGAGGAGGAATCGCTGCCCGAACTCGAGGCTTGGATTCGTCGCGTAATGGAAGAGCACAACTATTCATACGAAATCGTCTTCGTTGATGACGGCAGCACCGACGACTCTTGGCACTGCATAAAACAACTGAAAGAGACTAATCCCAACATCTGCGGCATACGCTTCCGCCGTAACTACGGCAAGTCGGCGGCTCTTAACGAAGGCTTCAAACTCGCGCATGGCGACGTCGTCATCACTATGGACGCTGACCTCCAAGATAGCCCGGATGAGATTCCGGAGCTGTACAATATGATTGAAAACGAAGGCTATGACCTCGTGAGCGGCTGGAAGAAAAAACGCTACGACTCCACATTTGGCAAAAACATCCCGTCAAAGTTTTACAACTGGTCAACACGCTGCATGACAGGCATCAAACTCCATGACTTCAACTGTGGACTCAAGGCTTATCGCAACGAAGTGGTGAAAAATATCGAGATCTACGGCGAGATGCACCGTTATATCCCTGTCATCGCCAAGGCTGCCGGCTTCACACACATAGGGGAGAAGGTCGTGCATCATCAGAAACGCAAATACGGAGAGTCGAAATTCGGAATGAGCCGCTTCGTGCGAGGCTATCTCGACCTTCTCACCATCTCGTTCATCTCAAAATTCGGAAAACGCCCGATGCATCTCTTCGGAGGACTCGGCTCACTGATGTTCATCGTCGGATTCATAATAGGTATAATATTGGTTGTCAAGAAGTTCGCCTATCATACCTATGGAATGGCGACACGCCCGCTGTTCTATTTCGCACTCGTATGTATCGTCGTAGGCGTGCAGCTGTTCCTCACAGGCTTCATCGCCGAACTCGTGCAGTCAACATCGTCAAAATCAAAAGTTTACGGAATAGCCGAGAATCTTTAATAGACCTTGGATTTTAGACCTTAGACCTTAGTGGGGATTGCTAACGTCTAATAATACGGTTCTTCAAAGGCTTCTTCATCAAAGTATTCTTCCTCTTCTTCGTCGAAGATGTCCTCTTCTTCGTCGGCAAACATATTCTCGCCCTCTTCCCAGTCGAAGTCTTCCTCAAGCTTGCTTTCGTCAAACTCGTCGATGTCGTTCATCTCGTTCATGAAATCGCGCAACTCCTCGTCAGTCATCTCGTCGAGGTTGGCACTCAACAACTTGTTGTCACGCGACGACGACCTTAACTCTTTCAAAACATCAGGGGAGATGTAAAAATCATCAATGTTTTCCTGACAATAATTAATGTATTTTGGGTCTTTTTCAAAGACTTCAGCGAGAGTCTGGCCCTCATATTTTCCAAAAGTGAAAATCGAATCAATGTCGTAAAACTTCATATCATATCAATTTTTTTGATTTACAAAAATATACCTTTTTTATGATAAATGCAATGTTTTTCTTTATTTTTTGAAACAAAAATAAACGGCGAGCACCATGAAGCCGAATCCAATCGCATGATTCCAGCTGAATGTGCCCATTTTGAACACTTTGAGTGTTATTATCATGAAGACAATCAAACTTATAACCTCCTGAATTACTTTGAGTTGCACGAGATTAAACGGTCCGCCGTTTACATCTGAACCAATTCTGTTTGCCGGAACCATCACCAAATACTCGAGTAAAGCTACACACCAGCTTGCTAATATGATGAGTATCAACGGCCAATCGGTGATGACTTTCATCTCGGTAAGTTTCAAATTACCGTACCATGCAAATGTCATGAAAATGTTCGATACAACTAAAAGCAAAATTGTGTAAATAGTCTTCATTTATAAAAATTTCCCGCAAATTTACAAAAAATATTTTTATGTTATTATCAAAAAATATAAGGTCTGACGTCTAAAGTCTAAAGTCTTTTTATTATTTTTGCAAAAAATATAGTGATATGATTTCGATTGAAAACATCATCAATGATTCAATAAATGTCAAGCAATTGATTCTCAATGATAAAGACCTTATCAAACGAATCAATGACGCTGCCATGACATGCGTTGTTTCGTTGAAAAACGGAGGTAAGATTAATTTCTGTGGCAATGGTGGCAGTGCCGCCGACGCCCAACACCTCGCTGCCGAGTTGAGTGGACGCTTCTATTATGACCGTCCGCCGCTCAATGCGGAGGCTCTGCATGTCAACACAAGCTATCTCACCGCTGTCGCCAACGACTATTCTTACGATATGGTTTATGCCAGAATGCTTCAGTCATCGGCAAAAAAAGGTGATGTCCTGATTGGCATCAGCACTTCCGGAAACTCTTCCAATATATTGAAAGCCATCGAATTAGCTAAAGAGATTGGTGTGGCGACCATCGGCATGACAGGGGAGAAAGGCGGAAAAATGGCCGACGTCTGCGACATGCTGATAAGTGTGCCGAGCAGCTGCACACCGCGCATACAAGAAGCGCATATCATGATTGGACATATCATCTGCGAAATCATAGAGGCATCGATGTTTCCGAGATAATCATGGACTGGATGGGCAAAATCGACAAATCTTGGACTCTGTTCCTTGACCGCGACGGCGTTGTTAACGTGCGTCTTGTTGATGATTATGTCAAGAATATCAATGAGTTCGAGTTTTTGCCCGGCGTTTTGGAGGCTTTCAAAATATTCGCTGAGACGTTCGGAAAAATCATCATCGTGACAAACCAACAAGGCGTAGGCAAAGGCCTCATGACTCTTGATGACGTGGAAACGGTTCATGGTTTCATGATGCAAGCTATTGAAAGTCAAAAGGGTAGGGTGGATGCGATATATGTCTGCCCTCAACTGAAATCCGACCCGGATAATTTCAGGAAACCAAGCCCTAAAATGGCGTTCATGGCGCAACACGATTTCCCTGAGATTGATTTCGACAAGTCAGTCATGGTCGGGGACTCCAATTCGGACATCGAATTTGGAAGAAACGCCGGAATGTACACAATATTAATAGGTGATGAGGCTGTGAAATGCCGGCCTGACCGCCGATTCGAGTCGCTTTTAAAGTTTGCCAAGATATTAAAGTGATAGTTTAGATAAAAGATTTTAACATATTTATAACCAATAATATATGTCATTGCTGATACTGACGGTTTTTATTGTTTACACGGTGCTTATTCTCGTCATAGCACATTTCACTTCGAGGAAATCGAACAATGAGACGTTTTTCACGGGAAACAGGAAATCGCCGTGGTTTGTGGTGGCATACGGCATGATTGGCGCGTCATTGTCGGGTGTCACGTTTATGTCGGTGCCGGGTAACGTATATACAAGCCAATTTACGTATTTCGGCATAGTTCTCGGCTATATCATTGGTTATGCGGTGATTGCGCTTGTCTTGCTGCCGCTTTATTACCGTCTGAATCTGACATCCATCTACACATATCTTGAGATGCGTTTCGGCAGACGTTCAGAAAAGACCGGCGCGGCATTCTTCATCTTGTCGCGTCTGCTCGGCTCCGCATTGCGTATGTATCTGGTAGTCTTTGTGTTATATGAGTTTGTCTTCAAGACCTGGGGAATCCCGTTTTGGGTGCCGGCGGTGATTTTCATCGCTATGATACTCGTCTATACTTTCAAAGGCGGAATAAAAACCATCGTATGGACCGACACCTTGCAAACTACTTTCCTTATTTTGGCTGCGGTGATAACGGTGGTTTGCATCCTCAGAGAGCTTGACATCTCAATCCCTGATTTGCTGAAAGCCTCGTCGGAACAGGGATATACGAAACTTTTCGAGACTGACCCCAACCATAGCCGGTTCTGGCTGAAACAGATTCTCAGCGGCGCCTTCATTACCATAGTGATGACAGGCCTCGACCAGGACATGATGCAGAAGAACATGACATGCAAAAGCATCCGCGACGCTCAGAAAAACGTCATGACATCGAGTGTTCTGTTCATCTTTGTAAACATCATATTCTTGTGCTTAGGCGCCGCGTTGATATACTATGCACAGCAAACTGGATTCCAGCTGCCGACCAACGACAGTGGAGTAGTGGTCAACGACAAGATTTTCCCGGCTATCGCATTCAGTTTCAGCAAGTTCACAAGCATAGTGTTTGTCATTGGACTGGTGGCGGCCGGATATTCCTCCGCCGATGGCACCCTTACCGCGCTGACAACCACCTTCTGCTACAATTTCCTCGATTTCGGCAATAATAACGAACTTACCGAAGAACAAAAACTAAGGAGAAGAAAACAGATTCATGTGATGTTCGCAATGGCTTACCTGTTGGTAATCATAGCGTTCCGTCCGTTCCACAACCAATCGCTCATCGATAAGGTGTTCGAAATAGCCGGCTATACCTACGGACCGCTGCTCGGACTGTATTCTTTTGGACTTTTCGTCAAAAACCGCAAGCCTGTTGATAAATTTGTGCCTTATATCGCAATAGCGTCGCCGATTTTGAGTTATTTATTGAGTGTGTATTCAACTCAATTGTTCAATGGATATAAATTTGGATTTGAAATATTGATTATCAATGGTTTAATAACATTTTTGGCATTATTGGCTATATCAAAAAAAGACATCTCAAAAGTGTCGGTTAAATAATAATATCATGAAAAAAATCATTTTAATATTATCATTAGTGGCTTCGTTAGGTGCTGAAGCTCAATACGTTACAACATTCGCGAAAAACGTTCAGGACAATCAGGAGGACGGTATTTTCTATTATCTGCCAAGAACGGTGATAAGGCTCGAATTTACTGTCGAGGAGACGGACTATTACATTGGGCCTTATGCAGAATTTGCATCTAAATTGTTGGAAATAAATGATATAGTGCGCGAGACCAAGTCGGAGTTCAAAATTATGAATGTTGACATTCAATGGACTAACGAGGCTGACCCGAACGCGGTTTATTTCATCGCGTCCGACGAGAAAAACAAAGACCCGCTGCCAAATGTAATCCTTGACGTCGATGGTGTTATAATGGCGGTGGGACTCGATAGCATTCCGGCTAAATCGCGAATCGAGCGTCAGACCTGTAAAAATAACGGCGTTGACGTATGTGAGAGACTGGTTCCGACATTTGTTGAGATTCTGGACAATGATGTTGAATTGGACGATGATGATGATGGTAATACATTGAAAATCAAGAGTGAAAACCGAGCGAAAGCCGCAGTAGAGAAGATTTACAATATCAGGACTGCATATTTTGATCTTGTCGCCGGAACCAACGAGGTGGCTTATGGTGAAGCCATCTCATATATGGCTGATGGCTTGAAAAACCTTGAAAATGAATATCTTAGCCTGTTTAAAGGCAAAATTGTCAAAAGTACATATAAGAAGGTGTATTATTTCACACCAGATAAAAGTCATCAGAATAGTTCGGCGTCAATTACTAAAATGTCGGCAAACGAGGGCATTATCGACATGAACAGCAAGGGTGACCTTGTGAAAATACAGTTCGAGAGCAGAAACTCGATGAATAATGTCAAGCAATTGGCAGACGACACTAAGAAGAACGCCCAAATAGGCAAGATATTCTACCGTTTGCCTGCCGAAACCAACGTAAAAGTGATGACAGGCAATAAGATTTTAGCAGAAAAAGTCTTGACAATCAATCAGTTCGGTGATGTAAGAATTGTTTCTGTCAAAGGAAATAAAATCCTATTCAACCCAAATACGGGCCAAATCATCTCAATAACTCATTAAAATGGCAGGTCGTCGCCGTTGTCTGAGGCGAAATAGTCCTCATTCATTGGTGGCAATGGCTGCTGCGGTGTCTGTGGCTGCATCGGATTCATGGGCTGCTGCGCCACCGGTTGCGCCACTGGCTGGTCAACCTCAAGTCTGATGGCTCTGACATCGGTGTACCATTTGCCGTTGAACTCACGTGATTCAATGCTTATCTGCGCCTTGATGGTCTGACCGACAAAATATCCGTTTGCCTCGTTGACGCGCTCATTCCAACAGATCAGACAGACTTTTTTCGGATATTGCTCGGTCGTCTCAATTATCAATTCTTGTTTTTTCCAAGGACCGCGAGCCGATGCGCCTTCAGTCAAAGTACCTAATTGTACAACTTTTCCTATGATTTCCATATCTGTGATATTAATTATTTTCTAAGCGCAAATTTACGAAATTATTTCACACGTTTTTAAAATTTAACAATTTTTAACCAAACTTGCTTAAATTCGTAATAAATCTTAAAAAACATAAAGATTTCTCTCATTATTTTGAAACCCTTTTGCAAAATAATATACATTATGTTAAATAGTGTTTGCAAAAAAAGGTGGAGAATCACCTCCACCCATATTATTTAGTCAAGGGCTTTAGCCTTATCGTACATCTTCAAACGTGTGTAAATTCCTTTGAGTGCTTGTTTCACCGCAGGGTCATTCGGAAGCAACTCGTATGTCTTCTCGACATATGGCATCGCTCTTTCGTCATATTGTTTTGCTTCTGCCGCCATTGCGTCAGTTGCTTTCAGATATGCGTTGAAATTGGCAAATTCACTCGGGTCTTTGGCGTTTGCAGCCTGATAAATCTCAGAAGCCTTGTCAATGAGCAAAGCTCCGGCATTGTAATATGCGTCGGCATATTCCGGATTTTCGCTTATCGCCGTCTCATAATATCCAAGGGCTTTGTCAAGGTCATACAACGATGATTCGCTGTTGCCATATATTGTTCCAAGGATGAAATAATACACGGGCTGGTCGGTGTATTTTTGTGCCATCGCCTCGATTTGATCAACAATCTCACCTTCTCTGTGGATGACGAGATATGTGTTAATCATGTCGTTAACTAATTGAGAATCATCAGGATACTTGTTTCTTGCAACAGTGATTGTCTCGACCGACTTGTCCGTTTCGCCGATTTCCCTGTAAGCATTGATAAGTCCTGAATAGATTGACGCGTCATCATAGCCTTTCGCGAGCAAAGTCTCGTAAGTGTTTGCTGCTACGTCGTATTTGTTGAGTTTTGTCGCACATGTGGCAAGGTTAATCAATGCCGCGTCGTCGATTGCACCGATTGTGGAGATGGCCTCGTTCGCCTTCTGGAAATTGTCCATCGCCTCCTCATAGTTGCCGTTGTTGAAGCTGTCAACGCCGAGCTGGTAATAAGAGTTGTCGATGCCTCTCACGTATGATGCCAGCTCTTGTCCCATCTGACGGTAATAATTCTCATCACATTGTTGGATTTTTCTCACTGCCATCAATACTTTGTCGTACGCTTCCGGATCAAGGTCGTAAAACTCAGGATATGCGCCGATTTTGTAGTAAATGACCGCATAGTAGTGCCATGTTTTCGCCTGATTCATTGTTGATTCGTGTTCAGATGCCGCGTCAATAGATGCTTTTGCCTTCTGCATCAATATCTTAGCGTTGCTCATCTGTTTGTTGGCTTTGTCAATTTTGTTAACAGCCTTGTAGTTATCAGCTTGTTCGATAAGCTGTTGGGCCTGTCTCTGGTAGTTGTTGGCGTCCTGACGTTTCATGTCTTGGGCTATAGCAAACTGGCCGAAGATTGCCAACGCCAATAGTAACAATACTTTTTTCATTTTATTGAATTTTAAAAGTTAAACTTCTTGTTGATTATTCTCTGTGTCAACGTTTTCGTTTTCAGTGTTTTCATTGAAATCATCCTCTTCCTCAATGTCTTCCGCCTTGACTTTTGTCACGGCAGCTATCTCGTCGTTGTCGCGCAGGTTGATGAGGCGCACGCCCTGTGTGGCGCGTCCCATGACTCTCAGGGTGTCAACGGCTATTCTGATGAGGATGCCCGATTTGTTGATAATCATGAGGTCATCGCCATCGACCACATCCTTGATAGCCACCAAGTTACCGGTCTTATCGGTGATGTTCATGGTCTTGACGCCCTTGCCGCCTCTGTTGGTGATGCGGTATTCTTCGAGGTCGGAGCGTTTTCCGTAGCCCTTCTCGGACACCACCAGCACGTTTGTTGCCGGGTCGTCGATGCATATCATGCCCACCACCTCGTCGTTCTCGTCATCCACGGTGATGGCGCGCACACCCGATGCCGTTCTGCCCATCGGTCTGACGGTGGATTCATTGAATCTGATAGCCCTACCCGACTTCAGAGCGATGAGAATCTCGCTGTTGCCGCTGGTCATCTTAGCTTCAAGCAGCTCGTCGCCTTCACGGATGCCAAGGGCTATGATGCCTGTGGCGCGCGGACGCGAGTAAGCCTCTAATGTCGTCTTCTTGATGATACCTTTCTTCGTGATGAGTGTCACATAATGACTGTCGGCGTATTCCTTGCTGATGTCATTCAGGTTTATATACGCCTTCACGTTGTCGTCTGGCTCCAGATGGATGAGGTTCTGTATTGCCCTGCCCTTGCTGGACTTTGTGCCTTCGGGAATCTCAAAGACGCGGAGCCAGTAGCATCGGCCTTTCTCGGTGAAGAACAGCATATAGTTATGATTCGTCGCCACGAATATCTGTTCGATGAAGTCCTCGTCGCGTGCGTCGGAGCCTTTCGAGCCTTTGCCTCCCCTACTCTGCCGGCGGTATTCCGTCAGGTTGGTGCGCTTAATATAATTAAGGTGTGAGATTGTCACCACCACGGCGTCGTCGGCGATGATGTCTTCCATCTTGAAGTCCTCGGCTGTACGCTCTATTTCGGTCTTTCTCTCGTCGCCGTATTTCTCCTTGACGTAAAGCAGCTCTTTCTTGATGATGTCGAACTGCAACGCTTGGTCAGCGAGTATTTCTTTAAGATGAGAAATGAGCTTGTGCAGCTCTTCGAGTTCATCCATTATCTTCTTGATTTCCAGACCTGCTAACTGTCCCAAGCGGTATGCCACTATTGCTGATGCCTGCGGGTCGTCGAAGCCGTACTGGTCCATCAACGCTTGTTTCGCCTCCTGTGAGCCGCCTTTGCAAGCCCTGATGGTGGCGATGATCTCATCCACTATGTCGATTGCTCTGGCGAGACCCTCCAAGATATGGGCGCGTTTCTCCGCTTCGCGCAAATCGTGCTGTGTCCGGCGTACCACGCATTGATGGCGGTGTTCCACATAATACTGAATCAGCTGTTTGAGATTCAATGTGTAAGGGCGACCGTTGACGAGGCACACGTTGTTCACGCTGAACGAGCTTTGCAAGCCGGTCATCTGGAACAGTTTGTTCAGCACCACGCTTGACACGGCGTCGCGTTTGAGGTCATACACAATACGCAGTCCGTTGCGGTCCGATTCATCGCGGATGTCGGCGATGCCGTCGAGTTTCTTCTCTCCTATCAGGTCGGCGGTGCGCTTTATCATATCGGCCTTGTTGGTTTGATAAGGCACGGACGTGGCTATGATACGCTCGTGACCGTTATGTTCCTCGATAGTGGTGTTTGCTCGCAAGACGATACGTCCGCGGCCTGTCTCGAAGGCGTCTTTCACGCCCTCATAGCCGTAGATGATGCCTCCTGTCGGGAAATCCGGGGCCTTGATGTATTCCATCAACTCGCTGACGGTGATGTCGTTATTGTCAATATAAGCTATGATGCCGTCAACCACCTCGCTGAGGTTATGGGGCGGCATGTTGGTAGCCATGCCTACGGCGATGCCGCTGGCACCGTTCACGAGGAGGTTGGGTATTAGCGACGGCAGCACCGTCGGCTCTTTCTCCGAGTCATCGTAGTTGTTCATAAAATCGACAGTATCCTTGTCGAGGTCGGCGAGCATCTCCTCCGCCATCTTTCTCAGACGCGCCTCGGTGTAACGCATGGCCGCCGGCGGGTCGGCGTCCATCGAGCCGAAGTTGCCCTGCCCGTCGATGAGAGGATAACGCATGCTCCAATCCTGCGCCATACGCACCATGGCGTCGTAAACCGACGAGTCGCCATGCGGATGATACTTTCCTAAAACTTCGCCTACAACCTTTGCCGATTTCTTGTATGGACGGTTCGATAAAACCCCCATGTCCATCATTCCATAAAGGATGCGGCGGTGTACAGGCTTCAAGCCGTCACGCACGTCAGGCAATGCACGAGCCACTATAACCGACATCGAATAATCGATGTAACTCGACTTCATGTGGTCCTCAATGCCTACCGGCACTATTCTTTCGCCTTCAAATTGTTCTTCCATTTACCTTCCTTTTATTTAATCCAAAATAATTTACAAAAATACGAAAATTTTTAAACCGTCTAACATTTTTGATGAATATTTTTTTAACATTTATCAACAAATATTTAACAAAAAATCATCATGAGAACATGCGTGAACGAAATTTTATTTGTAATTTTGCAGCCTGAAAAAATTATTTTATGGATCAGAAATTTTCACCAAGGGTGCAAGATATAATGCTGCATAGTCGGGAAGAGGCTGTCAGGATGGGTAATCCTTACATAGGATTGGAGCATATTTTTCTTGGAATAGCTGATGACAATACCAATAACGCCTTGCAGATTTTAAGAAACTTAGACCTTGATGTAAAGGCATTTAGGCAGAAATTGGAGGCTTCCATCAAGACAAATAACGTGGTGCCGGGTAACACCGACAATCTGCCTCTGACGAAACAGGCGGAACGCGCCCTGAAATTCACTTATATCGTGGCAAAAGATTTCAACAGCGAGCAGGTGTCCTCGGAGCATCTGATGCTCGCCATCCTTCATGATGACAATAACATTGTGTCACAACGTCTTGAATATGAAGGTATTACATTTAACAAATACAAAAAAGAAGTGGAGAAGCTGACACCTAATTATCCTGCGAAAGGCAGAAATGAAGATATCGCAAGAGAACCGGAGAATGTGTTTATGGATGAGGATGAGGAAGAAGAGACGCCGACTAAAACCACAGAGAATCAACAGAAAAAAGGCAACACAAAGTCAACTACTCCTGTCCTTGACAGCTTTGGCCGTGACTTGACGAAGGCTGCCGAGGAAGGTCGCCTCGACCCTATCGTAGGACGTGAGAAGGAACTCGAGAGGATAGCGCAAATCCTCAGCAGACGCAAGAAAAACAACCCTATCCTCATCGGCGAGCCGGGTGTAGGAAAGTCAGCAATTGCTGAAGGTCTGGCGCAACGTATTGTGGAACATAGAGTGTCGCGCACCTTGTACAACAAGCGTATTATCGTCCTTGACATGGGTTCTGTGGTTGCCGGCACCAAGTACAGAGGCCAGTTTGAGGAACGTATGAAAGGCATAATGACCGAGCTTGAGAAGAACCCCGACATCATCGTCTTCATCGATGAGATACACAACATCGTGGGAGCAGGCAACGCCAACGGCTCTCTCGACGCTTCCAACATGTTCAAGCCTGCTTTGGCACGCGGAGTGCTTCAATGTATAGGCGCAACAACGCTCGATGAGTACCGCCAATATATCGAGAAAGACGGTGCCCTTGAACGCCGTTTCCAGAAAATACTGGTGGAGCCGACAACGCCGGAAGAGACGGTGCAGATTCTTAACAATATCAAGAGTAGATACGAAGACCATCATTTAGTGAGATATTCGCCGGAGGCTATCGAGGCTTGCGTGAAACTCACCAACCGCTATATCTCCGACCGTCATCTTCCCGACAAGGCAATCGATGCTCTGGATGAGGCCGGCGCGAGAGTGCATATCGGCAACATCCACGTCCCGACAGAGATAGTGGAGATGGAGAAAAAGATTGAAGAGATACGCCATCAGAAGAAAATAGCCATCAAAGAGCAACGTTTTGAGGACGCAGGACAGTATCGCGACGAGGAGAAAACGTTGGCCGAACGACTTGAGAACGCCAAGAAAACCTGGGATGACGAGACAAACAACCATCGTGAGACCGTCACCGAACAGAATGTGGCTGAGGTCGTCGCCATGATGACAGGCGTGCCGGTTCAGCGTATCGCACAAAACGAAGGCGACCGTCTGATGAGCATGGAGTCGGAACTCGCCGGAACGGTGATAGGCCAAGATGAGGCAATCAAGAACGTGGTGAAGGCCATCCGACGCAACAGAGCCGGACTGAAAGACCCGAACAGACCTATCGGAAGCTTCATCTTCCTCGGTCCTACCGGTGTCGGAAAGACTTATTTAGCAAAGGTGTTGGCAAAGTATCTCTTTGATTCTGAGGACGCTCTGATAAGAATCGACATGAGCGAGTACATGGAGAAATTCGCGGTGTCGCGTCTCGTGGGAGCGCCTCCAGGTTACGTGGGCTATGAAGAAGGCGGTCAGCTGACGGAGAAAGTGCGCCGCAAACCCTACTCTATCGTGCTTTTGGATGAGATAGAAAAGGCTCATCCTGATGTCTTCCATCTGCTGTTGCAAGTCCTGGACGACGGACAACTCACTGATTCTCTTGGTAGAAAAGTCGATTTCAAGAACACTATCATCATCATGACATCGAACATCGGCTCACGTCAGCTGAAGGACTTCGGTCAAGGCGTGGGATTCGGCACACAGGCGAAGAAAGACTCGAAAGGCACCGATAGCCGCGCCATCATAGAAAACGCCCTGAAACGTCAGTTTGCGCCGGAATTTCTCAACAGAATCGATGAGGTGATAGTATTTGACTCGCTTGACAAGGCGAGCATCAACAAGATTATCGACATCGAGCTGAAAAACGTTTATCAGCAGATGAATGACTTAGGCTACCAGTTGGAACTCACCGAAAAGGCACGCGACTTCATCGTCGAGAAAGGCTGGGACGAGCAATATGGGGCACGCCCACTGAAACGCGCCATACAGAAATATGTGGAAGACGTTCTCGCCGAGGAGATTATCAAGACAAAACCGGAAAAAGGTGCGAAGATTGTCATTGATTACGATTCCGAGAAAAAAGATATGACCGTAGATACGATGTGTACATCGTCTCCTCAATCAATTGATTGATAATCTATGAATCTGAAAAATAAGATAGATAATAATTTTTTTAAGGTGATAACGGCTGCATCACGGGAGTTGGGGTACGATTCGTATATCGTCGGCGGCTACGTCCGTGATATGTTGCTGCAACGCCAATCCAATGATATTGATGTGGTTACGGTAGGAAGCGGCATCGAGCTGGCGAAGAAAACCGCTGAATTGCTGCCGGGCAAGAAACATGTGAAATATTACGGACGCTTCGGCACCGCTATGATTAACGTGGATGGTCACGAGATAGAGTTTGTGGGTGCCCGCAAGGAGTCATACACTGCCGACAGCCGCAAGCCCACCTGCGAGAATGGCACACTTGAAGATGACCAGAACCGTCGTGACTTCACCATAAACGCAATGGCTATATCATTGAATGACAGTGATTTCGGCGAGCTTGTTGACCCTTTCAACGGCGTTCAGGACCTGCATGACAAGGTTATCCGCACGCCGCTCGACCCGGATGTCACCTATTCCGACGACCCGCTGCGTATGATGCGCGCCATACGTTTCGCGACGCAGCTGCATTTCAGGATAGAAGACGAGTCGTTTGAGGCTATCAGACGTAACGCTCACAGAATCAAGATAATATCAATGGAACGTGTCACCGAGGAGATGAATAAGATACTCATGTCGAGCGTCCCGAGCATAGGTTTCAAGCTCCTTGACAAAAGTGGTCTGCTGCCTTTGATTTTCCCGCAGATGGCGGCGTTGAAAGGCGTTGAGATACAGGACGGCAAAGGACATAAAGACAACTTCTACCACACCCTTGAAGTGCTTGATAATGTGGCTAATAGCGGCGGTGACCTATGGCTTAGATGGGCAGCAGTGCTGCATGACATCGCAAAGCCGCTGACAAAACGATTCGAGAAGGAAGCAGGCTGGACATTCCACGGACACGAGGTGAAAGGCGCCAGGATGGTGCATAAGATTTTCGCTAATTTCAAGCTCCCGCTCAATGAGAAAATGAAATATGTGGAGAAACTGGTTTACCTCCATCTCCGCCCTATCGTGTTGGCTCAAGACATAGTAACTGACTCAGCAGTAAGACGTTTGCTCTTTGACGCAGGCGACGATATCGACGACCTGATGACGCTATGCGATGCCGACATCACCTCAAAAAACGAGGAGAAAAAAGCTCGTTTTCATAAAAATTTCCAGATAGTGCGTCAAAAACTCAAGGAGATTGAGGCGAAAGACCATCTGCGCAACTGGCAGCCGCCCGTCGATGGTAAAGTCATCATGGAGACATTCGGAATCCCCGAGAGCCGCGAGGTGGGAGTGATAAAAAATGCTATCAGAGAGGCGATTTTAGACGGTGTAATCGGCAATAATTTCGCGGAAGCATATCAGTTTATGAAAGAGAAAGGCTCCGAACTCGGCCTGAAAATAGTGAAGGAAGTCACTGAGCCTGTGGAAGTTAAGTCAAACGGCCCCGTGCCGGTGAAGAATCAATGAACAAGAAATATCTCATAGTGCTTGCCGGTCCGACGGCATCGGGAAAGACCGCCACGGCGATAAAACTCGCAAAAGCCTTTGACGCCGAGATAATCTCCGCCGACAGCCGGCAGTTTTATAAGGAGATGTCCATCGGAACAGCCGCGCCAACTGATGAGGAATTGCGCCAAGTTAAGCATAATTTCGTACATCATCTTAGTATTAAAGAAAAATATGATGTCGCTGATTATGAAAGAGATGTATTATCTTATTTAAAGAATTACTTTAAGACTAATGATATTGCTGTCATGACGGGTGGCTCAGGGCTTTTCATAGATGCGGTGTGCAACGGATTGGATGCTATGCCTGACATCTCGGATGAGATTCGGGCTAAGGTCACAAAGATATATGAGGACGGCGGCATCGAAGCATTGCAAAAGGAAGTCGAGAAAGTTGACAACGAGTATTTTCAGATTGTTGACAGACAGAACCCCAGGAGACTTCAGCGTGCATTAGAGGTCTATTGCCAAACCGGGAAGCCCTACTCCACTTTCAGGCAGAAAAACACGGCAGAGCGTGATTTTGATATTATAAAGTTGGCGATTCTTTGGGACAGAGACAAGCTTATTGAGAGGATTAATAGGCGTGTTGACAAGATGATGGCCGAAGGACTGCTTGACGAGGTTAAGTCCGTTTATCAATATCGACAGCTAAATCCTTTAAACACAGTGGGTTACAAGGAGCTTTTCGATTATCTTGACGGAAAATGCACTTTGGAGCAGTCTGTGGAGCAAATCAAGATAAGCACGCGACAATACGCCAAACGTCAGATGACTTGGCTGCGCAAAAACAATGATTATCAATGGTTTAAGATTGAGCAGACTGACGAGATGATTGATTATGTCAAAAAGATTACAGTTAACGGTTTACGGTTTACAGTTTAAAAGTTTATTCAAGTCATCCTTTAATTTAGTTGTATTTTCAAAGCGCAAGGCGTTGATTCCCACGGACTTAGCTCCTTCAACATTTTTTATGTTATCGTCGATGAAGAGGCTTTCATCGGCTTTGAGATGGTAAGTGTCCAGCAAAGTATGGAAAATCTCCGGATTGGGCTTTAGTTGCTTGACTTCGCCGCTGACAACGATGTTGTCGATTAACTCGAATATGCGATATTTCTTTTTCACCTCTGGAAAGGTCTCCGCCGACCAGTTTGTGAGACCATAAATAATCGGGAATCCATTCTCTTTCAATGACTTGATAAGGTCATACATTCCCGGAATCTCCTCTCCCATGGTGTCCATCCAATTGGTTTGGTAGAGTTTGAGGGCTTCGGCATATTTCGGAAACAAGGCTGAGCGTTCTTTCACAGCCTGCTCGAATGGCTTTCCGCCGTCCATCTCAGCGTTCCACTCGCTGTTGCAGACGTTCTCAACGAAATAGTCTGACTCTTCGATGTTGTTGAAATATTTGTCAAAAAGGTAATGCGGGTTCCAGTCGACGAGTACTCCGCCGAAGTCGAAAATTATGTTTTTTATCATGGTTTGCTATTTTATCTTTGCCATAAATTTAACAATATCAACGATATATCTTATATGGACTCCTTCTCCGATGATGCCGTCGTCGTCGGATGCCGTGACTTTGAACGTAAGTTTCCGTCCTTCTATTTCCTCTAAGATAGCTGTCGCTTTTATCGTCGCGCCTATTTTTGAAGGCTTCACATGCGACGTGCTGATATGTGCGCCCACTGTGGTGGAGCCTTCGGGCAAATCATTCCCAACGGCAGTCATTGCTGCGTTTTCCATTAGCCCTATCATAGCCGGTGTGGCGAATACATCAAGTCCGCCGGAGCCGTAAGTGCGGGCGGTGTTTGAATTGTCAACAATTACAGTTGAAGTATGAGATAATCCGATTTTTAACATAAAAATAATTTTAGTGCAAAAATAATAAAAATAATAATACACTCGTCATTTCAAGTGAAGCGGAGCGGAATATGGATGAGATTTCTCCGCTACGCCTAACGGCTCCGGTGGAAATGACGTCAGAGGAATTTAAGTTGTTTTTTCCAGTATTTCCAGTCGGGCATCATCTCTTCCAGGAGGGAGTAGAAGGCTGCTTGGTGGTTGAAATATACAAGATGGCACATCTCATGTATGATGACCTGTCGGATGCAGTTCTCGGGAAGCTTTATCAGTTGGAGGTTGAGGCTGATACGGCCTTTTCGTGAGCAGCTCCCCCATCGTGAGCGCATGTCGCGGATGCTGATTTTTGTGGGGGCGACGTTATATTTGTTGAATTTTTCGGTTATCGGAGGAATCAGTTCGCCGAAGACCACTTTGGCACGATTTTTGTACCACTTATTCATTTGGCTTTCAACCAATTCGGGCGATTTCACACTGACAACGAGACAGTTGCCATCAGTCTCGACTGAGTTTTTGTTGCTTTCCACAACTTGCAGCACATATTTCTCGCCAAGATAGTAATGAGTCTCGCCCGAAGTGAATGTTTTCTTTTGATTATCAGCGTTTTGAATCTTATCGTAATGATTAAAAATCCATCGTTTGTGTTGGTTCAGGAATGATATCATGTCGCTTTCGCGGAACATCAGAGGTGCTTTCACCTCGATGACGCCGTCGCGACGGATGCGGGCGGTGATGCTACGGCGGCGTGCTCTGATGAACTCGCAGCGTAACTCTCTGTCGTTGATGATGATGGTTTTAATCATTTGAGTTTTGCAATAAAGCGTCCGATGTCAACAATTGTTGATGAAATATGAGATAATCCGTGAAGCATGTTGATATTTTCTGCAAAGATAAGAAAAATTAAAACTCTGTTTCCAGATACGATCTCCCTATTTCATGAAGTTTCGCTAAAATTTCTTTTTCCCGTTCTTTTGAAGGCTTTTTGAACCCGTTGATGTAATTTCTTAACAATGTGGCGTTGAGTCCGGCAATTTTCGCAAATTCAGTGATGTTTATCTCCTTATGAACGAGGAAAAATCGTTGGAAATCAGATGGCTCTGCATCTTCATAGAGAAAACTCTCGAAACTCACATCAACGTCGAGATCTCGCCAATGTATGCCATCGAAACCGAAAGAATAGGCGTTCCTCTCCTCATCTGAGGCATCTGTCAGTTTTTGATACCACAGTAGCGATTGCTTGTAAACGTTGCCGTTTTCATCTTCACCGACGAGATGTTCAGCGTCGAACCATATCTTTGTTATTTTCATCTTCGTATCCGAATTTTTCATTCCAGAACTTGACTATCAAGTCTTTATTGGCATCAACGACCTCTGTTATCTTTTTCAAATCTCTCGCTTTGATGTAGTGTTTTTCTTTCAAAACAAAATTCTGACCATCCCAATCATATTTTGCAAAATCACCGTTTCCTTCAACGTGAATGTGAATCGGCTCGTGTTCTCTTGAATAAAAGAAGAACGAAAAGCCATAAAATCTAAAAATCTCGGGCATAAATTTTAATTTTAAATTCCGCCGCAAAGATAGGAATTATTTTTGATACCCAAAAGGTTTTTTAAAAAATTATTTTCGTTTCAGTTCTTTCAGAGCCTGGCAAAGCTGATCCGGGCAGGATGTGATTTTATTTCCGCAGCGTATTCCTTCCAGTTTGCTGATGACATCATCGATTTTCTGTCCTGTGACGAGTCGGCTGATGCCTTGTAGGTTTCCGTTGCAGCCGCCGAGGAAAGCCACGTTTTGGATGATATTGTCATCATCGGCCGTCACGTCGATGAGGATTGAGCAGGTGCCTTGAGTGTTGTATTGAATGTGTTTCATTTTATCTTGTAATTTCTTTGTAAAGCGACAATCCTTTCATTGTGAGAATATTTCTGGCAAGGATGGTGAGGTGATTGTGGGGATAACATATTTTGATTGTTTGTGTGAAACATGTTCTGTGCTTGTTCAGTACTTGTTCGGGTGTACTCATCGAAGTTCAGATATAGTTGATTCTCAGACATTTAAGTGCAAATGATTATCTCTGCAAAGATACAAAAAATAATTGAAAGTCTGGTATTTTTTATTATTTTGTTACTTTCCATCAAGGGAAAAGGGACAAACAAACAACCTGATAAGGCATTTTGAATAATAATAGTTTATTAGCTTAATAGCTTAGAAGTTTAAGCATTTTGTAAAAATAATTTTACAATTAATCCCTTGACAAATAATAAATTATAACGTAATTTTGCAGCCATAGAATTCATCATTATTTTTGAAATCTTTTAAACTTATAATAAATGGATAATCAAATTCTTTTACCTGCAGATGTCCGGAATTCAGAGAAATCGGTAATTATCTACAGAAGCGAGGACGGCACGATTCAACTTGAAGTGCAATTGTTTAACAACACTGTGTGGATGAATAGGCAACAAATGGCAACTCTCTTTGATCGTGATGTCAAAACTATCGGCAAACACATAAACAACGCACTTGATGAGGAATTAAAAGGGTACCCAACTGTCGCAAAATTTGCGACAGTTCAACAAGAAGGCAATCGATATGTCAATAGAAATGTTGATTATTATAGTTTGGATATGGTGCTTTCTGTTGGTTATCGAGTTAAATCACAACGTGGCATAGATTATCGCCATTGGGCTAATCAGAAACTGAAGGATTATTTATTGAAAACTCATACAATCAACAGCAGAATTGATCGATTAGAAGTTAAGGTTCACAAACTGGAAGAAAAAACAAATGCCATTGATTCCGAAATTCACAGTCAACTTCCGCCCCATGAAGGGATTTTCTACAACGGCCAGATATTCGATGCTTACAACTTCGTCTCCGATTTGGTCAGAAAAGCAAAGAAAGACATCATTCTAATTGATAACTATGTTGATGATTCTGTTCTAAAAATTCTAAACAAACGAGAAGATAATGTTTCAGCCACGATTTATACAGCTCATATTTCTGAAAATCTTAAATTAGATTTAGAAAAGCATAACTCCCAGTATCATCCTATAAACATTGAGCATTTCAACAAATCGCACGACAGATTTCTGATTATTGACGACGAAGTTTATCATATCGGAGCCTCATTAAAAGATTTGGGAAAGAAGATGTTCGCATTCTCAAAAATGGAAATCGGGAAAGAGATAGTTCTTTCAATTGCGGAAACCAATTAATTCGGCCTTGATCTTTTCGTTTCATGTTCCATCAAGCTTCTAAGCTGAGATGTCCCACATTCATCAATATGGTTGTCACTTTCAAGTCTTCTTTGATTTTTTATTTGATTTAAAGTGCAAAAATAAAAAAATATCGTACCTTTGCAAAAAATATTGATAATTATGGATTTGAACATTTCTTATTGCTCCGACAAGTACCAATATACGATGGGCAAGTCGTTCTACGACAATGGGATGAAGGACAAACGCGCTGTGTTCAACCTCTTCTACCGTAAGGCTCCCGACACCAACAACTGGGCGGTGGTCTGCGGCGTGCGCGAGGTGTTGAAGATGGTGGAGGGTCTCGGCAAAGCCGACGAGAGCTTCTTCGAGCAGTTTCTGCCCGGCGAGGAATATGCCGAGGTTCGCAAATATTTCGCAACGATGAAGTTCACCGGCAACATCTATGCCATGCGTGAGGGCGAGATAGCGTTTCCAAAACAGCCCATCATCACCATCGAGGGCCCCATCATCGAGGCGCAAGTGCTTGAGACTCCTATGCTTTGCATCATGAACCATCAGATGGCGGTGGCTACCAAGGCGTCGCGTGTCACACGTAGCACCTACAAGCCCGTCAGCGAGTTCGGAAGCCGTCGCGCACATGGCCCTTGGGCTGCTATCTACGGCGGAAAAGCAGCATATATCGGTGGCTGCCAAAACTCTTCCAATATCGTGAGCGGCGCGGAGTTTGGCTTCCCTTCGTCGGGAACGATGGCACACAGCTACGTGACCTCGTTCGGTGCTACGGTGAAAGGCGAATACGAGGCGTTCGACAAGTATATCAAGACTCATAAAAACGAGGTGCTGGTGCTTCTCGTTGACACATACGACACACTGCGTTGCGGACTGAAAAACGCTATCAAAGCATTCAAAGCCAACGGGATAGACGACTCCTACCCTTACGGCTACGGCATCCGTCTCGACAGCGGAGACCTCACCTACCTCTCTATTCACGCCCGCGAGATGCTTGACAACGCAGGCATGAAAAACTGTAAGATATTCGCAACCAACGCATTAGACGAATATCTCATCACAGAACTTGAACGTCAAGGATGTAAGGTGGACAGCTACGGCGTGGGCGACGCCATCGCGACAAGCAAACACAACCCTTGCTTCGGCAACGTTTATAAATTGGTGCAAGTCGATGACATGCCTGTCTTGAAACGCTCTGAAGAAAGCAGCAAACTGATAAATCCGGGATTCCAGATAACATATCGTATCATCAGAAATAACAAATTCAAAGTCGATGTGACTTGTCTGAGAGGCGACACGCTTTCGCAAGCCATTGAGAATCACGGAGAAATAACTCTGCGTGATGAAAACGACAGATTGAAATCAACCACCTTCCCGGCCGGAAAATATGAATATCGTATCTTGCAGCCGCAGGTGATGAAAGACGGCAAAGTGATTCTTGAGGACATCCCGATTCAGGAGAAACGCCAATATTATCTCGACAATCTGGCGCATCTCGACGACACCGAGAAACGTCTCATCAACCCGCATTACTACAAATGCGACATCTCAGATGACCTATACGATTTAAAGGAAAGGCTCATCACCAATATCGTGAGGGAAATTGAAGAGTTTGAAAATGAATGAAAATAGCGTTCAACGCATTGTCATTCAATCCTAAGGTCTTGAATGCCTGTGACTTCATGCTCGCTGATGCCGTCAATGACCACTTTCACTGACTTAATCGGACGCTGAGGATAGCAGAACGCCCTGTAGCCATCAGTGACATCGTACACGAATCTGTCGCCGAGATAGTATTTCTCGCCATCGTACGAGTATTCGATATGTCCGTTCAAGATGCCATATACCGCTAAGGTGTAATAGCCGGTACACATCCCAATCGACTGACACTCAACAGGTTCGTCGAACGTGAATTTGATATAGTCGCCATCGGCAATTTCACGCGAAGTGAAACAATATGTGTTCAAGTCATAATCGACAAGCCTCTCAATATCCTCAAAAAACGGAATGTTTGACTCCACTCTTGTCGGCGGCTTCAAATAATGATGCGTCTCGATGTTGCGCGCGCCTCTTGCGATACTTGAACGGTATTTGTAAAATGTCGCAAAACGGTATCGCTCCGGGTTGTTCGTCTTTATAGGGTTGGTGTATCTGCTTGATTTTTCATCAGGCTCACTGCCGTCGTTGGTGTATCTTATTTGCAAGATGTCGTTTTCGGCTGATGCCACAAGTCTCTCCTTCTCATAAACCACCTCTGGCGGCGATATTCTGAACTTCCATCCCATCGCGTCGAGGCGCTCATATTGTGAGTTGAAAAGACGTTGCTTGAAGTCGCCGTAATCGGGCTTAGTCTGACACCATCCAATTTCCGACAAGGCTAAAAGCTTCGGAAATACCTGATAATCAACGAAATCCTGCACTCCTAAGCATTCCGACCAGCATCCGCCCTGAGGACCTAAAACGAGTTTCTTCTCATCATCGTTCAAGTTTACATCGCCTGTCGGGTCGAAGCTGTAGGCTTTTTCCAAAGAGGTGATGCCTGCCCATTTTAGGCCGCGTTCGTCATCGCTTTGTCTCATGTCGAAATACATGTATTGCGCTATCTGCATCACCGTCGGATGGCCTTCTTTCACCGATTTCATGGCTCTGTCGAGACTTGCCCAGGCGTAAACCACCGTCTCCGGGAGCAGCTCGCCTCCATCGATTATCTCATCCCAACCGCCCATGGTTTTACCGTGTTTCGCCAGAATCTGTTCCAGTCTTCTCACGAAATGACTTTGAGGCTCGTCGATTTCACTGCAAAGGGGGCATTCTCTCCATGAGTCTTTGTTTACTTCGTCGCCGCCGATGTGGAAAATCTTCGAGGGAAACAGTGCCGCCATCTCCCCGATGATGGTGTCGAGCATGGTGTAGTTTTCCTCCCTGCCGACGCACCACACGTTGTTCGACTCCCATTGGACGCTGTAATGTTTCCCTTTGGTCTTGCACAAAACCTCAGGGTAGCTCACGGCCACCGCCTTGCTATGACCGGGCAGGTCGATTTCCGGGATGATGTTGATGTTTCTGTCAGACGCGTATCTCACTATCGATTTTATCTCTTCTTGGGTGTAAAACCCGCCGTTTCGTTCCATGCCGGAGGCGTAAGCGGGCTTCAACAGCTCGTCGGCACCGCGCCATGCACCGATTTCCGTGAGTTTCGGATAACTCTTGATTTCCACCCTCCATCCCTGGTCATCGGTGAGATGCCAATGGAAATTGTTGATTTTATAATACGACAAGGCGTCGATAAACCTGTAGATAAACGCCGTGTCGAAGAAAGTGCGTGACACGTCGAGGTGCATGCCACGGTAATGAAACCGCGGGCTGTCGCTGATGCTCATTGTCGGTACCTTCACCGCATTGGTTTTATCACGTTTCCTGACGTCGTGTCTTGCATAGACATTGCTCGGCATCATCTGTAGCAACGTCTGTATGCCATAGAACGCGCCTTCTCTTGAGCCTGCCAGAATGCGTATGCAGTCGTGATTTACCAAAAGCTTGTAAGATTCTTTATCATCCTGATTATCAACGATTTCAATGCTGATATAGTTGCCTGCTCTTTTGTTGGGCTGAATCTTGAAGGCGCCTTTGCGGAATGCTGTCTGCAGATGCCGTTGCAGATACTCGGCGTTGAACGTGTTGTCATCGTCACCGCACACTATCACCGTCTTTCTGTCGATTTTGAAGCTCTCCCCTTTCGACACCTCCATCTTGGCCGGCTTCGGGACGATGTCGAGGTTGGCTTTGATTGTGGTGCTGTGAATATACAAAAACGCTATGATGAGGGCGACGATGAGCCTCTCTGATGTTTTCATCTTGTTCCATCTGAAAATCAACAAAATGACGAATAGCGCGATGATTATTTTCATGACTGTCTGTTTTTTTCTTTTGTTTCAGAGATTCTGCCTGTCAATTATGAAAAAAAGCCGCTCTATCGCGGCTCTTAATCATTTGATTTTGTTTATGAGTTCCGGCAGCATTCTGACGCAAGCCATCTCTTTCCATTTCTTCTTTGCCTCGATGCCGGGCATCCCGAAGTATGTGGTTCCAGGCTCGGTGTCTTTGTCGATTGCTGTGTAGGCGAGTACCGTTGTTCCTTCGGCGATGACGAGGTCTTTGTTGACCGCCGACATCGACCATATCGCCACGTTGTCTTTCACTGTCGAGACGCCACCTATGGCGCAATGTGCTCCGAGGAAGCAGTTCTTGCCGATCTTGGCATCGTGCCCCACCTGCACATGGTTATCAGTCTTGGTGCCTCTGCCTATCACGGTGTCGCTGGTCACTCCGATGTCGATGGCGCACAAGGCACCTATCTCCACGTCGTCCTCAATGACGACACGTCCGCATGACTCGAACTTCACCTGACGGTCGGGGCCGCGATGCTGGAAATAGCAGGCATCGGCGGCGATGACAGTGCCGCTGTTGATGATGACGTTGTCGCCGATGACCGTGTGGTTGTTGATGGTCACGTTGGCATGGATGATGCAGTTCTTGCCGATTTTCACGTGTTCCGCCACGAATGCGCCCGGCTGTATTATGGTGCCCTCGCCTATCTCGGCCTTTGGGCTTACCATCACCGTGGCCGGCTCAAAACGACGGTACGACAAGATGACCTTGTTGAAAGCGTCGAACGGGCAGTCGTGGACGATGAGGGTCTTGCCTTCAGGACATTCCACATCAGCAGTGTTGATGATGATGGTGGTCGCCGCTGAGTTCAGCACTCTCTGGTAATATTTCGGATGATCGACAAATGTGATGTCGCCGGCCTCCACCTCATGAAGCTCGTTAAGCCCGGTGATTAAACGGTTGGCATCACCTATGACTTCAGTCGCACCAATAAAGTCGGCGATGCATCTGGCAGTCGTTGCTGGTTCAATTCTCATATTATTCTCTTACTCTTTCTGTGTATTCCCCTGTACGGGTGTCAACTCTGATTTTATCGCCTGTGTTGATGAACAACGGCACTCTCACTGTCGCGCCTGTCTCCACTGTGGCGTCTTTCATGGCGTTGGTGGCGGTGTTGCCCTTCTCACCAGGCTCTGTATATGTCACCTCAAGGACAGTCTTCACCGGCAACTCAGCGAAAAGCACTGTGTCTGTCGATGTGTCGAAAACAACGTCGCAAACGTCACTTTCCTTAAGGAAATCGACACCTGTAATAAGATCTTTCATCAGAGGAATCTGCTCGTAGTCTTCCTGATTCATGAAAATGTAATCTTCACCTTCTTTGTAAAGATACTGATACTGACGATGTTCAACGCGGACATCCTCAAGTTTTTCACCGATATCGAAACGACGCTCCAATGTGCGGCCGTCAACCACGCTCTTCAGCTTTATACGCATGATGGTGTTGCCCTTGCCAGGTTTAACATGCTGGAAGTCAACGCAAAAATAAAGTTTGCCATCCATTCTGATGCAGCTTCCGATCTTAATGTCTTGTGAGTTAATCATATCACTTAATTTAAAGTTAACAAATCAAAAATTTCGGCGCAAAGATACAAAATATTTTTAAATTATAACAATATCTTTTAAAATTTCCTTCTCTGCCAATGAATTAAGCTTACCCAACAGCATCGACTTGGCATAAAACAGCTCGTTTCTCAGCGAATCGGCATCAACTTTTACGTAAAAAACGCCGTTTTTGATGCTTGTCTGCAAAGTGTGCGTGTTGATGAAGTCGCCTGCGACATCTTTCCAGCCGTCAAGGATTCTCTGCTCGTCCAAGGCGTCATCCCTGTGGTTGTCGTGATAAAACGCCTTTATCATCTCACCCAATGTCGTAAGATTATTGTCACTCATCGCTTGCCACCTTTCCCTGCGCCACTTCAAAAATCTTGTGGTTTACTTCAATGTTGTCCAACAGATATTGAATCCTTTGCCGTTGAGTGTCAGTGATAAACACTTGTCCGAAGTAATCGTTTCCGACAAGTTTCACTAACTGGGCGACACGGTTCTCGTCGAGTTTGTCAAAGATGTCATCGAGAAGCAGTATGGGCTTGAAACCCACTTTGTGATAGCTGAAATCGAACTGCGCGAGCTTCACCGCCACCATGAACGACTTTTGCTGCCCTTGCGAGCCGAACTTCTTAACCGGATGATTGTCAATGAGAAACAGCAAGTCATCCTTGTGGATCCCCACATTCGTGTACGACGAATATCTGTCTTTCTCAAGACTTTCCCGCAGCAGCAGCTCCATCGGTTTCTCATGCAACGCGCTGTCGTAAACGATGTCAACTTTTTCCGATGTGCCCGACACGATGTCGTAATATTGTTGGAAAATGGGCATGAAATCATGTATGAATGCCTTTCTTTTCTCGTAAATCGGGCCGGCGTACCTGATGAGTTGCTCATCCCAGAGTGCTAAGAGGCTGGCGTCGAAAAAACGGTTTTCCCAAAACTGTTTGAGCTGGGTGTTGCGTTGCGCCAACACCTTGTTATATTGCAGCAAATCGCCGAGATACACGGAGTCGAACTGCGAGATGACGCCGTCGATGAATTTTCTCCGCAAGTCGCTGCCGTCGTTAATCAAATCGCTGTCGTACGGCGAAATCATCACAAGCGGGATCTTGCCAATATGGTCGGCAAGACGCTCGTACTCTTTTTTGTTGCATCTGAACGACTTTTTCGTCGCTTCCTTCTGCACGCATGAAATCGTCTGGCTCTCGTCGTTGTCGGTAACGAAATCGCCGTGAATGGCGAAGAAATCCTCCCCGTGGAGTATGTTTTGCTTGTCGGATGTCGTGAAATAGCTTTTGCAGAAAGCTAAGTAGTAAATGGCGTCAAGAATATTGGTCTTCCCTGCCCCGTTGAGTCCCACGAAGCAGTTGATTTTCTCTGAGAACAGCATATCGGCCGACTCGCAGTTTTTGAAATTTGTCAGCTTTAACTCCTTGAGAAACATTTACTTGCCTTTCTTTGTCAATCTGTCAAGATTGGTTGATATGGTGATGTAGTTCGGTGAGCCATATATATGCATCTCCGACCTTGAGTAGTTTATGCTGAGTTGCCATATTTTTATCCCGACGCCGTATGAGAACCCGCACATGCCTTTCTTTGTGGGGGTCTGCAGATTCTGTCGCATCCCGTAGTTGTAAGCCGCTCTCAAGACGAGGTTCTTCCCGATGTATATCTCGCCGCCAAACACAAGATGTCTCATCATATTGTCGGCGAATTGCGCCGCTGAGCTTTTTTTCTTTGTGGTGCCTGTCAGCGGGTCGTAATTGCCCTCCAAATCAAGCGGGTCGTCGTAAGTGAGGTCCCATTTCTGGATGTTCTCGTAAACGATGCTGAAGAGGAACGGCATGTGCTCAAGCCGTTTCGAGACGCCTGCCGACATCCTGAACGGCAGTTCGTTACGGTCGCCTTCGAAGTTGGAATACAGCTCATAACCGATGTTTCTCGCTGTCAGTGAAAACATCCAGCCTTCGCCGGTCCTGTAGCAGCCTGCGACATCCACTGCCAAAGCGAATGTCTTGAAACGCTCATATTGTATGCCGGCGAACTTCACATTGGCACCTATGCTCCAATGTGGCGTCAGCTGGCGCCCCCAGCCTATCATGATGTTGTAATCCGACGGTGTGAACGTGCCGCCGTCAGCATTGCCATATTCATCGGTGTAGAGGAAATCGCCGAAACTGTGATAAAGCACCGTGCCGGTGAAAGTGCCTATATTACCGAAGGAACGGCCGTATTGCGCCATGCCATAGTTGATGTCTGCATAATAATTGACGTAAGATAACACCAAGGCGTTATGCATGTCGCTGTTAATCAACGCCGGATTGTATATCCCAAGCTCGATGTCGGAATCATATACCGATAAATCGGTGTTGCCGAGTGCCGCCACCCTCGCAGAACTCGTCATGTCGAGAAAACCATACGCGCCCTTCGACGTTTGTCCATGTATTTCAGCGACAAACATCGTCAAAAAACTCAATATGACTAATAATCTCTTCATATCTCTAATGGCTAACAGCTAATGGCTAATAGCTATTTCTCCAACAATCCCAATCCTTTTTTCTCGATTTTCCCTGCATCAGTAAGCTTCTTCGCGAGCTTATCGAGTATTCCGTTGACGAAAATCTTGCTCTTAGGGGTGCTGAAATACTTTGAAATCTCAATATATTCGTTCATCGTGACCTTCACTGGAATGAACGGGAAGCATACGAACTCGGTGAGAGCCATTTTGAGTATTATCATGTCCATCAGGCAGATGCGCTCTTTTTCCCAGTTGTTGGTGTTGTCGGCGATGAGTTTTCCGAACTCCTCGTAATGGTTTATCGTCTCGCGGAACAGCTCTTGGATGAATTCCTCATCGGCGTTGGCCTCCACATTCTCTGTCTTGTAAATCTCAGGCAGTTTCGTGTTGACGTCGAAGTTTTTCATCTTGGTGAAAAATTCAATCAGCATGGAGCTAACTAAATGATAATCATCGCAGAAGTATATGCTTTTGTCTTCATAGAAATCCTGCAGCACGTCAAGGTCGGCGAAATATTCGCTTATCATGGTGACGATGAATTTCTTGTCGCTCGCGAAGTTGTCGGTCTTGTCGGCCATGTATTTCTTATATTCCGGGGTGTCTTTCATCATGGTGTAGTATTTTTTCACCACATCCTGATGGTCGTCGGCCCAGTTTATCTTCAGCGCAGCCTCGTGTTTCTTGAAATCAACGTTGTCTTCAATCACGTTGAGAAGGCGGTTGTTCACATATTTCATGTTCGGATGCAGATCCTCGTATGTCGGAATGTATTTGTGCTTGTTCTCGGTGATTTTATTCTCCGCGAAGCGTTTTGTCTCAACGAGGAACGACAGCTGCCAGATGAACAGCTCGTACAGCTTGCCGATGCTCTCGAGCAAATTCTTAATTCCGTTGTTGATGTTGGTCTCGCCCGATTCGATATAGGCGTAAAGGGCTTGCAACACTTTGATTCTCAAAAACCTTCTGTTTAACATGGTTTAAAAAATTAAAAAACTTTTCAGACTGCAAAGATACAAAATTTATCGTTTCAGCAACATTCTGAATAAGATATTAAAATCTTTCTGTATGGTATAGTCGCGGGCGTACATCACGTTCAGGCGGCCGCGCGCCTCGTCGGACAGCTCTCCCTCGGCAATCGACGAAGGATTGTAAATGCCTTTCTTGATGTTTGGAAGACGTTGGACGTCAATGACTTCGGTAGGACAATAGCCCACCCATGAATAACGCCCGAACAGCACCTTGAAGCAGTCGCCAAGGAACTTGACGGGCTTGTTGACAAACCAAGCGGCGAATATCCAGAAAACGATGCCGAAAAATGATATGGAGAAGTCGAAAAGACGTTTTTTCCTTTTGTTTTGGACGGTGCTGATAGTGCGGATATCAACGGTATAGAGGTCGCCGCGCGTGTTGATGGAGTTGCTGCCTATTATCGACAAGGTGTCAACAGGCGCTATTTTGTAATCGAGTTTGTTGGCGTGCCATGCCACCATCTTGTCGATAATCTCCTGGTGTGTGATGTCCTTTGAGCAGAAAATTATCTCGGTGATCTTGTAAATGCCAATGATGTCAGGCACTTGCGCGATATTGCCGAGGTAGTTGTCAGGAACGTCTTTCTCGTTGTCGGGCATAACTAAACCGACGAAATCAGGCTTGATGGAGGTGCTTTTCAGCAGCCGTTCAACACGTTTTGTCTCATCGGGTCCACCAATCACTAAAAAACGTTTTTTGGCATTCTTACCATATTGAAAATCATGTAGTTTGAGTACATAACCTAAAGTTCTGCTTAAAGTCATTTGCAATGCCATCCAGATGGTCCCTAAGAGTATCAGGGCTCTTGAGAAACGCAGATGTGTGGGGAGCAGAGCATATAAAATCAGGATTATGACGCTGCCTATCAAGGTGCCGCCGACAGCCGGATAAATACGGTAAGGCTTGTCGTAACCGCCTACAAAATAAGATGTTACGAGCCATATCAGCAGATAAACCGGCAATATTATCGTGAAAAGCGGTGTCATGGGATATGAGCCGGTGCCGTCGTATATCATGTAATGCCCCCAGAAATAACTGATGGCGGCAAGACCTGCATAGCCTATCACTGCCTCGATGAGCGGCATGTAAATCTTGCCCAGAAACTGCGACAGCAAGGCGAGAAATGCCCTGAAATATATCGCAAGGTTGATGAAAAACGAGAACAGCCGCGCCCTGTGTTGCCCGAAATGCTTCTTGGCGAATATCTCCATCGCCTTGTAAAACACAAAGACATAGTTGACGCTGGTCTTCTTTGTGCTTTCTCCTTTATAATGTATGATGCGCGTCTCTGGGAAATAGTAGTTCTTGTATCCCGCCAAAGTGATGCGGTACGACAGGTCGATGTCCTCGCCATACATGAAAAACGTCTCGTCGAGAAGCCCGCATTTTTCAAGCGTCTCACGCCTTAGCATCATAAACGCGCCTGCAAGTATGTCAACCGAATTGACCTCATCTTCAGGCAGATAGCCGAGATGGTATTTCGAGAAACGCCGCGAATGCGGAAACAGCTTTGAAAGCCCGAAAATCTTATAGAATGCCGTCATCGGGGTGGGCAGACCGCGTTTCGACTCGGGCAGAAACTGTCCCTTGCCATCGACCATCTTCACGCCGAGACCGCCGGCATCGGGATGCGAGTCCATGAAAGATATGCACTTGCTGAAGGTGTCGTCCTCCACCACGGTGTCGGGATTGAGCAGCAGGACGTACTCGCCTTTCGATACCCTTATCGCCTGATTGTTGGCCTTCGCGAAACCCACATTGTCCTTGTTGGCGATGACTCTCACGTCAGGAAACTTCGTGGCAAGCATCCTCAACGAGCCGTCAACGGAGTTGTTGTCAACAACAAACACCTCTCCCTCAATGCCTTCCATGGCGCGACGCACTGAAAACAAGCATTGCTCAAGAAAATGCTCGACGTTATAATTGACTATGACGACAGATAATTTCATTACCATCTTTTAAAACGGCAAAAATAAACAAAATATTATTGCGACGATTTTTTATTTCATAAAATAATTTAGTTATCTTTGCGCTTTATTTGTATGATGGATTTTGACAAGAAGATACGGTTTGGCGTGATGCTCGACGGCGACACCCTCGAACAATGGCAGCTTGAATGTGTTAATCTGCTGACAGACAATGGCGTAGAGCTGGTATTGGTCATCAAAAACGGTGACAAGCACAAGCCTTATAAGTCGTTTGCCGACAAGCTTTTGCATTATCCGTACCGACAGATTTTGTTCAGGATTTGGCACAGGTATTTCTTCAAACCCGATGCGAAAAAGTTGACGGCATTTCGACCGGAGCGTGGCGGAGTGGAGAAATCTCCCGCTATAATGACTGTAATCCCAACAATCAAAGGCATTTCCACGTATTTTGATAAAGAAGACATTGCCGTGATCAAATCCTTCGGCCTCGACTTCATCCTTCGTTTCGGCTTCGACATTATCAGAGGCGAGGTCTTGAATTGCGCCAAGTACGGTGTCTGGTCGTTTCATCATGACGATGAACGTGTTGTGCGCGGCGGCCCGCCCGGATTCTGGGAGTTCATGCGGAAAATCCCGCAAAACGGCGTCATTTTGCAACAGCTGACCGATGAATTGGATAAAGGTATGATAATCAGTCGTTTACAGTTCAATACAGAGCTGCATTCCTATAAATTTCATCTCAACAAATTGCTGAAGGAATCGGCGTTTATGCCTTTGCAGGCCTGCAAGAGACTGATTGTCAACGGAAAAATAGAGCCTGAGCTGTCGCAGTCGAACGCGCCTATATTGCATCCGCCGAAGAATATGCAAATGCTCAGGTATTTCTGGCTTTGTTGCTGGAGAAAGGTGTCGTTCCATTTCAACTATCTCTTCCGACAAGAAGACTGGAATGTTGGCTATTATATTGATAATCAATCATCTCCGCATTGGTTGAATCCGCCAAAGTCAGACTATTTCGCCGACCCGTTTGTAATCTCAAATGAAGAAGACACCTATCTGTTTTTTGAATGGTTTTCAAACAAAAACGGGAAGGCAGACCTCGCCGTTGCCAAGAAATCGGAGAATTTTGAGGTTTATCATAAGATAACTGATTTTCCGGAGCATCGCTCCTACCCTTTTGTGTTTGAATATCAAGGTGTTATATATTGTGTGCCGGAAGCGAACAAAACAAATAAGGTGTCGTTGTACAAATTTGAAGATAATAAATTGACATTGGACTGCGATTTATTAAACGGCTGTTATGTGGATTCCACCTTGTGTCATCATGATGACGGCAAATGGTATCTTTTCACTACGCCACAAAAAGCGTCGCACACCCATCTTATGATATTTGTCGCAGACGAGTTGCGGGGCACGTATCGCCCTCATTTCAACAATCCCGTTAAGGTTGATTGCTCCGACTCGCGCATGGCCGGAAAGATACAAAAAATCGACGGTGATTTGGTTCGCCCGGGGCAAAACAGCACTCGTCACTATGGTGAAAGCATTACTTTAAATAAAATACTTCAACTTGATGAATATCAATATATTGAAGAAACAATAAAAGAGATAAAACCTGATGAAAAATGGAAGTATAACCGAGGCATTCACACCATCAACAGCGACGGTGGCGTTACTGTTTTCGACGCCAAACGGTTTGCTTTCAGCTGGCAAGGACTGTTGCAACAAATACGCCAACGCACTAAAGTCTAAGGTCTAAAAACAAAAAGATGTTAAAAAAAATATTCGGCACATTCGGAACCCGCGTCTTGAACGCCATCTGCAACTTCATAACGTTGTGGTTTGGAACGCATTATCTCGGTGCGGAGGCATGGGGCATCGGCGGCATAGTGCTTCTCGACGTGTCGCTGCTGCTCATTGGAGTGGAGTTTCTTGCAGGCAGCGGACTGATTTATTTCACGCCGAGGAAGTCGTATCGCACCTTGTTCAAGATTTCATACATCTGGAGTGCGCTTGTCGTGGCGTTCTACGCCCTGATAATATATCTTTGCTCGCTTGTCCATATCGATTTCACACAAGGTTTAGGCAGATTGTTCGGCATGAGAGCCGAGTTCATTCCCGAAGGCTATCACGGCATGGTTTTGCTGCTTGTTTTCATCTATAGTCTGCACAATTTCAACCTCACCACCCTTCTCGGAAAAGAACGCGTCGGGACGAATAACATATTGTTTATCATACAGTTCATCACACAGATGCTTTCGATGCTGTTCTACATCTTCGTGATTGGCATACGCGATGCCAATGCCTTTGTTTACTCGCTTCTCACGGGTTACATCGTAGGTTATCTTTGCGGATTGACGCAGATATGGCCATATCTGAGAGACGAAAGCTCTGATTCGATAACGCAAACCGTCAAAGAGATGTTCAGATTCGGGAGCATAATACAACTCTCGACTCTTGTCTCGACGCTCAACAGAAGGCTCAGCCTCCTGATAATCAAAAGCTTCTGGGGCAATGCACAGGTCGGTGTTTTTAACGCGGCATCACAAGTGTCTGAGTCACCTAAGATGATAGGACAGAGCATCGCCATGGTACAGTTCTCAAGGATTAGTAACTTGAGGGACAACGACACGGCGGCACGGCTGACACTACAGCTGCTCAAGATTGCCATGGTGCTTACAGCGGTCTGTATCTTCATAGTCTGCATCGTCCCGACAAGTGTATATTCATGGCTTTTCACTAAAGATTTTGCAGAGATGCGCGTCGTGATGATAGCTCTTGCGCCGGGAGTGGTGTTTATGGCGGCAAACATGGTTCTATGTCATTATTTTTCAGGCGTCAACATGCCGAAACACAACCTCTTCGGAGCCTTGGTCGGCCTTGCCGTGACAGTACCGTCACTTTATCTTTTAATACCGTCGTTCGGGATGGTGGGAGCAGGTATCTCGGCATCGTTAACTCATTTAGCTACAATCATTTACCAATGGATAGTATTCAAGAGAATTAACAAGACTTCTAACAAGGAATTGTTGATTACCAAGGAAGACATGGTGATGCTAAAAGAAGCTGTTTATGGTGTTTTTAAGCGATAGAAATAATGTATGGACGAACTTCATAATATTGACCATAATTAAATTTCAAAAACGACAGAACAACTCAAAAAATTTGTATCTTTGCAAAAAATAAATATGACAAAAGACGACAATAACATCAATTATGCCAACGATGACGAACACAATGAGATTGTAGGCGCGATGTCGGTTTTTTTAGATAACTGCCAACCTAAAGTAGGAATCTTTTGGTACGACATAAATGAAAACAATTTATTTGGCATTGAAAAAATTGATGCAGACAAGGCCGTTTTTGTGAACGGGAAAGCCACTGTCGGCAAGCTGCATAAGACTTATTGGCAGAAACAACATCATCGGGCAGTGCAAAAAAAAGACGTTACATCTATCTTTTACAATGAACATAACTACACCATGATTCCCCGTGGACGCATCTTTCTTGATGAAAAAGACGGAAAATTCTATGTTTATGTCGGTCACTGGCTTGCCGACGGCATTGATGGTCACCAAATTGATATTAATAATTTCCGCGAAGTGCTTGCCGATGAGTTCAATCTGCCCGACGATTTCGAGTTTGTAATCGACTATCACTGGGACATAGGTCACGGCTGGAGCGAGGAACTATTGTGATTTTTCTCAATTTTTCATTGACTTTCGAAAATTTTTTTGTATTTTTGCAGAAAGTTAATTTGAGAACATGGCGGAAGAAATTATTGACGATAACGTATTGGAAGACAACGAGTTAGACTTTACCACAAATGTAAATCCGGTCGATTACAACGACGATGCCATCCAGCATCTGTCGTGGAACGAGCATATCCGCAAGCGTCTTGGCATGTACATCGGCAAGGCGGGCGACGGCTCGGCTCACGACGACGGAATATACATCCTGTTGAAGGAAATCATAGACAACAGCATCGACGAGTTCAACATGGGAGCGGGCAAGACCATAGAAATCGACATCAACGACGGCAAGGTGCGTGTGCGCGACTACGGCCGCGGCATACCTCTCGCCTCGCTGAAAGACTGCATGGGACAGATGAACACCGGCGGAAAGTACAACACCGGAGCGTTCAAGAAGGCCGTGGGTCTCAACGGTGTGGGTGCCAAAGCCACCAACGCCGCATCATCATACTTCCGCGCACAGGCCTTCCGCGACGGCATGACGAAAGTCGTTGAGTTCTCAAAAGGCGAGCTACTGTCAGAGTCGGAGATAATACCCACCGACCAGAAAAACGGCACCGAGATAACATTCGTGCCCGACGCCGAGCTATTCGGAAACTACCATTTCCTTATGGAATACGTCGATGAGATGGTTTGGAACTACGCCTTTTTGAACAGCGGCCTTACCCTCGTCCTCAACGGACAGAAATATCAGGCGAAAAACGGTCTCCTCGACCTGCTGACACGCAAAATCGGCAAGCTCGACACCTGCGCCTACCCTATCATACACATCAAAGAAGGCGACTTCGAATGCGCGTTCACACATTCCAACGTCAGCTCCAACGAGGAATATTTCCCGTTCGCCAACGGACAATACAACCCTCTCGGCGGCACACATCTCAACGTGTTCCGCGAGGCTATCGCCAAGACAATCAGAGAGTTCTATAACAAAGAATACGAGACATCCGACATCCGCAGCTCGTTCATCGCATCGTTGGCAATAAAAGTGGATGAGCCTGAGTTCGAGGGGCAGACGAAGACAAAATTCTCGTCGAACTACATGGACAAGGAGAGTGAGACAACCATCAGGCAGTACATCACCGACATCATAAAACGGCATTTCGACAAGTTCCTGCACATGAACAGCGACGTGGCGGAGAGCTTGATGCGCAAGATAATACAAAACGAGAAAGAGCGCAAGGGCATGGCGAACATCAAGAAGCTTGCCCGCGAGAGTGCCAAGAAGGTGAGCCTCAACAACCGCAAGCTCCGCGACTGCCGAATACATTACAACACCAATCAGGAGAAACGCCTCGAATCGACGCTGTTCATCACCGAGGGCGACTCGGCATCCGGAAGCATCACCAAGAGCCGTGACGCACAGACACAAGCGGTGTTCAGTCTGCGAGGCAAGCCGCTCAACTGCTATGGCTTGACGAAGAAAATCGTTTACGAAAACGAGGAGTTCAACCTCTTGCAGGCAGCTTTGAATATCGATGAATCGATAGAGAATCTGAGATACAACAACATAGTGATCGCCACCGATGCCGATGTCGATGGCATGCACATACGCCTGCTGATGCTCACTTTCTTCCTGCAGTTCTACCCCGACGTGGTACGCGGCGGGCATCTGTACATCTTGCAGACGCCGTTGTTCCGCGTGAGAAACAAGAAAGAGACGCGCTATTGCTACACCGACGAAGAACGTGTCGATGCCATCAAGTCGCTCGGCGCGCATCCTGAGATAACGCGATTCAAAGGTCTCGGCGAGATCTCTCCCGACGAGTTCAGCTATTTCATCGGTCCTAACATGCGCCTTGAGCCCATCATACTGCGCCACGACATGACGATTCCGGAATTGTTGAAATATTACATGGGGAAAAACACCGACCAGCGTCAGAAGTTCATCATCGACAACCTGAGGGTTGAGGACGACTCGAATATTGACAAGTTAGAATGATAGTCAAGGCAAAGTTGTAAATTACTTTCAAAATTTGTGTAAATTTGCATCGGAAACAACATTTGAGTGCGTATTTGCCGAAGGGGAATTGCGTTGTTTGGAGAAGAAGCCAGAAAAGCGATTCAAGATCGTCGTCGGGCGCAATCGGTAAAGGTTCCACGCCGAGCCATATTCTCAGTTTCCGAAGTTTGCGGATACATCTGCTTCGCGTCGGCCTTACTCGCTTTATGCGTATATATGTCACTACGTTTGCTATAATTTTTTCTTTCATAATTTTTTAAATTTTTTGTTTGTATATTCAATTTTTTTGTATTTTTGCAGTCGAAAAAGGTTGTTTGCAACCACCCAAGCTTTAGCCGGTGGTCGATGCTTTCAACCTTTTTTAATATAATATTGCCGAGGTTCGCAAGTTTTTAGTAATCGAATACAATCTGTAAAAATGTCTGTCTTCAAAGGTGTTGTTATTTTCTTCAACACTCAGATAAAAGGTGTCTCCCGCACACTCACACTTGTAATAAAAATATTCAACTGCCCACATTTTCTTGTCTTGTTTAACATTTGGTTCGTGAGCCACCAGAGTTCCGTTTTTGAGTACTTTTTGAATATTGGAAGATATTTCATTCCAAAGAAAATTGGACGACTGAGCTATATCATTGGAGATATGACCTGTGGTTGTTGAATCAACAATCACCTCTATTTCTTCACCCCTTTTATCTATTCTTATGGGAGGTTTGCCTTGAAAAGAATGCACATTGCCAGCACTTTCCTTACGTAGGAAAGTGTCTCCTGCATAATGTTCCAACTTCTTGGACTTGGTGTTGCTGACCTGCTTGAAATACGTGTGTCTGCTGTCGGGGTCGTCAGGGTTCTCTGGTTTCTTGGAGCAGAATATTTCACCTGTCTCTGCCGGGTTGCCTGCCAGTCCGGGCGACCGTATGGCCCCCTTCTCGGTGCCGTAGTCGGCCAGTTGCTTGGAGGAGAGGCCGCGCGTGTCGATGGGGTCGTCGGTCTCCTCCCATTCGCACTTGCAGTTCCAGAGGGTGCCGGGGTCTCGGACGGTGACAACTTACGTGTTCTTGACGCCAAGTTGCGTTACTACACGCACATCGCCGACCCTGACAGCCTGAATGACACGGAATGGGCAATGATGGTCAAGGAACTCGAATGGGTAAGAAAGAAGAGGCTAAGAAGAGATTATCAATGCCAGAGACCCCAGTGATTCAGAGGTGAGGGATATGACAGAAAATGAAACGGATTTCCATCTTTAGACCGTTTGCGCTTGTTCTTTTTCATGCGTCTGTCGGCTTCAAGTATGCGTTCCTGCTCTTCTTTTGAAATCCTGCCTGTCGCAAGACGGTAAAACGTCACGACAACCACGCCGGCGATTAAGACGGCGATAAGAGCTAAAACTGCAAGCACTATGTAGATCAGGATTTTCATGATGCAAAAATAGACAAATTATCAATTCAAAAAACAAAAAAATGTCAAACACTGTTGAATTTATAATCAACCTTAACGGCAACGCCCACACTGGCATTGCGCAGCTGGACAAGGCTCTTGGAAAATTCAAACTCCAAGCGAAGAGTGTGCCGAACCCAATGGAGCGCATCAACAGTGCGGTATTCGAGCTTAACAACATATTCCAGGCGGTGCAGAACACCGTCGGCAAGGTTGTAAGCGTGGCACGTGTTGTGAATTGCTTTCAAAATTTGTGTAAATTTGCATCGGAAACAACGCTGGAATATGGCAAGGGTAAGATGATTTTGTTGTGAATTGCTTTCAAAATTTGTGTAAATTTGCATCGGAAACAATATTTTAAGTGCGTATTTGTCGAAGGGGAATTGCGTTGTTTGGAGAAGAAGCCGGAAAAGCGATTCAAGATCGTCGTCGGGCGCAATCGGTAAAGGTTCCACGCCGAGCCATATTCTCAGTTTCCGAAGTTTGCGGATACATCTGCTTCGCGTCGGCCTTACTCGCTTTATGCGTATATATGTCACTACGTTTGCTATAATTTTTTCTTCCATGATTTTTTAAATTTTTTGTTTGTATATTCAATTTTTTTGTATTTTTGCAGAGTCCTTTTTTAGGGAGAAGCTTCGGCTCCACCCTGGACATGTCCGCTTCGGCGGACTTTTTTATTCTACATCAAAGATCTCTAACATGCCATCGTTTGTGTTTATCACACAATAAACTCTTTTAATATAATTTGCCGGATGCCTTCTTTCTCCTGTTTCTTTGTCTGTGTAGGATATATTTTTGAATTTGTCAATGCCTTCGACTATTTTTGAACTATCATACATGGACGGATCGTGGAAATATAAGCAAACAGCATCGGCAGGTTCTGTAACATAGTCTAAATGATTGAATTTCTTGAGTTGAATGTTTTTTCCCACAAGAACATTTCTGATATTTGTTGTCTGTTGGGTGACAGAAGCGATGTCCATCCTTTTTCCATTAAGATCCAAATCCAATGCAGGATCGACAATGTTCGTTTGTGGATTCTTATTTTTCTCGTTACACAGGACAACTCTGTTGCCCAAACGATATAAAATATCTTGACATTTTTCCTCTAATTGTGTACTTGTGAGTTGTTCCTTAAAGAATGTTTCTTCTTTATCTGCCGAATGCACTTCGTGTCCCACATGCGTGGCTTTCACGCCGCCAGTCTTCCAATCAAAATCCACATCCTTGTAATCCGGATTATTGTGCAGTGATATATACTCCTTATGGTGTTCTTCTATTGGTCGGAAGAACTCCTCCACAATTTCAGAACCATGCTTGCCGGCATTTTTCACATAAGGGCACTCATTCGTAAAAATCTCCCCTGTCTTTGCCGGGTTGCCTTCGAGACCACGGGAATGGATGGCGCCCTTGGCGGTGCCGTAGTCGGCCAGTTGCTTGGGGGTGAGGCCGCGCGTGTCGATGGGGTTGTCGGTCTCCTCCCAGTCGCACTTGCAGTTCTAAAGGTTACCGGGGTCGCAGATAGCGATGGAGGGCGTAAGCTAAACGCATAGCTGCGCTACTATATGCACATTGCAGACCTCGACAGTCTGACAGACCAAGATTGGGCTATGGAAGTCAGTGAACTTGAGTGGATAAGGCGCGAGGAGTCTAAGGCTAATAAAGTCTAATCCTCATTTATAGTAATATTGACATGAAAGCATGTGCCATTATTGATACCTTTTTTAATCCGTCTGTTTTTTTTCAAGCGGATGACACTGATAACAGGAAGTGCTATAATCAATAACAACAGTATAAATAAAACAAACAAAGCCTCCATATAATGAAATTAATCACGCTGCAAAGATAATAAAAAATGTCAATACGACAAAAAATTGTTGTAAATTGCTTTCAAAATTTGTGTAAATTTGCATCGGAAACAATATTTTTTTAAATTTTTTGTTGTTTGTATTAAATAGTTTTGTATTTTTGCAGCGCGGGGGGGTGTACCGAAAGGAGCCTCCCGTTCCGTTTTTATCTCATTTGATATGTTTTATCCCCACATACAACAAAGACAGATTCAAAGTCTTTAAAACCACTTCCGAGTGTATTCCTTAATCCAGTTGTAAATTGCTTTCAAAATTTGTGTAAATTTGCATCGGAAACAATTTTTTTGTTATCTTTGCAGCATGAAAACAAGGAGGAACAAGTCATGGAATACACCATCGTGATCGAGAAAGATCCCAAAACAAACACCTACACAGGTCAATGTGTTCAAGTTCCTGCCGCCATCAGCCAAGGCGACACCTACGAGGAACTGATTGAGAATATGAAGGACGCCATAAACCTTGTACTCGGATATTACAAGGACAAAGCCGCCGCAGATAGTCGCGGACACCGCGTGTTCTACCGCAAACTCAATCTTGCATGAAAAGAAAATTGTTCATTGCGCACTTGAATAGAAACGGCTGTGAGCTTTTGCGAGAGGGTGGCCGGCACACGCTTTTCCGCAACACGAAAAGCGGCTTTATCTCGGCCGTTCCGCGACATCCCGACTTCAACGACATCACCTGCAGGAAAATCTGCAAGGAGCTCGATATACCTTATCCGGGTAAAAATTAACCTTCATTATTAAAGACTTCCCCAAAAATTTCCAGTTTTTTCAACTTTTTCATGACAATTCAGTTGTGAATTGCTTTCAAAATTTGTGTAAATTTGCATCGGAAACAACATTTGAGTGCGTATTTGCCGAAGGGGAATTGCGTTGTTTGGAGAAGAAGCCAGAAAAGCGATTCGATATCGTCGTCGGGCGCAATCGGTAAAGGTTCCACGCCGAGCCATATTCTCAGTTTCCGAAGTTTGCGGATACATCTGCTTCGCGTCGGCCTTACTCGCTTTATGCGTATATATGTCACTACGTTTGCTATAATTTTTTCTTTCATGATTTTTTAAATTTTTTGTTTGTATATTCAATTTTTTTGTATTTTTGCAGAGTCTAATATTTGGGTAGGGCTTTCGGGCCGTATCAACTTTAGACTTACCCGCCTCGGCGGGTTTTTTTATTCCACATTGAAAACTTCAAACCTTCCATTGCCTTCGTTGATTACACAATAAATGTGCTTAATTCGGATGACATGATATTTCAGTTCTCCTGTTTCCTTGTCTCTGTATTGCATTTTCTTCATTTCCTCAAATCCCTTGGTTACTTTTTCGGGACTGAACAATGAAGGGTCATGAAAATAGAGACAGACGGAATCAGATTCTTCTATCACATAAGGGAGTCGGTTGTATTTTCTAAGTTGATGGTTTTTGCCTAACAGATTATTTCGGTAGTGTTCCTTTGGTTCCGTAACGGAGGAAATATCCATTCTTTTACCATTGAGAAGCAAATCGAGGGCGGTATCGGGTTTACCGGGCACGCTTTCAATGCCCTCCTCACAAAGAATTGCACTGTTACCGAGACGGAAAAGAATATCCTGACAATAATTTTCCAACTGGTTGGGAGTTAAACCAAAATATCGACTTCTATCGCTGGATAGATTGGAATGCCTGACATGCGTTGCCTTCAGTCCACCATTTCCCCAATCAAAATCCACATCCTTGTAATCCGGATTATTGTGCAGTGATATATACTCCTTATGGTGTTCTTCTATTGGTCGGAAGAACTCCTCTACAATTTCAGAACCATGCCTGCCGGCCTTTTTCACATAAGGGCACTCGTCAGTGAAAATCTTCCCTGTCTTTGCCGGGTTGCCTGCCAGTCCGGGCGACCGTATGGCCCCCTTCTCGGTGCCGTAGTCGGCCAGTTGCTTGGGGGTGAGGCCGCGCGTGTCGACGGGGTCGTCGGTCTCCTCCCAGTCGCACTTGCAGTTCTAAAGGTTACCGGGGTTGCAGACAGCGATGGAATGCGTAAGCTAAACGCATAGCTGCACTAATATATGCACATCGCCGACCTCGACAGCCTGAATGACACGGAATGGGCAATGATGGTCAAGGAACTTGAGTGGGTAAGAAAGGAAGAGGTTAAGGCAAACAAAATATACTAACACTTACCTTGGGCAACATCAGTTATATTGGAGTTGCCTTGATTCCTGAAAAGCTTCCTCAATCTTTTACGTTCTTTTTTTTCGGCCTCCCGTTCCTTGACTATTCGCTTGGCTTCAGCTTTTAAAGACTCGTACTCGGCGGCAGCGGCGTCATCCGTGCGAATGCTTTTAATCCAACTGACAGTCATGATAATCAAACAACAGATCACAAGGCCTAATATAATATAAAAAATTGTCATAACGGTGCAAAGTTACAAAAAAGAATAATACGAATAACATTTTGAAATAAAAAATGGCAGATAATAAGGTTGAATTTATCATAAACCTTAACGGCAACGCCCACACTGGCATTGCGCAGCTGGACAAGGCTCTTGGAAAATTCAAACTCCAAGCGAAGAGTGTGCCGAACCCAATGGAGCGCATCAACAGTGCGGTATTCGAGCTTAACAACATATTCCAGGCGGTGCAGAACACCGTCGGCAAGGTTGTAAGCGTGGCACGTGTTGTGAATTGCTTTCAAAATTTGTGTAAATTTGCATTGGAAACAATATCCCACCAAACTCACACCGTTACAGATTGCAGAGCAAAGACACGCTGCAAGAACGCCTGAATATATTGCCGAAATCACCAAAAAAGCTCAAGCAAGACAGGATGCTATCAATATGGCAAAGCGTTCTTTGGGTGATTTCAGCGGTTTTGATGACAGCTACACCTCTACCCTATCAGATGCCTACAAACACGCCAACTGGGACGTTGTACGCAAAGAGGCTGCCAAATTGGAGCAAATCAAAAAGGACATCATCAAAGCTGCTAATGATGTCATGTCATTACTTGATGGCATATCAGATGTTGACACGGCCATCATCAAGAAAGCACTTGCAGACGGCAAGCTGCATCAGATTATGACCGAAAAGGACAATTTAATAAACATCAAGACCGAAATAGAATCGCTAACTTACCTTGATGACCCGATAGTTGCCGCCAAACAATTCTCAATGGCTGATGCCAAAAGTGTCAATGCGGCTGTTGAAAAGAAACTTGACGGCTGGTCAAGCCTATCATTGGCAGACCAAAAGAAAAAGCTGGAGTTTGAAATAAGCTGGGTTGAGGATAACAAAAAATATGCAACATGGGAAATAGCTCAAAACGCATATAAGAAATGCTTATCAGTTGTCAATGAAAAGATAACAATAGAGAACCTTAATGCTCAAAAGGCAGCTCTTAATGGCTTCAAGACCCATTCTTCGGTGTATCACCAGCTTATTAAGGACTTTGATGATGCAATGTCGGCAAAAGACTACACAAAAGCCGAAACACTCATCAATCAGGCAACAGCGAAAAAGGATGAACTGACACAAAAAGCGTTGCTTAAACCTGCCAAACTCACCAATGAGCAAATCAAGCAGATATTGTCTGATGTCAAAGCCAATAAAAACGATTTTGATGATGCGTTTATCCAACAGTTAGAAGATGCCGTTGCAAACAAGCATTGGAAAGATGCAAGGGCTTTGGCAGAAAAAGCACAAGACAAATTAAGCCCATTCGTCAATTCCGCATATACTGATGAAAGGAAAAACAATGCTGTATGGGATAAAGGCGACGGCTCATTGGCTGCAAAGACATTACGTGATTCTGCAAGTCACGATTGGTTAGCAGCCTTTGACGAAGAACGTGACAGGATATATGAGTACACACGCCACTATTGCAATATCAACGAACCATTGACAATGAGGCGATATTCAGGCAGTCAGACAAAAGATGAATTTTTAGACCGTGTTGCAAAGATTGAATCGTATATTGACAGGTCATCATTGCCTTGTGACATGTGGTTTCAAAGAGGTGAAGGCGGTGGCATCAGGGTTATTGAATCACTTTTGCGCTTTGCTGGCGAAAAGGTGTCATTTAAAGATATTGTTGCAGACCCTCAATGCTTGGTTGGAAAGACATTACATCAGGGTGGTTTCATGTCCGCTGGCAGTCAAAAAGGCAAGGGATTTAGCGGCGAAGTTATATTAAACATATACGCACCAAAAGGCACGAAAGCAACGTATGCAGAGCCTTTTAGTGCGTACGGCAATGGCGATGGACGCAGCTGGGATGGTCACAAAGAATTTTCATCATTTAGCAAAGAACATGAAACGTTGTTCCAGCGAGGCACTAAAATGAGAGTGACCAAAGTTGAATGCAGATATGGTCAATATTATATTGACGTTGAGATTATTTGTCAAGAACTGAAAGATTTGAGTTACGTACCTGATAGCTACATAGGTTATTAATCTTTTGCGCCCTCAGATGGCAGCTTATCTTTCTCATAATGGTCGCTTGCAATCTCAAGGTATTCTTCAATCAATGCGTAAAACTTTGATATAGTGGATTTTATATCGAAAGCCGTTTTACCCCATGATGTGAACATTACTGTTACAAGGTTGTTGGGGATACCTGGATATGATTTACCACCCACCCTGTAATAATATGATGCCTCACCACCTGCGACACCATCTGATGTCACATATACACGTTCCATATCCCAAAACCAATCATTAGGATATACATCATAAGGACACTCTTTTTTTCCATTATAATACCTGCAATTTTTCAGCAGTTCTTTCTGTTTATCAGTTAATTTTTCCATATTTAATGTGTTTCAATCATGTTGTAAAATCTATCTATTATTTGTCTAAACTCATTCGGCAAATAAGACATTGCCATTTGTTTCAGGTTATCCGGCACACCATAATAGGCTTCAGCTATACCGCCTGTTATAGCCGCCAATGTATCACTGTCACCGCCCAATGATACGGCGTTTCTGATGGCATCCTCAAAGTCGGTGCTGTCAAGGAAAGCAACAATAGCTTGTGGCACTGTACCTTGGCAGGTTTCGTTAAACATGTTGTTTGGTCTGATTTCATCACATGTTGTTTGTAAATCATAACCATATTGGGATTGGATTACATCACGCAGTAACTCTTTGTTGTGTTCGGTTCTCGCAATGTACATGGCATGAGCCACCGACACTGCACCTTTGATGCCTTCAGGATGGTCGTGTGTTATTGATGCTGTCACTTCGGCAGTTGACAGCGTGGCAGATAGAGTGTGGTATTTCAAACCAACTGGAGACACCCTCATGGCAGCACCGTTACCGAAACTGTAATAAGGCATCGGATTGGCATCACGCAGCCATCGTGCAAATGAGCCGCCATAACCGCCTTGTGGAAATGGGTATTTTTTACCATAACTCTGCATGATACTAACGAGATGGCGCATGTGGCTTGATGTCATTAGCCATTCAGCCACCGCCACTGTCATGATGGTGTCGTCGGTAAACGAACATCCATCTGAAAACAGTGGAAAATCCTTTGTCTTGATGTTGTTAAACTCATACTTTGAGCCTACTATATCGCCAATTATCGCTCCTAACATAAACACTTATTACTTATTTATCAACAAATTGCAAATATACAAAATTATTCAATACCTTTGCGGTGAATTTCATGTCAGCATAAAACTCTGTGTTTTTATCTTAATGTCACTTGTGAATTGCTTTCAAAATTTGTGTAAATTTGCATCGGAAACAATCTGGTCGGGTTTCGGTGTGACCAGTCATAAGTTGTGAATTGCTTTCAAAATTTGTGTAAATTTGCATCGGAAACAATATCGGGTTCCGCACAGGCACACCGAAGTTGGTTGTGAATTGCTTTCAAAATTTGTGTAAATTTGCATCGGAAACAATACCCCTCTGAAACCATTCACCGATGCCAGTGTTGTGAATTGCTTTCAAAATTTGTGTAAATTTGCATCGGAAACAATAACTTCAGCACCTGACGCTTTCCGGCTTGGGTTGTGAATTGCTTTCAAAATTTGTGTAAATTTGCATCGGAAACAATTTCTGACAGAGCTCCCTTTTCGACAGGTTGGTTGTGAATTGCTTTCAAAATTTGTGTAAATTTGCATCGGAAACAATGCACCATCTTGTTGAGTATTGTGCTTCTCTGTTGTGAATTGCTTTCAAAATTTGTGTAAATTTGCATCGGAAACAATGGTGCCATGTATATTGATTACAACGACCTGGTTGTGAATTGCTTTCAAAATTTGTGTAAATTTGCATCGGAAACAATTCGGGAACAACTGCGGAGATAACTCATTCGGTTGTGAATTGCTTTCAAAATTTGTGTAAATTTGCATCGGAAACAATGATGGGCTACAAAGAAATATGGTCGCGCCTGTTGTGAATTGCTTTCAAAATTTGTGTAAATTTGCATCGGAAACAATACGAAAGAGGAGTTCATCGCACACGCCACGTTGTGAATTGCTTTCAAAATTTGTGTAAATTTGCATCGGAAACAATTTTCGGATCCAGAAGAAGGAATTCCTCTTCGTTGTGAATTGCTTTCAAAATTTGTGTAAATTTGCATCGGAAACAATATTTTCACGGTGCAGGTCTCGCTTTCAACTGTTGTGAATTGCTTTCAAAATTTGTGTAAATTTGCATCGGAAACAATGCAGCAGAATTTTTAGAAATGGAAAAGGAAGTTGTGAATTGCTTTCAAAATTTGTGTAAATTTGCATCGGAAACAATTGGTTGCCATAAAACTTTTAAGCAATGAGTGTTGTGAATTGCTTTCAAAATTTGTGTAAATTTGCATCGGAAACAATTCGCCTTCGTGCGCAAGACAACCGACATTGTTGTGAATTGCTTTCAAAATTTGTGTAAATTTGCATCGGAAACAATCAGGGACATGCACGCAGCAACGGCGATTCTGTTGTGAATTGCTTTCAAAATTTGTGTAAATTTGCATCGGAAACAATAGTAATAGCGTGAGTATACAGTCGGGAGGTGTTGTGAATTGCTTTCAAAATTTGTGTAAATTTGCATCGGAAACAATTTAAAATATGTCGTAGTGTATGGCGAATTTGTTGTGAATTGCTTTCAAAATTTGTGTAAATTTGCATCGGAAACAATCTTCGACCGCTGGCGTATCCCGCACGACGAGTTGTGAATTGCTTTCAAAATTTGTGTAAATTTGCATCGGAAACAATGCTTCGCTAAGTTGCTGTGTTCTGCTGTATGTTGTGAATTGCTTTCAAAATTTGTGTAAATTTGCATCGGAAACAATGCCGTAATAGTTGCCGTTTTCATCCATGATGTTGTGAATTGCTTTCAAAATTTGTGTAAATTTGCATCGGAAACAATCTGCCTGTATGTCGTTGCCGTAACAGGCACGTTGTGAATTGCTTTCAAAATTTGTGTAAATTTGCATCGGAAACAATACTAAAGAGGAATTCATTGCACACGCCACGTTGTGAATTGCTTTCAAAATTTGTGTAAATTTGCATCGGAAACAATCCATGTACTTCATTTCCACGATATTTTCGAGTTGTGAATTGCTTTCAAAATTTGTGTAAATTTGCATCGGAAACAATCCATTGTGCCGTTGGGATCTAAATTTGCGCGTTGTGAATTGCTTTCAAAATTTGTGTAAATTTGCATCGGAAACAATTTCCTGCTTGACGCTGTATTTGAGGCCGCGGTTGTGAATTGCTTTCAAAATTTGTGTAAATTTGCATCGGAAACAATTTTTTCCTGCACTTTCAAATGAGCGTCCAGTTGTGAATTGCTTTCAAAATTTGTGTAAATTTGCATCGGAAACAATAGGTGATATTTTGGTTTCCACCAACCTATAGTTGTGAATTGCTTTCAAAATTTGTGTAAATTTGCATCGGAAACAATGACATGTTTTCGCGGAATCAAGTCCCATTCGTTGTGAATTGCTTTCAAAATTTGTGTAAATTTGCATCGGAAACAATGTGCAAGTTAAGAGAATTTTGGGCATTAGAGTTGTGAATTGCTTTCAAAATTTGTGTAAATTTGCATCGGAAACAATGCCGGGCTTGTTGTCGATGGTCGTCACGGGTTGTGAATTGCTTTCAAAATTTGTGTAAATTTGCATCGGAAACAATTTTCTTTCGTAAAATGTAATTTCTTGCGTAGTTGTGAATTGCTTTCAAAATTTGTGTAAATTTGCATCGGAAACAATTTTACTCCTACACTATCAAATTCTGTGCCTGTTGTGAATTGCTTTCAAAATTTGTGTAAATTTGCATCGGAAACAATTAAGCTTCAACTTCGGCATTTACAGAAGGGGTTGTGAATTGCTTTCAAAATTTGTGTAAATTTGCATCGGAAACAATCTATGGCGATTATGTAGCCATCCTGGTCAGTTGTGAATTGCTTTCAAAATTTGTGTAAATTTGCATCGGAAACAATCAGCATCTATTTTCTTAATCTCAGATTTTAGTTGTGAATTGCTTTCAAAATTTGTGTAAATTTGCATCGGAAACAATAATATGGAATGGATATCTTTTTTAGTAGTAGTTGTGAATTGCTTTCAAAATTTGTGTAAATTTGCATCGGAAACAATGATGTACGCTTAGTATAATAATAAGGTGTTGTTGTGAATTGCTTTCAAAATTTGTGTAAATTTGCATCGGAAACAATGCCTTTTGTACCAAATTTGATTACCCAATGTTGTGAATTGCTTTCAAAATTTGTGTAAATTTGCATCGGAAACAATTGTTGACTTTCAACGATATAGTTAAATGTCGTTGTGAATTGCTTTCAAAATTTGTGTAAATTTGCATCGGAAACAATACATTTAAGGTATAAGAGAAGAGTACATTGTTGTGAATTGCTTTCAAAATTTGTGTAAATTTGCATCGGAAACAATTCTCGCAG
>ERZ842401.304-NODE-304-length-69684-cov-8.733732_pt1 | contig 69684 bp, 52 predicted proteins | sample MGYA00521270_ERZ842401 | MGnify/ENA primary metagenome ERZ842401 (study PRJEB31892, sample SAMEA3878208) | bioreactor metagenome | biome: Moose rumen | place: Sweden | collected 2011-10 | study: EMG produced TPA metagenomics assembly of the PRJEB12797 data set...
GGAGAAGTTCGCCTCCTACGCCTTCAACAAGAGTCATGCCACGTGCTATTCGTGGGTGGCATACCAGACGGCATTCCTCAAGGCCAATTTCCCAGCACAGTATATGGCAGGCACCATGACACGCAACCTTGACAAAATCGACAAAATCCGCAAGCTCATGGACGAGTCGAAGGCAATGGGCATCAACACCTATGGACCCGACGTGAACGAAAGCAAGATAAAGTTCTCGGTGAATGTGCATGGAGATATCCGCTTCGGACTCGGTGCGGTGAAAGGAGTGGGGGAATCGGCTGCCCAGGCGCTTGTGGACGAGCGTGAGGCAAACGGACCTTTTAAGGATGTCTACGACTTCTTCGAGAGAGTGAACTTATCATCGTGCAACAGGAAATCCATAGAAAGCATGATTCTCGCCGGAGCATTCGACTCCTTCGGAATCGACCGCGAGGCGTATCTCACCAACTACACTCACGGAAGGGAAAATTTCCTCGACGTGATGATGCGCTACGGCACCAAGTTCCAGTCCGACAAACAACAGTCCACTAACTCGCTCTTCGGCGACCTCGGTGTGTCGGTGGAAATCATGCACCCCGTTCCGCCACAGGAATATCAGAAGTGGTCGGACCTCGAACGGCTCGGCAAAGAACGCGATTTCGTGGGGATTTACCTCTCGGCACATCCGCTTGACGAATACAGCGTGATTCTCAATGATGTGTGCACACACCGCATTTCCGACTTGGAAAACAAGGAAGAATTGGCAAAAGTGCCCCAGTTCTCACTCGGAGGACTCGTCACCGGAATAAGAGTGGGGCAGACGAAAACCGGCAACCCATATGGAATCGTGAAAATGGAGGACTTCGACGGTGCCGGCGACCTTGCACTCTTCGGAAGAGACTGGCTGCAGTTCCGCAATTTCTTCGTGGAAGGAACCGCCCTCTTCATCCGTGCCAAGATGGTTCCGCGAAAATATAATCCGGAAATAAAGGACCTCAGCCTCATTTCGGTTGACCTTATCAACGATGTGAAAGACAGTATAATAGAAAAAATCACTATCGATGTGCCGCTCGACGAAATCGACGACGACTTTGTCAACGACCTTCAGGAAATCGTGTCGCACAACAAAGGCACTGCCGACCTCTACGTGAATGTCAGGGGTGTCAACAACATGCAGGTGAAGATGCTCTCCAGGGCGTTCACCGTCAATGTCAACAAGCAGCTGACAGATTTCCTCCACGATCGTGCAGGCAGAATCGACTATACCATAAACGACTTAAAACGCAGGGTGAGAAGAGAAACCGCCATGGCTGAAGCCTGAAACACCGGAAGAAAATCATGAAAAAAAACGGTGGGCTTAAAGTCCGCCGTTATATATTTCAAGACGGCAAGCCTTATATAAAAGACTTGTATGGAGCCTGTCGGACGGACTTTAAGAACCAACCTTGAGCCAACCTTGAGACATGTGATGAAAAAATATTTTTAAGATTTTTTTGTCATTCCGTTTTTTTTTAATAATTTTACACATTCAACGGAATTTTCTGAATTCCATGATTCGCAGTGAGGCGTTGTGAGTTTGGGATTTTTCCGTAACACTATGAATACGAGACAATAAATAAACTAATTCATTAACCCGTTAAAAATCTAATATTAACAAACTGAGAACTACTAAAAAAACTAACTACCCGGGAGTGATCTTACCACTAAGACTGGGAGATTATTTGAAAACGGCTTGCACTCCGGAACAAATTATTAGAGAAAACATCTATTGCGCAAACAAGCCGAAGACGCATTATAAACAAAAAACAATACAGAATGAAAAAGTTCATACTTTCATTATTGGCAATATTCACGGTTGTTTTTGGAGCAAAGGCTGCTGAAGTCGTTGACGTGCTGAACAATGAATGGACAGGTGTTTCTGGCACTAACTATACTGCAGTGTCTGGACTGACTGCCAGTTCTGATGCAGTATATTCCGTTCAGTGTGCAGGTGGAAATTCAGCCATTCAGCTTCGATCTAACAATAACAACTCCGGAGTTGTGACAACAACATCAGGAGGTATTGCCATACAAATCAGAGTGGCATGGAATTCAAATACTAATGCCGCTCGTGTGCTGCAGGTATATGGTTCGCACACTGCTTATACCAGCCCGGCTGATCTGTATAGCGCCGATACTCAAGGAACGCTGATAGGCGAGATTGGAACTACAGACACGGAACTGGACCTTGGCGCTGAATATGAGTATATTGGCATCCGCTCTAAGAGTGGCGCCATGTATCTCGACGAAGTGGATATTACATGGAGTACAGGAGCAGCTAATACTGTGCCGAAGCCGGTTCTCACTCCGTCACAGTCGTTCTATGGCTCGTTGGAAGTGTCAATCACATCCGACCTTGACGTATATTACACAGTAGACGGAACCGACCCTACAACTGAGTCGGCAAAATATGAGGCTCCATTCAGTGTTAGAGAAACTACAACTGTAAAGGCCATCGCTGTCGATTCAGAAAGCAACAGCAGTTCTGTAGCCGAGGCTACTTATACAGTAATTGGAAAAAGCACAATAGCCGAGGCTCAGGCCGCTGACAACGGCACTACCGTGGCCATCGAAGGCGTAGTGGTGGCAGCAGGCGACGCCGGTTGCGTGATTTACGACGGCACTGACTATATCTACTATTATGCTGTTGAAGCCAACGACATCACTGTTGGAAAACGTGTGGCTGGAGTAGGTGCTCTGAGCACATATGGCGGTGCAAAGCAACTGCCGAAAGGCTCGCTGACCGTTACCGGCGACGAGGCTGTGCAGCATCCTGAAGCATGGGTTTTGAAGCCTTTCCAGCTTGACTCAATCCAGGCTTCCGGTAAGGCTCCTCGCAGGTATGCCACAATAGAGGGTGTTCTCACTGTAAACGGCAAATACTATAACATTGCCGTTGAAGGTGCTGAAACTGCCCTTGCGTCTATCGTTAAGCCTATGGCCGCAGAGCAGGAAGAGATAGATGCAATGGACGGAAAAGAAGTAAAGGTGACAGGTTATCTCATGTATGTCAACAGCAAGTACGTTTATTTCGTTGCTACAGAAGTGAAGGAAAAGAAATCCAATCTCACCAACCCGATGTTTGAGGACGACGAAGAGTCGAACGCCATCGGTGTGCGCACTTATGCAAAGGATGTGACTGGCACTGAAACTGCTCAGGCTCAAGAAGTGAGCGGATGGCAGCTTGTAAGCAACGGTGATGCACGTGCTGCCGGTACTTTTGTTTACGGCTCGGAGGCATTCCTCGGAGGCGAAGGTTATGTGGCTCCTCCTTTCAGCCTCTTCCCGGATGAAACAAAGGCACTCGGTGTGTTGGGTGTTTGGCAAACTGACATACAGTACACACAGGATGTGTATCTCACACCAGGCAAGTATATGCTACAAGTTCCTGTTTACAATGCCGGTGGTACTACTGCATTTGTGAATAATCTGATCGGTGCGGGAAATACTTTTGCTACTACTACTCAATATCCGGTTGGTGAGTGGACTGTAGAGAATATCCGATTCGAAGTTGAAACAGAAGGATTTGTTACTGTTTCTGTTGGCTATAAGGCTGGTAATGCTGGTTCTTCCGGTATGCCGCACCTCTTCATTGAAAGTGCACAGATTTATGGTGAGAACGATATAGAAGCTGCTATTGCCAGTGCAGAAGCTGCTGTAGAACAGTTTGCAGCTAACAAGAAGAAGGCTGACGCTCTCGCAACTATCGACGGTTATAAGATAGGAGAAGAACTCTTCTACTATCCGCAGGACGCTATAGACGCAGCAAAGGCAGCCGTTGAGCAGGCGCAGTCGATAAGAGAAATTGATGCAGCTCTCGCTGACTTGAATTCAAAGGTGAACAAGCCGATTGCCGGACAGCCTTATGCAGTGACACTCGCTAACGCTAACGTTAACCTCAGTGTTGCTCATGAATCAATCACTGTGGAAAACCGCACTGCCGTTTACTTCACAGAAGTGGAAGGCGGATGGGCTATTGGTAGTAAGATAGCTGCTACCGAGGCTGCAGGTGAAGTTAGCGAATACATCTACTATCCTAACACAAACCTGTGGACCCTGTCTTCTACCGGCAGTTTAAAGTATGCATACGTTATATCTGTAAATCCTGTAGATACCGGTTATACCCTCCAGGGAACAAACGGCAGACTTCTCGGTGTTGACTCTCAGGATGCCGGTTCGAAAGTTTGGGCCGACAAGGGTCCTCAGAACAAAACTCCTGGACAATACGTTTGGAACATTACAGAATGGGTAGAACAGGTTAAGCACAACGTGAATGTTGAGCCTATGGACTGGGGAACTGTAGTGGCTGACCCTACAGAAGGCTACGAAGGCGACCAGATCACTGTTACTGCCACTCCTAACGAAGGCTATAAGATTGCCGGAATTGAAGTGCGTATCGAACCTGCTGATGAAGGCGACTTCATACCAGTTGAAACCACTCCGGCTGCAGGAGCAAATGGTGTTTGGACATTCACCATGCCTGACGACGACGTGGTTGTTCTCGTTGAATTCGAAGAGGAAGGCGGACCTCAAGATATGACAAGCCTCATCCTCAATCCGGCTTATCTTGACAGAGATGCGGAAGGCATAGCAACCTACGAACATTGGACTTATTCTGAAAACGCATGGAAGGCTCGTAACTATGAAGACCCTATGAACCTCATCACTTACTCCGGAAATGCAGCATACGAAGTTTCACAGACTATCGAAACCGTGCCGGCAGGTCTCTACAAACTGACCGTACACGCATTCTACCGCGCAGGTTCGTTCGACGACGAAAAGGCTAAGTTCGTTGCTGGCGAAGAACCTGAGAAATATCTCACTATGTATGCTACCGTAGGTGACGACACTTATTCTAAGAAGGTGATGAACCTCTCTGAAGGTGCTTCTGAAACCCAGCATACCGACTCCGACCGTTCAATCGCTGACACTTTCGCTCTCTATGTTCCTGACAATGCTGCAGCTGCACGTCAGTGGTACATCGACGGAGAATATGTGAACGAGGTGCTCTTCAATGTGTTCGAGGACGGACAAGTTACTATCGGACTCTCTAAGGAAGTGGGTCTGCAAGGTGACTACAGCCCAATCGGAGCATGGACACTCACACGCCTGGGCGATGCTGACGAAACTGCAGCTACTCCTGACGGAGGCGACGAGCCAGGACCTGCAGGCGAACTTGAACCGGGAGTTTACTATGTACGCAATGCAGCTACTGGCAAGTACTTCGGTCCTGGAAACAACTGGGGCACACATGCTTCGCTCATAGATGAACAGGTTTACAACACATTCGCAAAACTTGAGGACGGCACTTATACTATGGAAACTATGGTTTCCAACGGTGGTACCAATTACTACAACTCAGGTGAATGGATGGACGGTCCAGCCGCTAACTTCACAATAACACAAGTGGAGGACGGATTGTGGTCAATCGCTCTCAACGGAAAATACTATGCAGCTACTGACAATGGTGTGCTTGCTCCGACAGAGGAGAACATCGAAGGCAATGAAGGCGCATTATGGATGTTCATCACTCAGGAAGAAATCGACGCCGAGAACGCTGCAAATCTTGCTAACGCAACAGAATTGAATCCTGTGGATGCCACATTCTTGATTAAAGACCCTGGATTCGGACGCAATCGTCGCGACGCACAGACTGCTTGGAATCCTTCAGGAGTCGGCAATATTGGCGGTCCAAACAACGATGTGAGCAACTATTGTGCTGAAGCATATCACAACAACTTCTCAATCACCCAGACAATCGCTAACGCTCCTAAGGGTGTGTACAAACTCAATGCACAGGGATTCTATCGTCAGGATGGCGACGCCAATGAGAATCTGCCTGTATTCTTTATGAATGACGAAACTGCTACGTTCCCTGTTTTGAGCGGTGGCGAAAACAGTATGGCTGCGGCCGGTGAATCTTTCTCAAATGGATCATACGCTGCTGAACCAATCTTCGTTCAAATTGATGAGGAAGGCGCACTCACTGTAGGTGCTCGTCTGGAGAACAATACTTCTGTATGGGCTATCTGGGACAACTTCAAACTTACTTACTATGGTCCGGATGCAACTCTCGAAAGTGTTCAGTCAGTCGACCTCATCGAGCAGCTCAACGCTCTGCGTCAGCTTGCTGAAGAGCAGAAGGAAGAAGAGAACGTAAGCCCTGCAACCAAGACTGCTCTCGATGCAGCCCTCGCTGCAACAGAAACTGTTGAGCCTAAGACTACAGAGGCTTATAAGGAGGCTATCGCCACTATGACCACTCCTACAGAACAGGCCAAGAAGGACATCAACAACAAGCCTGCAATCGACGCTATGTACAGCCTGATGGAAAGCACAAATGTTTACACTCAGGAAGCATACGACACATTCAAGGCTGCTGCTGACGATTATCTCGCAGCTTGGGAAGCAGGTACTCTCACTGAAACAGTGGTAAATCCTTACGCTATTCAGGCATGGCACTTCGATAACAACTACGACGACTTCCTGCTCAGCGCATGGGGTCAGACTGATTTCAACTCTGCACTCTACATCAACACATGGAGCGTGGAAGGCGAAACTGACGGTACTGAATTCAAGGTTCCGTTCTTCGAATACTGGACAGGCGATACCCGGTCGCTCGGTGCCAACACATGGACTGCAACAGTAACAGGTCTTGTGCCGGGCAAGCAGTACACTGCTACAGCTTGGACACGTGTTCGCAGAATGGACAACAACACTGACGCTCCTTACGGAATCAGCTTCCAGATTGAAGGTGGCGAGCCTGTAGACCTGCAAAGTATGTCGATCGTGAACAACGGTCCGTTCTTCATTGCACAACTCTATGCAGAAGGCACTGCCGACGAAAATGGTAACCTCAAGATCCAGTTCGTGATTGACCAAGCTAACAACATCAGTTGGCTCTCATTCCAGAACGTGAACTATGAAAAGGTTGCTGAAGTGTACTCAATTAATTACGATCAGCCTGAAAACGGATGGATCCAGGCTCCTGGTGATGCATTTGAAGGCACTCAGGTGGTATTCTACGCAGGTGCTGATCAAGGCAAGATGATTGAATCAGTCTCTGTAAAGGACGCTGAAGGAAATGAGGTGGAACTCATCGACTATCAGTCGGAAGAAGCAGAAGGCGGATATGCGTTCATCATGCCGGCAAGCAACGTGACTATTGAGGCCACTGTAACCGACCTGAAGTTCGAATACTCTGTTACAAGTAAAAGCGGTGCATTCTATGAGACACTGCCTATCGAAATCGACCTCGACGCGATCTTGGCTGCAATCGGTGCTACTGAAGACACTTACACTGTCTATGTTGAGGCTCCTCATACAGGACGCGTAGAAGGCCTCAGAGGCGAAACCGACGGATGGCACAATGCAGAGGGTGAATGGGCTCCATGGAATGATGGTTCTGTATACTATGTACAGGATGATCCTGAAAATGCCCGCTATATCATTGTAGGTGGATTCCCTGGTGCAACTACCGGACCTGCTGAGTTCACAACCAAACTGGTTTATGTGAATCCTACGACTCAGGCTGAAGTACCTGTATATATCACGCTCATTTATCCTGCACCAAAGAGCGTGGATGATATCGAAATTGGCGACGTGGTTGCAACCACTTCCGTTAACTACGAACTCACAGAGGAAAGTTATGTTGAAAAGGTGGTTAGCATCACAGAAGCAGATGTTCAGAACATCCTTGCAGCCCTTGAACTCGAATCACTCGACGATGCTGATGTATACGGATACAACCCTACTACAGGCAAACTCGTTGCTGAAACTTCTGGATTCGACGGATGGCGCGACGCTAACGGCGACTTCGCTAACTGGACTGGCAACGCACAGGCTCCGGCTTGCGTGAAGTTCGATAACGGTGTTGATTACTATTGCTACAACATCACAGGTTTGACCGACCAGACTATCTCAACTTACTGGGCTATCGCCAACGATACCAAGGCTGTGCTCGTGAAGATCGACTTTATCTACGGTACAGGCGACGCCATCAACGAAATCAATGTTGACGACGCTCTGAACAACGGTAATGTATTCGACCTCACAGGACGCAGAGTTGGCAACGTGGTGAAGGGTCATATCTACATCGTTAACGGCAAGAAATTCCTTGTTAAATGAACATCCCGACACGATTAATTCTTTAATCAGATAATTCAATGTGGCTTGGCACTTCTGCCAAGCCACATTTTTTATGCATATAGCGCCTGAGAAATCCTGTCTGTTTTGCTTATACAAACAGCGTCTGACTTTTTACTCGATTTTTTCCAATCCACTTTTTTTACACAAATAACACTCAATAATTTCATATCTTATTTTTTTGTTGTATTTTTGCAATAGAAATAGATAATTAATGGAGGCTATTTCAAATAGCAATACATTGAACACATCGATAAGCCTGTTGAAGATAAATGACAATATACAATTAGAATTGATTAATTAGATAATTTAACTAAATAAAATATAAAGATTTATGGAACTGACAGTTGAAAATTTTCAAGAGATAGTAAGCGGCGACAAGCCGGTAGTGATTGATTTTTGGGCTACATGGTGCGGACCATGTCGCAGGGTGGCTCCTATTATCGAGGAACTGGCACAGGAGTACGAAGGACGTGTGGTAGTGGGAAAGGTTGACGTGGAAGAGCAGGACGAACTGGCCGCTCAGTTTGCCATAAGAAACATTCCTACAGTGCTCTTCGTGAAAAACGGCGAGGTGGTGGACAAAATCGTGGGTGCCACAGCCAAATCGGAATACCAGGCTAAAATCGAAGCCATGCTTTGATACCATGCCTAAACAGACGAGGATAAGAATCATCACAAGCAATCAAACCCCATGATGATTCTGAGCGACAACCGCTTTTGGCGACTTTAAACCATAATGCCCTTGAATTACTTAGAACAGTAAAGGTCATTAACGACATTCTGAAGCTACTATTAACAATTAAAAACACTGAAGAGATGAGTGCGATAGACGACGAAATAATGCTGAGCGCTGAAGAAGACGCACAGGAAATAGAGTTTATAAAAAACTATCTGCCACAGGAACTGAAGGAAAAGTTCAGTGAGGAGGAACTCTATTATTTCCTTGATGTCATCATGGATTATTACATTGAAAGCGGTGTGCTCGACGCACAGCCGGATAAGGACGGATACGTGGACGTTGATCTCGACAAGGTGGTTGACTATGTGGTGAAGAAAGCGAAAAAAGAAAAAATCGGAGAGTTCGACCCCGAAGATGTGCTGTTTGTGGTTCAGGCAGAATGGGAATACTCAGAACAATTGGAAGACGAGTGATAACTCTAAACTTTTTTAAAGTTTTATCGTCTAATAAAGTAATGATAATAATAACATGTCTCATTTTGATATGTCCATGTTATATGAACAATCAGAGGAGACTCTTTTCATCATTTTCTAAAAGAACCTATGTGAAACCAATAAAACCAAAACTATTATGAAAACTTTGAAACTTACATTGACTGCTTTGATGCTTGTGTTTGCTACTGCGACATTCGCACAAGAACAGCATTTCGCAAAACAAGTGACCGCTGCAAATTATGAGACGACCGTCAGCACCGACAAACTCGTGGTGATCGACTTCTGGGCTTCATGGTGCGGACCATGCCGCATGATTGCACCGGTGGTGGAAGAACTTGCGAAAGAATACAACGGAACGGTAATCGTAGGCAAGGTGAATGTGGACGAAGAAGAGGAGCTCGCCTCGAAATTCAGTATCAGCAGCATACCTACACTTCTGTTTATAAAGAACAAGAAGGTGGTGCATAAGGAGGTTGGAGCGAAAGATAAGGAGACTCTCAAGAAACTCTTCGAGCAGTTCAAATAATCTTCGAGCACTACAAATAATTCTTCGAGCAATTAAAAAAATATTTGTCTTCACTAATTGATGAATAAAGGACAACGCACTGGCATAAATACCGAAGCGGTACAGGAAACGACCCTTAGAGTCAGTATGCAGCAGGTTCTCGACTCCCAGCTCCTTGAGCTGGGAGATGATGATTTATTGATGCGTATCGACAACGAGATCAATGAAAACAGTGCGTTGGAAGAAGGAAGTGACGAGAATAGCGACGTTGATGAAACGGTAGATGAAGATGAATTTGGCGAAAGGGAATTTACCGACGACGACATAAACTATAACGTCGACAGCGAGGAACTCCCAGTCTATGCAAACGGCTCAGATGTGCAACAGGCGGAAATACCAATTGGAGAAACCAAATCCTTCCTTGAGGAACTGAAAGAACAGCTGGCTGAGCAGGAGCTGAACAGTGAGAAACAGAGAATGCTCGTGGAATATCTCATTGCATCGCTCGACGACAACGGATTCATCGACCGGCCGATAAAAAACATCGAGGACGACCTCGTGATTTATCATAACGTCGATGTCGATGAAAAGGAATTGAACGGAGCGCTGGCTGTACTTCAACGGCTCGACCCGCCGGGAATAGGCGCGAGAAATCTGCAGGAATGCATGCTCATTCAGCTTAACCGGAAAATCGACGATGCCGGGGATAACGGCAACGACGACAAGTTGGAGCGTCTGGAGATGGCAAAGATGATTGTCGACAAGCATTTCGAACTCTTCAAGCGTAACGAACGCGAACAACTGGCGAAAATCCTTGAAACCGACAACGACTCAATCAATAAGGCATTCGCAGAATTGTCGAAACTCAATCCGCGGCCGGGGCTTGCACTAAATGAAGGGGCGTCGGCAAAGGCACAGGCGGTTGTTCCCGACTTCATCATTGAAACCACTGTCGACGGAAATATCTCATTCTCGCTTAGAGGTGGGAAGATACCGCCTCTGAGGGTCAATCCCGATTATCAGGACATGATTCAGCGTGCCGACAAACAACGGCTGACCGACTCTCAAAAGGAAGACCTGAAATATATAAAAAACAATGTGGAGAGAGCGCAAGGATTCATCAATGCCATCCGTAAGCGTCAGGAAACTCTGACCAAAACCATGAAGGCGATTATAGAGGCGCAGAGACAGTTTATGCTCTCACAAGATGATGCCGACCTCAAACCGCTGACAGGAGGGGATATCGCCAAACGAATCGGAATGGACGGCTCTACCGTGTCGAGGGTGGTGTCTAACCGCTATGCTCTGCTCGACGGTACTCTCTATCAGCTCAAGGACTTCTTCCTACGTACCAAGCGCAATGCTGGTGGACAGGAAGTGCTGCGCACACAGGTGGAGGCGGCTATAGCGGATATAATAGAAAGGGAAGATAAGACAAATCCTCTCAACGACACTCAGATATCTGAAAAATTAAAGGAATACGGACTCAATATCCAGCGACGGACCGTGGCTAAATACAGAGACCAGATGCAGATTCCGAGTTCAAACATGCGAAAACGTTTTTAATCGGTGAAAGAGAATATGACATCCAATTTGGCAATGAAAACAATGAAGGCGGCAAGGTTGTTCACAAACTTGTTCTCACCCTTCTATGCTCCCGTCTGGGCGGTCGTGTGGCTGCTCTTCTTCAGCACCATGAGATCCTTCTCTCTCAAATACCGGCTTTTCCTGCTGCTGATCATTGTGGTTTTCACCATCGTAGTGCCAAGACTCACTATCTATCTGTTCAGAAAAAGCGGCAATTTCAGCCGATGGCAGTTCGACGCCAGAACCAACCGGCATGTGCAGTATGCAATATCGCTTGTCAGCTATGTGGCATGCTATCTGCTACTTTCCAAAATGGACGTATTCGGATTTGTGGCATGTGTGGTGGTGGCTGCCATTATCGCACTGATCATTTGCTTCATCATAAATATGTGGTGGAAAATCAGCGTGCATATGGTGGGAGTGGGAGGATGGATCGGATTCGTCGGAGCGTTCAGCTTCAGATTCGGATTCGACCCCGTTGCACCTACTTGTGCCGTCATCATGATTGCCGGTGTGCTCGGATCTTGTCAGATGTTCTTCCGCCAGCACACCCTGATACAGATAATTGCAGGATTCTTTGTCGGAATGATTTGTGCGCGACTCACATTCATGATTATGTAACTGCTTCTTCTAACCTCTTAAATTGATTGATCATAGCCCTTTGGGCATAACAAATAAATAAAATGAAACCTCGTGTAAGTATTATTATGGGCAGCACATCCGACATGCCTGTCATGGAAAAGGCTGCCAAACTTCTTGACGAATGGGAAATACCGTTCGAAATCTGTGCCTTGTCGGCACATAGAACCCCTGCTGAAGTGGAATCCTTTGCAAAGGAAGCAAAGAGCAGAGGCGTGGAGGTGATCATCGCCGCTGCCGGCATGGCGGCTGCTCTGCCGGGAGTTATTGCCGCAAATACCACCATCCCCGTTATCGGCGTGCCGATTAAAGGGTCTGTGCTCGACGGAGTGGACGCACTGCTCTCCATCGTGCAGATGCCACCGGGAATTCCTGTCGCTACTGTCGCGGTAAATGGTGCGATGAATGCCGCTATTCTTGCAATTCAGATTATGGCTACTGCTGATAAGCAATTGGCAGACAAACTGGCGGAATACAAGTCGTCGCTGAAAGACAAAATCGTGAAAGCGAATGCAGATCTCGCACAGGTGAAATATAAATTTAAAGTGAATTAAACACTGATATCATGTATCAACGCAGAAAATCTTCTGTTGTACGAATAGGCAACCTGCTGCTCGGGGGCGATAACCCAATCAGGATTCAGTCCATGGCAAATACGTCGACCATGGACACTGAGGCTTCCGTCATGCAGGCTGAACGGATTGCTGATGCAGGAGGCGAAATCGTGAGATTCACCACCCAGGGACAGCGAGAGGCTCTCAATATGCAGAATATCATCCGTAAGCTACGCAACGATGGATATCAGGTGCCACTCGTGGCTGATGTGCATTTCAACGCTGCAGTTGCTGACACGGCGGCACAATTTTGCGAGAAGGTGAGGATCAACCCTGGCAATTATGTCGACCCGGGACGTAAATTCAAGCATATCGACTACACCGATGAGCAATATGCCGAGGAAATCACCAAAATCAAGGCGAAGCTTGTCCCTTTCCTGAATATCTGCAAGCAGAACCACACCGCCATACGAATCGGCGTGAACCACGGCTCATTGTCCGACCGGATTATGTCGCGCTATGGTGATACACCCGAAGGCATGGTGGAGTCGTGCATGGAATTCCTGAGAATTTGTGTTGAAGAGGATTTCCACGATGTGGTTATATCCATCAAGGCAAGCAATTGCGTGGTAATGGTCAACACCGTCAGGCTGCTCGTAAAGCAGATGGACCACGAGCATATGTGCTTCCCGTTACATCTGGGAGTGACCGAGGCTGGTGAAGGCGAAGACGGACGCATTAAGTCGGCAGTGGGAATCGGGGCACTGCTCTGCGAAGGAATCGGCGACACAATCAGGGTGTCACTCTCGGAAGCGCCAGAACGCGAAATCCCCGTGGCACGCAAACTCGTGGAACTCATACCGGAGTGTGCAGAGATGAGGGAGAAAGCGGTTGAACAAATCAAAGACGATATGTTGACTGTCACCACTGACGACTCTGATTGGGAAACACTCCAGCTGAAGGTGGCTATGGCTGCGGGAGCCGTGTTTATCGACCGTAAGGCACATAAGCTGTTGATACAAAATCCGAATTTCGATGAAAGCCGGCTCACGGAATTGGCTGACGCCATTCTGCAGGCGGCACGAATCAAATTCACCAAAACAGAATATATATCCTGTCCTGGCTGCGGCAGGACACTCTATAATCTTGAAAAAACCATTGCTCGCATCAAAGAAACGGTCGGCGAAAAGGCGAAGACGGATACGCGTTTTAAAACCCTCAAAATCGGAATTATGGGATGTATCGTCAACGGACCGGGCGAAATGGCTGATGCCGACTATGGATATGTGGGTGCGGCGGCTGGTAAAGTGAGCCTTTATAAAGGGAAGAAATGCCTGGAAATGAATATACCAGAGGACCAGGCAGTGGAACGACTGATATCACTTATCGAAAACGACCGGTGAATCCCTTTTTCACCATCGGAACTACATACTTGTAATTAAATTAAAAATATATAACAGAAATGACCCAACAATTATTTATCTACAATACGCTGAAGAGAACGAAAGAACCATTCAAACCGCTTAACGCCCCTTTTGTGGGGATGTATGTCTGCGGACCTACTGTTTATGGCGATGCTCACCTCGGTCATGCGCGACCTGCAATCACATTCGACATCGTTTTCCGCTATCTCAAGCATTTGGGATATAAAGTGCGCTATGTGAGGAACATCACCGATGTGGGGCATCTCGAACACGATGCCGACGAGGGCGAGGACAAGATAGCAAAGAAAGCCAGGGTGGAGCAACTCGAACCGATGGAAGTGGCACAATACTACACCAACCGCTACCATGAAGCGATGGACGCCCTGAATGTTCTGCCGCCGTCGATCGAACCTCATGCCACCGGACATATCATTGAGCAGATACAACTCGTCAAGGAAATTCTCCACAACGGATTTGCCTACGAAAGCAACGGTTCTGTGTATTTCGACATACAGAAATACAACATGAAATATCATTACGGAAGACTCTCCGGACGCAACCTCGACGACATCATCAACAATTCCAGAGAACTGGCAGGAGTGGACGAAAAACACAATCAGGCTGACTTCGCACTCTGGAAGAAAGCACAACCGGAGCATATCATGAGGTGGCCAAGCCCTTGGAGCGACGGATTCCCTGGATGGCACTGCGAATGCACAGCCATGGGACGTAAGTACCTCGGAAGCCATTTCGATATTCACGGAGGGGGCATGGACCTCGTCTTCCCCCACCACGAATGTGAAATTGCACAGTCGGTGGCAAGCCAGGGCGACGATATGGTGCGCTATTGGATGCACAACAACATGATTACCATCAACGGTCAGAAGATGGGCAAGAGCCTCGGCAATTTCATCACACTGCCCGAATTCTTCGCTGGAAGCCACGAGAAACTGGAGAAACCTTATGGTCCGATGACCATACGTTTCTTCATACTGCAGGCACACTACCGCTCTACTGTGGACTTCAGCAATGAAGCACTGCAGGCTGCAGAAAAGGGGCTGGAACGTCTGATGGATGCCTATGCTGCACTGAAGAACCTCAAACCGTCTGATGACGCTTCTCTGCCGAGGGTGGAGATGGCTTTCGTAGAGCAACTGCGTGACAAGTGCTATGAGGCAATGAACGATGACTTTGCCACTCCTAATGTCATCAGCCATCTCTTCGACGCCACTCGCGCCATCAACACTATTGCTGATAAGAAGGCCGCTATCGCTGAAGACGTGCTGACCGAACTTACAAAGGTGTTTGAAACATTCGCCTTCGACATACTCGGACTCAAACCTACGGCTGCATCGGGCAGTACCGACAACTCGGCACGCGAGGAGGCTTTCGGGAAGGTCGTGGACATGCTGCTCGAACAGCGTATGAAAGCAAAGGCTAACAAGGACTGGGCTACCAGCGACCTCATTCGCGACCAACTTGCAGCACTCGGATTCGAAGTGAAGGACACCAAGGACGGATTCTCATGGAAACTCAACGTGTGATGGTTTATAACAATAACAACCTTCTCTGCTTGTCAAAAATAACCACGAATTAATCGAATTAAAACGAATTGTTTTTTATAGATTCCGGGGTTTTCTAGAATTTCTAGATATTTAGAATTATCAGATTTTCTACCAAATCTCCAAATTAATCGTAAATAGTAAATATATTATATGTTCGGAAAATTCACTAAAATAATGTTTTGCCTTTCAGTCTTAGGCTGTCTGGTGTGTATGGGATTAAGTATCTACGTGGCTACTGTCGAGCCTGTATGGTATGTTGTTGCCGCTCTGTTCGCTTTGGCGGCAGTGTGGTTTGCCGCTTCTGCCTATAGAGTGCATAAGGACAGCAAGAACCAGCAGAATGATCAGCAGGTAGACGAAAAACGGAAGTAGGTTGCAATAATTCTGCTGTTCGTTGAAAATATGAAAAATGCCCAAATCTCGATTTTCGTGATTTAGATGAAAAGGACGGAGTGAGTTTGTTCTTCTTACTATATGTTTACTTCGAAAAAGCCCTGTATAAAAATATAGAAGGCATCCCGATGAGGGATGCCTTCTGTGATTATATTGAATTTAGGATTATCTTGTGAGGAATCGGTTGTAGGCGTTGATGAACGCTTCGGCGAACATGTTGCCAATCATGCGGTAGCCGGCGGCGGTGAGGTGAATACGGTCGCCTTGCATCATACCGGCATTTATCAGGTTGCGGCATGCGTTCTCGTTGCCACCGATGTTGTGGTAAAGGTCCCATACTGCTATGCCGTGGTTGCGGCCAAATTCCAGCAGGTTCTGAGCCACATCCTCGTGAGTCTTGTTTATCACCTTCGAACCGCCTCTTGAGATATACGAACCCGGAGTGGTGGTGATGAGGAATGTGACATTCGGATTTCTGTGGCGGATGCCGTTCACAAGGCTTTCCATCACGCGGGTGTTGCTGCTTGAGCTGAAATTGCCGTGAGCCTCGTTTGTGCCGAAACTGATAATAACCAGGTCGGGACGCTTGGCGGCTATCTTGCTCTGAAAATCCTCTCCGGTGAATTTGGATGCTCTTGCACCGTTGACGCCCATATAGTCAAAGCTTATGGCTCTACGCTCAGCGTTCAGCTTGCTTTCGAGGGCCTTCTGAATGGTCTGAGGATATATGTTGCCGCGAACATGGCTGTCGCCAATCTGAAGAATCTTGATGGTGCGTTGACCTTTGGCTATCTCGTTGAAGATTGCGTTCAGGTTTTCAGAACCCAATATTTCGTTTTGAGCAACACCTTTGAAGGTGGCTGGCATGGCTTTGCTGCTCATGGCGATTGGAGCGGCGTTGACCATGAATCTCGATGGCTCGGCTACGGTGAGAACTGGCCTTGAAACCGATGTGGCTGGAACGGCATGATCCATCTCTGCCTTTATCGGAGTAGGGGATGGCATTCCAAACGATGCCAAAGTTCCAACTGGAGGTATGTCAGGCGTTGTGACGGTTGTGTTGTCGGAATCGCCTGGTCCAAAGGAATTTATGGCATAAACATCGAAAGATGATGCCATGAAGGTCATCATCAGTAAATATATGAATTTCTTTAAGTTCTCTTTCATCACATTTGTTTTTATTTCATTCATTTCCATTGTGTTATCCTGAAGGCTCCTGATTCATCAGTGCGTTATAACCACTGATTTGATATTTTTTCAAGCGATTTACCTTTATGTAAAGGAGCCGTTTTATTGCTTTTGCGATGCAAAGGTACAAAAAAATAGCCAATTAAGTGTAAAATTACACCCTTCTTTAATGAATTTTATAATTACACCTCATTAATTAGGATTTTTTTACATATCAGAGTTTGTAGTGATATGAAATTTGCCGAATTATCAAAAATATGCTGAAATACACATATATAGCATTGTTCTCCAACGAAAAAACCTAAAAAAGGAGCGTCGGTGGAATTTGACGACGCTCCTTTTTTGTTTCTATTGTTAATGCAGTCATTTATCGCCTACCATATACTTCGGCTCATCTGCATGAGTTCGCGGTCGTGATGGTGTACTGGCATACACTCGTTGTCGAGAATCATGGTCGTGCCGTTTGTCTCGTCGTATGGCTCCCATTTCGGAATTGCCGGTGTGTTGGGGTTGCCGGTCTTGATGAAAGACAGCCATATGTCGCTGACTACTTTCTCGAAGGCATACGCCTTTGCCGATGCTCCGGTCATTTCGCGCTGGAGACTCACGTTGTGGAGCATAAACGGCAGTTCCATACCATGGGAGGAACCGAGGGCATTGCTCTCAGGCTTCCAAGTGAAGAGGTATAGCCATGCTGGCGCTCCGCCTTGTCGGGCTTTCGCTGCAGCCTGCAGAACGGCGCCGGCACGGAAGCCGGTGTCGACATAGGTCAGTTCCTTTGCCTCTGCATTTGGATAGGCTTTCTTAAACGCCTCGATGAATTTTGTGCCCTGTTCTTCGCCCATGCGTTTCTTGACTGACGCTTCGGCTTCTGCCCAAGTCATGTCCCGGTTTATGTCGAACGTGAATTCATTGAAGTCTGTACCGATAAGCATCGGGACATCCATCGACTCCGGTGATGCAGGGGCGAATGGATGCTGTGGAAGGATAGTGCCGTCAACCACAGGCGAGAACCCGCCTCTGATGCCTTTGCGGGCCAGACTGCCCACTGCAGCATTCAGCTCTTCATAAGTGAATTTGCTGAAATCGGCTTGTTCGTTTGCTGGCTGACCTAATTCCTCGGCAAGGGCGATGCCGAACTTGCGTGTCGATTCGTTGTCGGCTTGCCGCATGGCTGAGCCGCTCTGAACGATGGCACGTTGGAACAGACCCTTGGCGCTTGGCATGGCAAGCAGAGTCGACACTTTACCGCCACCGCCCGATTGGCCGCCTATGGTCACACAGTCGGGATCGCCACCGAAACGCTCGATGTTGTCGTGTATCCATTCCAGAGCCTTCACAATGTCTTGCTGACCCAGATTCACCGATCGGGAGTATTTGCCTCCAAGACCAGTCAGATTGGCATAGCCAAGTATGTTCAGACGATGGTTGAGATTCACGACAACGATGTCGCCGTATTCGGCCAGTCCACGCCCCTCATAGCATGGAAGGTCGTGGCCGCTGCCGCCTGCATAGCCGCCACCGTGTATCCACACGAACACCGGACGCTTCTTCCCGTCGTTGATCCCCGGGGTCCATACGTTCAGCACCAGACAACCCTGCTCGTCCATCGGCTCGATGACAAACTGGTTGCCGAAGCCATAGTCGCTCTGACTGTTGCGGTCATTCCAGTGAAGATTCTCCCCTTGAGGGGCTTGCGGACCGTATACCTTGCACTGACGAAGCTCGGTAAACACATCCGGATTCTGGGGTGGCATAAACCGCTCCGCCTTGGCATAGCGGATGCCCTTGAATGTGTAGATACTACCGTCGAGATAGCCTTCAATCGGTCCGTAGACTGTCTGGACCCGTGTGTGCTCGCCCGAAGTGATGGGTTGGGCGTTGGCGCCTGAGCATAGTGCCAATGCCAATAGCAGTGATGATAGATGTTTCATAAATTATTTGTTTTTAAAAGTCTGTAAATAATCTGAATAATCTATCCTTAAAACAATCCTCTCTATCCCGAATCGGTCAATAGGACTGTCTTTGTCCTATTGGCCGATTGAATTTCAATTCTTCTCTATTTTCACGCGCATGATGTTGAACGACATAGGAGGGAATTCGTATTCAAACTCCTTGCCGAATTTGCCGAATATGCTTGTCTTTGGCGACAGCTTGGTTGGCTCTTCGAATGTGTTCTCGTCGTTGGCGTCACCGCTCAGGGTGATGACTTTGCCTGTTGGCATCACGTTGAGTGCGCCTTCAATTGTGAAGCTGCGCTTGTAAGGGATGTTCTTTCCGTTTACCACCTTGATAATCAGTTCGCTGGTGGATTCGTCGAAGCCGGTTTGGCAGAGCAGACGGGTAGGGGCTACAGGCTTCACGTTGGTGACTTCCTCGCCATCAACGTAGAGCGTCACCTTCATTGGAGTGACTTCAAGCTTCACGTCATACCATTGGTCGCTTTTAACCGACTGATGCTTCGTGCGGCCCACCACGTCGATGGTTCTGCCATGGCGGATTGGCTGGAAAGCGGTGGTGTTGTTGCCCCATCCGCCTATGTTGGCCACAAAGCCGTTGGCGCCGCGCTCGTCAAGACCATAGTAGATGAAGAAACCTTCGTCGCCACTTGTCTTGCGTGCTTTCAGTTCTATGGTGTAGTTGTCGCCGCTGAAATCCTTGAACTGTGCCATAGTCAGGTGTTCGTTGGATGTTTGACGGATTACCTCGCCGTCAACCGACCATTCACCGCGCTTCAGGTCCAAATCGTTGACATTCACGTTGATGGTACTACCGTCGGACTTAATGATGCGTATGTCCTTGTATTCACATTGTGTGGCATAACTGCCCAGGCCGATGCCGCCGCCTTCGAACGGTGCTGCTGCATCTTCAGTGGTTGGCTCGCTTAGATATACGTTGTAGGTAGGAAGGTTTTCTGCCGCCATCTGCTGAACATAATAGGAAGCACGACCGTACACCTCGCTGCTGTTGATATGTATCAGGTTGGTTGGCCAGTCGCGGTGGTTTTCGTTTTCAAACAACGGTGCATAGCTCGACATCTTCACTACGTCGCTGTTGCGCTCCATTCCCATGATGAATGCGGCCTCGCTTAATGCTGCAAGCAGGTTGCCGGCACCCACTCCGGCGTTGCAGGCATATTCGCCCACGTAGATGCCGTGGGTGCGAGGTGCCTCGTCGAACAGGTGGTTGTTGTTGAAGAAGAATTCTGGTGTCTGATACCAGTGCGGGTCGACGAGGTAGTCGCCAGGAATCTGGTCCAGCAGACGGTCGGTGTGGCCCATGGTGTTGAGGAACACAATCTGAGGGTATTCTTTATGCAGTCGGCTGAAGATGTAGTTGAAATGTTTCACGTATTCAGGACCGCCGTTCTCGTTACCGATTTCCACATATTTCAGTGGGAACGGAGCCGGGTGGCCGGCATCGGCGCGCATCTTGGCCCATTTGTTGGTGGCTGGGTCGGCGAGTGCGTAGTCGATGGCGTCGCGGAAATCCTGTACCACAGCGTCCATGTCTTCATCACTGCTTACGAAGTCGCCGTTGCGTACGGAGCACGACATACCGGCGTTGTTCACAAACATGGCGTCCATGTTCAGGTCTTCGCAGAACTGCAGGAATTCATGATAGCCCATTCCCCAAGTGGCACGGTAGCCCCATGTGTCCCATTCGCCGCGGCGGGTCATCGGGTCGCCGAGCGTCTCTTTCCATTTCACACGGTTTTCGTAGGTGGCACCTTCCACGATGCATCCGCCCGGCCAGCGCATGAACTTTGGATGGAGATCGACGAGCATCTGTGCCACGTCGGCACGCTGACCGTTCTTGCGACCCTTGAAAGTGGCCTGCGGGAAGAGCGACACATAATCTATATATATAGTGCCTTTCTGTGTGAATTCAATGGCCAGTTTGCCCTTGCCGGTTGTGCCGCTGCTGGTGAGCGTGCCGGTCAGTTCGGTCCAGCCTTTCAGGTCGCGGGCGGCAAAAGTGGTGTAGCCGAGATCCTTATCGTTTTCACCGTCAATCAGACGGACGGTGATGCCGCCCTTGTAGTCGCTGCTTTTCACATAGAAGCGCAGGTCATATTTCTCGCCTTTCTTCAAGCCTATGCCCCAATAGCCAGTGTTCATGAGCATCACGCGGCCGTTGCTCTTCACTTTCTTTATGTTCAGTTGGAAGGCATGAGGGGTGTTGGCGTGGAGAGGTTCGGAGAGTTCTATCACTTCATACTTGACCTCGCTGTTCTCTAATTTCACTTCCCAACCCTTCATTATCTTCTCTTCCATATTCCATGGCACATTCCAGTTGGTGTTGCGGCGGCTGCCATAGTTGGGCGATTCCACTGCATAAACACGACCGTCGCGATAGGTCATGCTTGAAGGAAGCACATGCTCCTCAAAACCACGGTTCTGCACCAGTTCGGCATACAGACCGCCGTCGCCGGCATGGCTAATCTCCTCGAAAAAGATTCCAATCAAATTTTCTGACACGTCGGCTCCTTTCTGTCCAAGGTCAATGCGGATCGGGTCGTACTGTGCCGTTGCCGTTAAAGCACCTGTCAGCAGAATCGCTGATAAAAATTTTCTCTTCATAAAATCGGTTTATTTAGTTTTGGTTGTGTTTTCTCTATTTGCAAATATAAAAATAATTTCCATTATATAGGGAAAAAGAACCGTCCATAATTTCGGTTTAGACCGATTTGTTGCATTAATTGGTACAAAAGTACAAGACATGGTTGCCCTACAAGTTGCTTGATTGCCAAATAAAACACGCTTCTTCCACTGCTTGCTGCATATGTGTTGACGTTGCATATATCCAATTTTATAAGAGCAAACATCCGTGAAATGTCATTTTTTTATGCTATCTTTGCAGAAACGATATTAAAACAGGTGTGTTACCTAAATATTATAGATATGAATATGAAAAGAACCTTTCTGCTTATTGTCGCTTTTATGACACTTACCTTGTCGAAAGCTCAGAACAACCTTGACGAATGTCTTGCAAAACCCAAACTGGTGGTCGGACTTATGGTCGACCAGATGCGATGGGACTATCTCACACGTTATGCCGACCTGTACACCGAGGGCGGATTCAAGCGCCTGATGCGTGAGGGATATAATTGCAACCGTACATTCATTAACTATATCCCGGCAATCACGGCTGTAGGACATTCTTCCGTCTACACTGGCAGCGTTCCGGCAATCACCGGCATTGTGGGCAACGACTTTGTGCTTAACGGCGAACGGGTGTATTGCACCACCGACAAGAGTGTCAGCGGTGTGGGTACCCTCGACAAGGAAGGCAATCCGAACCCGGATGTGTGGGCTGGGCAGAATTCACCCCGCAATCTGCTCGTCACCACCATTGGCGACCAGTTGAGGCTTGCCACAAACTTCCGTTCGAAGGTAATCGGCGTGGCGCTCAAGGACCGTGCTTCCATTTTCCCTGCCGGACATTCCGCCAATGCCGCCTATTGGATGGACGGCTATTCCATGAACTTCATCACCAGCACTTACTATATGAAGAAATTGCCGAAATGGGTGACGGAGTTCAACAACAGACATCTGGGAGAACAATATTTGCAGAATCTGGCGGCTCATAACCCCGATATCAAGGACGGACCGTGGAAACTGCTGCTCGACGAGTCGAAATACGTGCAGTCGGCTCCTCGCAACCAGAAATGGGAGGCCGACCTCGACGGATCAATCAAAATGTCGCCATGGGGACAGACCATCACCATCGACATGGCGATGGCGGCCGTGGAAGGCGAAAATCTGGGAAACAACCCGGAGAATGTGACCGACCTGCTGGCTGTCAGCATTTCATCGACCGACTTGATAGGACATCGACTCAGTCCGAATTCCATATGGATGCAAGACACATATCTCAGACTTGACCGCGAAATAGAGCGCTTCCTCAATTTCCTCGACGAGAAGGTGGGAAAAGGACAGTATGTGCTCTTCCTTACTGCCGACCATGGCGGGTCGCACAATGTGCAGTTCCGTAAGGAACACAGCCTGCCTGCTGACGTCTGGACACCGTCGGTGCTCAAAGAGGACTTGGACAACTGCCTGAAAAAGCAATTCCCTCAATTCTCCAAATTCGTGGAGCATATAATCAATCAGCAGGTGTTCTTCACAAAGAAAGTGAAGGAAAGCGGACAACTGGAGGAGGTGAAAACGGCGGCTGCCAAATTCCTGTCAGGCCTTGACCAAGTGGCATATGCCTTCCCGATGGAGGCTATACCGGATTACGTGCCTGAACCGATACGTACAATGGCTATAAACGGCTACAACAAGGAAAGATGTGGCGACATACTCATGGTGGTGGAATCGAGAATGGTGGAGGAATCCGTCTCGAAGGAAGAATTCAGAAAAGCCGGACATATACACCGGGGTACCACTCATTCCATCTGGAATCCTGACGACACACACATACCGCTTATATTCATGGGATGGCACGTCACACCGGCATGGGACAACAAGCCTCATCACATCGTAGACATTGCGCCTACCATCGCTACACTCCTGAATATTCAGGAGCCGTCGGGATGCGTCGGCAAGAGCATATTCTGAAATCACCGGACTTCAAAATCAACGTTACTTCCACCATCAGCTTTCAAGCCTGGGAAAGGGCATTTGCTGATATTGGAGAACATCAGCACAGAGATACAAAAAAGGGCGTGTCGGATTTTCCGATACGCCCTTTTTGAATCCACTATATATTATTATATATTATATAATGTGTGGAATCATTTTCCGTGATGTTCGCTGGAAACAGACAGCTTCTTGCGACCCTTCTTACGACGGTTTGCAAGTACTTTGCGTCCGTTGGCTGTAGACATGCGAAGACGGAAACCATGCTTGTTCACTCTCTTGCGATTGTGAGGTTGAAATGTTCTTTTCATCGTTTCTGATATTTAATTGTTTGGATTTTCTTTATTTCATTCGTTTGACATTTCAAAATCGGAATTTCAACACTAAAAACAGCATTTTTTCTCTGTCTGCTATCCCGATATACCGAAATGAGTTGCAAAATTAGTGATTTTATGCAAAATAACAAAAAGTTAGGAGCTTTTTGAGCATCTTTTTTTGTCATTTTAGCAAAATAAACTAATTTTGCAACGAAATTAACCCGTTTAAAGAACAAATTTGCAAATTATTAATATTTAAAACGAGCTAATATGTTAGCAGGTGACATTAAGAAAAACGTATGCTTACGACTCGACGGTCGTATTTATGTAGTTATCGATTTCCTACATGTAAAACCGGGAAAAGGTAACACGGTGATGAGAACAAAACTCCGCGACGTACAGGACGGCCGTGTGTTGGAACGTACTTGGATCGTTTCTGCAAAACTTGAAGACGTACAGGTGGACCACAGACAATTCCAATATCTCTACAGAGAAGGTGAGGACCTCGTGTTCATGAACAACGAGACTTTCGAGCAGGTGAACATCCACAAGAACCTCATCGACGGAGTGGATTTCCTCAAGGAGGGTGAAAACGTGATGGCTACAATCGACGCCGCTACCGACACTATCCTCACTGTTGAAATTCCTATTAAGGTGGTTCTGAAGGTTACTTACACCGAACCGGGCGTGAAGGGCGATACTGCTACTAACGCAACAAAACCGGCTACTGTGGAAACTGGTGCCGAAATCCGCGTGCCGCTCTTCATCAACGAAGGCGATATGATTGAAATCGACACTCGCGACGGTTCTTACGTTACTCGTAAGTAAACCAGTCGTTTAATCACAAATCGTTCATCCGATTGAGATTCCCTTAAATACAATTAGGCCCAGACCGTCAGGTCCGGGCTTTTTTTTGTTTTCACTATTTGCCTATATTGGTTGTAAATGTTTGATTATTCAGGGCTTAACAACTTTACTGCTAATAAAGTCAACACACTTTAAATCCCCGTCTTCAAGAACGGGAAATTTCTTTCTGTATGCCTTCAGTTGCTCCATGTCGATGAAAGTGCAGGCGCACGATTCGATATGGTCGCTGCATTCGGCTATGCATTTACCATATGGGTCAATCACTCTTGAGCCGCCTTTATAATGGCAGAAAGGATCATCGCCGCTGCGGTTCACTCCTGCAACATAGCACTGGTTCTCCAGTGCGCGGGCTTTCAAGAGAGTGGTCCATGCATCGTGACGGGATTCTGGCCAACAGGCAAGATAAACCGCCATGTCGTAGTCGCTCAAGTTGCGGGAAAATACGGGGAACCGCAAGTCGTAGCAGGTCTGCAGGAGTATGCGCACACCGAGCCATTCCACCACAACCCGCTTCTCACCTGCTGAGTAACAACGGTTTTCGCCTGAATATGTGAAGAGATGGCGCTTGTCGTAGATTTCCACTGCGCCACCCGGCTTTACGAAATACATGCGGTTGTAGAACTTGCCGTCGTCCTCAACAGCTGTTGTGCCGCATATAGCTGCTCCCAGCTCGGTCGCTTTGCCTTGCATCCATCTCAATACCAAACCTTTACTGTCGGTTATCTCCGACGGCTTCATGCTGAAACCACTGGTGAACATCTCGGGGAGCAGATAAAGGTCGGCGTCTGGCAATGAGTCAATCAACTTGCCGGCATGACGCAAGTTATTGTCACAATCCTGCCACGATATATCCATCTGTATGATTGCTGTCTTCATGTAGCTATAAATGCTTGTTTCTGCAAAATTAGCGATTTAATGCTTAACGTCAAAATTATTAGACATGATTTAAGGGTGTTCTATAAATTGTAGGAGCATTCCAAAATCAGATTTTTTAGAACTCCACTTAATTGAAAAACAAGCAGTTTGAGCTGCCTGTAAGTTGTCTGTAAAGACGGATGCATGCCGACTGTATAACCCATTCTCAGGTATTTCAATCGACAGTTTAATTTTAAAAAATCAAAAAAACATTCAAAAGTTGTAATTATTTCCATTTTTCTCATATAATTTGATTAACTTTGCATAACATTAGGCAAATAATCTGCTTTTTTACGTATTGGCTTTGGTTTTTAGCATTATAAACAGTGCAGAAAGAGAAATGAATGAAATGAAAACAATCAAAACAGCTTTGGTTTCCGTCTTCCATAAGGACGGACTCGACGAATTGCTTAAGGCGTTGAATGATAATGGAGTGAAATTCCTTTCAACTGGTGGGACACAGGCTTTTATAGAAAGTCTGGGATATGAATGTGCCAAGGTTGAAGACCTGACCACATATCCGTCGATTCTCGGTGGACGCGTGAAGACTCTCCATCCTAAGGTCTTTGGCGGCATTCTCGGACGGAGGGAACTGGATTCCGACCGTCAGGAGATGGCGAAATACGAAATCCCGGAAATCGACCTTGTCATTGTGGACTTGTATCCGTTCGAACAGACTGTGGCAACTACCGACGACGAAGCACAGATCATAGAGAAAATCGACATAGGAGGTATTTCGCTTATACGTGCGGCTGCCAAGAACTTCAACGACGTGGTGATAGTGCCGGGCAAAAACCAGTACAAGCCTCTGCTCGACATCGTGAAGCAACAGGGAGCTAAAACCACTAAGGAACAGCGCAAATGGTTTGCAAAAGAGGCATTCGCCACAAGCTCTCACTACGACACTGCAATCCATGAATACTTTTCGAAATGAAAAGCGCAGAATTCTAACAAGGCGATTGGCTCGTAGCCTATAAAGCATTAACTCACAGTAAAATAATAACAAAAAATACATATCTGCAGATGGGTTTTTTTAGTTTGACACAAGATATAGCGATGGACTTGGGTACTGCCAACACCATCATCATCATGAACGGCAAAATCGTGGTTGACGAACCATCGGTTGTTGCGCTCGACCGCAACACCAAGAAGATGATTGCCGTGGGAAGCAAGGCGAAGATGATGCATGAGAAGACCCATGAAAACATCATCACATGCCGCCCGCTCAAGGACGGTGTGATTGCTGACTTCAACGCATGCGAACAGATGATCAGAGGACTGATCAAGATGGTCAACATGCGCCATCATATTTTCCAGCAGACGCTCAGAATGGTGATTGGAGTGCCGTCGGGCAGTACTGAAGTGGAACTGCGTGCAGTGCGCGACAGTGCTGAACATGCCGGTGGAAAGGATGTCTACCTGCTCTTTGAGCCGATGGCGGCTGCTATCGGTATCGGACTCGACGTGGAAGCGCCGGAAGGAAATATGGTGGTGGACATAGGTGGTGGTTCCACCGAAATTGCCGTCATATCTCTCGGTGGTATCGTGGCTAACAGCTCAATACGTATCGCAGGCGACGAATTCACGTCCGACATACAGGAATACATGAGCCGACAGCACAATGTGAAGGTGTCGGAACGTATGGCTGAACGTATTAAGGTGAATGTGGGCTCGGCACTTACCGAACTCGATAATCCGCCAGAAGACTATCTGGTGCACGGACCGAACCGTATCACCGCTTTGCCGATGGAAATCAATGTGAACTATCAGGAAATCGCACACTGTATAGACAAGTCGATTGCAAAAATCGAAACCGCGGTCCTCACTGCATTGGAATCCACACCGCCTGAACTATATGCCGACATCGTTAAAAACGGTATATGGCTTACTGGTGGAGGGGCACAGCTCAGAGGACTCGACAAGCGTCTGTCGGAAAAAATCAAAATTCCGTTCCGCACTGCCGATGACCCACTGCACAGCGTGGCAAAGGGTACTGGCATCGCATTGAAGAATGTAGGCAATTTCTCCTTCCTGATGAGATAATTATTCAGGTGTCATCCTGGCAAATGGTAATGGCATGCCGAAAGGTATGTCAGTCACCGTTTTTACACTACTGCCACCTCAACATTGATGAGACGACGGGAGACCCATTTCAAACTTTAGCCTTTCCGCATGCGGCAAAAACATGAATCCGGAGCCTGTGGCGGTCTTTTGCTACTGATTCATAATTGTTTATTTTTTAACTTAAATACATTAAGCAAACAGTTCCAACATGAGATATCTGATTGAACTTTTCGTGAAATACCGGTTCTGGCTGATTTTCTTCGTTTTCGAGGCTATCAGTTTGGTGTCGTTAGTTAAGTTCAACAAATATCAGGGAAGCGTGTATTTCACTACGGCAAACGACCTGGCAGGAGGATGGTACAGCATCACAAGCGGTGTGTCGTCGTTTTTCGACCTCAAAAGCGAGAACGAACGCCTCGAGCATGAAAACGAAATGCTCAGAAAGCGCCTTAACGACTTGAGGTCCGGACTGCGTGAGGATGAAAACACAAAGGAAATCCTGTCGGAAAAGAACCGTGACCTGAGAACCTACGATTTCGTCAGCGCACATATCGTCAACGCCACCCTTCATAAGGCACAGAATGTGTTTACAATCGACCGTGGAACCAACGACGGCATATCAGAACAAAACGGAGTGGTATGCTCTTCCGGAGTAGTGGGAATCGTGTATAAATGTTCCGGAAATTATTCTGTGGTCGTTCCGCTTATAAACGAAAAGTCAATGGTCAGCTGCAGGCTCGATACCACCAACTATTACGGCACCCTGCAATGGCAAATGGGCAGTTCTGCATATTCCTATCTTAACGACATTCCGCGACATGCCGACATCAAAACCGGAATGCTCGTGGAAACTAACGGCTTTTCCGACATCTTCCCAGAGCATATTCCGATAGGCAAAGTGTCGAAAATCGACGACTCTGCCGACGGACTATCATATTGCCTGACAGTGAAACTGTTCGCCGATTTCTCTAAACTGAGAAATGTGTCGGTCATAACAAACTATACAAGAAAAGAACGAAAGTCGCTAGAATCCAAAGTGGATTCGCTGCTATCCGACAAATAATGCATTCCAGGACTTGAATTATGAACGAAACGGTAAAACACAGGCTTATAAGGATGTTCCTCATCTTGTTTGTTCAGATACTCGTCTGCAACAATATGCATATTTTCGGATATGCATCGCCTCTGCTGCTGGTATATATGACCATGAAATTCCATCGCGGCGCGTCGAGAGAGAGCATGCTTATATGGGGCTTCGCAATCGGACTCATTTTCGACATATTCTCAAACACTATGGGAAAAGGAATGGCGGTCTCAACCCTCTTGGCTATGATGCAGCCTTTTCTGCTGCGACTCTTCTCGCCAAGCGAATCGGTGGATATGCTCGTTCCTTCATTCAAGTCCATGGGACTCGACAGATACCTCTATTACGCTTTCTCTAATCTCTTCATCTTCCACCTTGCATTCTATTTCCTCGAGGATTTCTCTTTCAACCATGTGAAAACCATGATGGTGGGGACATTCGCTGGAACAATCACGGCATTCCTCTTTGTCATAATTTCAGACGTGCTGATTCCTAAGGATGCAAATATTGATTAGGCAAAACTGATTCTGTCACAATTGCTTGTAAATGGAAAAAGGTCAAATCATAGAAAACAGAAAATACGTGATAGGGGGAATCATCCTCGCTATCGTCGTTATCTATATTGTCAGATTGGCCAACCTCCAGCTTATAAGCGACGAATACAAGACCAAAGCCGACAGCAACGCATATTACAGAAGCATAATATATCCGTCGAGAGGTAATATATATGACAGGAAAGGGGAGCTGCTCGTCTACAACCAGCCAGCTTTCGACATCATGGTCACCATGCGCGACGTGAAGCACCTCGACACTCTCGAGTTCTGCAAAACGCTGGGAATCACAAAGGACACATTCATGAAGCGTATGGAAGACATAAAGAATCCGGAGAAAAACGGAGGATATTCGTCTTATTCTCCCCAACTCTTTGTAGGTCAGCTCAGCGAACAGGAATATTCTGTGATTCAGGAAAAACTCATACGCTATCCCGGATTCACTATACGCAAGCGCAATATCAGAAAATACAAGTATCCCTATCTCGCACATGTACTGGGAGACGTGGGCGAGGTGGGGCCTGAGGATATCGAAAATGACGACTACTACAGCTCCGGTGATTTCATCGGTAAGCAGGGTGTGGAGAGATCCTACGAGAAGGATCTGCGTGGCGAGAAGGGTGTGCAGATTCTTCTCAGGGATGCCAGAGGCAAGGTGCACGGACATTATAAGGACGGGGCTGAAGACACCAAGCCGCTTCCGGGAAAGAACGTCACACTTAGCATCGACATAAAGCTGCAGGCGCTTGGAGAACGCCTTATGAAAGGCAAGAGAGGCGCCATCGTGGCAATAGAGCCTTCTACAGGTGAAGTGCTGTGCATGGTGTCGTCGCCTACTTACGACCCGCGGAATCTCGAGGGAAAGGAACGTGGAAACTACATCTACAAGTTGATGAAGGACAAGTCGAACCCTCTCCTCAACCGAGCACTCCTGGGTGCTTATCCACCGGGATCCACTTTCAAGCCTACTCAGGCGCTGACTTTCCTCCAGGAGGGAATCATCACCCCAAACACATATTATCCTTGCGTCAGAGGTTTCAAGCATCAGGGCATGAAGGTAGGATGCCACGGACATGAGTCGCCTATAGCACTCACAAATGCCATCGCTACATCATGCAACGGATACTTCTGCTGGGGACTCTACTATATGTTCTCAAACCGGCATAAATATCCCAATATCCAAGCGGCTATGACCAAATGGAAGAACTACATGGTGAAGATGGGCTTTGGCTACAAACTCGGTATCGACTTGCCAAGCGAGGCGAGAGGACTTATCCCGAACGCACAATTCTACGACAAGGCCTATCACAACAAATGGAACCCGCTATCGGTAATCTCTATCGCTATCGGACAGGGTGAGGTGCTAGCCACACCATTGCAGATTGCAAACCTATGTGCATCAATTGCAAACAAGGGAAAATACAAGACACCTCATGTGGTGCATGAGATTCAGAATGGACATGTGGCGGATTCGCTAACCACTTTCAAGTCGACATCAGTAAAACCTGGATATTATAATTATATAATTGAAGGAATGAGAGGCGCGGTTCTCAAAGGAACGTGTACCGGCGCAAACATCCCGGGCTATGACGTGTGTGGAAAGACCGGTACTGCACAGAACCCTCACGGACGTGACCACTCTGCCTTTATGGGATTCGCACCTAAGGACAACCCTAAAATCGCAATCTGTGTTTATGTGGAGAATGGTGAGTGGGGTGCTACCTTCGGTGTGCCGATAGGGGCGCTTATGATTGAGCAGTATCTGCGTGGCGAACTCTCGCCGGCTGCTGTTAGCAAGGCATCACAATTCGAACACAGGTCTATCAGCTATTCTAATCCGAAGCCTAAAAAAGATCAGACAGAACCGAAATCAGACGACAACACTGAAAAGAAAGAGGAGGCGCAGACCGATTCCACAAAGCGTGAGAGCGTGTTCCATCCTCATGAAACTCCGGAGCAAAAGGCGGCACGTGAACAGCGTGAGAAATTGGAGGCTGAACGCCGCAAAGCCGAAGAGGCACGCAAAGCCGAGGAAGCACGTCGGAAGACGCTGGAAGAGCGGCGAAAGGCTGAGGAGCGGCGAAAGAAAGAAGAAGAGGCCCGACGAAAGGCTGAAATCCGGCACAATGCTGAAATAGCACGACGGAAAGCGGCTGAAATACGTCAGAAGGAAGAGGCTGAACGCGAACGAAGAGCCCGACTCCAACGACAGAAACAAGACAGGCTGATGAATGAGGCGATTCGTCTTGAAAATTCAGTCAACAGAATGCGACAACGAATCAACAGATAAAAACAGTATAAACAAGTGACTAGCTCTGCAAATAAAAATATATTCAGGTCAATCGATTGGATCACAGTGGGATTCTATCTCCTTTTCGTGGTGTGGGGATGGTTTTCCATTTGTAGTGCAGCATATAATTTCGATGAGCCGAACGTGTTCGGGCTCGACAGCAATTCCGGAAAGCAACTGCTGTGGATGGGTGTCGCGTTTGTCATGGCATGTGTGGTATTGCTTATAGAAAAACGCATCTACGAGATGTATTCCAATGCCATTTATTGGATTTTCATCATCATATTGATTGTCACACTTGTCATAGCGCCGGACACGAAAGGGTCGAGGTCATGGATCCCAATCGGATTCATGAAACTACAGCCGGCGGAATTTGCTAAGTTCAGCGTTGCACTCGCTCTCGGACACTTGCTCGACAAATTGGGATTCTCCATGCGAAACAAGAAAGACGCATGGAAAGCGGCGGCGCTTATTCTGCTGCCTATGGCTATCATCATCATGCAGAAGGAGACGGGTAGTGCACTTGTCTATCTTGCATTCTTCCTCATGCTTTATAGGGAAGGAATGACTGGAACCGTCCTATTCTATTTCTTCGCCGCTGTCGTTTATTTCGTTGTGGGAATCCGATACGGTGATGAGTTGTTTGCCAACATGCCGATCAGCATCGGAGAATTCTCTGTTTTGCTCTTGGCGCAGATTTTCACCACGCTTCTCACTCTTTTCGTATGCAATGATAAACAGACGGCTAAATGGATGGCGATAATTGGACTGGGAACCACTCTTATGCTTCTTCTTTTCTCAATGTTCGTCATTCCGTTTAATTTCATCGGAATCCTCATTCTGATCAACCTCGCACAAGTGGGATATCTCGTATATCTCGGAATCAACACTCGAGTAGGACGCTATTTCATCATCGCTGCATTCGCTCTATTCTCCACAGTCTCGTTTTACATAAGCGATTTCATGCTCAACAGACTTGGAGAGCATCAGAAAGTGCGTATTGAAGTGCTGCTGGGAAAGAAGTCCGACAAGCGAGGGGCGGAATACAATGTCAACCAGGCTAAAATCGCCATTGGCTCGGGCGGATTGACCGGCAAAGGCTATCTGCAGGGAACACAGAACAAACTCCACTACGTGCCGGAGCAGGAAACCGACTTCATTTTCTGCACGATAGGTGAGGAAGGGGGATTCTTGGCATCTGCAGTAATGTTGATTCTCTATCTGCTCTTTATTTGGAGAATCATATATCTGGCTGAACGGCAGCCCGATACGCCTGGAAGGGTATATGGCTATAGTGTGGCATGTATCTTTATATTCCACATTTTCATCAATGTAGGTATGGTGCTCGGCATCACTCCGGTAATCGGTATCCCATTGCCTTTCTTCTCATATGGAGGGTCATCACTCTTCGGATTCACCATGCTGCTATTCATCTTCCTCAGGATGGATGCCGAGTCAAGGCTAAGCTATAAGGTGGGATAGTTGTTATAATCACTCTTCCAAGAGCAACCTACATTACATATTCTTTTTTACAAGCATATATCATAAAAAAAATGTGAAGCGCAATATGCTACGCTTCACATTATTTTCACTTCAACGTGATATTACCTTCATTGTCGATTGTGAAACAAGGATTTTCTATATCTGCCTCTGTGAGTCGCTTCATTTCGCGAGCCACGCTGTGGCTTGAGTCGGTGCGTGGGCCAACACCTTTCTGCTGAATGAAAGAATGGATTTTGCCACAGAGGAAATTGCCATGATTGTCAATCTTTATCTCTATCACCGGAGCATAGGCTTTTATGCCGGTAAGACTCATGCCGTAAGGTGTGCAGAAATTGCCGAGACTAAAAGCGATGAACTTGTTTTTGTATACCTCCACGCAGCGGGTCACGTGAGGACCATGGCCATAAACCACGTCGGCACCAAGGTCGATGGCATAGTGGGTGAACTGGCGAAGGTTGCCTCGATTTTCGCCCAGAAAACTCTCCTGACCCTTAGGCAGATGGTTGCGGTCGGCTCCTTCAGCGCCGCCGTGGAACGACACGACGAGTATGTCGCACTGTTGACGCAACTTGCTGATTATTCGCTTCACGGTGGCGAGTTCAGTATGCTTGAGGGTGTAGCTGTTATGGCCGAACGCACATATGCCGTATCTCACTCCGTTGCGCTCAACTATCGCATATTCCTTACGGCCCTTTATGCCGCAGTAGGCTATGCCTTGAGAGTCAAGCGTCTGCTCTGTAATGTCTGCGCCGTGGTCGCTGAAATCCATTGCATGGTTGTTGGCCATACTCAGAAAATCATAACCGGCGTCTGTAAGGTTTACACCATATTTCGTCGGGGTACGAAACGAATAACTGTTAGGACCCGGACTCTTGCGGCTGTTGCCGTCGTCGCATAGGGTGCCTTCAAGATTACCTACTGCCAGGTCGGCACGCTGAGTGATAGGCTTGGTGTCTTTGAAGAGGTCGCGACCGTCGTTGGGCGGCAGCTGAATCTCAGGATAGGTGGTGCCCATCATGATGTCGCCGCACATCGCTATGGTCATCGTGTCGGGTAATTCGCGGCTGTCAGGCGCTTCCCCTGACACCCCGTTTGAACTCTCCTCACTCGTGGCCTGATCTTCTGATATTGCCTCACCTTGGGATTGCTTGGTTCCGGAACTGCACGACATGGATATACATAGGAACATGAATGCCGTCAGAGTTAGTTTTGTAAGTTTCATAAGCCTATAATCTGTTTAACCCAATTCGCTATAATAACAGATTGGAATTTAAATGTTTATTGGTTTATAAGGAAATGTCTATTTCACTTCGAATCCGGCTTCTTCAACCGCCGATTTCACTGCGTCGGAATCGAATTCGCCTGTTACATAAGCCTTGCCGCCAGGCAAATCCACATTCACCGATTCTACTCCTTTTACACCGCCAATGGCTTTTTCTACACTCATCTTGCAGTGGTTGCACGACATTCCGACGATTGTGAATACAGTAGCGGTTGGAGATGTTTGATTCTTTTCTTCCATATTGCTTGTATTTGATTTGTGATGATGCGAAAGATGGTGCGAATGAACGGCCTGACGGATAAAGGCATTGGCAAGCAGCAGTAAAAACACTCCGATGAAAATCCAATCGATTATGCCGATGGAATGGCTCTCATGACAGCAGCTGCCGCTTATTCCGCTGATGGCGAACCAGTCGGCTGGCATCAGGTAGTCGATGCAGAGCCCGAATGCGATTGCACCGATTATGATTGAAAGAATATAGAGCTTCAGAGTGCGCTTGCCGAACACGTTGCCGATTACCAGCATGGAGGCGCTGTTCACTGCCGGACCTGCCATCAGCAGAACCAGTGCGGCACCGGGAGTGAGGCCCTTCGCCATCAACGATACGGCGATAGGGATGGAACCTGTGGCGCATACATACATCGGGATGGCGATAACCAACACGATGACCATGTTCAGAAGTTTATAGTCGTGGAGTGTGGCAAGCCATTCGTTGGGCACGAGCACTGTAATCAAGGCGGCGATAATCAGGCCTATAACCAGCCATTTGCCTACGTCTTGGAGCATGTCTACAAAAGCATAGCGCATCGAGGCTATAAATCGCTTGAAAAAGCCTTCATGAGAATCTGCAGAAGGTGCGGTGCAGTGGTCGTGGCCACAGCCACATTCATCTGTATGTTCATCGTCATGTCCGTGCTCATGTCCGTGCTCATGTCCGCAACCGCAGTGGGTGTGCTCATCCTTTTGGCTCGCTTCTGCTGAAATGGCCTCGTCGTCCTTGGCATAACGGTTCACCAGCCAGCCGCCGAACAGGGCTGTGAACAGAGCGGCTATCGGACGTATCACGGCAAACGGCAGACCCATCATGGAATAGGTGGCGGCTATGGAGTCGACACCGGTCTGAGGTGTGGCTATCAAAAAACTCGCACATGCCCCATGGGAAGCGCCCGATCTGCGGAGCTGTACACTCGTGGGAATCACACCGCACGAACATAGTGGAAGCGGCACACCCAATATGGCGGCTTTAACCACACTGCCCATAGTTCGTGGTGACAGATGCTTCTGGTACATGCTCTGAGGTACAAAGGCATGTAGCAGACCGGCAAAGAAGAAACCCAACAGCAGATAGGGACTCATCTCTACCAACATCATCAATAACGCATCCCATAGTTCTTGTAAAAAACTTGACATCTTATTGCAAATTTACCAATTGATCCTTTTGTTGTGTGAAGGATGTTTCTTTTGTTTAAAGACAATTTCCTTTTACCGGTTTTTCCAGGAAAACGCCTATCTGATCATGTCGACCAATAGGCTGCGGTTCATCTCTATGACTTTCAGCTCCACCGGACGGTTGGAACTTCCGTTGCCCCAACTCACCGCAAACCAGTCATAACCTAATGACTTTATACTCAAATTCTTAAGTACTTCATCCGACGGACGGCTCAGACTGGAAGAGTTCAAACCGAAGAAAGTGGCTGTCGGAAGACGGTTGCCGAAATTGGCTTCACGCAGATAGTTCTTGCAGCTGACCGACATGTAGCTCTCTAAATCTTTGTTCTCATTGTCTGAAAGCAGCAAGGCATAAAAATCACGGAGAAAATCTGCCTTGTCGTCATCATTGGCGGCATAAGGAAGCATCTGACCGTCACCCTCACTCACCGGATTGTCAACATTCCAGTTGAAATCCATCGTGTAGGTGTTGGAAGTGGGCTGCCTGCGCTCGGGTATTCTGGTGACCGGCTCTTGCCTTGGAGTGGAAGGGCGACTGGCCACGGGCGACTGTGACGACTGACTGTTTATCCAGTTGCTGATCACATCATCCTGAGCACCACTGCTCTGTGTGCCGGCATCAAGATTCTCAACGTTGATATCTACCGAACCGTGCCGCTCGGAGAATAGCGAACTGCCGTCGCCCTTCATCTCAGGCGGAGGGGCCGGATTTCCCCATTCGTCGTAAACGGTGTCGGGTGAGGCATAAGCGCTGTCGGATGAAACGGATGCGTTTTCCGATTCTCTCTCAGGATTGGAATTACAGCCCACGATAAGCATCGACAGCAGAATAGTAAGTATATGATTTGTTCGTCGGATCATATTAAGGACTTTTCTTTATGCAAAGATAGCTATTATATTCGTAATAAAGGAAATTTAATAAGAATAATCAAAAAAAATAACGAAATATTTTGCTGTTTGATGAAAAAGATGTACCTTTGCACTCGCTTAACAAAAAAGTTTGATATCGCGGGGTGGAGCAGTTGGTAGCTCGCCAGGCTCATAACCTGGAGGTCGCATGTTCGAGTCCTGCCCCCGCAACTAAAAAAGATGTGCCATCGGCACATCTTTTTTTAGTTATGGTTAATCCGAAGTTTTGTTTCTGCTTATTTCACGAGCACTTTCTTTCCGTTCACGATGTAGATGCCTTCAGGCAGACCTTCGAGTGATGTGCCTACGTATTGGCCCTGAACATTGTAAACGGCATTGGTTGGTTCTGAAGTTTCATCTCCTTCTTCAGCATCCACCTCGTCGATGTCAGTAACCGTTTCGGCACTCATGCTACCGTAGTAGTAGAGATGGAAGTTGTCGAAGATAGTCCAGTAGCCGGAATTGGATACCGTGCCGCGCAAGCCGATTTTCACGTTGCCGCCCTGCGTGTTCATCGTGGTCACCACCTCATTGCCGTAATAGCCTTTCTTGAAATATGCTGCTGCAGATACCATGGAGTTAGGTATGTAGACTGTAGGGTTGCCTACCGTCACGTCTTCGCCGTTGAGTTGTGTGCTGCTCGCATATTCGCCTATATGGCATATCTTGTTGGTCTTGCTGTTCAGATAGAGAACTGCATTCACGTTGTTGGTTCCCGACGCATATTTGTCGTAAGCCGTTGTGTAGTCGCCCGGACGCTGGAATGCCTGGTTGGTCAGCATGTAGGTTCCCTTTGGCATATTGGTAAGAGTCTGGTTGAAGTCGAACGTGCGCTCGAAGTATTCGCAGCAGGAATTGCTGAACGTAGGTGCGTCGGACCATCCGCTGTTGTCGTCGATGGAGGCGTTGTCAATCATGAATGTGAGGTCGAACGGTGTGTCCACATTCACTGGTGTCACCTGGCTCAAATAGGTCATAGCAGCCTCGCGTGCTTCGATGACAAGCGGCTTCACGTCGCTTGCGCTGACAGCGGCTGTGGAGGCGGATTCAATCGATTTCAGGGTGGATTCGAGTGATGCGTCGGCTCCTTCCACATCTTCAGTGTGAGGCACACGCTCCAATTTCCTGATTTGGGCGATGAAGTCCTTTAGGTCGGTCTGAAGTGCCTTTTTGGTGCCTTGGTCGAATTGCTCCATCTCATCGGCTGTGAGGAAAATCCAGCGCTGGTCGCTGCCTGAGTCGTAGAGGTTGACGGCCACGGACGAGATGCCGTTGGAAGTGGCGGTCAGAGTGGCAGGGGTATTGCTGCTTTCAGGATGGATGAGCCAATAGCCCCTCACTTTCACACCACCCACATTCAAGTCGTTTCGGCTGCGGATCACGTGGAAGTTCTCGTTGTTGGTTATGTTGGTGCGGCTTATGCCCTTGAAGCCATTGAAGCCCGAACCGGTGTAGGAGATGTAGTGACCGCTCTTTGCGTTCTGAATCTGGTAATACTGGTTCTTCGGGGTGAAGGTTACGTACCATGCCGCCTCTTCGTGGTTGGCAAGTTCGCTTGTGTCAATCGCTTTCCAACTGATCTTTCCGCTTTCATCTTCCACGAGATAGGAGTCGTAAAGTCCGAAGTCGCTGTTCTCACATTTTATGTAGTATTTCTGAAGGTCATCCTGAACTAATGTGTAGGCTGGCAGGCAGAATCCTCCGCTCCATGCGTTCACCGGAATCAGACCGTCCTCCATCATTCCCTGGGTGATGATGGAATTGCCTATATACACGAGTTGTATGCCGTTCGCATCGCTCGGGCCAGCCCATGCACCCGGTTCAAGATGTGCTCCGTTGAAGGCGTATTTGTTTTCCCAGATGGCTGTGCCGCCGCCTCCGTCTTCATAAACGCCGCTCAATGGCCGGAATCCCCAGTGGGCATTGTCGTAGGCACCGCAAATCACTAGGTCGTTGCGGTTTTCCCAAAACCGGAGCGCTCCGTTGGCCCGTTCGCCGGCCCAGTCGCCGTTCATGCTGGTTCTCAGCCAAGACACTTCCCATCCGCCCCAAATTCCGAGGGTGCCGCATCCTACGCCGTGGTTCATCTCATGCATCATCGTGCCGGTGCGCTGTCCACCGTTGGAGCCTATGCGCATGCCTCCTCCGTAGCCGCAGTCTGCGGTAGGGGTGCCGGGACTGTAGTTGGCAGTCACGTGGAATCCGTTGATGGATGTGTAGTTGCTCCAATACCAGCATGCCTCTGTCAGCGCGTTGTTGTTCTTGATGTTGTGGAAGTCGCCTCCGTCGTTGTTGTAGTAAGTATATGTAACGTTGCCCATCGGAAGGGTAGACATCTTGATCACGTCGCCATAACCCACCTGGTAGGTTTTCGTCATGGCATATGCGCGTATATAATATACTGTAGCCGGTTCCATCGGCATGCGGTAGATGCGGCCGTTGAGTTCCAGATAGTCTGTGCTGCGCTGGTCGAGCACTGTTGGGTTAGGATTTGTGCTGTAGCAGAATCCCTGTTCCAGTATATTGGATGATGCAACGCCCGACACGGTCATTCGCCCGAATGCTTCGATGGCACCGCGAACGTAGCGCTTGTCGGTTGTCACTTTAGGAACGGTGCCGGTGGCGTTGTCGAGGTTGTATTGCAGTGCTGCTTGTTCGAGAAGTTTGATTTGTGCCGACATGTCAGCCTGTGTGGCGTCGAGGTTGTTGTAAACCGCTTTGGCGTTGTTGATGGCAGCGAGGAATTTGTCGGCACCGGTCTTCGAGCCGTCGCCATAGGCTGCCTCTGCCTGTCCTATTGCTGCCTGCAATTCGCCAAAAGCCTTCATGCTTGCTTTTGCAGCGGCAATAGAGGTGCGCAGGGGCGTTGCCACTGCCGGATAGCCGTCGGCAGTGTTCTTGCTCAGTTCTGCCTTTGCATTGTTGATGGCAGTGGTCAGTGTGTTGCGTACGCTATTTTGAATATACTCATTGAGATATGGTTCGGCTTCAGAGATGTAGCGCTGGAGTTCGGCTTTGAAATCATCGAAACTGCCACCTGCATAGAGCAGTTGGAAATGGTCAACTGCAAGCCAGTTGCCTGTGGCACCAACGGCCTCGAAACCCACGGTGCAGTCGTTTTCTATATTGGTGAATATCAGCGTGTATTCAGCGTCTTTGCTTACCTCCGTGCGGCTGGTGTTGGCTATAATCCATGCGTTTTTCTGAATGGCACTGCTGCCCTCCTGGATGTTGTGTGCCACGGCTTTCAGGATGAACACACCCATGCCGAGGTTCTTTATGGTTTGGGTCACCGACCCGTCACCCACCTGATTGCCGGCATTTACCCATTTCTCAACGTAGATGCTGCCGTCCTTCAGTCCGAAAGCATCGTTGCTTTGTGTAGACATGCCTGTGTTGACCCAGCCTGTGAAATTCTTCTCGAAATTTGGGTTGGTCAGGCGGTTCGTCCAGTCAATCGGGCGGTCGATGGATACAGCTGCCAGTTTGAATGCCTCCATGGCATCGAGCAGTTCGGATTTCATGTCTATCAGCTGCTGGGCTGTGGCTGAAGTGTTGTCATGGAGTGCTTGTGCCTTGTCGATAGCGGCTTTTAGGTCGGCGGCACCATTTTCGTGTCCGTCGCCGTAGAGGGCAGTGGCTTCGGATATCACCTCGGCAAGCTCTTTCTTCAGAGAGGCTGTGCCGTTACCTTTATATATAAGACGCATGCCTTGCCAGTTCAACCACTGGGTGCTGCTCGACATGCGGGCGGTGATGGTCATCGTGCCGGTTGAGCCAACAATCACATTTTCGGCTATGGCCTTGGCATCGGGATGGCAGAGGGCTTGTGCGCCCGATTGCATGCCGTTTGGACGTGGATGCTCGTTACCCGACGACCAGTTGTTGCTGTTGGTGTTGCCAACCAGATAGTTGAGGTCGTCCATCAACGGGATGTCCACCTTCACGGTGTTGTCGGAAGTGGCGGTGAGGGTAGGGGCGGCTCCAGTGCCGTCCTGACGGTAGATGGAGAGGAACTGCACATCGTAAATGCCTTCTGGCACCGTCGGCTTTTGGGTTAATGTGAGCGATGCATGAAATTTCTCAAACTCGCCCCATCCGTATGTCTGAGTTGCGGTTGTCCAGCTTGTGCAACTTCCGCTGCCTGCCATATCGGCGTTCTTCAGCATGAACGACACGTCAATCGGACCTTCTATGTCGCCACTGGCGGCTGTGAAGAGCTCTTTGGCAGCGTTCTGAAGTTGGGTGGTGGTGGCGCTGCTGTTGTCGTAAACGGCTTTGGCGCTCGCAAGTGCATCGCTATATTTGCTCTCCGCCCCGCTTTCCACTATGGCTTCATACACACCGTAGAGTTGAAGCTGCGACTTATATCGGGCGTAGCTGTTGTCGGTGATGGATGTTTGCGGAATGAACGCCCATTTGTCGGCTCCGGCTCCGTCAACCAGTGTGAGATGTCCGCCGGTTGGCCATGCCAGGTCGAGATTGAGGGAATAGGCGTTGTTGCGGAGCGTATATACCCTGCTGCCGCTTTCTGTCTCGGTGAAACGGAACTGATAGCCTTTAGTCTGGTCTACGTATATGTCGAATGCCGTTTTGCTCGCACAGGAGATATAGAAGTCGCTGAAAGCAACCAGGCGTATGCTCACGTTGCTGCCGTTGACAATGGCATAGCATTGCTGTGGCTCTGAAATCTTCGTGTCGCCGTTGGTCAGACGGGTGGTGCATGCATTGGTGTTCCAGTCCATGCCGTTGATGGCGAACACGTCGGCTTCCACGTTGTAGAGATACACCACGTCGGTGGATTTCAGTGTACTCAGGTCTGCACCCGGAACTTGCGGTGCGGTCCATGTCTGTGCGCTCAGGCTGATGCTGAGCGACAGGAGAGAAATGATGGAGAGTAATTTGATTTTCATGATTGTTATCTGTTAATTAGCAATTTTTCCTTTTTTACTTTGTGCAAAATTAATAAATAACAATCATGAAAAAAAGTTTAAAACGATGAAAACTCCTTTATAAAATACTTTTGAAGGAATTGTACTCTTTTTTGACCGATTAATTACTTGAGGTCAGTGCGTCGTAGAGCGATTTTGCAATCACGCGTCCGCCGGCGTTGTTGATGTGGGTGTAGTCGAGATTGGCCTGTTTTTTCTGCTGCATGCGCCCGATGCCTCCTTCGCCGCCCATGGCTGCATAGGTGTTCCAAAATGCCACACCGCAGTCGGCGGCCATCTGGCGCTGGGCGGCTATCAGCTCTTTCACTCCGGGCATTGTCACTACGCCGTTGCCCGACTTCACACCACGGTCGCCACTTCCCATAATCAGTATGCTGGCATTTGGGAAATGAGCCTTTATCTTGTTGATCACGCGCTTGAACTGGCTGGTGTAGGATGAATAATTCGTCACGTTCTTATTCGCTATATTCAGGCCGTATTCAAATATAAACAGGTCGTAAGGACGAAGCTGGGCATAGGCGTTGAGCATCGCGTCCGACGTGTTGGCTACGTAGCAGCCGTTGCTGCCACGCATGCTGTAGTTGTCGACAACGATTCCGCTAGTGCCTTCCAGAGCCACGCCAAGCACATGTCCCGTGCCGCTTGCACTCAGACTCAACTTGCCGATGTTGCCGCCACCCACTTGACCCATGCCGAGAGGACCGCTCACATTGATGCTCACAGGAGAGAGCGAACCGCCGTTCGCAGTGGCTTCCACTGCTATGTCGCTGGCGGATGTGAAAATAAAGGCGCGGTCGGCACGTGCGGCATGTCCTTTGCTCGTCGTCACGGTAAAGGTACCTGTGCCATTTGGAACGAAATAGCCGCCGTTCAGCCCTTGGAAGGATTTCTGATAACCAGAACGGTCATTGGCATGATGCTTAGCCCATCCCTTGTTGGTGGTGCGGGCAGTGCTGCGGAATCCTTCCGACACACAGGATATGTCTACCCATCCCACTCCGTTGCCGCCATAGCGGCTCTGAAGCATCTCGCGAAGGTCGCTGCTCAGTATGTCGCCTTCTATGAAGGAGTCGCCGAAGAACGCAACACGCACCGGACGGCTGCCGGCCTGCGACAACGCACCACGGAAATGGTGCATAGTGCCGCCGAAATCCTCTATCTCGACTATGCCGTCAGTGGTGAGGTTGGAATAGTCGATGGCCTGGATGTTGGCTGGATGATAGGTGGTGTCGGGAGAAGCACTCGACGATGCACGGGCAGATGAATTGCCCGGAGAACCGCCTCCGTTTAAGTCTGAAGCCGGACTGCCGGCAGAATCCTGCTCTGCCAGTGAAGACGAGTCGGAGGCGGCATCGTCAATCACGTCGAAGGCTGGGCCGGTGGTTGGCGATTCGATGTTTATCGTGTCGTCGCCTATCTCAACGGTGCCTACAAGCGAGTCAACCTTCACTTCTGCCAATATCTGGCCGGTAGAGTCTTTGCGCATCACGTCGCTCAATATGTTTACACGACGTGTTTCTGTGCTGCCTATGCGTATTTTCGGTATGAAGAAGGCAAGCATCAGCAATGCCACTATCAGCAGAGTCAATACAAACGATTTATAGCGTTGGTTCTCCATCTGTCTATTTATTTTATAAGGTCTTGAAACACTCGATATTATAATCCTCAGTGAAAGCAAGTGCCCTTCTGATCCTGAAATAATCTTTATTTACCTTGTATGAAATAATCCTTTATTTATCTTAAGTGAAATAGCCTTTTATCTTCGGTATTCTTATCTTATGATAACTTTTTTATTTCCAATGATATATATGCCTGGAGCAAGTCCTTCGGCTGCGTCGGAGCCGGCAACATGGCTCTTCACTCTCACACCGCTCAAGTTATATACGTCTGTCATGCCTGGAATGGCATTTGATTCTGCCTCAACCGACTCAATACCTGTAGTAGGGTCGTTGTAAACCACGCTTTTCAACACAGCTCCGGTCTGGGTGTTGGTGATATGAATGTTGAATGCGAAGGAGGCTTTTGCCACCTTGCCGTTTTTCTTGTATCGGAAACATTGCTTGATGCGGTATTCATCACCGTTCTTCAGCTTACCGGGATATTGGCCGATTATCAGTTGCATCTGCTCTGGAACCAGCTCTGAATACACATATCCGTTGCTGTAGGCACTGCGCTCGCCTTTTGCATTGAACCAGTGTCCCCAGCTGTTCGTGGTGCTGCCCGCCTGATAAATCTTGTCGGTGTTGGGGTTTACGGCGTAGAACTTGCATTCACCTTCGTTCAAACCTGATGAATAAGGAACCAGAGATGCCGGAATCTCGGTGGCTGGACTTTCCATCTGGAAGGCGGTGCCGAGCATCGACAACACATTGCCTCCTAAGCTGAATTCCACACCGGGATAGGTGGTGCTGCTTGCAGGGAAATAGACGTCGTATTCGAAGTCTATGTCGCTCACTTCCCTGCCGTCAACTGTTGACTGAACATATACGATGGCGTTCGAACCGATGTCCGTACCATGCAGCTTGAATCTGTAAGGCCACTGGTCGTCGTTCAGGATGTTGTCATCCCATTGGTGCTGAACATATTCCTGTAGAGATGGGGCTATAACCAACCACATACGCTTGGCGTTGGTGGGAACCGTGAAGCTGATGTCTGCCGACTTCTCACCTGAACCCGTGCCGTATATCTCGTCTTCAGCAAAATATTCACGGCTGCCGTCGGTCTTCAGAACCACATAACCGGCACGGAAGCCTCGGCCGGAGGATGAGTTTGCATTGTTGTAGGATGTGCGGCTCACTTTTGTGAAATTGTCACCATTATGATATTCCACCGGGTCAACTTCGGTCAGTCGGCTGAGTGGACGCATGGCGGTGAGGGTGGTGGTGATTTCGGTGCCGGCTGGTTTCAGCTCAAGCGGAATGACGTTGAAACCGGTGCCTTGAGGGCAACTGGAGTATGCCACTTGATAGGTGCTGTCAGCCACCATTGTGCAGGCATATCGGAAATTGCCTATAAAGTTGTCGTTCAGATAAGGCTTGCATTTGTCCATGTCGTAGGTGACGGCATGCATGGCAAATTCGAAATGGAGCTTGTAGAGCTCTGCCACCGACAGCCCTTTCAGGTCCATCAACACCTGGTTGAAGTCCTTCGACGTTGTCTCCGGATAGCTCCAAACCTGATACACGGTCTTCAGGTCACCGTATTTCTGACAAAGGTAGAACAGGAACATATAAGCCTGATAACGATGCCATTCGTGTGTGAATGCCATGTTGTGGGTGTTGGCGAAATGATAGACAGTGTTGCTCTCTGTGAATATCTCATTTGGATAGGAGCACAAAGCCTGCCAGTTGGCAGTCGTTTCCCATATCGTTGCACCGCTGCCTATAGCACCATGGAATCCGGTCCAAACATTGCTCAGGCTGCCCTGCTTGGAGGCGTCGGCATAACACATGTAGTGGAAACTGTGACCCACCTCGTGTGCTACGGCTGAACCTACTGGCTTGCTCGTAGACGGGTTGATCCATAATGCAGGCACCTGGAAATCGTAGCCACTGCCATAGCAGGCCCATTCCTCCTGGTGAAGAAGACACACGATTATCTTGTATTTATGGATGTTGCTGTTGGGGTTGTCGCCGAATCCCAGTTTGTTCACCTCGTCATTGTAGAACGATTCGAGTTTGTTCTTCAGGTCGGTCAGATTGAAATAGTAGAAGTCGCTGCTGGACAACTGGTCGGGACGGGTGCTGCCCCATCCGTTTTGCCAGAAGATGATGAAGTTGTCGGTCTCCATGCTGCGGCTCATCGAATACAATGCCTCGTTATTCGGATCGTTTTCCAGATAATTACTGCTGTTGGTCCGCCATTCCCAAGGGATGTAGATGGACTTCTCTGCAAAAGCGCTTACTGTCAACATCATCAGCAGCGAAATAAGTAGTTGTCTTTTCATTTTTATTTAATTAGTTTAGATTCTGCCTGCGAAGTTACGAAAAATTCGGGGAATTAATTATAAAACAATGAAAATAAAATAAATGTATATACTTTGTATACTACCTCTTAATCTGAAAGTAATTTTGTTGTGTGAGCTATAAAAAGTTAAATTTTGAACAGAAAAATAAGATTTTATTAGTTTTCTATTCAAAAATTAGCTGTCTTCACTCATTCCTCAATCGCCTCTATGTAAAAGCTGAAGGGACGGAAACCGTCGTTGCAGCTAATCATGGCACTCATCGGATTCTTCATCCATCCGTCATAGAAATTGCCTTCGCCATTGGCAAGCGACACCACGAACTCCTCCATGGAACTCCAGGCGGAGGGACACATGCCCTCCGGGCGCTTACCGTCGATGGAAATCCATGTCTGGCCCTCCTCCACATCGCAGGTATGCTCGATGGGATTCTCGTATTTCTTCATCAAGTCGGAGTAGACGGTCTGACGGATGGCGGTAATCTTCACTTTGTTCATTTATCCTCTATTCTGCTGTAACACCGTTCAGTTTCACGTTCTTCATCTCAAAGCGGTCTATCTGGCTCTTGTCGTAAGAGGTGTTGTCGGCAGTGATGTCAAGATTTTCGAACAGGAAGTCCGACAGGCGGTACTGCTCGCTGCGTTCCACCTCGAAGAAACTGTTGCACTGCATCCGGATGTTGCGCATGGTGATATGCTCTCCGTAGGAAACCGGCATGTCGGTGCGGCCCTGAAGGTCGAAGAACTGTGTCCATGGCTTCACGTAGATGAAATATTTCACGTTGCCGCTGATGTTTTCCACTCTTATGTATTCATATTGCTGAGGGGTGTCGGGACGCATCTTCAACCAGAGCAAACGCGTGGCCTCATTCACTTTGATGTGTCGCAATATGATGTTGCGGCTGTGGATACATTCACTTCCGAACGTGATGCATCCGTGGCAGAAGCCGTATTCGCAATCCTCTATGATTATATATTCGTTTGCACCGTTGGTTTCATCCCGGTCTGCCCACGGACCTTTGCCCCCTTTCAGGGCAATGGCATCGTCGTTGACCGACATATAGCAGCCTCGCACATGGACGTAGTTGCAGGCATCGATATCTATGGCGTCGGTTGACGGAGCTTTCACAGGGGCTGCAGGAGAGAGGATACGAAGGTTAAGCAGCTGAATGTGGTCACATTTATATATATGGGTGGTCCAGAAAGGGGAGTTCTGAAGTGTCAGCATGGAAATCTCCGCATTCTTGCAGTTCGACAGATAAACCAGCCTCGGACGTTGCTCATCTTTGTTGGTGCACTGGGGATTCCAGCTGCGGCGCAGCCAGAAGGCTTTCCAGTAGTTCAGACCGTTACCGTCAATCACGCCTCCGCCGCTCATCTTGAACCCGTCGAGGGAGTCGGCATTTATCAGGGCTGCGAAATATTTGCAGGTCTGGCCTTCTATGCGGGTGGTCATCACGGGAAAGTCTGATATGTCGGGACTGCCTTTCAGCTTTCCGCCGTTTTCCACATACAGGTTCGTTCCCTGACGGAAGAATAAAGAACCGCTCATGAATGTACCTCTTGGTATGACAACCACGCCACCGCCGCATTCGGCTGCCTTGTCTATAACTGCCTGAATAGCGGCGGTCTGTACTTTCGTGGAGTCGTTCTCAACGCCGTAGTCTGTAATCTTGAACTCTTTTCCCAACTCGCGCCGGGCAGTAGGCTTCTTTTGGTTGAACCAGGTGTCAATTGGTGTGCCGTCGGGGAAGGTGTCTTCTGCATACGATCTGACGCCTGCCAACAACAACATCATCGATAATATTGCGGTCAGTCTCATTTTATTATGGGTTTGAATTATGAAATGTTAAACTCGCCCGTCAGCTCTCATTCAGCAGTTCCGGGTAGCTGATTCTCGTATGGTAAACTGTCTTCAGACGTTCTTTCAGTGCGCTCTTGGCTGTAGTGAGGTCTTTCAGCGTGATGTCGCAGTTGTTGAAGAAGCCTTCAGATGTCTGGGTGTCCACTATCTTGTCGACCAGAGCGGATATGCTCTCTTCTGTGTATTCGCTCATGCTCCTTGACGCTGCTTCCACCGAGTCCGACATCATCAGAATGGCCTCCTCCTTGCTTTCCGGGTTCGGACCGGGATAAGTGAACAGGCTCTCGTCGATCTCTTCATCTGGATGCTCGTTTTTGTATGTGATGTAGAAGTATTTCACCTTGCCTAATCCGTGATGGGTGCTTATGAAACGTTTGATCACTTCTGGCAGGTTGTAGTGTTCGGCCAGTTTCAGACCGCTTGTCACGTGTTCGATTATCGCACGGGCACTCTGAACGGGAGTGATTCGGTCGTGAGGGTTTTTGTCCGACTGGTTCTCTGTGAAAAACACCGGACGCGACAGCTTGCCTATGTCGTGGTATAATGCACCGGTACGTACCAGCTGGACATTCGCACCGAGCTTTGATGCGATTTCGGATGCGAGCGTGGCCACCTGCATCGAGTGCTGGAAGGTGCCGGGTGCCTCTTCGGTCAGTTTCTTCAGAAGCGGGTGATTGGTGTTCGACAGCTCCACGAGGGTCATTTCCGATGTGAAGCCGAAGAATTTCTCCACAACCCAGAACAGCGGATATGCAAACAGAAGCATAACTCCTCCAATCAGTATGAAATAGAATGGATATCGTTCGAGTGTGGACCATGTGAAGTAGGAGTCGCTCAGTAGCTCATATCCCAGATGCATGATTTCCTGAACGAGCGTGATGATGATCATGGAGGTCACTATCTGCGAGCGTTGCGACATCTCACGCGTGGTCTGAACGGCAACCATGCCGCCGATGATTTCGAGAAGAATGAACTCATATGGCACGCTCAGACACAACGACACCAGTAATATCATGCCGGTGTGGAACACGAAGGCGGTACGGGAGTCAAGGAATATGCGGATGATTATCGGCACTATGCAGAACGGAATTATGAACACATGCATGAAATGGTGCTCCACAAGCGTTGACGCGAGCAGGCAGAACAACGACAAGAGCGAAAACAACATCACGTAGGCTTTCAGATTCTTATAGTAGTCGCGACGGAAAATGTAGAGGTAGCTGTTCAGAATCAGCAGGATGGCTATTGCCATCAGAATCTGCCCCAACACCATCGTAAACGGACGCTCGGCGGCATTCTTCTCCATCACTATCTTCTCGTAGTTCTTCAGCTTTACCGTCTTGTCTTTGGTGATAATCTCACCACGGTCGATAATCTTCTCGTTCTCAACCACAAACCCGATGTTGGGACTTACAGAGTCTATCATGGCCTGTAGCTCCAAGTCGGATTTCAAGGCGTCATATTTGAGGTTTTCTCGAAGGAGTGTGTTCAGCCCGAGAGCGTACAGAAACTGCTGATGAAGGCTGTCTGTCTCGTTCATACGGCTTGGAAACGAGGTCAGATGCTTGTAGGCCGACTGCTGGCTGTATATGTCGTTCAGGTCGGTGTGCTTGGCAATGTTGTTGTCCACTATGCGCAGATGACTGGTGGAGGCGGTACGCAGACTGTCGTAACTGGTCTGTGACACTACGCCCTTCGAATAGACGGAGTCGATGTCGGCATAGAGCTGACGAAGAAAACCGAGAACCTGTGAGGAATGATAACGTGGGTTCTTGCTTATCAGATTGCGGCTCTCTGCCTCTATTTCGAGTTTCACGCTGTCTACAGCCGACCTGTCAAGCTCATAGAACGGCGCGAATTCTTGTTTCACGCTGTCCTGCTTCATCTGGAGCACAGAATCGCTCATGTTGATGTTGAATTTGTAGAGCGAATAGAGTGGAGGGTAATGCCATGGCTCCCCCTCTGTATAAATGAAGTTGAACGGATTGGGCTTCGGAAAGAAATAACTGATAATCAGTAGGGTCAGAAACAGAACCCCATAACGGACCAGACGGTCGTGTATCTTCATCCTGAAGCCGGAGGATTGCTTCTTCAAGGTGCGCGAGATTGACGGATCCTCTTCCTTCTTGAATATGTGTTTTATCTTTGACCACATGGCGCTATTTGGTTTTATGGTATTGGTTTGTTGGTTTTAAGTAGTGGCTTGACTTGAGTCGGCACATAACAGCCCGGCACAGTCAGTTGCCTTCTGACAGCAGGTAGCTCTTGAAATCGCTGAATTCTTTCGACATGGATATGCTCTGCTTCTTGCCTTGCATGAACGCTTGCAGTTTTGCCGGAATCTCTATGTCGGACTGAAGGATGTGGTCAACGGTTTGCTTGAATTTTGCTGGATGGGCGGTCTCCAGGAACACTCCGGTTTCACCTTCAGCAAGACCTTCGGCAAGTGCACGGTAGCCGCAGGCACCGTGTGGGTCGCATACATAACCGGTACGAGAATACACGTCCTTTATCGTTGCTGCTATCTGCTCATCGCTGTAGGTGGCACCACTTATGTCGTTGCAAATCGCAGCGTGACTTTCTCCATAAAGGTCGTAAATGCGGGCGAAGTTCGACGGGTCGCCCACATCCATCGCGTTGGCGATGGTCTGAACTGAAGGCTTTGCCACATACTTGCCGCTCTGTAGATATTTGTAGAACACGTCGTTGGAGTTGTTGGAAGCGATGAAACGCTTGACAGGCAGACCCATGCGCTTGCCGAACAGACCGGCGCATATGTTGCCGAAATTACCCGACGGAACGCAGATAACGAGGCTGTCTGACTTGTTGGAACGCTTCATCTGGGCATAGGCATGGAAATAATAGAATGCCTGTGGAAGAAAACGTGCCACGTTGATGCTGTTGGCGGAAGTCAACTGCATATGACGGTTCAATTCCTCGTCCATAAAGGCGGATTTCACCAGACGCTGGCAGTCGTCGAACACTCCGTCTACTTCGATGGCGGTGATGTTGCGCCCAAGGGTGGTGAACTGGCATTCCTGAATGGAGCTTACCTTACCCTTCGGATACAGAACATATACGTGGATGCCCTCAACTCCGAGAAAACCGTTTGCTACTGCACTGCCGGTGTCGCCTGAGGTGGCTACGAGAACATTTACAGTCGAATCGCCCTTACCTTCTTTCTTGATGAAATACTGGAGCAGACGGGCCATAAACCGTGCTCCGACATCCTTGAATGCCAGAGTGGGACCATGGAAGAGTTCCAATGCATATATGTTGCCGTCTACATGACGCACTGGGCAGTCGAACGACAGGGTGTCGTCGACGATGCGGCGCAAGTCGTCGGACGGAATATCCTCGCCAAAAAAACATTCTGCCACGCTGAAGGCAATCTCCTGAAACGACATCTTGTCGATCTTATCGAAAAAATCCTGAGGCAGGGTCTTTATCCTTTCTGGCATGTAGAGCCCTTTGTCTTCTGCCAGGCCTTTCACCACCGCCTTTTCCAAACTGGCCAGTGGGGCTTGCTTGTTTGTACTGTAAAATAACATTGTATATTCTGTTTTTTCAATTTCGTGAATTATGTCAATTCTCTTTGCTTAAACTGCATCCGCCTCGTCAATTCGTCTGATTGTAAATAATACTTTAACCGGCTCGTCAATTCGTCTGATTGTAAATCAGGGTTTGAACTAACTTGTAATGAGCTTAACTGACTCTCTGCTGTCAAGGCTGTCGCAGCAAAAACCCTGTTAATCAGTCAGAAACGAATTAATAAATCCGTCTTTCTCTTGTAGCCCGTATGAACCTTTTGCACACGACTCTTCATCAAACGTCGTCACGGAGTCGGCTTCGGTGCCAGGCTTGTAGATGAGGAATGGCACCGGCTCGTTCGTGTGTGTGCGGTGAGCCACAGGGGTGGGGTGGTCGGGCAGCACAGCTATCGCTACATGCTCGCCTATGCTCGATACCGGATTTGAAGGGTCGAAATCCTCCACCTTTCCGTATATGGCCTCGAATATCGGCTTTATGGCCCTATGGTCAATATATTCTATGGTCTTGAGCTTCAGTTCCAGATTGCCGTCATGACCTGCCTCATCGGTTGCCTCTATATGCAGGTATACGAAGTCGTCGGTCTTCAATGCCTCTATGGCTGCTTGTGCCTTACCCTCATAGTTGGTGTCAAACAAACCGGTTGCGCCCTCTACATCGATACACCGCAGACCGGCAAGCTTGCCGATGCCGCGAAGCAAGTCCACGGCTGTAATCACGCTGCCTCGTCTTATCTGTGGAAAGCGCTCTTGGAGTGTCGCCATCTTAGGCCTGTAGCCTCCTGCCCAAGGCCATATGCTGTTGGCCGGGTCCTTACCGGCTTCCTTCCGCCTTAGGTTGATGGGATGATTCTCAAGAAGTGTCTGCGACTTTATAATCAGCTCGTTGATGAGCTTTGCTGTGGATTCCGCCTCTGCTGTCTCTGCCTTCACCAGCAGCGGACGCCATGGCTGTCCGGGCACATCGTGAGGAGGTGTGCAGAGCAGATGCTTGTCGCCGCCCTTGATCACGAGCAGATGGCGGTATTGGATGCCGGCATGGAACTGGATGCGGTCGGTGCCGAGATGCTCTTGCAGATAGGCTATCAGTTCGCGTGCCTCTTCGGTGCTGAGATGACCGGCGGAGTGGTTCTTTATGTGGTCGCCCTCTATGCAGATGAGGTTGCAGCGGATGGCCATGTCGCCGTCTGATAGCTCCACCCCCATGCTCGCTGCTTCCAGCGGACCGCGACCTTCATACACCTTCTCCTGGTCGTAGCCCAGAATAGCGGAGTTGGCCACTTCGCTGCCGGGCGAAAAACCGTCCTGAACCGTCTTCAGCATTCCGCAACGGCCGTATCGTGCCAACATGTCCATATAGGGGGTGGCGGCATATTCCAACGGTGTCTTGCCGCCAAGACTGTCAATCTTCCAGTCTGCCATGCCGTCGCCTAATATTATTATATGTTTCATCGGTTTATTCTTGTGAATCTTAAATCTTAAATCTTAAATCTTAAATCTTAAATCCCTTGGTTGTCAACGGGATTATCAAATATTCGCAATACGCATTATGTCGGCGAACACTCCGGCGGCGGTGACGCTCGCACCGGCGCCATAGCCCTGAATCATCATAGGATATTCATGATAACGGCGGGTGGTGATCAGCACGATGTTGTTGGATCCTTCCAAGTCGTAGAACGGATGATGGGAGTCCACCTCGCGAAGCGACACCTTGCCCTTGCCGTCGCACAGGGTGGCGACAAACTTCCATTTCTTGCCCGACGCTTCCAGCTTCTTGCGGCGTTCCTCGAAGTCGGCATCGAGCGAAGGGAGGTTCTCCCAGAATTCGTCAAGGCTGCCGTTGAAGAAACTCTCGGGTATGAACAGTTGCTTCTCCACGTCTTCCTGATTAATCTTATAGCCGGCTTCACGACTCAGAATCACAAGTTTGCGAATCACGTCCTTGCCACTCAGGTCGATGCGTGGGTCTGGCTCTGAATAGCCTTCTTCCTTTGCCCTGCGAACGGTTTCGGAGAACGGCACGTCTGCACTAATAGTGTTGAATATGAAGTTCAGGGTGCCGCTCAGCACGGCCTCCAGCTTCTCTATCTTGTCGCCTGAGTTGATCAGGTCGTTGATGGTGTTGATAATAGGCAAACCGGCACCCACGTTGGTCTCGAACAGGAATTTCACTCCGCGGTCGCGGGCTGTGGTCTTCAGCTTGGAATAGCGTTCAAAGTCGGACGAAGCCGCCACCTTGTTTGCTGCCACCACGCTGATGCTGTGGTCGAGGAAATCCTGGTAGAGGGATGCCACGTCGCTGCTGGCGGTGCAGTCCACGAACACCGAATTGAAGATGTTCATGCCTACCACCTCATCGCGTAGTCGCTGAAGGTTGCTCGACGGGCTTGCCATCAGTGCATCCCGGTAGTTGTCCAGGTCCAGACCCTCGCGGTTGTACATGCCGTGATGGCCGTTGGCGATGCCCACCACATTCAGTTTCAAGCCACGCTCCTTCATCAGCGTGTCGCGCTGGTGGGATATCTGACGGATCAGCTTGCTGCCTACTGTGCCGACTCCACAGATAAAGAGGTTGAGCACCTGGTATTCCGACAGGAAGAAGCTGTCGTGGATGACGTTGAGCGACTTGCGCAGATATTTGCTTTCAACCACGAACGATATGTTGGTTTCCGACGCTCCCTGGGCACAGGCTATCACGCTGATGCCGTTGCGGCCAAGGGTGCCGAAGAGTTTGCCGGCTATGCCGGGAGTGTGCTTCATGCGCTCGCCCACTACTGCAATGGTGGCGAGGTTCTTCTCCACGTTCATCTTGAACATGGCGCCCATGCTGATCTCTTTCGTGAATTCTTCGTTCAGTACAGCACAGGCTTTGTCGGCATCTTCATTACGCACACCGATGGAGGTGGAGTTCTCCGAAGAGGCCTGGCTCACCATGAACACACTGATGCCCTCCTGAGCCAAGGCGGTGAATATACGGCGGTTCACGCCTATCACACCCACCATCGACAAACCCGACACGGTGATGAGGCTCGTGTCGTTGATGGATGAGATGCCCTTGATGGCACGGCCGTTGTTCTGGCTCGTGGCGGTGATGATAGTGCCGTTGGCATCGGGATGGAACGTGTTCTTAATCAGAATCGGTATGTTCTTTATGCATACCGGATATATTGTAGGGGGATACACCACCTTGGCACCGAAATTGCAGAGCTCCATCGCCTCGATATACGACAAGTGGTCGATGGTGTATGCCGTGTTGATCACTTTCGGGTCGGCGGTCATGAAGCCGTCGACATCGGTCCATATCTCCAGTATGCTTGCATCAAGAGCCGCTGCAAGAATACTGGCGGTGTAGTCGCTGCCACCGCGGCCCAGGTTGGTGATCTCACCTGTGTGGCTATCGGTGGATATAAATCCGGGAACTACAGCTATCGGACGTCTCGAACGCTTGTCCTTGCTTTGCGACATGAAATCCACGAACTCTTTCTTCACCAACCCGTAGGTCTCTTCGGTCAAGAGCATGTTCGTGTTGTTCTTCTTTTCAGTCTTGATGAACTCCAGGGAATTGTGGTGAGTGGAGCCTTGGATGACAGTGGACACTATGTGCGACGAGATACGCTCACCATAACTCGATATGGCATTGGCGGTCTTTTCACTTAGGTCGTGGATTAAAAAAACTCCTTGATAAATGCTTTTCAGCTCATCGAGCAGGGTGTCTACAATCTTCAACAGCGACACCTGCTTTTCCGTATCGGGAATAACCGCGTCTATGAGCTGGTGATGGCGTTTCACCATCTGATTGTAGGATTCAAGATAACTGCTGTCGCCTTGAAGGGCTAAGTGCGAAGTATTAATCAGTTGGTCGGTTATACCTCCTAAGGCTGATACAACTACTATTACAGGCTCTTCGCTGGCCTCTACTATTTTCCGTACGTTTAGAATGCTTTCAGGGGAACCTACGGACGTTCCGCCAAATTTCATTAATTTCATTGTGTGTGTGAATTGTGCGGCAGACTGAATGCCAGTCCTTCCCGAAGAAACTTACTGAAATGCCGACGCCAGTCAGGCTTACAACACCTATACCATTGTCAACATTAAGTGAATCTCAACGGACGCATTTGATTTATGGTGCAAATTTACACATTTTCCTGTTTATACAAACAGGAAAAGGACTTTTTCTACTTTTTTTAATTAAAACTTACGGATTGAAAGTGCTGAATCTTGAAATCCTGATTTGATTATAAGGAATTTCTTATATAAATCCTATTCGTTCGCGTCGGTTACAAAAGTTTTGTTGTCTCCATAGATCATCGGGTTGCCAATGTATGTGAAACCGTTCAATCTCACATACATACGATATGTATATTTCACGTCAGGAGAAAGGTCTGTGAGTTTTACGGTAAACTTGCCGTTTTCAATATTGTTCCCGGCAACGTTAGTATAGTCGGAGTCGTCGGAATTCACTTTATAAGAAAATCCATATTCCGATATGTAGGACATGTCGATATCGCCCGTGAGCGTGATCTCTCCCTTCAGCTCTGCCCAAGTCGCACCTTTCGACACCACATCGCAAGACTTGATTTGAGGCTTTGGCGTCAGCCATTGGGAATTCCTGTTGCGAACGTAATTCTCGAATTGCTTTCGCTCTTTCTTCTCTTTGCAACTGTTGCCATGGGAATCGTCACTCAAATTGAAAGGAATCACGTCGAGCAAGGACCATAGCAGACATCCTGCCATCAAACTGCTTATACCGAAAAATTTCATAATGCTCTTATTTTGAGTTTATAACATGTTTTATTTGCAAAAGTAATTATAAATACGCAAAATTGCAAATAATTGCATCTTTTATTTGCATAACGTCATCATGCTTCCGACGTTCTGCAACATCTTCCTGTCCCACTCACACCACAACTCTCCGACGTTCTGCAACATCTTTAGAACAAGCAGAACGGCCCGGTTTCCCTTTTTTCCGCGAAGCGGTTTTTTGCAGTTCATCCCATGAACTGTTTTTTTATTCTTTTAATCCACATCTTGTATAACCCACAAACGCACAATCTTAGCAGTATGCCCCTATGCCCTTTCAAATTATATTTTTTACCCGACAGCAATAATATTTAATGTTGCATATTGACGTCATTTCACCAATTTTTTTGTAAATTTGCATCATAATACACCAAAACTATATTAAAACGTAACTATTATGGCAGAGAAATTGGATTGGTCGAATCTGGGATTTGGCTATCACAAAACCGACTATAATGTTCGTTGCTATTTCCGTAACGGACAATGGGGGGAAATCGAAACGTGCAGCGAGGAAACAATTCCTATCCACATGGCAGCCACAAGCCTCCACTATGGACAGGAAGCCTTTGAAGGACTGAAAGCATACAGATGTCCCGACGGAAAAGTGCGTATCTTCCGACCTGACGAGAATGCAGCACGTCTGCAGTCCACGTGCAGGGGAATACTCATGCCGGAAGTGCCTACAGAGCTCTTCATCAACATGGTGAAGAAAGTGGTGAAACTCAACGAACGCTTCATACCGCCATACGAAAGCGGTGCCACTCTATATGTGAGGCCGCTGCTTATCGGTACAAGCGCACAGGTGGGAGTGCATCCGGCTGAGGAATATCTCTTCCTAATCTTCGTCACTCCGGTCGGACCTTATTTCAAAGGGGGATTCGCTTCCAATCCTTATGTCATAATTCGCGACCACGACCGCTCCGCACCGCTCGGAACGGGTATCTATAAGGTGGGAGGCAACTATGCAGCATCCCTGCTTGCCAACAAGAAGGCTCACGACCTGGGCTATGCATGCGAATTCTATCTCGATGCCAAAGAAAAGAAATATATCGACGAATGTGGTGCTGCCAACTTCTTCGGAATCAAGAACAACACATATGTCACTCCGCTTTCTACATCAATCCTGCCATCAATCACCAACAAGAGCCTTATGCAGCTTGCGGAGGACTTCGGCATGAAAGTGGAACGCCGACAGATTCCGGAAGAGGAACTCGACACATTCGAAGAGGCCGGTGCTTGCGGAACGGCTGCTGTGATCTCCCCTATTTCGTATATCGACGATGTGGAAACAGGAAAACGCTACGACTTCGGAGAAGAACCGGGGCCAATGAGCAGAAAACTCTTCGAACATCTACGCAACATCCAGTATGGCATCGAACCCGATACTCATGGCTGGACACAAATCGTGGATATGTGATTTAGTGGACAAGTTGACAATTGAACAAGTTGACAATTGAACAAGTAGACAGGTAAAGAAGTAAACAAGTATACAAGTGAGCAAGTGGTTTACTATTACTATCTGCACTCGACTCTCGTCTCTCGTCTCTCGACTTTCAAAATACTATCTGCACTCGACTCTCGACTCTCGACTTTCAAAATACTTTCAACTAAAAAAATGGGAAAAGGAAAACTCGCCAAATTCGCTGACATGGATGTGAATCCGCTCGTCGTTCAATGTCCGTTCTGGATGTTGAAACAGCAAGGGTTTGCTCAAAAAGGACGGTGGAATGAGGATTTCTTCCATAACGACAATCCCATCGTGTTGGAACTGGGTTGCGGAAGAGGCGAGTACACCATCGGATTGGCGAGGCGTTATCCCGACCGGAATTTCATCGGTGTCGACATCAAGGGTGCGCGTATGTGGCATGGAGCGCAGACGGCTCTCAACGAAGGCATGAAGAATGTTGCCTTCCTGCGGACCAGCATAGAGTTCATACATGAATTCTTCGCAGAGAATGAGGTGAGTGAAATATGGCTCACTTTCTCTGACCCGCAGATGAAGAAGGCCACAAAACGGCTCTCCAGCACCTTCTTCCTTGAACGCTATCGTAAGTTCCTCGTCGACGGTGGACTTATACATCTGAAAACAGATTCACCATTCCTCTTCACTTACACATCGGTCATGGCTCAAAAAAACGGCTTACAGATAGTTGATTCCACCGACGACCTCTATGCACGCTCGGAAGAAGATGCCGACCCCTCGTTGACTCAAATACAGACTTATTATGAGCAGATGTGGCTTGAAAGGGGTATGACAATAAAGTATATCTGTTTCAAACTGGATAAAGAGTCGGTTCTTGAAGAACCTGACGAGGAAATCCCTGTAGACGGCTATCGTTCCTATAACCATCAGGTCAGGTCAACAAAAACCACAGCAAAATAATAATTTCTTGCAATCATAATGGTCCGGCTCCCCTTTTTTCCGCGAAGCGGTTTTTTGCAGTTCATCCCATGAACTGTTTTTTTCTTCTTTTTATGGCAGCTTCTTCATCAAGTAATTCATCGCAACCCGGTCAATCGCACTTCTTCATGACACCCGTATGCCTTTCGCTCATAAAAAGAAGTTTTTTTGTGCTATTAATCCAACATCTTGCATAAACCACAAACGCGAAATCTTAGCAGTTCGCCCATACATCCTTGCAAATCATTTTTTAGCCAAACGCGATCTACGAGCAATTTGGATTGGATGCGAATCCGACGAAGGTAAGAATAACGTCAAAAGTTACTATATAATAATTGAATTCAAGTTTCGCAAATTAGGAAGCGCCTGTACGTAAACGGCCTGAAAGGCCAACAGCCCATAGCCCAGGGCAACGCCCTGGGGAATTGTGTTGCATGGAACCCGCCCTGAAAGGGCAAAAGCATTACGAATAATCAACGTTTAAGCTCTTTAAAGACTGAGTTGAGTGAACTTGCGAAACTTGTATAATTGAATGCTATTTTACCGCACAGCTTATTCCAGATAAAACGCTTTCTTCTCTATGGCGCGGATCATATGGCCCTCTATCCTGTGACTTAATCATAATACAATTTAAATCAAAATCATAAATCAAAAAACTTTATTTGCCTATATTATTTTATTGACACCAATGCACGCTTGCAAAAAAACGCCCCGGCTGAGAAAGCCGAGGCGAAACATTTATATAATTTCGGAAATGGAAATTAAGTGTAAGAATATCCTTCTACTATTGAAGTGAAAGGTAGATGTCACTTTTACCAGAGACTATTCTCACCCCACAAATCCATGTCATTATAATTCCTTTCTTTTGTAGTCGGATCTGGCGCATCGTCATCATTCTCGCCGCCATCACCAATTTCAATACCTTCAGAACCAGTGACTTTTGATGCCGTAAGAGGCTCACATATTATATCAGTTACCGCTATGCAAATATTACAGAGCGGAGTTATATATTCACGCTTTTTCATAAAAATTATCCTTTCAATGATTATTTAACAATCTTCTTACCATTCACAATATAAACACCATTTGGCAGTGACTCCCAGTTGGTGCCTACCATCTGGCCGTTGAGATTATAAATCCTACCCGTTGGAATCTGCTCGACGCCTTCAATGTCTTCGATAGTGGTGATCACCTGGTCGAAAGAATCCATCAAAGTGAACTTCACTGCCTCTGAAGGAGTGTCAATCTGGAAATAGCAGCGGTGTGGTGAAATTGTCACGTTCTTTTTGGTCACACGGTAGAAATTATACTTGTCGGTGGACGATACCCAACCAAAGTAGAAATAGAGCAATTCAGGATGTTCGCTTTGAACTGTCAACTGCTTACCCTCATAGGTACCGGTCATAGACACAACCGAACTTGGATACTCTACACTACTTAGATGAATAGCCTTGTTCTCAACATACGATTCCTGAAGCGGATAGGTATCGGCATCTGATTTCTGAAGATTCAAGTTCTTGCCATCAAGAACCACATCTGCTTTGAAGAGATAAGGCTTGTGTGCCACCATGCTGTTCACTTCTCTGAATTTCAGGTTATATTGTGTCCCGGTCTCATTCGAAGAAACATCGTAATATTCCAAAACACGCACAGCTGGTGTCACGCCGTCAGAGGCGTAACCAAACTCAGCCCCAAGGTCGTTTACATCATAAGAGAGCGCCATAGTCACCCAGTGGTCGGTGACAAACGGTTCCCCGTTTTTGTAAGTCTCCTTTACATATATGATGGTATTTTCAGTTACAGGAATACTGTAATTATCAGCATATTTTTCCGTAAATGTTGCATCCATGTAATAGCGGTCATAATTGCAATATGATTTCTCAGTGTATTTGTTCTGACCTGTTGGCATTCCGATTGTCGTTGTAGTTGTTCCTTTCTGAACTATGATATCACGATACCACGTTCCGTCTGCCTGTAAGATGCGCCAGATGGTTGAGTAGATATTCTGATATGTACCCAGAGTGAAGAAGAAACTACTGTTCGACATGAAAGTGGTATTATAACTTGTGGCTGTGTGGACAAGCTTATGTTTGCTGTTCCAGCCTATTCCAGACCAACCTGAACTGGTAATACTAGTCAAAACAAATCTTCCCATTGCATGGGAAGCTTGAGGAATTCCTTCAGAACTTGGCGCCGTAGCATTATTATCAAAATGTAAAATCTGGTTGTCGTTATTCGTTGTTCCCAAAACGCAGGTTGAGTATACTTTTCCATTGTTTGTGAACTCACTTTCATACAACTGCCAGCCGGTAGCCATAGGCTCATCTGCCATCACTGGAGCGCTCGAGCTGTAAGTGAGCCATTGGCTCGTTTGTTTTGCCTTAAGATTGAGGCAATAACCATCACCAAACAGTGCCCATAGAGCATGATTCCTGTATTGTGCAGCAGCACTTGTTCTCACGGAGCCTAAATCATCGCATAGAAAGAATTTCGTAGAGCCTATATAGGCATTGAAATAGTAATAGTACTCAGCCCCATCAGTGGAATTAATAAATGGAGAGTCAAACACATAGTCAACATAGACTGTGGCATCCTGACCTGGTACAACAGTGATTTCGTTTGTCATCTCTTCATCGCTATAATACTTATAGGTGGTGTAGGCACGCCAAAATTTCTGAGGCATGTTGGTTTCCAGATTTAATCCGGAATTCAGACTGACCGTCTGTTCTATCGTCCTGCCATCTATATGAGTGGTGAGGCTGTAGGTGATGCTAGCTGCAAACGCAGTGGAAACATGAGATAACAGCATGATAGCCAATGCTGTCAGTAACTGGTAAATCCTTTTCATTTTCTCTATATTTTAGTTCGTTAAAAATAAATTCATGTAATCGGCAAAACTTACCGATGTGTTGTTGCTATTTGCCTTTGAGGCTGTTAAATGGAGTTTATAATGGTTTGCTTTTAAAACTAAGTAAAATTAATACGAAAAAGTTAGTTTATCCCCTTGAAAATGTGAATTTTAATACGTTTTGAATTCTCTTGTAAATCTATAATCAGACATTTGTCCTAAAAACGTGTGCAAATTTACGAAATATATGTGAAATTACCCCCGTAATGTTAAAAAATGTTAAAAGTATAAATTTCGTGTTTTTTTGAGTGAATGGTTTGTCTTTTCCTAAAAAAGGTTGACAGATTTTGAACGGTTAATACTAAAAAAGTTTACACTTAAACTAAAAAGGTTGACATTTTCCCCCAAATAAAAATAACTGTAGAAATCTTGTCCCGGCATGGATAATCTGGGATAGCCTATCCATGTGTTATTACGGTCGTATTCGGTATAGTCGTTGTTGAAAATAAACCGTTCTTGTAAATTCGTTTGGTATGACAGCATTTGTCCGCCGGAATCCATCATGGCATCCCACGACTCACTGAAATGCTGCAGGCCGTCGTAGTATTTAATGACTTTTAATTCATTCTTGTCCGGGTATCTCAGTCATGATGCCCGCATCACTCCTTCTAAAAGGAACAAACTCATCTCCAAAATATGAACAAACTGAGGCAACTTATTTTTTTTTCATTACTAAACTGGAATAAAACAAACAACTCGTTAACTTGTTTACTCGTCTACTTGTCAACTAATTTATCAACGAGGATTAATAGGATTATTTTGGTGATGGCGGAGGAGCGCCCCGAAGGGGCAATGGTTGCTCATAGCCCAGGGCAGCACCCTGGGTAGATGATAACATAAAAACAAAATAACGCCCTGTAAGGGCAAAAGCATTAATGCAACCACTTCGCCAACACGTTTACTTGAAATTAAAATACCGTACAGCCTATCAGCGTTGTACACAACCCGTCCTCTATTTTGTAAAATTTTCTCATGGCAGACCTGCCATATTTTGTGGGTTTTAAAAATCTGCAACTCCATTTTGCCCTGCAACCTCGCGATGTTCCTGCCCTTCATTAACCAGCACTGCGCCTACAACTTTAAAACCATTTTTTAAAATATAACCATCCGTCAACCACAACAAACATATCAACTAAAATTTAATTTTTACTTTTTAATTATTATTGGATTCTTTTTCCTATATTTGCAATAATATTGAAATAACGATAAAAACCGTCAATTAAATGTAATTGAATTTAACAAATCTTAAATCTTAAATCGTTAAATCATAAATCCCATGGGTCTGTATATAAATAGAGGAAATGAAGCGTTCAAGTCGGTTCTGAATGGCGAATACGTCGACAAGTCGCCGCTTATCAGTGTTGTGAATAAGACGCTCGACACCGAATTCCGATTCAGTTGCGTCACCCGTTGCCGACGTTTCGGCAAGTCGATGGCTGCCAAGATGCTCAATGCCTACTACGACCAATCGTGCGACTCTCGCTCCCTGTTCGCCGACCTTCAGATAGCCTCCGACCCTGATTTCGACAAGCATCTGAACAAATATCCCGTGATTTACCTTGATTTGAGTGATTTCGTCACTGAAATCAAGGACAACACCATAGTGAAGGTGATGCAGGAGACGATAAAGGCCGACGTACATGAAGCCTATCCCGATGTGCCTGTGAAGGAGGGTGAGAGCCTTATGAATTACCTTTTCCGTGTGAAATCCACAATATCCTCGAAATTCATTTTCATCATCGACGAGTGGGACGCCATATGCCGTGAGTTTGAACCGCAGACGAAAGTGATGGACGATTATGTCGATTGGCTCCGCCGTATGTTCAAAAGCGGTCAGACGGCCGATGTGTTCGCCGGTGCCTATCTCACCGGCATCTTGCCGATAAAGAAATACAAGACCGAGTCGGCTCTCAACAACTTCATCGAATATTCCATGGTAGAGCCCCGCCGCATGGCGCGCTATTTCGGGTTTACGAAGGACGAGGTGCGTGTCCTCGCCTCCAAGCACGGCATGGACTTCTGCGACTTGGAAACCTGGTACGACGGCTATCAGATAGGCGACGAGCCGTCGATGTTCAACCCCAACTCCGTGATGCAGGCCATCAATGCCGGCCGTTGCCGCAGCTTCTGGGGCAGCACAGGTGCGTTCGGAGCGGTGAAGGACTATATCAACATGAATTACGACGGCTTGAAGGACGACATCCTGAAGATGCTTGGCGGAGGACGCTGCTATGTGGACCCTACAGGCTTCCAGAACGACATGTCGACAGTCAACAGCCGCGACGATGTGCTCACCGTTCTCATCCACTTAGGCTATCTCGCATTCAACTGGGAAAAGAGTAAATGCTACATCCCTAACAAGGAAGTGGAGAGTGAGATGGTGAATGCGGTTAAGGAAAACCGTTGGGGTGCACTCACCATGGCTCTCGACCGCTCCCGCGCACTGCTCGATGCAGTGCTCGAAGGCGACGAGCAGATGGTGGCGCAGTGCGTGGACCTCGCCCACGACGACAACACGAGCATCCTCAGCTACAATAACGAGAATTCCCTCGCCTGCGTGCTCAGCATAGCCTTCTACTATGCACGGGGCGAATATGTGTTCCACCGCGAACTGCCCACGGGCAAGGGTTTTGTCGACCTCGTGCTCCTGCCGCGCAAGAACGTGGCGAAGCCGGCACTCCTGCTCGAACTGAAGTGCAATGCCGACGCCGATGCAGCCATCGACCAGATCCGCCGGCGCCAGTATCCGGCAAAGCTCGCTGACTATACGGGCGACATCATCCTCGTGGGCATCAACTACGACAAGCAGACAAAGCAACACACCTGCCGGATCGAAACCCTCAAACGCTGAAACAGAAAAACCGTAGCATACAACGCAATCACCTCCTTATTCCCCACAACACTTATTTCGACCCGTGGAACCGACGCGTCCTCGCGTCGAGGCGTTGCACGTCATTTCTACATTGTACTTAACCCCGTACTCAACAACTTTCTAATACAAAGAAATTGTAAAAAAAACAAAAAAAACAATGTTTAATCACAAGTAATTAAAAAAAAATATTTATCTTTGCACTAATACATCATTACTATGTGTGATGTTTGATTTTTTTTAGGACGTTAACGGACGCGATTCTTCTACATCCGAATCTCGCAAATTCCAATGTAACAGAAGATTGGCAATCCAGCTCGTCTGCGTTAAGTGTATTATGCATCTAATACATTTTTATTCATATAATTATTCATTGAAGAATGGATTATAGAATAAAGAATGTATTTATGATTTTGTATAATATCTACCGACGTGGGCTGACTCGAATTGCTTATCCTGTTACAAAGCAATGCGAGAGCTTGGATGTGGGGTGAGCTAAGTTGAGACTCCCACGTCCTTTTCGTTTTATTAAATATCGACTTTTTGGGGGTGGAAGTCTTATATCTGATATGAAAAATATAATCCTTTGTTTTTTGTTGTTCTTATGGGTTAGTTTATTGTCTCAAGCCCAAACACTTGACAAGAAAGATTATGGCATGTTCAACAGGTTATGTGTTGGAGCCTCTGTCTCAACTAAAGGTATTGGATTAGATGTGGCTACTTGCATCACACCATACTTCAATCTGAGATTTGGTTTAAATTTCATGCCCGACATTAGTTTGTCTAACAAATATGTGATGTTTGACAGCTATCCTGAAGAAGACTATGGTAAAGCATCTGCGTCATTGAAACGTACCTCAGCAGAACTATTGCTGGATGTGGGCTTTGGAGGTTCATTCCATTTTACGGGTGGACTGGAATTTGGAAGTGCCGAAATTCTTAAAATAGATGGTCATCCTGGTGTATGGTGGGGAGGTGAGAGTGTTGATTATTTAGGGGATTATGTAATTATTGAAAACTACAGACTACCATTGGATAGCCACAAAAATTTAAGGGCTACTATGAAAACGAGCAGTGTCAGACCATATTTGGGCATAGGCTTTTCAAGAACAATACCTAAAAAACACTTAGGTTTTGGGGTAGAATTAGGAGCGCATTTTTTAGGAAAGGTAAAAATGCTGGATTATAATGGGAACGAGGTGGAGAAAACTGATGTTGATGAGGAATATGAAGATGAAGATGAAGATTACTCGGCAATGTCCTACTTGATAAAAATGTGTAGAGGCGGAATTTATCCTGTTATTAAATTTAGGCTCAGTGGAAGAATATTTTAAAGAACAAGTACTATAAATAATTTGGCTATGCAACGTATTTTATTCATTATTGTTTTTACTTGGATTATAGTGTCGCCTTCTTCTGCACAAAACCAAAAATTAGTAGTGTGGTTCGCAGATGGGGGTAAAGCATATTATGATTTGGAGAAACTACCCAAAACGACATTTGAAAATAACAACATCGTCATTACTACTGATGATATATTGATTCATTATCCTTTAGAGGATGTAATTCGTTACACACTGGAGACGGATATAACTGGGATAAATGAATTGCATGATAATGATATAATTATAAGACAAAAAGATGGTAATATTCTACTCCAAAATATTAATGGAGATATTTCTGTGAAAATCTTTTCATTGGATGGAGTTTTGTTGGAAACTATAAATCAGAGTACTGACAAATGTGTCTTTATTTCGCTAAATAATTATATGTCTGGAACATATTTGCTACAAGTTAAGGATAAAACTTATAAGATATTGAAAAAATGAATATTATTTATAAAATAATTTAACTTTCGCTTGTTCTCTTTATTTTATGATAATTTGGTCGATACATCGACCAAAAAAATAATTATAGATAATAAAAAAAATATTAATGAATAATTCGCGGTAATTCGTGGATATTCGTGTTAAATAAAATTATTAATAATCATCGACTTATGAACTTCCGAAACTTGTATAAAATAATTATAACATTAACTTTATTGTATTCCGGGGCACTTGAGTCTTTTGCTCAGACACAGGGAATCTACGTATATCGTAATGATGGCGACTTCAATGCTTTCATGGTATCTGAAATCGACAGCATGGTATGTAGTAAAACTGGTGTTGACAGTGTGGAATACGACAAATTTATAACACAAGAAGTATGGACGGCCGACAGTGTGTATAGAATACCTATTGCGACTATAGACAGCATATCGTTCAAGGCTCCTGAACCTATAGTGAAAAATGACGTTGTGTTTCTTAAAGAAAATCATTTGCCGTATATAGATGCGGTGGAGGATGGTGTCATTAAATTCCTGAGAACTACACCATCGGATTTATTGCCGCAAATAGGACAGGTGATAGTTAGTGATGTATTTGAAGAACCTTTACAAGACGGGTTTGCCGGGCGAGTTAAAAATAAAACTATTCAGGGAAATTGTTTTGTGTTTGCTTGCGAAGATATAGAACTGCAAGATATTTATGAGCAACTGATTTGTGTGGGAAATTGTGTTTCAACTAATCCAAATTCACAAAGAAATAGTAATATAAGAAGAATTAATAGTGAAAATGAAAAAACATTTGAATTACCTGAATTCTCTGTGGATTTTGAAGTTGGTGAGCATGGTTCTGTTAATTTTTCTGTTGAGCCGGAAATTACTGTCAAGTGGGCAATAAAGATTATAAAGGATGAGAAGCCAAATGTTGAAATATTGTTTTTGCAAAAATATAATATGAGTGCTGGATTGCAATTATCGTTCAATGGTAAATATGATCCAGAGCCTAAATGGAAAATAGAAGTACCTATAAAAACAAATGTTCCAGGGTTGTTCGGAAGTGTTAAGGTTGGAGCTTTTTTTAATGCGGAGGGAAGTATTGATTTTAATGCTTCATTCCCTTTTACGGCGACTATGACTTGTGGAATTAATTCAAACGAAGCAGTAAAGACAACTCCAAGGCTGGAGTTTTCAAAGCCTGATGTGTCTTTAAATATGGAGGGTGAGATTGCTTTGGGAATTGCAGCGCGTTTTGAAGCCGCATTCATATCAAAAAAAATCGCAGGGGTGGATCTTACTCTAAATGCGGGTCCTCAGGCTGCTGCGGCTTTTTCTATCTCAAATGAGGGATTGGAAGAAAAAGGATGGGATTGGTATTCATCAATGAAAGACTCAAAAATAGATTTTAATCTTTATGCTCCTGACTTCGTCATTGCGCCACCCAAAATTCATCAGTGAATAGTTTCGCTATTCGCTGATGTCGTTTCATAGGCATAGTCTTTGTGTATATTTTTCCACTCTCTGGTAGTCTGAAAACAATCGTTGTTACAGTTTTAGCCATATTGAGAACCTTGTCCACACTCATTCCGACATTTTCATTCTTCAGTCTCCGTTCTAGTTCCTTATAAACTTTCAAAGCTACAAAGCAGATACAGATATGCGCCTCAATTCTCCTTCTTGTAAAGTGGAACATAGGACGTATCTCTATCTTGGATTTCGCTATTCGGAAAGCGCGCTCCACATTCCACAGGTTATGGTATGCTGTGAACACATCCGAAGTCGGTATGTCGGTGTTTGTCAGGTATCCTTTCAGTCCATCCCATTCAGCATCCTGATTTATGCGCTCCCTGTTGATTTCCACTAAAGTGTCGCCACTCAAGTCAAGGAATTTGTTGTACCCACGTTTGTTTACACTCTCTTTTGTCAGTCTTCCTGTCTTGTAGAGTTTCTCAAGCCTTCGCACACCCTTATTACGATTGTATGCGTCCTTCTTTGCCCTGTCGTCAGTATAGCCGACTAAAAGCCTTCTGCCGCCTCCTTTGTCAATTTCATGAATCACCCCATTCTTCTTCGGCAAGGAGAGTATATGCCTTTTAACAACCTCGCTCTCAATCTTGATACGTGCTCCAATTATATATTTGTGCCCCATCCGCTCCAGTTCTGTAATGTTTGCGTTCGTCATCAGGCCGGAATCGGCAACGACAATGAAATTCTCAAGTCCGTACCTGCCCACAAACTCCTCTATGACCGGAAGCATCGTATGACCTTCATATTTGTTCCCTTCGTGTATGCAATAAGCAAGAGGATAGCCGTCCAGGCTCACCAGCAGACCGAGGATAATCTGTGGATTGCTGTGGCGCCCTTCTTTCGAAAAACCAGTCTTGCGCAGTTCATCCTCGTGATCCGTCTCAAAGTATACGGTCGTTACATCGTAGAATACAACACCGATGTGACCTCCCAGCAACTCCATCGTGTGGCGGACGCTGATATCCTGAACCGCATCCTTGTAACTGTCGTTAAGCTTGTCAAGGTAACGGTATATTTTAGATAAATCCACATCCTCGTCAAAGTGGTTCTTCAAATACTCAACCGTGGCAGCCTTGCTTGCCGGATAGGAAAGCCGGCTGCGAACCAGCTGACGGAACTCCTTGTCATCAACCGAGTTGAAGCCAACAAGGTCAAAGACACGGTCTAATATCAGCTCACAACCGTTTAAAAGTACGTTCTCTATACTTGATACGACCCGTTCTATCTCCTGACGTTCACGTTCACGAGATGAAACTGCTCTACCATCAAAATCCAACTTGGGATAAAGACGTTCATCATAGTCTGATATCCAGCGACGACCTTGTTCTATCAATGAAGAAACTTCCTTTTCGATTTTTGCAATGCCAATAGTTTTGATTTCCTTGTATTTTCCACTACTCTTATCAACAACCACCACGCTAATGGATCCAGATTTGTTGCGTTTCTTTCGCAAGTACATATAATCAGATTATGTTAAAAAATGTTTGCGCCACCCAATATTAGGGTGGCGCAAATATACAACATTTTATTTATCAAATAGTTATATTTTAACATTTTTCTTATAAGAAAAAAATGACGAAGTCAGGAAAAATAGATTTTAATCTTTATGCTAATTTAACAGGTGACTATACTACTGTAATAGAAGATATAGTTGGAAATTGGACGAAAGAGAACCATTCAATACCTATATCTCTTACATTTACTAAAAAATTGAAGAGTTGGTATCTTCTTCCAGAGTTCTCGAAACCTGAAATCACCAAGGGCGAAATCCCGTCTGAACGAAATGTACATATAGATGTGTCACGCGACTTGATTATACCAGTCACTCTAGGAATGGGACTTTATGATGATAATGATCAAAAAGAATTGGATAAATACTATTATACTGAACAGATTTATTGGCAAAACACACTTTGGTATGGAAATCTTGAACATACTTTCAAAGATTTGAGACCTATAGCTCATTTTGCAGGCTGAACCCACTCTCAAAGTCCGATAAATACATG
>ERZ842401.305-NODE-305-length-69584-cov-6.078744_pt1 | contig 69584 bp, 52 predicted proteins | sample MGYA00521270_ERZ842401 | MGnify/ENA primary metagenome ERZ842401 (study PRJEB31892, sample SAMEA3878208) | bioreactor metagenome | biome: Moose rumen | place: Sweden | collected 2011-10 | study: EMG produced TPA metagenomics assembly of the PRJEB12797 data set...
GCCGCCACCGCCGGCGGCCGCAACGCCGACGGCCTCGACAAGGCCCTCGCCCAGGCCCGCGAACTGCTGCAATAGACACTCTCTCCTTGTATCTCCCCCCGAGGAAAGCCTATGCCACTCACATTCAGACTCGACGCCACATGCGGTGATGCCCGCGCGGGCGTGATACATACCGACCACGGCGACATTGCCACCCCCATCTTTATGCCCGTCGGCACGGCCGGCAGCGTGAAGGCCGTCCACCAGCACGAACTGTGCAGCCCGATAAAGGCACAAATCATACTGGGAAATCCCTATCACCTCTACCTACGTCCCGGCCTCGAAGTAATAGAAGCCGCAGGAGGCCTGCACCGCTTCAACGGCTTCGACCGCCCCATGCTCACCGACAGCGGCGGCTTCCAGGTATTCTCGCTCGCCGCCAACCGCAAAATCAAGGAAGAGGGGTGCACTTTCCGCAGCCACATCGACGGCAGCAAGCACCTTTTCACCCCCGAGCGGGTGATGGACATCGAGCGCGTGATCGGAGCCGACATCATGATGGCCTTCGACGAATGCGCCCCCGGCGACAGCGACCACCGCTATGCCGAACAGTCGATGCGGCTCACCCACCGCTGGCTCGACCGCTGCATTGCCCGATTCGAGGCCACCGAACCCCTCTACGGCCACCACCAGGCCCTCTTCCCCATCGTACAAGGGTGCCAATACGCCGACCTGCGGCGCATCTCGGCCGAATACATCGCCTCGAAAGAGCCCGAGGGCTGCGCCATCGGCGGACTGGCCGTGGGCGAACCCACCGAGAAGATGTACGAGATGATAGAGGTGGTGAACGCCATCCTCCCCGCCGACCGCCCCCGCTACCTGATGGGGGTGGGAACTCCACAGAACCTGCTCGAAGCCATCGACCGCGGGGTGGACATGTTCGACTGTGTGATGCCCACACGCAACGGACGCAACGGGCTGTTGTTCACTGCCGAGGGCACCATCAACATCAAGAACAAAAAGTGGGAGAGCTGCTTCGACGACATCGAGGGGCTGCTGCCCGCCCAGCCAGCGGACAATCCTCCTGCCGACCACTACACCCTGGCCTACCTCCACCACCTTATCCGTGCCGAAGAGATACTCGGCCTGCAGATTTGCTCAATCATCAACCTGCGGTTCTACCTCTGGCTCGTGGGGGAAGCCCGGCGGCATATTGCCGACCAAAGCTACCGACCATGGAAAGAAAGCATGGTGCAGAAGCTGGGGCGCCGCCTGTAGGCCCGACCACACCCCCAAAGCCTCCCGAAGCATGCACCGGGAGGGAGCCGACAACCTATTGCCCCACGGCCCGGCATTCCGACAGACCTGCGGCAAGGTGTTGAATATTTGTTGATATTTTCGCAGCCGCAAAAGCCGCACCATGCACTTTAAATGCTACCTTTGCACATTTGAGAAACAATGCAACAGATGTTCGATTTTAGCCACTTTCTCACTGATACCTATGCCATTGTGCTGGCCGCCATCCTGCTGTCCACCCTGGTTTATCTATGCCTTTACTATGGATTATACCACATGCGCGTAGGCAACCACCACCTCAAGGCATCCGGCACTATCCCCGACACCGGCCAGCAGCCACCGGTCAGCGTGGTGCTGACGGCCATGAACAACTCGGCATGGCTCAAGGACAACCTGGTGTACCTGCTTGAACAAGACTATCCCGATTTCGAGGTGGTGGTGGTAGACTACATTTCACAAGACGACACCCAGTTTGTATTGAAACTGCTGAAAGACTACTACCCTCACCTCAAGACAGTGCCATTCAAAGAAGACGTCAACCTCTTTCAGGGGAAAAAGTACCCACTGTCCATCGGCATAAAGAGCGCCAAGAACGACATCCTGATGCTGGCCGACCCCGACTGCGTTCCACAGAACCCCCATTGGCTAAGCGGAATGGTGAAAGGCTACAGCAACCCCGAGACCCAGATAGTGATTGGCTACTGCGGAGTGAAACGAAGCAAAAACATGCTGGGCTGGCTGCAGCAATACGACATTCTGGCATATAGCGCCCAATACCTCGGCAGTGCATTGCTGGGGCATCCCTACACCGCCTCGGGCCGCAACCTGAGCTACCGACGCTCCTTCTTCTTCCGGAGGGGTGGTTTCATCAGCCACTACGATGTGGCCGAAGGTGCCGACGACCTGTTTGTCTACCAGAATGCCGAAAAAGGCAACACTGCGGTGTGCATCGAACCCGATGCCTGCCTCACAGCCGAACCCCTGAAAACCTTTGCCCAGTGGCACGAAGTAAGACGCCGCCGCGTAGCCACCCGCAACCGCCACTCCCTGCGCTCACGCCTGCACGAAGCACTGCTTCCCATAGCCAACCTCCTCTTCTACTCAGCCGGCGCACTCCTGATTGTCGGCGGAAGCCTGCCGTGGATTGCGGTGGCCATAGCCGCCACGATGAAATGGATATGGCAGATTGTCTGCTTCCGCAGGCTCAGCAAGCGGTTCGACGGCGGCTGGATACATTGGGCAGCACCCCTATTTGAAATTTATTTCATATTGGCAAATACTATTTTAATACTGCTGCCGTTACAGAATAACAAAAAGTTCAAATAAACAGGCAGTGGACACCCTATTGACAGAGCGCATGCGGCACGACTACGAAGTGGTCTGCGACGCCCGCAACAACGGCAACGGAAAAGCCTATGCCGAGTTGATGGCGACCTACAGGGAACCTCTGTATCTGCTGTTGCTGCGCATGACACGCAACACAACCACTGCCGCCGACCTCACCATCGAAACCCTCGGGAAAGCATTTCTCCAGCTGGAACGCTACGCTCCCACCGGCACCTTCAGCTCGTGGCTATACACCATCGGGATGAACACCTATATAGACCACTTGCGCCGCCGCCGGCTGGACACCATCCCCTTGAGCCATACCAGCCACGACGAAGGCAACGGCGTGGTGGAATACCAGATTCCTTCAGGCCAACCCGACCCCGAAGAAGCCCTTATCCGAATCGAGCGCGACGAGACCTTGAAGCAGATTGTAGAGCAGATGAAAGAGCCCTACCGCGAAATCATACATCTGCGATACTACGAAGACCTCTCCTACGAGGAAATTGCCCAGCGCATCCATGTGCCTATCGGAACAGTCAAAGTCAGACTGTCGCGCGCCAAGACACTGATATCCGCCGTGGTGAAGAAACAAGGAGGCCTGATATGAGAAACTGCATTGCCATAGCAGTCGCACTGACACTTGCTGCCTCGGCACTCGCCGACGACGGCAAGCCTCCCAGTACGGGACTCTCCGTCTTCGCCAACGCCAACGCCTATTGGGGTGCCAGCAACGCCGCCGCGTTCTACGACGGATCGCCGAACTCACTCAACACCATCGACCGTGTGCTCCACAGCAACACCTACGGCACACAGATATGGCAGAACCTGAAAACCGCAGGACTTATCAGCGACGCCGTGGGGGGATACAACCAACTCCAGGTGGCAGAATATCCAACCCGGATGCGCTACCGCATCTCCTACCAGATCGGACTTGGCTTCAGATACGACTATCCCTCCCGTTTCGGCTGGCTGCTGCGCTTCGACCTTGCCAAGCTTCTTGCCGAGGGGGCATTCAACCTCAGCGCCTCCAACGGCACCGGGCAGCTCGGCAGCAACCAGTATGTGCGCTGCGGCATCCTCGGAAAGGAGGACCGCATCAACATCGACCTCGCCCTGACCAAAACCGTTCCCCTGGGCAACAACCTGGAACTCGAAATCGACCTTGGCGGCAGCCTGATCAACGCCAAGGTGAAAGACAACCTCATCGAGGTGGCCGGCAGCACCTACTCCATTCTCGACCGATGGAACGGCAACACTCCCGACGACGGAGTGGCCGGCTACGAATACATCAACCAGGGCCGGATAGGCTACGGCGTGTTCACCAGCCTTATGCTGGGCTACCGGGTGGAGGGCATCGGCGCCATCCGCATCGGCTACACCTGCAGCCATGCCCGCATCAGTTTCGAAGACCGCAAATGCTGGGGGTGGCAGCACACCTTCGGCATCAGAGTAGAGATGAATAACTTCAGTTTCCTATAAATCCATGATTACCTTCAGTCCATTAGCCGACAGCGACCATTACCATTTCGCGCAGAGCCTCTTCGAAGAGGCCTTCCCCGAACAGGAACGCCCCCCCTTCGCCAGCCTCATGCAGCGCGACAGCAAGAAGTTCCACTTCCTCGTGGCCGAAAACGGCGACAAGCCGGTCGGCATACTGACCTACTGGTCCTTCGACGAACTTGTCTACGTGGAACACTTCGCCATATCGGAAGACCTCCGCAACCAAGGCCTCGGCAAAGCCGCTTTCCTCAATTTCCTCTCGCAGCAAACCGAGCAGGTGGTGCTCGAAGTGGAGCCTCCCAACACCGAAGAGGCCGACCACCGCGTGGAATTCTACGCCAGCATGGGCTTCTTCTGCAACCCCTACCCCTATGTGCAGCCCTCCTACCACGGCGACAACCGCTCGGTCGAGATGATTATCATGTCGAAATACGAACTCGACGAGGACGAATTTTCGGACATACGCGACCTCATCTACCGCGAAGTCTACAAAGTGTCGCCCTCCGAAATGGGTCTTTAGCGACAAAGCACGACACTATCTGTCAATCGGTTAAAAAATAAATTCGCTTTTTTTCGAAAAAATATTTGGCAGGAACCGAAAAAAGATGTACTTTTGCAACCGTTTTCAAAGCAAGAGAGACACTTGCGCAACCAGATGGCTCCTTAGCTCAACTGAATAGAGCATCTGACTACGGATCAGAAGGTTGCAGGTTTGAATCCTGCAGGAGTCACAAAAATAAAGGACAAGAGATTTTTCTCTTGTCCTTTATTCGTTGTAGCCCAATGGGAATGTTTTTTGAACCGAGTTTTTGTGTCAGCGGATTTTTTTTGAATCGAATTATGTGTCAGATGTGTTATTGATTACAAAATAAAAGCATTGCAATATCCCCTTATAAGCTCGTTAAGGTGTAGGGATGCAATGCTTTTAATTTATTTGATTGTTAACCTATTACATTGAAATAGGATAGTTACAACATATTGAGTGCGTTAGTTTGCAGACTCGAACTCTTCGAGAAAACGTTTGTCGTTCTCTGAGAACATGCGCAGGTCGCTTACCTGATACTTCAGGTTGGTGATGCGTTCCACGCCAAGGCCGAAAGCATAGCCACTATACTTTTTTGAGTCTATACCGCAGAGCTCAAGTACATTAGGGTCAACCATACCGCAACCGAGTATCTCAACCCAGCCTGTGTGTTTGCAGAAACCGCAGCCCACACCTCCGCAGATGTGGCATGAGATATCCATCTCGGCAGAAGGTTCTGTGAATGGGAAATATGAAGGACGCAGGCGTATTTTGGTGTCTGCACCAAACATCTCCTGTGCAAACGTCAGCATTACTTGTTTCAAATCGGTGAATGAAACGTTCTCATCGATATACAAACCTTCAATCTGGTGAAAGAAACAGTGTGCGCGAGCAGTGATTGCTTCGTTACGATAAACACGACCAGGGCATATTACACGGATAGGAGGCTGTTGCTTTTCCATAACACGTGCTTGTACGCTTGACGTGTGTGAACGGAGCAGTATGTTTTTCGTAACGTCATTTAGTGCGCTTTCCTCAACAAAGAACGTATCCTGCATATCGCGAGCAGGATGGTCTGCAGCAAAATTCATTTTTGTGAAGATATGCAAATCGTCCTCTACTTCGGGCCCGTCAGCTAAAGTGAACCCCATACGTTGGAAAATCTCAACGATTTCGTTTTTTACTATTGACAGTGGGTGGCGCGTACCGAGTGCAGTAGGGTAGGGGGTGCGAGGGAGATCAAAGTCTTCGTTGCTAGTATCCTTGGTGCCGAGCTGGTCACGCAGACCATTGATTTTGTCGAAAGCCATCTGCTTTAGTTCGTTGATTTTCATTCCAACGGCTTTCTTGTCTTCTGGTGCTACGTTACGGAAGTCGGCCATAAGAGCACTGATTTCACCTTTTTTTGAGAGATATTTCAAGCGTAGAGCCTCTATTTTGTCAGCGGTGTCGGCTTGCAGTCCGTTTACCTCCGTTATGAGTTTTTCGATTTTTTCTAACAGCATAATTGTCTTAATCTGTTTATGTACTTAAATTTCAAGATGCAAAGTTACTAAATTATTTTGACATAAACGGCTAAAAGCGATAAAAAAAGCATGATAATCATTCTGGAGTAAAAAGTTCAGATGATTATCATGCATATAGTCTTTACTTATTTGCTGGCTTTGCGTTCCTTGCGTTCAGCACGGCGTTTCTCCATATCGGCTGTATAGGCTTTGTATTGTTCTGGTGTCATGATTTGCTGCAACTCCTTGTTGTACTGCTCCATGTTTGGTCTGCCTCGATGGTCTCTGCCCTGGCCCTTGCCTTGAGTCTTGGCCCCATCTATGTTCTTTCCTCCGTATTGTGGTTTCTTTCCATCCTTAGGCTCAGGACGTTCACCCTTCTTTCTGCCTCTATTTGGCCCACCCTTCGGTGTGAACTTTTCGTTAAGAGCCTTTACCTTTGCGGCCTGTTCGGCATTTAGACCATATTTCTTGGTCATTTCCTGTGTGCGTTTCTCTACCATCTCCTTGGGATCAGGGCGCTTGCCTTTCTGTTGGTTGTCAGTAGTCTGAGCAGTTGCTGTGGTCAACATAGCAGTAGCTATGAGTGCTAAAATCGTCTTTTTCATTCTCGTCGTGTTTTAAAAAGTTAATACTGAATTTGTAGATTTCTGATTCTTTGACTTTGAAAATCACCTTGCAGTTTAACCCATAATACCTAATTATCGACGAAAATGTATTGTTTAACAGTTGTTTACATTCTCTGTGACAACTTGTAAGTAATCTATGAATACTATTATTCATATAGTTAATGCCGTTAATATGGACTATCAACGGCATTAACATTAACTCGTTTGCAGAACGATTGTTATGACCAGCAATTCAAACTCTACTCATCGAGTAGTATTCTCATCATTTCTATGGCTGATTTAGCAACAGGTGTACCAGGACCGAAGATTGCAGCCACGCCTGTTTTGTAGAGGAAGGCATAGTCCTGTGCAGGAATTACGCCGCCAGCAATTACCATTATATCCTCGCGACCAAGTTTCTTGAGTTCCTCAAACAACTGTGGAATGAGAGTCTTATGACCAGCTGCCAGTGATGAAACACCGACGATATGCACGTCGTTTTCTACGGCTTCGCGCGCAGCCTCTGCAGGTGTCTGGAACAAAGGTCCCATATCTACGTCGTAACCGCAGTCGGCATATCCTGTAGCTACTACTTTCGCACCACGGTCGTGACCATCTTGTCCCATCTTGGCAATGAAGATACGTGGGCGACGTCCCTCGCGTTCGGCAAACTTCTGTGTCAACTCGCATGCGAGTTCAAAGTCCTTATCGTTGTTGGTTTCTGATTTATACACGCCTGAAATTGTTCTGATTACAGCTTTATAACGTCCTACTATCTTTTCGCAAGCATCTGAAATCTCTCCTAAAGTGCAGCGTACCTTGGCACACTCAACGGCAGCCTCAAGCAGATTACCCTCACCAGTCTCAACCACCTTTGTCAGTGCGTCAAGCGTATCTTTCACCTTCTGCTCGTCGCGGTTGGCCTTCAGTTGCTTCAGAGCTTCCTCTTGCTGCTTGCGTACAGTGGTGTTGTCCACCTCAAGAATGTCAATCGGATCTTCGTGGTCAAGTCGATACTTATTTGTCCCAACGATAGTTTGCTGACCGCAATCAATACGAGCTTGTGTACGAGCAGCAGCCTCTTCGATACGCATCTTAGGCACACCCGTCTCAATGGCTTTAGCCATACCGCCCAGTTCCTCAATCTCCTGAATTAGCGCCCAGGCTTTGTGTACGAGTTGGTCTGTCAGGTATTCTACGTAGTAAGAGCCTGCCCAGGGGTCAATCTCCTTACATACTTTCGTCTCATTCTGTATGTAAATCTGAGTGTTGCGCGCAATACGTGCGGAGAAATCCGTAGGCAGTGCGATGGCTTCATCGAGCGAGTTTGTATGCAGCGACTGAGTATGTCCGAGTACAGCCCCCATGGCCTCAATACAGGTGCGTCCTACATTGTTGAAAGGGTCTTGCTCTGTCAGTGACCAGCCGGAAGTCTGTGAGTGTGTACGCAGAGCCATTGACTTAGGATTCTTTGCGCCAAACGATTTTACTATCTTAGCCCACAACAGACGGCCTGCACGCATCTTGGCAATCTCCATGAAGTGATTTACGCCGATGGCCCAGAAGAAAGACAGGCGAGGAGCAAAGGCATCGATATCGATGCCGGCGTTCACACCTGCGCGCAGGTATTCCAGACCGTCAGCCAGAGTGTAGGCCAGTTCGATGTCAGCCGTGGCACCAGCCTCCTGCATGTGATAGCCAGAGATGGAGATGCTATTGAACTTCGGCATCTTCTGTGAGGTATATTCGAAGATGTCGGCAATGATACGCATTGAGAATGCAGGTGGATATATATAGGTATTACGCACCATGAACTCCTTCAAAATGTCATTCTGTATAGTGCCTGCCATTTCTTCAAGCTTTGCCCCCTGTTCAAGGCCAGCTACTATGTAGAATGCCATGATGGGAAGGACTGCACCGTTCATTGTCATCGAGACGGACATTTTGTTAAGTGGAATGCCGTCAAACAGCACTTTCATGTTCTCTACGGAGCATATAGAAACGCCAGCCTTACCTACATCGCCTACTACGCGCAGGTTGTCAGGGTCATACCCACGGTGAGTAGGAAGGTCAAAGGCTACGGAAAGGCCTTTCTGTCCAGCTGCAAGGTTGCGTCTGTAGAAAGCATTTGACTCCTCGGCCGTTGAGAAACCGGCATACTGTCGGATGGTCCACGGGCGGAAGGGGTACATCATGCTGTACGGGCCACGCAGGAAGGGCGGGATACCGGCAGCGAAGTCCAGGTGCTCCATTCCCTCGAGGTCTTCCTTTGTATATACGGGTTGAATGTCTATCTGCTCGGGAGTCTTCCAGTTGGCAGTGATACCATTCTCTTTTTGCCAGTCAAGGCCATTCTTGGCTTCAATCCCGGCAAAGATATCGATGTCTTTGAAATTCTTTTTCATGATTAAATACCAAGTTTAGCGTTATACTCTTGCAGTGTCTTCAGTTGGTCAACACGTACATGGATGAAATTCTCGATACCGGCGGCCTTCAGGTCCTCGGAGCAAGCGGGAGCACCAGCTACGACGAACATGGCGCGACCGTTGAGGTACTGGAAGGCAGGGATGGCGTACTCGGCATACTCATCGTCGCTGGAGCAGAGCACCACGATGTCGGCACCTGCGGCGAGGGCGGCATCAACACCTTCCTCTACAGTCTTGAAGCCCAGGTTGTCGATAACCTGATAGCCTGCAGCGGCGAGGAAGTTGCACGAGAACTGAGCACGAGCCTGACGCATGGCCAGGTTGCCGATGGTGAGCATGAAGGCTACGGGCACCTTCTTGGCCTTCTCTGTCGTGAGGCGCAGGGTCTCGAAATCGCTGGCCAGACGGCTGGTCTTCAGGGCAGGCACGTCGGCATCGCCAGAGTGCTTGCAAGTGCAGTCGCAGCTGAGAGGCTCTTTGCCTTCGCTCTTCTCGGTGAAGTTGGGGAACTGGTTGGTTCCGAGCAGGAACTCCTTGCGCTTGCCCACGTTGGCGTGGCGCGTCTTGTCGGTCTCGTTCAGGGTATTCTGAATGGTACCAGCCTTCACGGCAGCCAGGAAGCCACCTTCTTCCTCCACGGCGAGGAACAGCTTCCAACCTTCCTTGGCGATGGCCGTGGTCAGTTCCTCTACGAAGTAAGAACCGCCGCTTACATCGACAATCTTGTCGAAGTGGCACTCTTCCTTCAGCAGCAGCTGCTGGTTGCGGGCGATACGCTCGGCAAAGTCGGTGGGCACCTCGTAAGGTGTGTCGAACGGTGTAACCACCATCGAGTGGATGCCTGCGAGGGCAGCACTCATGGCCTCGGTCTGAGAACGGAGCATGTTCACGTAAGAGTCGAACACGGTCTGGTTGTAAGTCGTGGTGCTTGCGTTGATGACCATCTTGCAGGCGCAGTCGCACTTGGGCTCATACTGCTTCACAATCTGTGCCCACAGCATACGGGCAGCGCGGAACTTGGCAATCTCCATGAAGTAGTTGCCGCCGACGCCCATGTAGAACTTGATTTTCTTGGCAGCGAGGTCAACGGGCACGCCGGCCTCCACCATCTCATCGAGGTACTCCTTACCCCAAGCCAGGGCATAGCCCAGCTCTTGGTAAACGTAGGTGCCCGAGTTGCAGAGCAGGTCGCTGTGAACCATCACGCAGCGCAGGTTGGGGAAGTCCTTCAGTTTCTCCACCAACTTGGGCATGTCGGGCAGCAGCATGGTGGTGTCCTTGCCCTTCATGAGCATGCGCTCGATGGGGTCGAAACCGATGCCGCCGACAATCTTCTCCTTGTCGTAGCCCTTCTTCTCGTAGTAAGCTACTACGATGTCGGCCAGTTCCAGGACGTGGCGCTGGCAGGTGCGGAAGCTCACTTCCACGCAGTCGCACAGGATGCCGTCGAGCAGCGTCTCGATGAACTCAGCGCTTACCTTGTCGCCGGGGATACGGAAACCGAGTGAGTCGATGCCGCGGTTCAGGATGTCCAGAGCCTTCTGGTTAGCCTCCTTGGCATCTTCTGCCTTGATGTTCTGGCGGACATACCACTGGTTGTCGGCCTTCTTGTTACCTCTCACGAATGGGAACTCGCCAGGCAGGGCATTGACGAGGGGCAATTTGTCCACGTCCTCCTTCCTGTAGAACGGCTCCATGGAGAAACCTTCGTTGGTTCTCCATACCATCTTCTTCTGATAGTCTGCTCCCTTGAGGTCTACCTCAATCTTGTCACGCCATTCTTGACGCGAGGGCGCAGTGAAGTCAGAAAAAAGTTTTTCTTTACTATCTGCCATAGTGTTGTTAAAAATAATAGATTTGATGAAGTTTCTTTATTCGTACGCAAAATTACTCAATTTTGACTGAATCGCCAAATGACGAGCCACCTTTTTCGTCCTCCAAGCGGGGACGAATGTCATTGTCAATAATCTGGAACAGCTCCGTCACGCTTTCGGCCCTCAGCAGTCGGATGCGTGTGTCACGGAAATTGGCTATCCCTTTGAATAAGGGGGTGGCGGCCAGATGACGGCGGACGTGCAGTATGCCTCGGTATTCGTCCAGCCGTTCTACGCTGGTCAGTACTTGCTGTTTCAGTATGTCGAGCTTCTCCTCCAGACAGATGGTACAGGGCTTACCGTCTCTCAGATAACTTTTAATCTCTTTGAATATCCAGGGCCGGCCAAACGTGGCACGCCCTACCATCACGGCATCTACTCCGTAACGCTCGAAGCACTCCTTGGCCCGTTCGGGGGTGGTGATGTCGCCATTGCCTATGATGGGGATGCGCATTCGTGGGTTCTCTTTCACTTGGCCGATAAGTGTCCAGTCAGCTTCACCTGAATACATCTGCGAACGGGTTCTCCCGTGGATGGTCAGGGCCTGTATGCCACAGTCTTGCAACTGCTCGGCCAGATCAACAATGATGCGGTGTTCTTGGTCCCATCCCAGACGGGTCTTCACCGTAACGGGCGTGTCGGGAACTGCATCCACCACTGTACGCGTCATCTCCAGCATGAGAGGGATGTTCTGTAGCATGCCGGCACCCGCGCCTTTGCCTGCCACTCGTTTCACGGGACAGCCGAAATTGATGTCCAGCACGTCGGGGTGAGCCTGTTCCACCACCATCTGGGCTGCATCGCGCATGGCCTCGACAAAACGGCCGTATATTTGGATGGCAACGGGACGTTCGTCGTCGCTCACCTCCAACTTCTCCAGTGTACGGTTTACCTGCCTGACCAGGGCATCGCTGGCTACGAACTCGCTGTACACCATGTCGGCTCCCATCTGTTTGCAAAGCAGACGGAAGCCAATGTCTGTAACGTCTTCCATGGGAGCTAGGAAGACGGGATGTTCAGGGAATTCGATGTTGCCTATCTTCATCCTTTGGCCTGGTATGCCAGGGCGTAGAGTTTTATTTGCTTGAGCATGGCCAGCAGCCCGTTGCTGCGGGTGGGTGACAGGTGTTCGCGTAGGCCAATCTTGTCAATAAAGTAGAGGTTGGCATTCAGAATGTCGGATGGTGTCTGGTTGTCGAACACCCGAATCAACAGGGCCACGATGCCTTTCACAATCAGTGCATCACTCTCGGCTTGGAAATGGATGCGCCCGTCCGTGAGGTCGGCTTGCAGCCACACACGGCTCTGGCAACCGTCAATCAGGTTCTGCTCCGTCTTGTATTGCTCAGGCAAGGCTGGTTGGTCACTGCCTAGGTCGATGAGCAACTGGTAGCGATCCATCCAGTCGTCAAAGTCCTGGAACTCTTCGATTATTTCGTCTTGTATCTCGTTGATAGTCATTATTCCGCGTTGTCGTTATAGATAAGTTGGAGCACGCTTTGTCCTACGGCTTCCAGCACGTTGGTGTCAATGTTCTCGGGGGTGTCGTTCAGCGTGTGCCACGTGGGGCCGAAACTGCTGGGCCCGTCGGTATGGTAGGGCACAATGTCTATGCAGGGTACATGGGCAATGCGGTTCACGGGCACATGGTCGTCGGTCAGGTAGCCTCCGTCACGCAGGGGGAAGAAGTGGCCGTAGCCTATCTGGTGGGCAATGTGCCAGAGCATCTGTATGACGGGTTCGGCGTACTGGCGGGACAGACCTTCCATGGAGAACGTACTGCCGCGGCCGCCAACCATGTCAAACAGGATGCCGAAGCGTGCCCTGTAATTGTTGGCTGCTGCCTGGTTGGCCCAGTAGGTGGAACCCAGACACCAGGTCTCGCTGGTGTCCGTTACGTCATCCTCTGCCCATTGTGGACAACCGTAGTCCTCGGCATCGAAGCAGATGAAGTCGATACCCGTTTTCATGGGCAAGGGACTTTGTCTTATGGCTCGTGCCAACTCCATCATCACAGCCACTCCACTGGCTCCGTCGTTGGCGGCCAGTATGGGTTTCTTGTGGTTCTTCTCGTCAGGGTCGTTGTCGGCCCAGGGTCGGCTGTCCCAATGGGCACACAGCAATATGCGGTCGGGGTTGTCGGCGTTGAGTCGGGCAATGATGTTCCGACAGGGAATCTTCGTTCCGTCATAGACGGTCACCTCTGTGGTCTGCTCCTCTACGTCGCATCCCAAAGAGCGGAACTGGTCGGCTATCCATTGTCCGCACTTCGTCCAGGCTTGGCTGCCGGGTACGCGGGGACCGAAGTCGCACTGTGCCTCAATATTTAGCAAGGCACTATCGGCCATGAACGTGGGGCAGGGTTGCATGGCGATGGTGTCGGGGCGGTCGGCACTGCTCCCTGTCCGTCCGCCACAGGAACAGAGCAAGACTGCAAATAATAAGGTGAGATAGGGGATAAGTAGTTTGTGGTTCATTGTTGCTGATAGATAGAAAGTACTCTTAGGAAGTTCTCGCCCCAAAGCAGACGAAGGTCGGCTTCGCTGTATCGTTCGCGTAACAGATGGCGGGTCAGGTTGATGATTTCTCCGGCATGGGCCACGCCGGGCACGCCGCCGTCACCATCGAAGTCGGTGCCGATGCCGACATGCTCGATTCCCATGACCGATACGGCATGGTTGATGTGCTCTATGGCATCCAGTATGGAGGCTTGCCCATCGCGTCGCAGGAATCCTTCGTACAGGGTCACCTGCATTACGCCTCCGCTTTGGGCGAGGGCTTTCATCTGTTCGTCGGTGAGATTACGTGGGTGGTCGCAGAGAGCACGGCAACTGCTGTGGCTGCATACTATGGGGTGAGTGGATAGCTCCAGGGCATCCCAGAAACTGCTTTCTGCCGCATGGCTGAGGTCGACCATCATGCCTACACGGTTCATTTCCTTTACCACCTCACGGCCAAACTCGCTCAGGCCTCCATGTTCAGCGTTGCCACGGGCCGAGTCGCAGATATCGTTGTCTCCGTTGTGACAGAGCGTCATGTAAACTACGCCTCGTTTCCGGAAGTGCTCTATCAGACTTAGGTCCTTACCGATGGCATAACCGTTCTCGATGCCCAGCATGATGGCACGCTTGCCCTCGCGTTTGAGTCGGTAGAGGTCGTCTCTTGTTCGGGCGATGTCCACCTGGGTGCAGTTGGCGGCCACATGCTCCTCTATCTGGTTCAGTATGCGTTCGGCTTTGGCCGTGGCTGCCAGCAGGGAGTCGTGGTCACGCTCTTTCTGGGGCAGGTAGGCCACCATGATGGTGGAGTCCAGATGCCCGCAGCACATGCGGGGGAGGGTAGTGAGGCGTTCCTCGTCGGTGCCGAACTTCATGGGGGTGTCGCAGTGGGAGTCGAGGGTGAGTATGCGCTGGTGCAGACTTACGGCCTCATGGAAGTTGCGAGCCTCACCAACTAACCACTCAAACAAGGGCATCATGTAGCGTACACCACGCAGGATGAAACATTCGGGATGCCATTGCACACCGATGATGCTCTTGTGCTCTGTGCTTTCCACGGCCTCGATAACCCCGTCGGGGGCGGTAGCTGTCACACGCAGACGGTCACCCGTCGAGCGTACGGCCTGGTGGTGGAACGAGTTGACTGCCACGCGGTCGGTCTTCAGCAGGGAGCGCAACAGCGAGCCTTCGGCCAGCATTACGTCGTGTGATGCGTATTCTCTGGGCAGCTGCTGGCTGTGTTTCAGTAGTTGCTTGTCGGGCAGGCCTGTAGCCAAGTCCTGATGGATTTCACCTCCCAGTGCTGCGGTCAGCAGTTGGATGCCTCGGCAAATACCAAGCATGGGAATCTGACGGTCATAGGCCAGACGTATGATCAACAACTCTTGCAAGTCACGTTTAGGGTTGATGCTACCCAGTGCCGCCGAGGGTTCTTCGCCCAGGAACAAGGGATTGAGGTCTCCGCCGCCAGAGAGCAGCAGTCCGTCGATGTGTGTCAGCGTGTCCAGCAACGCATCCTCGTCCTCGTAGGGAGGTATGATGAGAGGGGTTCCGCTAGCCTCCAGTACGGAGCGGTAGTATCCCTCAGCCAGTTCGCAACCTTTGTCACCAAAGTTACCCGTTATGCCGATGATTGGCAGACGTTTCTGTGAGGGAATCCTGTCGTGTAGTTGGGCGTAGGTGTTCTTCCAGTCGAAATACGTTGTCATAAATCTCCCTCTTCTTTATGCCTCGTCCAGTCGTGGGGCGGTCTCTTTGCGCAGGTCACCGATGGGCAGTTCCTTCTTGATGCTTTGTTTCAGGGAGATTAGCGTCTCCGTGGCTATCACCCCTGGTATCTCTTGCATACGGGTGTTCAGTAGTTCCATCAGGTGGGCGTTGTCGCGGGCATAGAGTTTCACCAGCATGGTATAGGGACCAGTGGTGAAGTGGCACTCCACAATCTCTGGTATCTTGGCAAACTCATCGCAAACACGTTGGTACATGCTTCCGCGTTCCAAGGTGATGCCTACGTAGGTGCAGGTGTTGTAACCCAGACTGGAGGGGTCGATGTGGTATCCGCTACCTACAATGACTCCCATGTCGATGAGCCGTTGCACGCGTTGATGGATGGCCGCGCGGCTCACGCCACATTCCGCAGCCACATCCTTGAAGGGGAGACGGGCATTGGTGGAGATTATCTCCAGAATCTTTTTGTCAAGTTTGTCAATCTTGTCCATAGCGAAGTGTTACGTTCTTGGTATGTATCTTGGGACAAAGTTAGCGAAAAAATATCATATCGCCATCAGAAAACAAAAAAAAGACACCAAAACGTCGGTTCTGGTGTCTTTTTATCATTTAGTGGCGGTTTACTTCACAATCTCCAGCAGTTCTACCTCGAAGATAAGCATGCTAAAGGGAGGTATCTGACCGCTCTCACGGTCGCCATAGGCCAACTCCTGTGGGATATAGAGTTCCCACTTCGAACCCACGGGCATCATGGTCAGGGCCTCGGTCCATCCCTTGATGACCTGGTTACAGCCGAAGGTGGCAGGCTGGTTGCGCTTGTACGAACTGTCGAACTCCGTGCCGTCGATGAGCGTGCCGCGGTAGTTCACCTTCACCTTCTGGGTGGCCGTGGGTATCTCGCCGGTGCCCTGAGTCAGCACCTTGTACTGCAGACCACTGGTCGTTGTCTTCACGCCAGCCTTCTTGGCATTGGCCTTCAGGAATTCTTCTCCAGCCTTGCGGTTGGCACCATACTTGGCCTCCATCTGCTGTGCGTGGTAGTACTCGATTTGCTTTCTTACCAGCGTCTGCGTACTGTCCATACTGATAGGCATTAAGTCATTCTGGCCTGATATTCCTGTACGGAAACCTGCGATGAACAACTGATGGTTCAGCAGGTCTACGCTGTCGTTAATCTGCTTAGTGGCCTGGGGCACAATCTGGTTCTCCACCTGGGAGCGAATCTCCATACCGGCCAGGCGAGCTTTCTGCCGCTTGTCGGCCTCGGTCATCTGACCTGCGTCGAAACCCGTCATGAAGTCGGCCATGTAGGTTGTATCGATGCCCATGCGCTGAACGAGGTATTCTTTCAGCCCCATCGTGTTAGCCTTTCCGAAGGCATAGCTGAAGGTGTCCACGCTCACGGTGTCCACCTTTTCTATGGGAGCGGCCGCTTTCTTGCTTTTCTTCTTCGTGGCGGCATTGGCCGACAGGCAGCACAGGGCTACCAAGGCCAGTGCGATGTACTTTACGCGTCTCATTACTTCTCGATTCCTTTCAGTTCAACCTTGAAGACGAGGGTGGAGAAGGGCTTGATGTCACCAGCCTCACGCTCGCCGTAACCCTTGTCGGCACCGATGTACACTTTCCATGTCGAACCTACGGGCATGTGGGTCAGAGCTTCGGTCCAACCGGAAATCACCTGATTGCAACGCAGCTTGATGCTCTCGCCACGCTTGTATGAACTGTCGAAGATGGTGTCGTTGATGAGACGACCCTCGTAGTGAACGTCCACGCGGCTGGTGTCGGCGGGAATCTCGCCCGTACCTTCCTCAATAACCTCGTAGTAGACACCGTCGGAGAGTTTCTTCACACCTTCCTTCTTGGCCACCTTGGCCAGATACTCCTCGTTCTCCTTCTTCCAGGGACCATAGAGCTTCTCCATCTGCTGTTTCTTAACCTCGGTCATCTTGGTCTGGGCCAACTGCTGAGCCTCTTCCTGAGTCATCAGTCCGCCCTTCTCGGTGGTGCCACTGATGAAACCTGCCATGAAGTTCTTTAGGCTGATGGTCTGGGTGCTGTCCTCACCGAAGAGCTCGAAGTTGATACCCTTCACCATCTGCTGACTTACCTGCTGGCCAATCTGCAGACCGGCATAGTAGGCCGTCTTCTTCTTGTCGTCGCCGGCGTTCACTCCGTCGTTCAGACCCTTGATGAACTCGTCCAGATACATGGTGTCCACGCCCATGCGCTGAGCCAAGTAACCCTTCAGACCCGTGCTCTGAGCCATACCGATGGCATAGGAGAGGGTGTCGATGTCGTTCTTCAGGTCAGCCTTAGGCGTACCGTTGCCGCAACTGGCCATGATGGCAGCCACCAGGGCTACCACAGCAAAACTAAGCTTTTTCATTGTCTTCTTTTGTTATTTATGATGATTGTTATTATTCTATAGGCACTATATTCTCTATAGGTACTATTAGAGAGCCCCCTTAGAGCACCTTTATCAGTTCTACGTCGAAGATGAGCGTCGAGTAGGGTGGGATCTGACTGCCTGCGCCACGTTCGCCGTAGGCCAGCAGGTAGGGGATGTAGAAGCGGAACTTCGCTCCCTCCTTCATCAGCTGTACGCCCTCGGTCCATCCCGTGATTACCTGGTTCAGACCAAAGTCTGCAGGCTCGCCTCTGCGGTACGAACTGTCGAAAACCTCGCCGTTAAGCAGTCGGCCCTCGTAGTGGCAGCGCACCTTGTCCGTAGCCTTCGGGCTGCGTCCTGTTCCCTCTTGCAGCACTTCGTACTGCAAGCCGCTCTTTGTGGTCACCACGTCCTCGCGCTCGGCATTCTTCTTCAGGAACTCCGCCCCTTCGGCTATGGCTCCCTGTGCGTCACGCTTGGCTTTCTGTTCGAAGTAGTCGTTCAGCATAGCCTGTGCCTCGCGGGCCGTCATTTTCGTCTCCGAGCCCGTCATCACGTCGGCAATGCTGGACATGAAATCCTCCAGGCTGAAGTTCTCTACGTTCATGCTCTTCAGCTGCTGACCTATTCCCAGTCCAAGAGCATAACTGATTTTGTCCATATCTTATATTCGTCTCTTTGGTTATATACGGCTGCAAAGTTACATCTTTTTTGTCGAATACGCAAAAAAGGCCCGAGGCTTTTTGCCTCGGGCCTAATATATTATATATAAGGTGTAAGTTACCTAACTGGCACTGTTACTTAACAAGTACCTTTTTGCCGTTGATGATGTTCACACCCTTCACAGCCTTCGTCAGGCGACGGCCGCTCAAGTCGAAGATCACCTTAGCCTCGTTCTGCTCAGCGTCGATAGCCTCGATGGCGGTAGCCAGCGTGAAGGTAATCTTCACGAGGACAGCCTTCTCGGCATTAGCGATAGCCCAGTAAGCAACGTACTCACCATAAGTCTCGCTGGCGATGTTGTAGCAATATATCTTATTGTCGATATACTTCGCACAGATGGGAGCTTCGGCATTACCTGTATGCTTGTGGAACTCACCGTTGGTGTCACGCCAGCCGTCGAATGCGCCAGCGCAATAGCTCTCGGGCCAGTACTCCTGAGCAGAGGGATAGTAGCCATAGATATCGGCTTCGTCGAGAGAAGCGATGCCCAGCTCGGTGCAGATAGCACTTACCTGCTCCTCGGTGAACTCCAGTATCTTCTCGGTGTAGTTTCCATCGGTAGACTCATAAGCTGCAGTCAGTTCGACAACCAGGTCACTGGTCTCCAGTGCAACAGCGTGAGGATATACGTAGTTGTAGTGTACCAATACAACAGCCTCGGCACCGGTTGTGTTGTTCACGTAAACCAGTTTGGCAGTGTAAGAGGCAGGCTCGGTGTTCTTACCTTCCATACCGCCAATGTAGAACTGTTCGCCATACTTGTTGGCGTTGTCCTGCAGATAGAAGTAACCATTGTCACCCCATCCGCTGAACGAACCTTCTGCATCGCGATATCCGTCAACTGTGGAGTTCTTGCGAACACCCTCTACGCGTGTGCCGTCGGCATTCTCGCTGTAGATGGTAACGTCACTCATAGAAGCGGCCTCGATAGAAGCCAAGATTTCACTGAGTTCTACGTCGAAAGCAATGCCCTCGTAGCAAGAACCGCAGTACGACTCTATGGTGTACTCGAAGGTGGGATAGTACTTTTCAACCAGAGTCAGACTGATGGCCTGAGCCACATACCAGTTACCACCAGCTGCGATGTTCTGCAAACCATACTCCAGAACACCATCCTCACCTACGGTTACTACCATACTATGTCCGTAGTCACTGGGGGTGCAGGCATTCTGCTTGATGACAGGAATACTGATGATTTGTCCGTCGATAGTATAAACCTGTGCGATGTCGTCACCGTAGTTAGAGGCATCCCAAGCAGAATTGGCCATAGCATAGAAGGTAACCTCGTAGTTACCACGCTGCAGACCCTCGATATGCTGGTACATTACCTTACCGGCAGTATACGCAGAGCCACTATAGGTCTCGCGAGCGGCACCATACCAGCCGGGACCGTTACCCTGCGGGCAAATCCACTCGGCGGAGGTGACTACGAGAGACATGTCGCTGCCTGCGGTGGTCTGAGCCTTCTGGGCGGCAACCAGGTCGGCGGTAACGTCCTCGTTAGTCAGCGTGCTGGCCTCGTAGGCAGCGCCGTTCTCGGTGGCAGCGAATGCGGCCTTACCAGCCTCATCCAGGTTCTCAACCACAGCACTGATGCCAGCGTAGTAGTCGGCAGAAGCCTGAGCGGCAGCAACAGCAGCGGCAGCGTCAGCATAAGCGGCAGGAACGGGGGCGTTCTTGTAAGCCTCCAGAGCAGCAGACTGAGCGGCAGCTACGTCAACGTTCATTTTACCCTCAACGGCAACCAGTTCGGGAGCCTCGGGGTTGTGGAAGACAACCTTCACGTTCTTGAAGGCCAACCAGTCGCCAACAACGCTTTCGAGCGTGAAGCCCAGGTCGAGGGTACCTTCTTCACCTACAGTGCAGTCTACGCTGTAGTTGTCGTACAGCACGGTACTTGCGCCGTTGAACAGCGAGGTCTTACCTGTGGTCAAGTCGGTGGTGCCGTCATTGGCGAACAGGGTTACGCCACTGGGATAGTCGGTCGTGTTGCCCTCGTTGAACATGCGTGCGAAAATAGTTACGGTGTACTTACCAGCATCCAGACCCGTCAGTTGGGTGTGGCTGATGGTAGCGTCGTTCAGGTTGTTGCCAGTTCCACGCCAAGCCTCGATGAACGGGGTCTTCATGCCCGACTCGTCGTTCTCGGTGCTCCAAGTGTTGCGGTGGAACGTGTCGCTGTTGGTCGTTGTCCAGTGGTCCATCTCGGCCTCACACTCGTAGACGGTCACGTCGAAGGTGGGATTAGCCTCGAACTTGCTGTACAGCACGGGCAGCAGGGTGCCGTTGGGGTTGGTCTCAGCATCGTAGGTCTCCTTGTAGCCTTCCACGTAGGCGGCAACATTGTTGTACTGACCATCGTACTGGATAATCTTCTCCGTCGTGTTGTTGATGATGTTCACGGTACCGTCGTCGTTCACCGTAGCGGTCCATACACCACCCGTGGCGGGAACGGTGGCCGAAAGGTTGAAGTTGTTGAAGTCGCTCTGCGAGTAGAGGTAGTTGCCGTCACCGTCCTGCAAGGTGAAGCCACCCTCGGTCTCAGCCAGCGTGAAAACGTTCAGCTCGTCGCTGATGTAGACTACGTCGTTGTAGACCATAGCCTCCTCGGTCTGCAGGTATCCGTATGCCTTGGTGGTGTCAGCACCTACGCGGCGTGCAACCTTCACGACATCGTTAACATTGAAAGCGATGACATAGGTACCAGCCTCCACAGCAGGCAGGATGTGAATCTTATAACTCTTGGTTGCGGCAACCAGGGCATCGACATCCTCCTGTGATGCGTTAACGACAGCCTTGGCAGCAGCGATAGCATCCTGCAGGGCAGCAGCAACAGCGGCATTCTGCAGGTTCTTGCTCTCTGCGGTTGCAGCCTTTAACTGGAACTCACCCATGTGCCAATAAGCGTTGCCAGAAGTGGTTCCGCCATTGTACAGACGGATAGTCTTGGCAGCTGTGGGCAGGTTGAATGTACGAACCAACGTCTCGGTGTTGCTTCCGAAGGGAAGGTCGAGCGTGGCAGCATCGTATTCCACGTCATCAATCACATATTTTACAATCATAGTGGTGATGTGGTCGTTGGCAGCACCCGAACGGCGACCGATGATTGCCTCGAAGGTTCCTTCCATTGCTTCGGGAAGTTCAATCTGCAGGTAGTGGGTACCCTCTTTTGCTGCGCTCCATGAAGAATGCCAGAAAGTGCTCTGGTCTCCGTCAAGCAGACCTGCCAGTGATCCTTCGGTTGCTTCGGTATAGGGGGAACTCAGTTGGTCGGCACTGGTAATCAGGCCTTCACCCCATGTAAAGTTCTCTGCGTATGCTGTCTCGGCCTCGGCAATAGCCTCAGCCATAGCACTATTCAACTTAGCCTGTTCAACAGCAGCTGCTACGGTCTCATAAACATCGTCGGCATCAATATCGACGGTCTCAATCTGCATGACAGAACCGTGGTCGTCGGCAGTCCACCAGCGTCCGGGAGGATTCTGGTTCAGTGCTACACAAAGGTATTGGGTGTCAACCAAGGTATTTCTGAAACCAAAGGTACCATTGCCGTTGTCGGTAATGTAGATGGGGGTTACTTCGGAAGTGAAGAAGTAAGGCTTGCTCCAAGGTACGTTGTCGACGTACTTCTTGGCACCAATGTTATAGAGGTAATAGTTGTCCTCATACTTTACAATCTGCCAAGCAGCATTAGCACTGGTCAGGTCTACTGCGTTCTTATACGAAGCATCGCTGGCAGTGAAATAGCTCTCATTGGTCACACCTTCAACAGTCACGTACTCCTCCGAAAAGGTGGGGCTGTATACCAGGTAACCTTCGCCGTTGACATTGTGAATGCTGTAGGCTACGTTGTTCTCCAGTTCGTCAATCGATGCGATGGTCTTAGCCTCGAAGGCCTTCTTGGCAATCACATAGGTAATGACGATGGCCGTGGGGCGAAACTGAGAAGCTGATGAAGCCTGGTTCTGCAAGTACAGCTCCTTGACACCATCGCCACAGTCACATGTACTGCTGGTAGTGCCAGCGGTATAGGTGATGTTTGCATCAGCTGCCACGGTGTTTTCCGATACCGTGGTTCCGGCAGTGATTGTGCCGGGATACTTGTCACCGTAAGTGATGGCAACGTTAGTGATGCGATACTGTCCTTCGCATACGAACGACAGAATCTGTCCCTTGTAGATGCGGGGCGGATTGTTGTAGTTCGCAACGGCAGAGGTACTCAGTGCTTTGAGCTGAGTGATGGTAATGTTACCGTCAGCAGCTGTCCACGTCATGTAGGCAGGAGTGCTGGTTACGTCGTCAATAGGCGTAAGCACACCAGAGGTTAACGTAACGGTCTCCTCTGTGGCAAAAGCCGACAGACCAACAAACATTACCAGAAGAGAAAGTAAAAACTTCTTCATAGTTGTGAAATGTTTTGGTTAATAAAATATAGTTAGTTAATAAAGTTTCGTTCCCCACAAAGTTAGGGATTTATTTTTAATAAATAATGCTTCGAGGGAGAAAAATGTACCGTGGAAGTTAAAAAAACGTAATTTCATCGACGAATGTCAGTGATTCGCCTGTGGTGGGATGGATGAATTGGAGCATGTCAGCATGTAAATGGAGGCGGTTGGCAGGATGACCATAGAGACGGTCTCCGAGGATGGGGTTGTTCAGTCCCTCGGGGTGGGCCATATGGACGCGTAGTTGGTGAGTGCGCCCTGTTTCGGGCCAGAGGCGAATCCGCTGTCCTCCAATGGTTTCGTAACGTGTGACAGCCCGTTTCCCATGTTCCCGGCTGACCATTTGGCGGGGACGGTCAGAGGGATTGGCAATGAGGGGAAGTGAAATGGTTCCTTTGCTGCCTTCGGGCAATGGATGTTCCATCTCGGCCAAGTAACGTTTGGTCACGTGGTGATGTGTAAACTGCTGTTGCAGGTAGTGGTAGGCTTGGGCGCTCAGTGCTACGACCATGAGTCCGCTGGTGTCCATGTCCAGCCGATGGACTATCAGTGGTCCTATGGCTTGGGGAAACCTTCGTTCCATCTCGCTCTTTACGGAGGGGAGGTCATCTTTCCCTGGGACGGAGAGCATACCAGCAGGCTTGCTCACTACGGCGATGGCGTTGTCGACGTACATCACCCGCAGCTGACGTGTCAACTGGTCGTAGTGCTCCGTCATGGGATTGGGCTCAACGTTCAGTCCTTGCAGCATCCAGCCCAAAATGGGCTTACATTTTGTCTGGCACGCGGGGTAGTAGTTACCTTCCATGCGTAGCTCGTCCTTGGGCGACAGGCCCACCCAGAACTCTGCCATGCACAGGGGGCGGAGCTTATGGACATAGGCGTATTGCAGAAGTTTGGGGGCACAACATTCGCCAGCTCCTGCGGGTGGCACACGATTAGGGAAAAGGTCGGGCAGGAGACATGCTTCGCCTCGTGCGTTGAGAAATGAGAATGAGCGGAACAGCCATTGCTGCAAGGCTGCGCTACGTTGAGCCCGCTCGTTCTTTAGTTGTCGGATTTCAGCTTCTTTCTCGGCAATCTGTTCGCACAGCTTTGTCTGCGCTTCCTCGCATCGCTGGCGGGTGCGCCGCAGTTCGGCTTTCAGAAATTGACTTTCCTTAATCATATCCTCGTGGGTCTCTCCCTGAGCCCTGCGTTCGTCGCGTATCCGTTTAGCTTCTGTCATTCGTTGCAAGGCCGCTTCTGTTTCCATCCTGCCTTTTTCTTGCAACTGAACAAGACGTTGCCTGAGAGCCGTCAACTCGGGACGTTGTTCCAATTGACGGATACGCTGGTTGATGAGGCTGATTTCGTGCTCTTCTTTCTGAAAATGGGAGTCTGGGGCGTGGAGGTCGAATACAGGAGGCACGAAATAAGGCAACGTGCCCTGTCCGCATAGCGTGCCCGAAAAGGCAGCCAGGAATCCTCCCTCCACGATGAGTACGCCCAACATCTTCCCTTCTTGTGTCTCGGTCTGCCAGTCGGGGTGACGTGCTATCTCAGATCTCACTGCGTCGGCAGCCAATTGGCACAAGGGATGGGGTGTGTAGCAGAAGGGATAGGTGAACCGTTGTGGCGCCTCTACTCCGCTATGAGGAAGGGGGTGTAGCCTTGAGGGTTCAGTGCTGGATGATGTGTACATCGCGCTGTGGGAACGGAATTTCTATATTGTTTTGCTTCAAGGTGTTGTAGATGACCTCCTTTATGCGTCCCGTGAGAGCCAGTTTCTCTTCCACCAGCATCCATACGCATACCTTCAGGTCTACGCTGTTGTCCCCGAAGTCGGCAAAGGCAACCGAGGGTGGAAGGGAAAGTTTGGTAAGCGGTTTCTTATCTTTGTTCCTCTCCTGACAGACGGGAGCAATGGCATCGAGAATGAGTTGGCGCACTTTTTCCACGTCGGTACCATAGGCCACACCGACGGGAATCTTTATCAGTTCGTAGCGGTGATTCTTGGTCATGTTCTTGAAGTTCTTGCTGAACAACGCGCTGTTGAGGAAGGCAATGATGCTACCGTCGGCCGTAACAATCTGGGTACTCTGGTAAGAGATGCTCTCCACCTTACCTGCCACTCCGTCACACTCGATGTAGTCTCCCACACGCAGGCGACCCGTCATCAGCGATATTCCGTAGAAGAAGTTCTCCAGAATACTCTGCATGGCAAATCCAAGACCTGTGGCAAGACCTGCACCTACGATGCTGATGCCACTACGCGGAACATGGAGCAATACGAGGACGGTGATGAAATAAAGCCCCCAACAGATAATGGCGATGATGTTGCGGGCCAGTGTGCTGTTGTATTGTTCACCAGCTTTGAGCGTCATCTTTCGGTAGTTGCGGTAAATGCTGCGTACGCTGTAGTTGATGTAGCGGAAGATAAACCACAGGGCAGCTACCATGCACAGTTTGGAGAGCGATATCTGGATGAGGTCTTTCTGGTCGATGAAGTTCACCATGAAGGCGTGCAGGAATATGTCTGTCATCTCGAAGATGTCGCCTGCCCAGTAGATACTGAAGAGTACGGAGGCGACAGCAAAGATGGGGACAAGCGTCCGGTTTATTAAATCATAGACCCACGTCTTGCTGAAGTAATGCCCCATTTTCATTTCCTCTATGGTTTCATTCACTTGTTTGCTTACGTCCTTTGTCTTGCCTTTCTCCTTGAGGTCGGGACGGATGCGGAACACCAGATAGCGGTATTCAAACATCTCCATGAGGTCATAGACGCAAGTGATGGTCATGATGGCAGCCAATTGGAAGGTCCACCATATCATCACCTGTACGCTGAGCATCGTGTATCCAGCCCATGCCATAAGGCAGGCCACAACCATAACCACGGAGGTGATGTTTGTGTATGCTTTGTCCAAGACGGGAAGTCCCGTGGCGTGCTTGGAGGAGCATCGTAGTTGCCAGATGGTGAATCCAAGGAGAATGGGAGGATAGAAGAGGTTTACCAGCAGGTTGGGTATCAGTATTATGCGGAACAGAATGACGATGAAAGCTATGAGCATCAGCGGTGTGTAGATAGCGGAGGCATGTCGCATCTGTTTACCTTTCAGACGAATGTAGAGGGAAAGGAAAATGGCTTCCAACAACCAGGCCATGTTGATGATGAGTCCTGTGCTCATCTGGATGAAGTTGCGGTCGGTCTGTGTACGTACAATCATGACGATGATGGCAAACAGGCCAATGCCGACAACGTTGTTGAGCATCTGGCGTTTCAGTTTGAAATTCTCACCCCTCCATTTGCGCGGGAGCAACCATCGCAGGATGATGTAGCTTATGCCCAGGGCCAGGCTGAGGTAGAGTATGAGGAAGATGCTGATGAACATCACATAGGCACCCCTCCATTCCGAATATCCTCGGTCGTGGCCTTCAAAAGGCTTGTACTTACTCTGTATGGTAGTCCTTGCCCGCATGAGGTACATGGGCAGGTTGCCGAGCACCGTGAAATAGTTGCTCTCTCCGTTGCGGAAGATGTTGTCTTGCAGTACCTTGTATCGGGACTGTGCAAATTTGTTCAGTTTCTGTACCTTTTCTTGCAGGCTCTTGTAGTAGCCGCTTTCGGCCTCCATGGTCTCGAGAAACTTCTGCAGGTTGTCACGCATGGTCTGTGCGTAGTTCAGACATACAGCCCTGTCCTTCAATTGTTGTCCCGACAGATAGAGGGGCTCGTCGTTGGCCGCTTCGTCATCGGGCAGGGCTGAGGGCATCATCGGCTTGGCCACCATGGTGGTCTCAGCCACTTCGGCCAGTGAGTCCATCTTTACGGCCAGTGAGTCGATAGCTCCCATCAGTATGCTGTCGCTCTCGGTCATTACCTCTCCAGCATCCTCGCTGGCAACGGGAGGCATACTCTTGAGCGTGCGGATGAGGTTGTCGTAACGCTCAATCTCACGCTTCATGTTGGCAATTATCTTGTCGTAAGGCAGCGTCTTTGCCTTTTTCCGGTGCAGGTTGCGGTAGAGTTGAGTGGCCTGTTGGCAGGCATAGGCCATGTCAAAGGTGTTCTGGGTGTTTTGTGAATATAGCATCAGCCCAATCTGTTCGCATTGGGTCATATAGTTCACCAGCAGTTGGTGCTGGGCTGCCCCTTGTTGTTCGTACATGGCCATGAACTGCTGTTGCTGTTCGTAGTTGGCGGCCAGTTCGGCACGCAGTACTCCCAGGGTACGGGCCAGGTCTTTCTCTTTCAGTACGGCTTGGGCCGGGGAGAAAAAAATCAGGCAGAGGAGAAGAATTGTCAGTATCCTTTTCATGTGGAACTTTATGTTTTAAGTAAAATGCGAGTACAAAGATACAAAAAAGACAGAACATATTTAGCCGTGATTCAAATAAAAATCGTATCTTTGCGCACAAATAAATATATTATGGTAAATCAAGAATTACGTATGAGAAGAAAATGCTTATTGACAACATTGCTTGGGGTGTTGACCAGCGGCCTTATGGCTCAGGTGAATATAACTATTGACGTGAATGACCATGGATGTAACATTAGTCCCACGCATTATGGCATCTTCTTTGAGGACATCAACCATGCCGCTGACGGTGGACTCTATGCTGAACTGATAAGAAACCGCTCGTTTGAGGAGAACAATAGTATGCCTCAGGCATGGGACAAGGTGGGAGGAAGCATAATCTCGCTTACCAAGGAAGGTTTGTTGAACGATAAGCAGGGACATGCTTTGAAAGTAGAGGTGGGGAAAGCAAACGGAGGTGTGCAGAACGAAGGATTCTGGGGAATTCATGCCGTAAACGGTACGCAGTATCGCTTGAGTTTTTGGGTGCGAGTACAGGAGGGAAAGCCGGGAGCATTGCATGCGGCATTAGTTGGCGGAGAAGGTAAGCGGTTGGCAGAAACAAAAATCACGGATAAATTAGGAAAGAAATGGCAAAAGGTAGAGGCAACGATGGTTGCCCATGCCGATGACCCGAAGGCTCATTTTGAGCTGACTGCGGAGAACCCTTGCAAATTTGTCTTGGACGTAGTAAGCCTGTTCCCTCCCACGTTCAAGAATCGTCCCAATGGCTGCCGTCCGCAGTTGGCCCAGATGTTGGCAGACATGCATCCCAAGTTTATGCGTTTCCCTGGCGGATGCTATGTGGAAGGGCAGGAGGCACCGGAGAATGCCTTCCGTTGGGAGCGCACGGTGGGTCCCATTGAGCAACGCCCCGGACACTACGATGCCAACTGGCGTTACTGGACAACCGACGGACTGGGCTTCCATGAGTTCCTGCAGCTGGCAGAAGACCTGGGAGCCAAACCCCTCTACGTGGTGAACGTAGGCATCTGGCATGGCGGCTTCACTCCCGTAGAGGAGTTGGACGGTTGGATACAGGAGTGCATGGACGCACTGGAATATGCCAATGGTCCAGTGACTTCCAAGTATGGGAAGATGCGCGCAGAGAACGGACATCCCGAGCCCTTTAACATCGAATACTTGGAGATTGGCAACGAGAATGCGAACTTCCACTTCGATAACAATAGTGACCAGAGTGAGCGTTATTTTGAGCGTTATCGTAAGTTCTATGATGCGGTAAAGGCAACGTATCCTAACATCAAGTGCATTGGCAACGTGGAGTCATGGGGAACCGACAGACCCTCATGGCGCAGCAAGGAACCCGTGGATATGCTGGACGAGCACTACTATCGCAATCCCTCTTGGTTTGCCGATGCCTACCATAAATACGACAATTACGACAGGAAAGGTCCTCGCATCTATGTGGGTGAATATGCTGTGACCAGCCAATACGGTAAGGTCGGCAATATGAATGCTGCACTGGGCGAGGCGGTCTACATGCTGGGCATGGAGAATAACAGCGAAGTTGTGGTGATGAACAGTTATGCCCCCATCTTTGTGAACGAGAATGCCTCTAACTGGCCTACCGACATGATACACTTCAACAGCAGTGAGGCCTTTGGAACCCCATCGTATTGGGTTCAGCAACTGTTCCCCACACACGTGGGAAACCGCTTGGTGAACCAAAAGATGGAATGGTCGTTGCCAGAACCCAAGGCCAACAGCGTAGTTGGGAAACCCGTTCGGGTGGGTGTCTCTACATGGAACACGCAGTCTACCTACAAGGATGCAGAACTCTTTGTCGACGGGATAAAGGTAGACCTTCCTTCCATTACGGAATGGGAGAGCCAGCTCAAGACACCTGGCCAACGCCCCGGAGGTCCCCGGCGTATCAAGGCTAAGATGGAGTGGACCATTGACAACGAAGAACGAAGCGTGACGAAGCTTGGCAATGGGGAAGGACGCAAATGGATGTGCCCTGTAGAACTTATGGGCAAGAAATACACCTATAAGGTAAAGGCGAAGAAGAACGGCGGAGCAGAAGGCTTCCTCTTGGTGTACAACTATCAGAATGAAGAAAACTTCGACTGGTTCAACATCGGAGGCTGGGGCAACACAAAAAATGCCATTGAACAAGGTGTAGAGGGCGGCCGCCTGACGCTTACCGACGACGCACCCTTCCGTGTGGAGAACGACAGGTGGTATTCCATTCAAGTAGACGTGGAGGGTGACAGCGTGGCCGCCTATGTGGATGGCAAACTGCAGTTCACTGCCCGCCATCGCAGTGCCGATATGCGTGGTGTATACAGCAATTCAACATTAGACGAGAAGTCCAATACGCTCTATATCAAAGTGGTGAATGTAGGCGAGGGAGAGACGGATGGTCAGGTTTGCCTGACCGGCGGAAAGGCGGATGCGGCAGAAATGATACGTCTTGCAGGTGTCAGTGGACAGGACGAGAATTCCATGAGCCATCCGCTGAACATCATACCCCGCCCAGCCAAAGTGGATGTGAACAGGGATGGAAGTCAGTTGAGTTTCAAGGTTGCGCCTTACAGCGTAAACATCATAACGGTAAAACTGAAATAATCTCCCTTGTGTAATAGTATGGCCAGCAAGTTCGGACAGACCGCAGTACAGGTTCAGACCCAACAGCAGACGTTGTCGCCTCAGCAGGTGATGACGGCTCGTCTGACCGAACTGCCTTTGGACGGACTTCGTGAACGCATCAACAAGGAACTGGAGGATAACCAATGGCTGGAGACAAAGGGAGAACGGGATTTCCCTGCTGATTCTGTTGCAGACACGTCGGGGGCAGCAAACGATTTTTCTTCCGAGGACAACTTCGACGACAACGATGATGCCCTTCCACGTGCTATGAGCGGTGGCGGTGAGGCCAAGTCGCGTGAACTGGGGGATTATATCGAAAGTTTCTTTGACCATCTGACAGAGCAACTGGGCGAATATGAGCTTACTGAACACGAGAAGGAGGTCCTGCATTACCTGATAGGCTCGTTGGAGGAGGATGGCATGCTCCGGACACCACTTTCCCAGATAGCAGACGAACTGGATATCTACCAGAACGTGCAGACCGACGAGAAAGAACTGGAACACCTGTTGACGACCGTCTTGCAGCAAATGGAACCGGCTGGTGTCGGAGGAAGGAATCTTCAAGAATGCCTTGTCCTACAGGCCCGACGTAACTATCAAGGGAAGAACCGCGAGCAGCTGCTGACGTTGTTTACTCGTCACTGGGACGACTTCAGCCATACGCGTTGGAGAAAAATTCAGACCTCCATGAAAATGGACGACACGGAACTGGAATCCCTGATGCGACGGGTTCGGCATTTAACCCCACGACCGGGAGGGAGCATCGGTAACGACAATCATGCTGACACCCGTAGCGTGACACCAGACTTCTATGTCACGACGACGGACGACGGCAGCCTGCGTCTGAGCCTGAATGAGGGCGACCTGCCGCGTCTGACCATCAGTTCGGATGCCGATGTGGCCCTGGCTATGCCCGTGGTGACCAAGGAAGACCGTGAGGCGGTGCGCTACTTGCGTGACCAGGTGGCCAGCGCGCAGCTGTTTATCGATGCTATTGCCCAGCGTCGTCGCTCTATGTTGCTGACCATGAAGGCCATTATCAAACTTCAACGTCCTTTCTTCCTTACGGGTGACGAGATGAGTCTGAAGCCGATGAAACTGGAGGACGTGTCGAACTTGACTGGATTGGACATCAGCACAACGAGTCGTGTCTCGAACAGCAAATACGTTCAAACCTCACATGGCGTTTATCCCTTGCGATGGTTTTTCACGTCAGCGGCCATCAAGGACGGGGACGAGGTGTCGGTGCGCAACATATTATCGGCACTGAAGGACTTGGTTGACACAGAGGACAAGGCTCACCCGCTGAGCGACGAGAAGCTGGTGGCGATGTTGCGGGAAAGGGGGTATGCCGTGGCCCGACGTACGGTGGCCAAATACCGCACGCAACTGGGTATTCCTGAAAGCAGGCTAAGATGATAGGTATAGAAGAAGAGAAAACGATGAACCAAGGGGAGCCCATACAGACCGCGTTGGGACCTCATGCACAGCGCAGCCTGTTGGTTGCCGCAAGGATGTTATCGGCCGTGTTCCGTCCGGGGTATTATCCTTCGGTTGTTTTCCTGGTGCTGCTCAATTTCACTTTTTTGCAGATGCTTCCCTTCTTCTTCAAACTGTATGTCCTCTGCATGGTCTATCTGTTTACGATTGTGTTCCCCTCCCTAGGCATTTATGTCTATCGCCAGTTGAGAGGCTTCGGCATTCAGGAACTGCGAAGTCACCACAAGCGACTGGTTCCCTACGTCATAAACATCCTGTGCTATCTGTTCTGCCTACATTTCGTGTGGCGGTTGCGACTGCCCTCTTTTGTGCTGGCAATCCTGGGGATTGCGATTCTGGTTCAGTGTGTGTGTACAATCATCACCATTTGGTGGAAAATCAGCATGCACTCTGCTGCTGCGGGAACCGTCATCGGCATACTGGCAGCCTACTCCCTGGTCTTCGGCTTCAACCCCATCTGGTGGCTCTGTCTGGCCATACTGGTCAGCGGATTGGTAAACAGCAGTCGCATGCTTCTGAGACAGCACACCCTGTGGCAGGTCTTGGGCGGAACGTGTGTGGGCATAGTATGTGGTTTGCTTGGAATAATGATAATATAACTAATCGGAAAAAGATATGAAGGCAAAAGTTAGCATCATCATGGGCAGCACCAGTGACTATCCGGTCATGGAGAAAGCTGCGAAGTTTCTGGACGAAATGTGTATTCCCTTTGAACTGAATGCCCTTTCGGCCCATCGCACTCCACAGGAGGTGGAGACCTTTGCCCACGAGGCAGAGGATAGGGGGATTCGTGTCATCATAGCCGGGGCCGGCATGGCTGCCGCTCTGCCTGGAGTGATTGCCGCAAACACTACGCTGCCTGTCATCGGTGTCCCCATCAAAGGTATGCTGGACGGACTGGATGCCATGCTCAGCATCATACAAATGCCTCCCGGAATCCCCGTGGCCACCGTGGGAGTGAACGGAGCGCAGAATGCCGCCATTCTGGCTGCTGAGATGCTTGCACTCTCGGATGGGGAACTTGCCGACCGGATGAAAGCCTACAAGGAGGGACTGAAAAAGAAAATAGTGAAAGCCAACGAAGAACTGGCCAATGTGAAGTTTGACTATAAAGTGAACTGAATGGAAAGACGCAAGACACACGAAGTACGTGTAGGCTGTATTGGCATAGGAGGAGACAACCCCATCCGCGTGCAGTCGATGTGCACCACCTCCACGCTGGACACGGAAGGCTGTGTACGGCAGATTCTGGCTATAGCAAAGGCTGGGGGAGAACTGGTACGAGTCACCACGCAGGGCGTACGCGAGGCCGAGAACCTGAAGGAGATACGCCGGCGCGTGCGTGAGGCCGGGTGCGACGTTCCTATAGTAGCCGACGTACATTTCAATCCCCGGGTGGCCGAGGTGGCTGCACTGTATTGCGAAAAGGTGCGCATCAATCCAGGGAACTATGTGGATGCTGCGCGGCAGTTCAAGCATCTGGAGTACACGGAGGAGGAATACCAGGCCGAGTTAAGGAAGATAGAGGAACGTCTTGTTCCCTTCCTCGACATCTGCCGCGAGCACCATACGGCCGTTCGCATCGGTGTCAACCATGGAAGTCTCAGCGACCGCATCATGAGCCGTTACGGCGATACGCCGGAGGGCATCGTGGAGTCGTGCATGGAGTTCCTTCGCGTTTGTGTTCGCCGGAACTTCATGGATGTGGTGGTAAGTATCAAGGCATCGAACACCGTGGTTATGGTGGAGAGCGTTCGCCAGCTGGTAAAGGCCATGGAGCGGGAACACATGACATTCCCTCTTCATCTGGGAGTCACCGAGGCCGGAGAGGGCGAAGACGGTCGCATCAAGAGTGCCGTGGGAATCGGTGCCCTCCTGGTCGACGGCATAGGAGACACCATCAGGGTGTCGCTTTCCGAGGCTCCGGAAAATGAAATACCTGTCGCTTACACCCTTTTACAGGCTGCCCGTCTGCGCTTTACAAAGACGGAGTATATCTCCTGCCCAGGCTGTGGCCGCACGCTCTTTGACCTCCAGGGTACCATTGCCCGCGTAAAACAAGCCACCAGTCACCTCAAGGGACTGAAGATAGCCGTCATGGGTTGTATCGTGAACGGTCCCGGAGAGATGGCCGACGCTGACTATGGCTACGTTGGTGCCGCCCGTGGCAAGGTAAGCCTCTATCGTGGCAAGCAGTGTGTGGAGATGAATATTCCCGAAGAAGAGGCCGTGGACCGGCTGCTTCAACTTATCAACGAAAACGCAACGCTACGCTACGAAAACGTCAACGATAACGAAAACTAAAATACACTATGGAAAGACAACCAATGCTGATTTATAACACACTCTCTCGACAGAAAGAGCTGTTCCGCCCCATCCATGAAGGACGTGTGGGCATGTACGTTTGCGGTCCCACGGTCTATGGCGATGCCCACTTGGGCCACGCCCGTCCGGCCATCACCTTCGACCTCCTGTTCCGTTACCTTCAGCATCAGGGCTACAAGGTGCGCTACGTGCGCAACATCACCGACGTGGGTCATTTGGAACACGATGCCGACGAGGGCGAGGACAAGATTGCCAAGAAGGCACGGCTCGAGCAACTGGAACCCATGGAGGTGGCCCAATACTATACCAATCGCTTCCACGATGCCATGCATGCCCTGGGCTGTCTGCCACCCAGCATCGAGCCTCATGCCACGGGACACATCATCGAGCAGCAGCAGCTTGTAAAGGAGATACTGGACAACGGTTATGCCTACGAGTCGAACGGCAGTGTCTACTTCGACGTGGAGAAGTACGACAAGCAGCACAAGTATGGCATACTCAGCGGCCGCTCGCTGGAGAACATCAAGGATGCCAGCCGTGAGCTGGCCGGAGTGGGCGAGAAAAAGAATCAGGCCGACTTTGCCCTCTGGAAGGCCGCCCAGCCTGAGCACATCATGCGGTGGCCCTCACCCTGGAGCGAAGGCTTCCCCGGCTGGCATTGTGAGTGTACCGCCATGGGACGCAAGTACCTGGGTAACCACTTCGACATACACGGCGGCGGTCTCGACCTCGTCTTCCCCCATCACGAGTGTGAGATAGCCCAGGCTGTGGCCAGCCAGGGCGACCAGATGGTACACTACTGGATGCACAACAACATGATAACCATCGACGGCAAGAAGATGGGTAAGTCGTACAACAACTTCATCACCCTGCCCCAGTTCTATGCCGGCGACCATCCCTTGCTCACGCAGGCATATTCTCCCATGACCATACGCTTCTTCATACTGCAGGCTCATTACCGTTCCACCGTTGATTTCAGCAACGATGCCCTGCAGGCAGCCGAGAAGGGACTTGCCCGACTGATGGAGGGGTGGAAGAACCTGAAACGTTTGCAGGACGGACAGAAGGTGAAGGGACAGCCGTTGGTGGAGATGAAGTATGTCGACCAGTTGCGCACAAAGCTCTATGAGGCCATGAACGACGACCTCAACTCGCCCATTGTCATCAGCAGCCTGTTTGATGCTTGCCGCGTCATCAACTCGCTGGTGGACAAGAAGGCCAGCATACAGGCTGAGACTGCGCAGGCTTTGGCAGAGTTGTTCCGTGTCTTTGCCTTCGACATCCTTGGACTTGGCGAGGAGACAGGAAACAGCAACAAGGCCCGTGAGCAGGCTTTCGGCCATGTGGTAGACATGCTCCTTGAGCATCGTCAGCAGGCTAAGGCCGAGAAAAACTGGGCACTGAGCGACAAGATACGTGACGAGCTTTCAGCCCTAGGCTTTGAGGTGAAGGATACACCCGACGGTTTCTCCTGGTCGCTGAACCGCTGATTCCCGAATGATGCGGAAATCGTCCCGATTGATTTCGCGTCGATTACTGGTAGGGATGCTGTGCCGATTGGGTGCAGTTGGTGCAAGAAGCACTTTTTCTTCTTGCACCATCTTGCCTCCGAAATAGTCCCTATTTGTGTCGGAGGGCACGTTTGGTGCGTATGTCGGCCTTCTTTTTGGCCGATGCACTGCCGTGCGAACCCGTAATGTACTGTTTCTTGCGGGCCTTGGTCTTTACCTGTCCGCTGCCCTTCGGCGAGGCTGCCTTGGAGCCTCCTGCCTTGAAGGTGATGCCGCCGAGAATTACGGCATCGATGTCGTCTCCTCCGTGGTTTGCCATATCAGTGATGGAAAAGTCTTACGCCTGTGAACGTCATGGCAATGTTGTACTTGTCGCACGTCTGGATGACGTGGTCGTCGCGCACCGAGCCTCCTGCTTGGGCCACATACTGCACGCCACTCTTGTGGGCACGATCGATGTTGTCGCCGAAGGGGAAGAAGGCATCGCTGCCCAGTGATACGCCCGTGAGCCGGCTCATCCACTCCTGACGTTCCTGCTCGCTCAGAGGCTGTGGACGGCTGGTGAAGAACTTCTGCCATTCACCTTCGCGCAACACGTCGTCGTGTTCGGGGCCGATGAAGATGTCTATGGTGTTATCGCGGTCGGCACGGCGTATGCCGGGCACGAAGGGAAGAGACATCACGCGGGGGTGCTGGCGCATCCACCAGATGTCGGCCTTCTGTCCGGCCAGACGGGTGCAGTGGATGCGGCTCTGCTGTCCGGCCCCGATGCCAATGGCTTGCCCATCCTTCACGTAGCAGACGCTGTTGCTTTGGGTGTACTTCAGCGTGATGAGGGCAATCGTTAGGTCACGGCGGGCCTCGGGAGTGAAGGTTTTGTTCTGCGTGGGTATGTTCTGGAACAGACTGTCGTCGGCAAGGTCAATCTCGTTGCGCCCTTGCTCGAAGGTGATACCGAAGACTTGCTTGCGCTCTACGGGAGCGGGACGATAGGCTGGATCTATCTGGATGACGTTGTAGCTGCCCTTGCGTTTGTTCCTCAGCACTTCCAGAGCCTCGGGGCTATAGCTGGGGGCGATGACTCCGTCGGATACCTCGCGGTTGATGAGCCGTGCCGTGGCCTCGTCACATTCGTCGCTCAGGGCAATGAAGTCGCCGTAGGAACTCATGCGGTCGGCACCGCGGGCACGGGCATAAGCCGATGCGATGGGAGTGAGCGGAAGCGGGGCGTCGTCGACGAAGTAAACCTTCTTGAGCGTATCGCTCAAGGGCAGGCCTACGGCTGCTCCTGCGGGACTGACGTGCTTAAAGCTGGCTGCCGCGGGAAGGTCTGTGGCCTCCTTCAGCTCGCGCACCAGCTGCCAGCTGTTCAGCGCATCCAGAAAATTGATGTAGCCAGGTCGGCCGTTAAGTACTGTGATGGGTAACTCGCCTTCCTCCATATAAATCCGGGAAGGCTGTTGGTTCGGGTTACACCCGTACTTCAGAGCAAGTTCTTTCATATCAATGAATTTAGTGGAGCCGGAGGGGATTGAACCCTCGTCCAAACAGGGATACCCTGTGCTTTCTACACGCTTATCCCAGCCTTCAGTTTTCGAGTGACGACAAGACCTGGGCCACCAATCGTCACCTTAGCCTCTAAGACTTTATCGGCAGTTCGAGGCTGCCGCCGACTATCTCCGATTTCTCTGTGCCACTTTACCCAGGTGCTTCGGAGAGGGTGAGTCCCGGAGTGACATCTCGTCTCAGCACCTGGTGCCGAGATAAAGCCAGTAATCTACTGTACTTCGATTAGGCAGCGAGAGCGTAGTTGTTTTCGCCAGTTAATTGGTTGGTAATCATTGATTATAGAGAGCGGTCACCAACTCTCTGCGTGCTTACACAAACCATCATCCTGCTGTCAAATCCAAGTCGACCCCATTAACAATGCTTCGATGTAAAGTGCTGCAAAGGTAAGTCTTTTCTCCGTGAAAACCAAGTTATATGGCTCTTTTCCTTCGCTCTTATGTAATTTTTGGTTAACTTTGCAATAATTTGCGCTTACGCGCGTTATTATATAAAGTATATATTTTAACCGAAACACCAATCGTAATGAAGAAGATACTCTGTTTACTCCTTTTGCTGATGGTCGTCATTCCCGTGATGGCACAGTCTATGAGTGACGATCAGGTAATTAAGTTTGTGCAACAGGAACAGGCAAAGGGTTCCAACCAGCAGTCAATCGTACAGAAACTGTTACAGAAGGGCGTAACACCTGACCAGTTGAGGCGCGTTCGCAAGAAGGCCGAGGCAGAACAGAAAAACATGGGAGCCGTGGACCTGACTGGCAAGGGCACGGGTAAAAGCACCACCAGAATGCGCACGAACAAGGAAAAAGCCGAGGACGAATACAGGAAGAAGAACGGATACATGGTCCGCTCCAAGCGTGAGGCCGACGAGCAACGTTACATGACGAAGCAAGACAGGGAAAACGCGCTAAACGACGAGATAGGATTCCTGGACATTGACTCGATGGCATACTATCAGAACTACTTCAAGGAGCAAGAGGACGAGGGCATACAGGTGTTCGGACGAAACATATTCAACAACGAGCTGCTCACGTTTGAGCCCAGTCAAAACATGGCCACGCCTGCCAACTATCGTCTGGGCCCTGGCGACAAGGTAATCATCGACGTGTGGGGAGCTTCGCAGCAGAGTTTCGAAGGGGAAATTTCGCCCGACGGCTATGTAGTGATTGACGGCGTTGGACCCATAAAGTTGACAGGTCTGACCGTGCAGAAGGCAAGCGCGAAGGTGAAGAGCACGCTGGGACAATACTATCAGGGGTGTAACATCAGTCTCTCACTGGGAGAGAACCGCAGCATACAGGTCCAGGTGATGGGAGAGGTGAAAATGCCCGGAACGTACACCCTGAGTAGCCTGAGTAGTGCCTTCAATGCGCTCTATGCGGCTGGTGGAATCAGCGATATAGGTACGTTGCGTAGCATCAAAGTCTATCGCGGCGGCAGGGAGATAGCCGTGGTGGATGTGTATGACTACCTGCTGAACGGCAATTCGGCCGGCGACGTGCGTCTGCAAGACAACGATGTGATAGTTGTAGGCCCGTATGAATGCCTGGTGAACGTCACTGGACGGGTAAAGCGTCCCATGTATTACGAAATGAAATCCACGGAAAGTGTGGCTCAGGTGTTGAAGGATGCCGGTGGTTTTACGGGAGACGCCTACACGAAGAATGTAAGGTTGACGCGAAAAGCAGGGTCTGAGTACAGTATGCACACGGTGGACGAGTTCCAGATGTCTGGTTTCACGCTGATGGACGGCGACTCCATCTTTGTGGACAGTGTGGTGGCCCGGTTCAACAATATGGTGGAGGTGCGTGGTGCCGTGATGCACGCCGGACAGTATGAACTGGGAGGCGATATACAGAGCGTCCGCGGCTTGCTGAAGGCTGCCGAGGAACTCCGTGAAGATGCCTTCCAGTCGCGTGCCGTAATGCACAGGGAAAAGGACGACCTGACGCTGGAGATGGTGAACGTTGACATCGAAGGCATACTGAACGGCGACGTGGCAGACATTCCGCTGAAGAAGGGCGACGTGCTGTTTGTGCCCAGCAGAGTGGACATGAAGGGAGAGCAGACACTGAAGATAAGCGGAGAGGTGATTTATCCCGGAACGTACCAGTATGCCGAGAATACGAGCGTGGAGGACCTGATACTGATGGCGGGAGGACTGACGAGCGCGGCCTCAATGGCAAAGGTGGATGTGTTCCGCCGCATTCAAGACTTCAGGGCCGTGGAGAATACGGAGCAGACGGCAGAGACTTATACCCTCTCCCTGAACGATGGCCTGCGCACGGGCGATACAGGTTTCACTCTTCTTCCGTATGACGAGGTGGTGGTACGTCGCAGTCCGGCATATAGCGAACAAGAGAACGTGACGGTACAAGGGTGCGTGAACTTTGAGGGCGACTATGCCATGACCTCAAAGAACTATCACCTAAGCGACCTGATAAAGGCGGCCGGAGGGCTCTCGCCATTGGCCTATGTGAAAGGCGCCCGACTGACCCGAAGACTTACGGACGACGAGAAGGTGCAGCGTGAGAGTTCCATGCGTGCCGCTCAGATACAGATGTACGAGGAGGCTTTGCAGAGCGAGAACAAGAACTACGACATGGCAAAGGCCGATTCGCTGATGAACCTGAAGTTGGGAATGGACGACTATTATCCTGTAGCCGTGAGCCTGGAAAAGGCCTTGGCCAATCCCGGCGGTCCAGAGGACGTGGTGTTACGTGAGGGCGACATTCTCACCGTTCCCCAAAACAGCAATACCGTGAAGGTGAGCGGTGAGGTCGTATATCCCGTATCGATGAACTACGAGAAGGGAAAGAGTGTAAGGTACTATATCAAGCACGCAGGAGGTTATGGTAACAAGGCAAAGAAGAAGGGAACGTATGTGATATATATCAACGGGTCGGCCAAGAACGTGAAGCGTCTGAGCCGCAGTGCCGTGCTGCCAGGGTGTGAGATAGTGGTTCCCACGAAATCGACAGGCAAGAAGATGACTACGGCTGAGATTATGGCCATCGCCAGCGGTGGTTCCTCACTGGCCGCTGTGGTCGTAGCCCTGACGAATGTGATAAAGAACAGTAAGTAGGATAACAGAAAGGAACAATGGACACGAAGAATAGCGAACAGCATGCGATAGACCTCCGCGAGATAGTACGTACGCTTTGGCGTGAGAAAAAACGTTTCTATAAAGTCTGGGCATGGACTTTTGTCCTCTCATGTATTTGGATTCTGCCTCAGCCCCGCTATTACACCAGCGAAGTGAAACTGGCCCCCGAGATGGATGGGGAGAGTGGGGGAGGACTGTCGTCCATCGCCTCTTCGTTTGGATTCAACCTCGGAGGAATGGGAGGACAGGATGCCATTTATCCGGAACTCTATCCCGAACTGTTTGGGAACCCCGAATTTGTGGTTGGACTGTATAATATCCGGGTCAGAACTCAGGATGGAAGCATCGATACCGATTACTTCACCTACATGAAGAATCACCAAAAGAAGAATCCCCTTACGGCTCCTTTCCGCATGGCGATGAGGAAGGTGAAAGGCATGTTCGAGAAAGAGGACACTATACCCTTGGCCGAAGGAGCGAATGACGTAAACTCATTCCAGATGAACAGGAAGGACTTTATGCTTATGGAGTCCATTATGGAGAATATCACATGTTCAGTGGACAAAAAGTATAGTATCATTTCCATCAAAGTGACAGACCAGGATGCCCTTGTCAGTGCCACTATGGCAGACAGCGTGAGAGTTCACCTGCAAGACTTTATCATTCGCTATCGCACCAGTAAGGCAAGTGAAGACGTGGCTCATTATGAGCAGATGCGTGATAATGCCGAGCGTGAGTATGACATAGCGATGAGAAAATACAGCCAGTTCTGTGACAGCCATCAGAACATAATCTTACAGAGTTACCAGGGAGAGCGGGATAAACTGGAGACGGAACTGTCCTTTAAGCAGAATGCTCTTACGGCAATGGAAACTCAGTTGCAGACCACGAAGGTAAAACTCCAGGAGAAGACTCCGGCATTTACTACCATCAAAAGTGTGGTCGTACCCATCAAACCGGCAGGGCCCAAACGGATGTTTTTTGTTCTGGGGATGTTGATTCTGGTATCGATGATAAAGGCCTATACCATTGTGAAAGAGTTTCTCTATTAGGCCTTGGGTAACAATACCTGTGCTCGGAAATAATGAATAAAGACTCCCTGAAAAGTAAGACATTCAACGGAATGAAGTGGGCCTTGTTGGATAACTTGGCTAATTCGGGAGTGACTTTTCTTGTTGGGTTGGTGCTTGCCAACAAACTCTCACCAGTAGAGTTCGGCATCCTTGGGCTCATCACTATTTTCATCAACCTGTCCATCACCATCATTGACGGTGGTTTTGCCACGGCTCTTATACGTAAACCCGATGCCAGTGAGGATGACTATAATACCGTCTTCTACGTCAATATCCTGGTGTCGGGCATACTGATGGCCTTGCTTTGTCTCACTTCTGGCCTGATTGCCAATTTCTTCACCCAGCCAGTGCTGGCACAGGTGCTTCCTGTGATGAGCATTATCCTGCTGTTCAATGCCAGCAGTCTGATTCAGAAGACACGACTCGTGAAACGGCTCGACTTCCGCTCACAGGCTTACGTTTCCCTCGTCAGTTCCGTCGTCAGTGGAGCCATAGGAATAGGTATTGCCTATAAGGGAGGAGGCATCTGGTCATTGGCTGTCCAGCAGATTTCTCGTCAATTCCTTATGATGGTGGGGTTGTGGATAGCCAATCAGTGGATTCCTTCCCTGCGATTCTCTGCAAAGAGTTTTCGCGAATTGTTTGGTTTCGGTTCGAAGATTCTTGTTGCCAATGTGATAAATACCCTCTACAAGGATATGTTTCTGGCTGTGATAGGAAAGATGTATACCACCCGTGACCTTGGTTATTACAAGGGGGCAGACCAGTTTAATATTATCTTCGGCAACAATCTCGGTCAGATTGTAAAGCGTGTTTCCCTATCTTCCCTGAGCCAAGTACAGAACGAAGAAGAGCGTTTTCGCCATTCCTATCGGAAAATGACGCTTTACATAGGAATTCTGAACTTTGCCGCCGTATTCGGTTTGGCAGCAATTGCCAAACCCCTCATTGTGACTCTTATCGGTGAGAAATGGCTGCCATCGGTCTATCTGCTTCAGATAATGAGTCTCTATGCTGCTATCTATCCGCTACACCAGTTGAATCTCAATATCTTGAGCGTCAGAAAGCGAAGCGACCTTTTACTGAAACTGGAAATCGTAAAGAAGATTCTTTTCGTTCCCGTCATTGCCGTGGGTTTCTTCTTCGAGATGCAGTTCATGATATGGGCGGCTGTTGTCTACTACTATGTAGAGTTCTTTGTCAACAACTGGTATACGGAGTCCTTGATAGGGTATGGCTCGTGGAAGCAGATAAAGGACCTTTGTCCTGTTTATCTTGTTTCCCTTTTGATATCGGTCGGTGTATGGCTGCTTACACTGACGAGCTTACCCTACCTGCTGATGATTCCTCTTCAGATTACTTTTGCTGTATTGCTGTATGGCATGATATATACAGCTATCGGGCAGCCGGAGTTTACTGAGATAAAAACGTACTGTCTAAGTAAAGTCATGCAGCGATGAAGAAAGGCAGTTACATATTTGACTTCATTCTGTTTGGGCTGATATCGTCACTCATCTTCGGTCTGATAGGTAATGGCGCACAGCCCGTGCGATTACTGATTCTTGCTCTTTCACCCGTGATGTTGACCGACGTATTCCGTGGGCCGCACAAGAGTATTTATTATTATCGGTATGAATGTTTCTTCCTTCTGTTCTGGATTTTGTGGGCGATGTCGTTTTATTATAAGGCAGTTGACGGAACAGAAAGCATGAAACATATCATTTATCTGGTTATTCATGTGCTTGGCTTTTTCGAGATTATATGGGCTGCTAATAAGGCGGTGGTTCCCCAACAGTCCATCCGTTATGGTTGGCTCGCCGTTATAGCCATGTCTATCCCCGTTGCCATATACGAGTTTCTGACGGATTTCCATTTGCCAATGTCGTATCAGGACTCAGGTGCCAACGTGTTTCTCAACGGGGTCCACATTGAACGGCCCTTTGCTTCCGTGACCTTTGGTAACTTGAACAGTTACAACACTGTCCTTTGCTGGGCAATGCCAAGTTTGTTCATGTGCAATCTCTATCCGCGTAATAGGGTGGAGCAGTTGGCCGGTTATTTTCTCATGTTGTTGACCTCGCTGATTATTGTTGCGAATGCATCAAGAGCATCTATCTTGTGTTTGGGTGTCATGCTAAGTGCCTATGTCTTCGCGTATTACAGATATGGGCGTAACCGATACCTGCTGATTACGATTCTTTTCATTTCCATTGCAGCCATAGTCTATTACCTGGGTAATGTTTTCATACTGGCTATGGAACGATTCTCTGATTTGGGAATGGGTGATGACTGGCGTGCAGAGAATCTGGCTGTAGGTTTCCAGGCATTTCTTGACAGCTATGGATTGGGTATAGGTGTCGGTAATTATGAACCGATAATGGGAGATGTCTACCGGGTTCTTATTCCGGCACCCCACAACTTGCTCCTTGAGGTACTGGTTTGTTTCGGATTGTTGGTTGCTTTAGGTTTTGTGGGAATGCTGCTGCATCTTGTGCAAATCGCTTTCAAGAAAGGGACCCCGTTTAATCGCACCATGTTCATGTTTTGTGGCTTTGCGTTGCTGTTCGCAGGTATTATTGACAGTAATTACTTGATGAAGGCGACGACATGGATGTTTGTTGCTACCATATATATATATGTAGATTCGCGTTATAATCACCAATTGCCGCAAAGAACATGAATTTGTTAGATGCTGTTGTACGTACTTATGCCGGATTGCACGACCGCCATGGTCATATACCCGTCAGGGCACTGACACCGTTGCGTGTTCTTATGCGCTATGGGGCAAGATGGTTGTTGCCGAGATACCTGGCAAGACAGAGAAGGACGCAGGTAACGGAAAAGACGGGAGTAGTCGTCTCATTCACGTCTTTCCCTGTACGCATCAACATCGCATGGCAAGTAGTAGAGTGCATGTTGCGCCAGACTTTTGTTCCCAGAAAGGTTATTCTCTGGTTGTCCAAAGAACAGTTCCCTACCTATGATGACCTTCCGTCCTCTTTACGTGAAAGGGTCGGGGAACACTTTGAAATCCGTATGGTGGAAGGAGATTTGCGTTCGCACAAGAAATACTACTATGTAGCGAAGGAATATCCAGACTCACTGGTTTTCCTTGTGGACGATGATATCTACTATGACTCTCACCTGTTGGAGAGGTCTGTGAAGGCTCATCAAGAATTTCCTGATGCGGTAATATGTAACTATGGCTATCACATTGGATATAACAAAGATAGTACATTGAAACCCTATAAACAGTGGAAGCATGAATACTATGCTTCGACAGACGATGATTTATTCTTTGGCTCAGGTGGAGGCACCTTGTTTTGTCCGTCCGACCTCTATTCAGACCTTACGGACATTGAGCATGCCATGAAATTATGTCCGATAGCAGATGATGTGTGGTTGAATGCTATGGCAAAGTTGGCAAAGAGAAGAACAATTATGCTGAAGAATGGGCCTGTATTGCCAATTTATTGTCCCAATGATGTAAAACTGGCTACTCAGAATTTATGGGATTCGGGAAATGACGAACATTTGGCTGCTGTGTTGAATTATTATAAGGAAAAAGATGAAAGTTAGTGTTATAATTCCGTCCTATCGCCCTCAAGATTATACTACAGAGTGTCTTGACTCTCTGAAGAAACAGACGCTCAGTCAGAACGATTTTGAGGTGGTAGTCATACTTAATGGGGAGCGGGAACCCTATGAGTCTTTCTTACGACAGGCCATGCCGTCTAACGGTAGGCTGCTTTATTCTCCTGTTGCCTCGGCCTGTTCCTCCAGGAATATGGGCATTGACAATGCCCGAGGTGAATATATCTGCTTTATCGATGACGATGACAAAGTGTCACCCAACTATCTTGAGGAATTGCTAAAAGTGGCTCGTCCCCATGTTGTTGCGGCCAGTAACAGTCTGTCGCTCTATCCTGATGGGCATCTTGAGTCTAATCCCTATTCTCAGGAGTATCATCGGCATGTCGGAAAGGGAACACGTCCGTTCTATCTGCCCAAAAAGATATTCTCTATTCCATGGATGAAGATGATACACCGTGATGTGATTGGGGACCGACGTTTCAACAATGCTTTTCCCAGCGGGCAGGATGTGTTGCTGATGTTTGAGATTTCGGACAGAATGGATAAGGTTCAGTTTACGGCATCTGCTGAGGCCATCTATTACAGGCGTAAGCGAGAGGACGGTTTGCATGTGATGTCGCTGTCACGACGTATCTCGAAATATGGCAGATTGGCATGGGCCTATACACGGTTGTACTTTCGTCATCCGACGAGATATAACATTTATTTCTATCTTACACGTCTGCTTGCTTCCTGCCATGGCATCATGGTAAGGAAATAAGTAGTTTGGGAAGTGTACGCATATCCCTCTGGTGACTATCGCCACAGATTGGCAATCCAGTTCGTCAAACGTTTGGTGAAATACGTTGGAAGGAAGATAAAGAAAAGATAGAGGTAGGACGTGGGGGCGCAATAGCCGAATACATGCTGGTAGACCCGGGCATTGTACTTGACGAGTTTTAGTTTGTTGGCCGAAAGAGAGTTCGGAACACGCCGATAGATAGCCAAGGGCTCAATCATTCCGTATGCCTTTCTGCATTTCTTTAAGATTGTGAGGAACAGGGCCCAGTCTTGACGTTTACGAATGGTGGGCATGTAAAATTTCCCATAGGGGACCGTGTCGTAGATGGCCGTCAGACATCCTATCTTGTTGTCGTGTTTCATGTCTGTGAGTGTGACAGAACGGGGGGCGATGACAATTCCTTTATGCTCGTCGTCGGCACCACATACCAGATAACTGGAGAAACAAAGGCAGTATTTGTGCTTCTGCATGAAGGCGACTTGTTTCTCAAGTTTTTCGGGCATCCAGCGATCGTCGCTGTCACAGAATGCGATATAGCGTCCTCGTGCTTCCTTTATGCTGTTGTTTCGTGCGAACCCGGGACCGTTGTTATCGGGGAGCATGAATATGCGGACACGTTTGTCTTTTTCTGCATATTCCATTAAAAGAGCGAGGGTTTCCGGATCTGTAGAATGGTCGTCGGTTATGAGTAACTCAAGTTTCTTGTATGTTTGCCCAAGTATACTATCAATGCTTGCGCCAATGTACCTACTGGCGTTGTATGAAGGCATAATAACAGAAACAAGTTCTTTCTTTACTCTTTTCATCCGCACGGTCCGTTCTAACTATATAAACGTTCAAACTATCGGAAAATTGTGTTTGAATGAAGATTTTATTAGTATTTGCGGAATTGTAAGACAGCATGGGAACTTTCCAGCACCATCCTGTCGCTTGTCAAGGCTTGAATGAGGAACTTTCCGTCGTCTGGGACGCCATAGGTGGCAAGGTCCTTCAGGGTGACAAGGGTGTCGCCTGGATAGTTCATCGCATGGTAAATAATCAGACTGTCTGGCGTATGTCTGTAATAGGATAGATAGTAGCAACTCGAGTTTGTCTGCTGGAATTTCATAAGATTCCGCTGAACGCAATAATATATGCCGTCGCTTTTTGTTGATAGGGTGTCCTCGTAGTTTTTCCCTGTCCACAGGGTAAGTTGCCACATGCCAGCCAGATCACCGGCGTTTTCGTGCTGGCTTTCGCATGAAACGAGGGTGGCTGAGATAAGGAGAAGGGATATGAACAGATGCTTATATTGTTTCATCGTCTTTTCTTTTTTGTTGCCCAGTTAGTGTAACCTACGGAGAGCATGGCTCCTTTGCTTTCCCCCAAAAGTTTGCCGCTATTCTGACCGTATGAAAGAGAGAATGAGAGCCCAGGGATATTGTGTGGACGGTATGTTGCCTCTACGAACAGGAAGTTTCCGTAGACGGGGTCTTGTCGTGGACTTGTATATACGCCCAAGGCTTTCTCATGGGTAAACAGTATCTTGTAGGTGACATCCTGATGGGGCTGACCGCTAATGCCCAGATGACTGGCTGTTATGCGGTTGTCGGAGACTTGTATCCGTCCGTTCTTGTTGTACAGAGGCGAGACTATAAGGGGGGACCCCATGCTCATGCCAGCGTGTTGCCACGCCCCGTAGATATGGTGGTTGTAATAGTTATCTATTCCGTAGATGGATACGGGAAGTGTACTGGTTCCGTCGTGATAGATGGGGCCAGACTGATGTGTCGTACGCAGGTGCTCGTACAGAATGGCGTTGACAAAAGGGTTGCCGGGAAAGCGGACTTCTGCTCCATATAGCATGTCTTTCCAGTCGTACTGCATAAACAACTGGCTGTGGTCTTCGAAGAAATGTTCTGCATAGAAACTGGCTCCCCATTCTTTTTGCTTGAAGTCTATTCGGAGATGCCAGCTTCCTAACTGATTCCCTTCTGCATTGGCAAAGTCCCCATCGTTGGCATCGCTGCCGCTGGGAATGAAGGCGTGAAGGTAGCCTTTCAGCCCGCTGTTCATCTTCTGATGAGCATCAAAAGCACCATTGTGATCTGCTCTGTCCTGCAGATTCCAGGCTTCTCCGCCGAATTGGCTGCTCATCTCCAGTCCTCCTGTCAGGGTGACGGGGAACTTCTCTTCGTTTCCAATCTTTAGGAATCCGGCTTTGCTGTGATAAAGAGAATTAGCCGAATATATGTTTGTGGTTCCTTGTATGAAATGCCGTTGCCACTTGTTGTCGGTGTACCATCCGTATGCGATGTGTGCCTTTAGTGCTAACCATCCCTTCGTCCCGGGGATTATCCAAAAGTCAGGCAACTCTAAACGTACTTGTGGGAGTGGTCTTGCATTGATGCCTGTTGTCAGGCCGCCGCTACTCAGTTCCTGGCTCTTCAGTTCCAGCGGGCGTTCTTTTTGTCCGATGCTTAGCCTGATGGCTTTGTATTGGATGTCTGAATATAACTGTTGCAAGATGAATTTGCTGTCGTGGTTGACAGCACCTGCTATATCCAGCCCGTACCCGACCTTCCAGTTGCGCAGGCTGTCTGCACATATATCACGCCGGATGTTGGCTCTTACGAGAGCACTGTTGGGCTCTGTCGTCCCTAACCCGTATTTGTTGTTAGTGAACCAAAACGGGGCAATATCCCCACTCCCGGCCGTACCTTGCATGGACACCTGGTATAGGATGTCTTCTCCCAGATTACTAATCTGAGCTCTGACGGAACTATATAGCGAGAGGCAGAGGATTATAGATGCGAGTCTTCTCATGCCTTAGTGCTCTGTGTGGAACTTCCCGCTCCGTTGCTCCTCGGAGGTGTATCCCCCGTATTGTCCGTAAATGCCATATCTGCCGTAGCTGCTATAGTGCCCGTAGTAGCCGTATTTCCCGTACTTGCCGTATGTTCCATATTTCCCGTAGCCATAGTAGTAGCCATACCTGCGCTTGGTGAGGTCGATGCCATTCAGTACAAGGTTCACCTTGGGCAGCTTGTTCTCACGCTTGATGGCATTAATCATTTCGAAATTGGCCTTGATGCTGTAGTCGGCACGTGTGACGAACAAGGTGGCATCGGCTACACGTCCTATGTCTAAGGTGTCGCTGACCAGACCTATGGGTGGGGTGTCAAGAATGATGTAGTCGTAGGACTGACGCAGATAGTCTATAGCTTCGTCCAACAGATGTCTCGATAACAGTTCTGCGGGGTTGGGAGGAATGATACCTGCGGGGAGAACATCGAGGTTGGCATTCTTTACTCCATGGAATATATGTTCTTCCAACAAGGTGAAGTTCGCTTTGTCCTCAAGCAGGAAACTGGTAATGCCCTGTTTCGTGCTTGGTAGCTCGAAGATGTTTACCAGTCGGGGCTTACGAACGTCCAGGCCGACAATGATGACCCGCTTGCCCAGCAGGGCCATGGACATAGCCAGGTTTGTGGCTACAAAGGTCTTCCCTTCGCCAGGGATGCATGATGTGCAGGCAATGACTTTTTCCTCCGCCGTTAGCACAAACCGAAGGTTGGTGCGCAGTCCTCGGAAGGTTTCCTCCATGATGTTGTTGCTGTTCTCACTTACCACTATTGTGCGGGTACCTTTTTCTAATTTGTTTGCCAAGGGTATGTCGGACAGGATGGGAATCTTTGTCAGGCGTTCAACGTCCTCGCGACCTTCGATGCGGTATCTTAGCAATGAGAGCAGATAAAGAATTGCAATGGGAAAGAGTGCGCCAATGGCGATGGCCATCATTTTAATCTGTTGGTCCTTGGGCGCAATTCTCCCGCCCACCTGTGGAGAGTCAATCATTCTGGCTTTCGTTGCGGTGCTGGCCAGAGAGATGAAGTTCTGCTCTCGTTTTTGCAGCAGCATCAAGTATAGCCCGGCCTTGATTTCCTGCTGACGAGTGATGTTTGTCAGTATGCGTTCCTGTGTTGGGGTTTGGGATACTTTGCTGTTGAATATCGCATATTGTTCGTCGATGGTGTTTTTCTGAACTTTCAGGTCGTTGTACAGCGCCTCCAGGGTGTAGCTGAGTACGGGCCATTGTGCTTCCATGTCTTCTGTCAACTTCACAATGGTCGGGTTCGTTTCCGAACCGGACTTCAGTAGGCGGTTTCGCTTCATGACGTTGGCGTTGTAGGCTGTAACCTCTGAGGTGAAGTGCGAATTGGAGATGCCAAGGTTAGACGGAATGATGTGGAATGCGTTCTCCGGGTTCTTTAGATAATCCAATAGCGACTTCACCAGTGTCATCTGGGTTTGCATGTCAACCTGTTTGCGCTGGAACTCGTTGCTGGAAGAAAATGCCCATGTTGCATTATTGGGCAGATTTATCATGTTGTTCTGCTTCTTGAAGTTCTCAATGTCCGATTCGGTAACGTCCAGTTCTTTCCGGATAATCTCCAGCCTGTCCTTGATGAAATTTTCCGTTTTGGTTGCGACCTCATTCTTCGTCTCATCAGCATCCATGTTATAGCTGTTGACAAGCTCGTTCAGGAAGTCTATGGCACGGGCTGGCTGTGTCTCTGTCACGCTGATTGAGGCTACGGTGTTGCGTCCCGCATTGACGGCCTTTACTTTTCCCGCATAGGCTCTGCCTGTTCCCTCAAGGGGAAGGATACTGATGAACAATCGTTTGTCATCCATCTCAAAGCCCGGGTTCTTTTGCAGGATTATGGGGCCTGCTGCTGTGCTTATGGTGGCAGGCAGCGTCGCAATGTCTTTGCTAAACGTCGGGTTCTCCTTTGCATTGCCTCCAATCGCCCCGTCCACGTGAATGCCTTTTCCCTTTCGGGTGACAACCAGATTGATGCTTGTGCGCAGGTCGGACAATCTGTTTTCTGCAATATCAACCAAGACGGGGGAGTTCTTGTACAGCTCGTGGTCAACAATCTTTCCCTCTTTGGAGTAGGTTGTATAAAGCTTCAGGTTTCTGACGACGCGTTCAGATATGGCGGCACTGCTGATGATTTCCAACTCATTGTTGAAACCACTGCTGTTGGAAATCTCACCCATTGCCTGCATCTCGCTGTTCCCTCGCTGATTGGACTCCCTGATGAGTATTTTCACGGAGGCCGTGTATACGGGCGTGGAGTATTTCAAATAAAAATGTGCCGCCACATAACATATTGCAACGGACAAGGCTATCCAATACCAATTGAGTAGGATAACGTTTAACAGGGCTTTGAGATTAAAACCACCGGATTCGTCGTCATCAAAGTCTTGGATGGGTATTTCTTCTGTCTGGTCAACCATTTCTACAAGGGCATTTGTGCATATTAATAGGCAAAAGTAGTGTTTTTCTTTTTTTGTTCAAAGTAAAAGAGGGGGAAATGTGGGTTCTGTTGAACTTTTGACAGCCAAGTCTTGTGAATAAGACGTTTTTTTACTACTTTTGCAAGGTTCTGAATATACGCTTAACGATAGTCCTGCGGAATGAGAAGAAGTTACATAGAAGAGTCGGGTATGATGAAATGGCTGGTGACGGCATGCGATGTTGCGCTGGCCATTGCGTGTATGCTCCTGACATATAACTATTTCCAAGAGCACGACCCGGAAGTGAACAATGGGGTGGACATACAGTTGTATTGGATAACGGTCACCCTTTGCTATATAGTCTTGACTCTTTATATGCCTCCGATACTCTTGCGTCGCGTGGTGCGTATTGACAGGATTGTGGAACGTAGTGTCCAAAAAATAGTGCTTTTGGCCGTACTGGTTACTTCTATGCTTTTCTTCCTCAAGAACGTAGCCATTGCCCGTGTGCTGTTAACGACCTTCTTCCTGTTGTTCTTGGTTGTGCTTGTCGTCGAGCGACTGATAATGCGTTACTTGGTTCGTCAATTCCGTCGGAGTGGCCGAAATCAGCAGAATGTGGTACTTGTTGGTCAGAGCGACGAACTGAAGGAACTGAATGACTACATGCAGAACCGAGAGTACGGTTATCGGGTATATGCTGTGTTTGCTGAAGGAAACATGGATTTTGCAGGCGATATTGAGCACTGCGGCGATATCTCCACGGTACTTCCTTACTTACGTGAACATCCCCACATCAATGCGGTGTATTGTACGATGTCTTATGCGACAAAAGACGAGCTGCTGGCCATCTATAAGTATTGTGAGAACCACATGATTCGCTTCTTTGCCCTGCCCATGTATCTTCGTTCGTTGCGTAAGAACATGATTGTCAGTCGCATTGAATCGACCATTGTCCTTTCGCCACGTCCCGAACCGTTGCAGGACCTGGGTAACCGAATGGTTAAACGCTTGTTTGACATCGTCGTGTCGCTGTCGTTCCTTCTGACGTTATACCCCGTGGTCTATCTGGTTGTGTTGTGCTTTACGAAGTTACAGAGCCCTGGCCCGGTGTATTTCTCTCAGAAGAGGAGTGGCCTGAACGGAAAGGATTTCAATTGCCTCAAGTTCCGTTCGATGCACGTAAATGCTGATTCAGATACAATACAGGCAACAGAGAATGACCCTCGGAAATTCCCATTTGGAGATTTCATGCGCCGGATGAACATCGATGAACTCCCTCAGTTCATCAATGTATTGCGGGGCGACATGAGCATTGTTGGCCCTCGGCCTCACATGCTCTTGCATACGGAGGAATATAGTCGTTTGGTGAATAAATATATGGTTCGCCATTGGGTAAAGCCGGGCATTACGGGATGGGCTCAGGTGAATGGATTCCGAGGCGGAACCCGGGACCTTGTCCAGATGGAGGAACGTGTGAAGCACGACATTTGGTATATTGAGAACTGGACATTCTGGCTGGATGTCCGTATCATTTGGAGAACAATTTGGAACATGGTGTCTCGGAAAGACATCAATGCCTATTAAAAACATCAAAAGAGTATTATGTCAATATTTACAAAATTGTTGGGTCGGAAGAAGACGGACGAGGTTCGTGTAGGAGGCATGGAGGATTTCATGACGCTTATTCGTGTCTACTATCAGGCAGTCATGGCCAGTCAGTTGGGCATCTCCAACCTTGCCGCATTGCCTGACCTGAGAGTCTTCAAGCAGACCTTGAAGGTGCCAACCGTGAATAATCGTTTGGGCCAGGGAGAGAAGAAACGCTGTCAGCGAATGCTATCAGAAATGTATGGTATAAGCGACGGCTTTTTCCAAGAGATAGATTCCAGCATAAAAAAACGTTGCCGCAACATCACCGAGGTTCAGCCCTATTTCTTGGTATTCCAGGACTTCTCACAGAACTTGATGATGTCCATGGGCCAGCTGATGCAGTGGAAGTTGCGCTTGCCTTCGTTCTTCCATAAGGCATTGTATGGTATGACGCAGAAGACCGTTCATGAAGTGCTCACGGGTAATGACTGGAAGGACGATGCCATGCGTCGAAGTGTGGCCGCAGTACGCAAGGCTCAGCAGCGTCTGGGCTATAGCGAGGAGTGGATTGTGGAATACAGTCACAAAATACTGATGCTGGCAAAGAAGGAGCCTCGAAACAAAATTGACGAGGAGCAATAGTGATTTTAAGCAAATTATTTTGAAAGTATGGAATAAAGTGCTACATTTGTAGCAGAAAAGAACAGATATAGGACAGATGACCCGGCAAGAAGAGGCATTGCTAAGCCGTTTGCAGACGCGAGTGCGCCAGCTGATACTGCAAGACCAGAAGTTGCAGCAACGTTGCGCATCCCTGAAGCAGACAATAGATTCGTGCAATGAGAAAATTGCAACGCTGGAAAAAGAGCATAAGGATTTGTCTGCCCAATATGCTGATCTTAAGATAGCAAAGACGATAGAGCTGAGCGAAGGCGATACACGTGCGGCTCATCGTCGTTTGACTAGTCTGGTGCGACAAGTTGATGAATGTATCGCTCTGTTGAAATCCTAAATCATCATATGGCAGAACAGAGTGAGATATTGCAAATAACGCTGAAGATTGGCACTCGTCCTTTCCCCATGAATGTGACGCGTGCCGATGAGTATTTCTACCGTGAGGCAGAGAAACTCATTAACGAACGATATCGCTATTATGCCGACCGCTATCCGGCTCAGGGCAATGAGACCTATCTCATGATGGCCTTGCTGGATATTGCAGTGAAGTATAAGCGAATAGAGTCTGAGGCAGATCCGGCACCTGTGGTAACCGCACTCGAGAGCCTGTTGGCTGATATCGAGAAGTCTCTTCCGCAGTGATGCCTGAAAGGTTGCAGAGAGGTAAAAAAACTAATTAATATCATCCGACGCACCGGATTCACCTTATCGTAAGGCACAGGTCGTGACTTGGTGGCCTTTCACGTGGTGATACGGGAGCGTCTTTATTTTATTTATGAATATGGCATACATAATTGCAGCAATTGTTGTTGTGGCAGTCATCAGTATATGGGCCGTAGTGTTCTTCCGCCTGATTCTGCCTGCACAACGTAATCGACTCAAAGAGGAAGCCGTACAGGAGGCTGAGGTTATCAAACAGCAGAAGATGCTGGAAGTGAAGGAGAAATTCCTCAATAAGAAGGCTGAGCTGGAGAAAGAGGTTCAGCAGCGTAATCAACAGATTCAGCAGGGTGAGAATCGCGTGAAACAGCGCGAGCAAAGTCTCAATCAGCGTCAAGATGAACTGAACCGTCGTAAGCAAGAAGTGGAGAGCACTCGTCAACGCCTGGAGAACCAGCAGATGGCTCTCGAACAGCGTGAGAACGACCTCCAGCAGCGTCAGGAGAATTTGTTGGAGCAGGAACGTACGAGGCTGGAGGAAATCTCCGGGCTGAGTGTCGATGAGGCTCGTGAGCGTTTGGTGGAAAGTTTGAAGGACGAGGCAAAGACTCAGGCACAGGCCTACATCAATGACATCATGGACGATGCCCGCATGACGGCAACGAAGGAAGCGAAGAAGATAGTTATCCAGAGTATTCAGCGAGTAGCCACCGAGACGGCTGTGGAGAACAGCGTTACGGTGTTCCATATCGACAATGATGACGTGAAGGGACGTGTTATCGGTCGAGAGGGACGCAACATCCGTGCCTTAGAGGCTGCTACGGGAACCGAGATTGTTGTCGACGACACTCCCGAGGCTATTGTGATTAGTGCGTTCGACCCCGTTCGTCGCGAGGTTTGCCGTCTGGCTCTCCATCAGCTGGTGGCCGATGGTCGTATCCATCCTGCTCGCATCGAGGAGGTTGTTGCCAAAGTGAAGAAACAGGTTGACGAAGAGATATTGGAGACAGGAAAGCGCACAGCCATTGACTTGGGTATCCACGGATTGCATCCCGAGTTGGTTCGTCTGGTGGGTAAGATGAAATACCGCAGCAGTTACGGTCAAAACTTGTTGCAGCACTCGCGTGAAACTGCCAATCTCTGTGCAGTCATGGCCAGCGAACTGGGACTCAACCCCAAGAAGGCCAAGCGTGCAGGTCTGTTGCACGATATCGGTAAGGTGCCCGACGAGGAGCCCGAAATGCCTCATGCACTATATGGTGCCAAGTTGGCCGAGCAGTACAAGGAGAAGCCCGATATCTGTAACGCCATTGGTGCCCATCACGAGGAGATGGAGATGGAGACGCTCATCGCTCCCATTGTCTTGGTTTGTGATGCCATCAGCGGTGCTCGTCCCGGTGCCCGCCGCGAAATCGTGGAGGCATACATCAAGCGTTTGAAAGACTTGGAAAATATCGCCATGAGTTATCCTGGTGTTACCAAGACGTACGCTATTCAGGCCGGTCGTGAACTTCGTGTGATTGTCGGTGCCGACAAGATTGACGACAAGCAGACCGAGAAACTGTCTGGCGAGATTGCTACCAAGATTCAAAACGAAATGACCTATCCCGGACAGGTGAAGATTACCGTCATTCGTGAAACCCGCAGTGTAAGTTACGCCAAATGACGATTGCTGTAGATTTTGACGGAACCATTGTTCGTCATCGCTATCCTGAGATAGGTAACGAGATTCCCTTTGCGATTCTGACCCTCAAGATGTTAGCCAAAGAAGGTCATCAGATTATTCTGTGGAGCGTGCGTGAGGGTGATTTGCTGCAAGAGGCTGTCGACTGGTGTCGGGAGCGCGGCTTGGAGTTCTATGCGGTGAACAAGGATTTCCCCGAAGAGGATGTGACAAAGAACAAGCACTTTAGTCGTAAACTCAAGGTGGAGTTGTTCATCGACGACAGAAACGTCGGTGGATTGCCCGACTGGGGTACCATCTATCGCATGATACACGAGAAGAAGACCTACGAACAGGTGCTGCTGGAGCAGAATGGGGACGTAATCGAGAAGCCCAAGAAACGCTGGTGGCAGTTCTGACCTATTCGTAGAGACGGGTGACTTTGGCGGTGTCGTAGTAGTGTTGGAGTATCTCGTTGTAGCGATACCCTTGGCTGCCCATGACGGCAGCACCTATCTGGCACATGCCGACACCGTGCCCCCATCCGGCTCCGTGAATGACAAAACGTTGTGGGATGCCGTCCTTTATGTCCTCGGCATCTATCACTATGGCGCTTGAGTACAGGTGGCTCTTGCTCAGCACACGGCGTATCTCGAGTTCTTTGCCCACGGTGAAGCTTTTCTCCTTGCCTATGATGCACAACTTTACCAGATGACCGCTTCTGCCTCGTTGCACAGGCTTGAAGCCAACGATGGCTCCTAAGTCCATCTTCAGACGGTCGGAGATGATGGCCCGAAGTTCCTCCTGGCTGTATTCCACCGTCCAGCGGTAGAAGTTCTGTGTCTCTTGGTCGTAGTCGTTGAGCACGGTCTTCAGTATCTCCGTGTCCTGTGTGTTGCACACGCTTTCCGGTGTACTGCGAATCCATTTCTCTGCTGCCCGTTCGTCGGAGAGGTCGGGGCTGGCCAACCGTATGCCGTCGCGGGAGGGCATGTCGCGCACGGAACGAAGATACCTGTGCGGGACATCCTCCCAGCAGTTCTCGAAGTCGTTGGTCACGCCGCCACAGCATTTGCCGAACCTTGCATCACACACCTGGCCGTCATAGGTCAGTATCTCGCCTCGCGTTTGCTGTATGGCTTCCGTCACTTGGCTGCTGGCGGCTCGTGTCACGCCTTGGTAGCGTTGACAATGGTCGTCGGCGCACACGTCGAAGATGGTGTGCTCTTCCTGGTCGTGCCAGCGGATGCTCTCGGTCTCGGTCTTTTTGAACTGGAAGAAGGCGTGTTGCGTGCCTTTCCTCCGTTTCTCTATCTGTGCCAACAGCCAGCTGCGGCTAATCACGGCACTGGCCTTCAGGAACTCCAGCGGGCAGGTAGCTTTCATCTCGCTGCTGATGACGCTCGTCAGGTATTGCTCGACGGGCAGTACGTTGATGGCCACTATCTTCTCCTCGTCCACTACCAGATGCAGCTTGCCTTGGAACGTCTGTGTCTCGGTACGTTCCCAGTGGAACTGTTTGCCGATGGTTACGTCGTGCAGGGAGAAGGTGGCTTGCTCGCTCTGTGGGCGAATGGTTAGCTCCTTATATATATTACCGTTCCAGTTCAGGCCTCCGTCCTCGACGCTTACTTCCTGTTCTCCTGTGATGGTCTCTCCTTTCAGTCGGTACTCTCCGTTCAGTCGGAAACGCAGGTGCTCTGTAGTCATGATGCCCACGTTCACTTCGGGCTCGGAGGACCATGCGCTCAACGTGGACCATCCAGTCTCGGACGGTTCTTCGTTGCTTGCTTCGTTTTCTTCCGTGTTGTCGCTTATGTTGTCGATGACGGGCCGTAGCTCGTCCTCGCTCAGCGTCACCTCTTGCAGGATGTCCCGTGCGGTCTCCGCCGTCAGACGGTCGAAGTCTTCCTTTCTGGGCGTGATGAGCAGTCCGCCCATGTCCAGGGCCCCCGGGCTAATCATCAGTTGTCCGTAGCAGTCGGGGCGGTGTTTCTTTCGGGGGAAGACGAGAGTGACAATCTCGTCTTCTCTTCTTGCGATGCCTTGCTGTCGCCAGCAGATGACGTTCATCCGTGGTTCCCATTCGCTATCCACTACGGGCAGGGCATTGTATAGCCGCTGGCACAGGATGTTGTCTGGCTCGGTGGGCATCGAACGGATGACGAACACGGGGCAGGCCCAGGAGTTGAGCATATAGAGCCCGCACCCTTGCTTGTTTCCGGCCTCTTCTATCTCCACCTCTTGCTCGCGGGTCAGGGGATAGAGTTTGGTCATGCTGGTCTCGTAGAGTTTCCAGTCTCGTTCCAAGGGCAGGATGCCTCGTTCGCCGGCTTGCAGGTGTCGATGGTCGGGGCAGGAGGCTCCACACACGGGACCGTTGTAGAAGACGATATGCCCGGGCATGTTCCAGGCCATGCTGCGCATGGGACCAAAGAGCGTGAAGATGGCCTGTGGCTGATGGCGACGGGTGGGAATGGTCAGGTGTCCAGGCAGGATGGGGAAGGGGTTCAGCAGCATCTGGAAATGCCTGTCGGTGGGTAGGGCGTGCTGTTCCTTGGGACGATTGTGGTCGCAAAGGAAACAGGGACGTTCGGCAATGCTCTGCTTGTCGATTTTGGCCCCTGTGCTCACGATGCGGGCCGGATTCCACTGGGCTCTCATGGTGATGTCTCCAATAGTCAGTTCTTTTGTCTCCACCTGTTCCAGCTGGGCATACCGTTCGGCGGCCTCAGCCCAGTGGGCTATCTCGTGGGCATGGAACTGCCGTACTTCCTCCTCGCTGGCCGAGTGGTTCCACAGGGCGCACAGTTGTTGTCTGGCTCTTATCTCCAAGGTCCTCAGATGGTCCTTGTACTGGTTGTTGCGGTTCACGGCCTCCACGCTCAGTGCCGCATCGCTGTTCCCCTCCCACCTGCGGCACAGGTACAGCTCGTCGTAGATACGGCCTATGCGGTAGCGTCGGCTGAGCATCAGCCCGAGGGCATAGTCCTCGCCGTAGCTGGTGTTGGGAATCTGTATCTCTTTGAGGATGGGGGTGTAGAACGCTCTGGGTGCTCCCAGCCCGTTGATGCGCAGGGCGTTGTTTCGTCCGTTGCCGGGTGTCCATTCCTTGTGGTCGATGAGGCCGGGCGGCAACGTTTCCAGCTGGAAGTTGCACATACGGTAGGAGCCGATGACCATAGCCGCGTTCTCCTTGTAGAACAGGTCTACGATTCGTTGCAGCGTTTCGGGCGAGCTGTACAGGTCGTCAGAGTCCAGCTGGATGGCAAAGCGTCCGCAACGTTGGTCGTGGATGGCCAGGTTCCAGCATCCGCCGATGCCCAGGTCGTCGCGCTGTGGGATGAGGTGGACCACTCGCTCGTCCTCTTCCGCCAGTTTCTGTAGTATCTCGGTGGTGCCGTCGGTGCTGCCGTTGTCGATGACGATGACGTTGTAGGCAAACGTTGCCTGCTGGCTTAGTGCCGAGCGTACGGCATCTTCTATGGTACGCGCGCGATTCCTCACGGGAATGATGACGCTGGCTTCTGCGCCTGTCCACTGCTTGTCCATCACGATGTCGTCAAACTCTCCTGCGGCCAGATAGGCGTCGATGGCCCGCAGGTGGCGCGTCACGGCCCGTTCCATCTCTATCTGTCGGGCGCGGTTTCTGGGGTCTACGTAGTCAAACTGTTTCTGTCCGCTCAGCCGGGTGTCGGTCTCCACTTCGGTGTACAGCAGCTCGTCGATGTGCAGGGGCAGGGCTTTGCGGCTCAGGAAGAGCCGGAGGTCGTACAGCCCGGCATGCTGGTAGAAGTGAAGGTTCTCTTGCTCGAAGTACTCCTTCAGCATCTCCGTGCGCAACAGCAGCAGGCTTCCCATGGCGAAGTCGTCGCGCACGGACCCTAACTGGTAGTCGATGAGGGGCATCTTCTGTTTGCCCTCGGGGGTCTGTATGTAATGGTCGGCATAGAGTAGGGGAGCCCCGCTGTCGTCGGCAATGGTCAGCAGTCGGTTCAGGGCCTGGTATCCCAGTTCCAGCGGCCAGGCCTTGGTGTAGAGCAGGGTGTAGGGTGCCTTGGCCTTTTGGGCTATCTCTTGCAGCATGCGCGTGCTGAAGGGAACCTCGTCAATGGTGAACACCTGTCGCACATGAGGGTCGGCCATCAGGCTTTCCCTGGTCTCCTTTGCTTCCTGAGCCACGAAGCAGTCTATTCTTCCTTCCATTTTGCAGATATGCTTTTCTGTGTCTTTATGACTACAAAGATACGCAAACTTTGGGGTAAATCGAAAAAAATACGTAACTTTGTATCAGACCTAAACCTTAAAGCTACAGGATTATGCAATACTACTTGGCCGTCGACTTGGGCGCAACCAGCGGGCGAACGGTGCTTTCCTCCTACGACGGGGAGAACTTGCAGATGCGCGAATATACCCGTTTCCCCAATCCTCAGATTCCCCTGGCGGACCATCTATATTGGGACCTCCCGAGCCTCTATAATGCGATACTCGATGCATTACGGAGCCTGTCGGCCGAGGGTCTGGAGCCTTCGAGCATAGGCATTGATACCTGGGGCTGTGACTTTGCTTTCTTCACGGCCGACGGTCAGTTGCTGGGCCTGCCCCACTGCTATCGCGACAGCTACACCGACGGGGCCATGGAACGATACTTCCGGAACCATGTCTCCGCCACCGAGCTTTATGAGCGCACGGGCATCCAGTTCATGCCGTTCAACTCCCTGTTCCAGATGGACACGCAACGCCTTGCGGCAGAACTCCCGTTCCGTGAGGCGGACAAGATTCTCTTCATCCCCGACGCGCTGATATACATGCTCACGGGCGAGGCCGTCTGTGAGTACACCGTAGCCAGCACCAGTCATCTGCTGAATCCCCGCACGGGCGACCTCAATGAGACGCTGTTGCAGACGCTGGGCCTCTCCCGTTCCCGTTTTGGTCGGATGGTGATGCCTGGCGAGCGCATAGGGACGCTCTCCGCTCAGGTCCAGGCGACCACAGGCATGGGGCCCGTTCCCGTTGTGGCCGTGGGCAGTCACGACACGGCATCGGCTGTGGCCGCTGTGCCTGCCAGCGACGGACACTATGCCTACCTGAGTTGCGGCACCTGGTCGCTGCTCGGGATAGAGAGTCCCACGCCCATCATTACCGAGGAGAGTTTCCGCCATAACTTTACCAACGAGGGCGGGCTGGAGGGCACCACCCGTTTCCTGAAGAACATCTGCGGATTGTGGCTTCTGGAAAACTGCCGCAAGGAGTTCGTCGGGGCTCCTGCCGACGTGGGCGAGTTGAGTGCCCTGTGTCAGACCTCAGACTTCGACGGGCTCATTCAGCCCGACGACCCGCTCTTTGCCCATCCCTCCAGCATGACGGCAGCCATTCGCCAGTACTGCCTTCGCACGGGACAGGCCACTCCCCAGTCGCCGGCCGACTACGTCCGCTGCATCTTCCGCTCGCTGGCCCTTCGCTATCGTCAGGTGCTTGAGTTGCTGGCCGGCATGACACCCTTCCCCATCGAACGTCTCCACGTCATCGGTGGCGGAAGTCTCAACCGTTTCCTCATGCAGATGACGGCCGACTGCACGGGTCTTCCCGTCATAGCCGGGCCCGCCGAGGGTACGGCTTTGGGCAACACGCTGGTACAGGTCAAGGCCTCTGGCGGTGTGGCTACGTTGGCAGAGATGAGAGCCATCGGACGCGGGAGCGTTAGCGTCCGGACCTATTGCCCCATGCGTCCGGAGGCTTGGACGCAGGCATACGAACGATTCAAACAATTAAACTAAACCGATATGAAGACAAATCTTATCAACCAGGCCTATGCCATCGCACGCGAACGCTATGCCGAGACAGGTGTGGACACCGAACGCGTATTGAACCAGTTACAGGACTTCCATCTCTCCCTCCATTGCTGGCAGGCCGACGATGTGCATGGCTTTGAGGTGCAGGCCGGAGCTATGAGCGGAGGCATACAGAGCACGGGTGACTTCCCCGGAGCGGCCCGTAACATCGAGGAACTGCGTCAGGACATTCTGAAGGCCAAGAGCCTGATTCCCGGCAGCCACCGCCTGAACCTTCACGAGATATATGGCGACTTCCAGGGCAAGGTGGTCGACCGCGACGAGGTAACCGTAGAGCACTTCCAGAGTTGGATAGAGTGGGCGCGTGAACACGACACCAAGCTCGACTTCAACAGCTCCAGTTTCTCCCATCCCAAGAGCGGAAGCCTCTCGCTCGCCAATCCCGACGAGGGCATACGCAAGTTCTGGGTGGAGCACACCCGTCGGTGCCGTGCAATTGCCAATGCCATGGGCGAGGCGCAGCACGACCCCTGCATCATGAACCTCTGGGTACACGACGGTTGCAAGGACCAGAGCGTCAACCACGCCCTCTACCGCAGGTTGCTCAAACAGTCGCTCGACGAGATATTCGCCCAGCCCTACACGATGATGAAGGACTGCATCGAGGGCAAGGTCTTCGGCATCGGACTGGAGAGCTTCACCGTCGGCTCGCACGACTTCTACACCGCCTACGCTGCCCGGCACGGCAAGATAGTGACCATCGACACTGGCCATTACCATCCTACCGAGAGCCCGGCCGACAAGGTGAGTGCCCTGCTGCCTTTCATTCCCGAGCTGATGCTGCACGTCTCTCGTCCCGTCCGATGGGACAGCGACCACGTCACCATCATGGACGACCCCACCCAGGAACTCTTCTCCGAGATTGTCCGTGCCGATGCCCTCGACCGCGTACACTATGGCCTCGACTTCTTCGACGGCAGCATCAATCGCATCGGGGCCTACGTCATTGGCAGTCGCAGTGCCCAGAAGTGCATGCTCCGTGCCCTGTTGGAACCTCACGAGCTGATTTCCCGCCACGAGCTTGCCGGCGAGGGGTACAAAGTGCTGGCTCTGCTGGAGGAGCAGAAGGCCATGCCCTGGCAGGCTGTCTACGACGAGTTCTGCCTCCGCAACTCCGTGCCCGTAGGGCAGGACTTCATTCCCGAGATAGAACAATACGAACGCGAAGTAACAAGTAAAAGGTCATGAAGAAAGACAGTTCGCTCCGCAGCACCATCGCGGTCTCCCTTACCAACTACCTCGATGCCGGAGCCATCGTGGCCGGGGCCAGCGGCCTTACCCTGTGGCAGCAATACCTCGGACTCTCAGAGGTGCACCTGGGATGGCTCAACTTCATCAGTGCCAACTGTCTGGGGGCGGCCCTCGGAGCCGTCATCGGCGGCTTCCTGGCCGACAGGTACGGGCGTAAGTTCATCTTCACCTACAACCTGCTGGTCTACATGACGGGCGTGCTGCTCGTCATGCTGTCCACGGGCTTCCCCATGTTGCTCCTCGGCTTCCTCGTCACGGGCATCTCCGTCGGTGTCGGCGTGCCGGCCTCGTGGACGTACATCAGCGAGAGTTCGGAGGTTGGTAACCGCGGGCGAAACATCTGCATCTCCCAGATGTCGTGGGGCTTCGGTCCGATGATTATCCTCCTGCTCGGTATGCTCTTCGCCCCGGGCGGCTACCTGTTCGGGTGGGTGGAGAGCCTGGCTCATGCCATTGGAGGGGACACGCTTGCCACGGAAGCCCTGAACGTCTTCTCCTCGCGCGTAGTCTTTGCCTCCCTGTTCGTTGTGGCCTTCATTGCCTGGAACCTGCAGCGCGGGCTGCAGGAGAGTGTCGAATGGAAGAAAGAGCCCACTCAGGCAGCCGACGAAACTACTCCCCTCCCTCGGGAGGGGCAGGGGGGAGGGTCTGTTGTAGTGGAGAACATAAAAGTGCTGTTCTCCAACCGCACGGCCATCCAGACCGCCGCGTTCCTGGCCACCATCTACCTGACCTGGAACCTCGTGGCCTCCGTCATGGGCTTCTTCCAGCCCCACATCTACGAGACGGCGGGCGGTGTGAGCAACGAGGTGGCCAACATGCTGGCCTGTGGCGGCTGGGCCTTCGTGGTGGCTGTGACCTTCGTCCTGTCGTTCCTGATAGACCGTCTGCCCCATAAGCTCTTCTACGTGTTGGGACTTCTGGCAGCCCTGGCCACGTGGGTGGTCGTCATCGTCGGAGTCAGCGGTATGGGCAGTCTGTGGGCCTTCTCCATCCTGTGGGGCATCAACGGCGGCCTCTCCGTCCAGATATTCTATGCCCTCTGGGGCTCAGAGCTGTTCCCCGCCCGTTTCCGTGCGGGAGCCCAGGGCTTGATGTTCTTTGTCGTACGCGGTCTGTCGGCCGTGTGGGGCATCGTCTTCACCCTCATTTATGGCGAGCAGGGCGAAGGCTTCACGCTGGCTGCCTGGTGCATGATAGCCCTGCTGCTCATCTCCCTGGTGGTGGGCGTCATCGGTTGTCCCGACACCCAGGGCAAGTCGCTCGACCAGATTACGCGCGAGCGTTACGGCGAATAAAGTTATTCGTCAATAGTTAGTATAATAGCCCAAACATCCATAGAGGTATACGGTTTCCATTGCCAGTTTCCGCTGTGGCGATTTTCCGGGAACTCCACGGCGATTTTCAAAATCGCTGTAATGAGTTTCCCAAATTACTGCAAAGATTTCCTTAATAAAAAATTATCTTATATCTATCGGATAATTATTCGAACGTAAACGGATAATTATTCGATTTTCTTTACATAATTAGACATTGGGCAATTTTTCGAGGGATTTTCTTCAACTTTCCGTGGCGTTTTGGAAAATCTTCGAGGCGTTTCGCTCAGTCGCGGTCGGCGAGTACGGGGAACCTTTGGCGGAAGGCCTGAAGAAGGGGGAGGTCGATGTGGGCGGTGAGTGTGCCGGGCGCGTCGGGCTGGCACATTGTGGCGCGGCCGTAGGGGTCGACGAGGAGGGTGTGGCCGGGGTATAGGGCGAAAGGGTCGGTGCCAGTGCGGTTGATGCCGCAGACGTAGCACTGGTTCTCCAGGGCGCGGGCGCGGAGCAGTGTGTCCCATACGTGGATGCGTGACGTGGGCCACGAGGCGACGTAGAGGATGCAGTCGAAGGGTTCTGCTGCCCCGGTGGGTGAGGTGTTGCGGCTCCAGATGGGGAAACGAAGGTCGTAGCAGACGAGGAGCAGGAAGCGCACGCCGCGCCATTCCACAACCGTGCGCTCTTGGCCTGCGGTGTAGTGGCGGGCCTCTCCGCCGTGGGTGAAGAGGTGGTGCTTGTCGTAGAAGTGGAAGGTGCCGTCGGGACGGACGAAGTAGAGGCGGTTACGGTAGGTCTCCTTGTCCCTTACGGCTACGCTGCCTGCCAGGGCTGCGCCGGTCTCGCGGGCGGTCTGCTGCATCCACCGGAGGGTGGGGCCGTCGGCTGCGGGCTCTGCTATGTCCTGGGGGGAGACGTTGAATCCGGTGGCGAACATTTCGGGCAGGACGTAGAGGTCGCTGCCGGGGGCTTGCAGGATGGCCTTGCGTGCCTGTGCGAGGTTGGCCGCGCGCTCGCCCCACAGGATGTCGGTCTGCAGGAGGGTTACGGTCATAGGCCGAGGAGTTGGCAGGCCAGGGGCATGACGGCCCGTTTGAGGGCCTGGTCGTTGAGGTAGTGGTCGCCGTCGAAGAGTTGGAGGTGGGCCGTGCCGTAGTGTTTCTTGAAGTCGGGCTGGCAGTTTACGAGTTTGTCGCTTTTGCCGAAGAGGGCCCACACGAGTTCTTTCTCTTCGGGGGTGATGGCCTGGAAGCTGGTCTTCTCCACCGTCTGGAACTGGGCTATCATCTCCTTGTCCACCTTGAAGTCCTTGGCTCCGTCGGCCCGGTGGTTGCGGAACTCTCGCCGGCCCAGTCCGCGGAAGGTGAGCAGGCGGGCCATGTGGAACGAGGGGTTGACGAGTATGCGCTGCGTTCCGTGCATCTGTTCGGCATACATGGCTCCCATGGAGGTGCCGATGATGAGGTCGGGCTTCAGCTGCTCTACCGTTTGCTTGAGGAAGGGCAGGGCTTCGAGTGGCATGACGGGAATGTCGGGGGAGATGACTTCTACGTCGTGGCCGTAGAGTGTGTTGCGCATCTGGATGGCTGTGCCTGTGCTTCCTGCCGAGGCAAAGCCGTGGAAATAGAGTATGCGTTTCATGAATGTTTGTTTACTTCTTTATGAACTTGGTGGCGCATGCGTTGCCTTCGTTGTCACGCAGGCGGGCAATGTAGATGCCCGGGGGCAGGGTGGAGACGCTGACGCGCTCGTGTGCTGTGGTAAGCAGCATGGCCTGGGAGAGCATGAGTGCGCCCGAGGGGTTGTAGACCGTCAGGCTGACGTGGGGTGTCTCCTCGCTCTTTATGCTTAGGGCCTCAGCCGTGTAGGCGATACTCAGTCCGCCGCTGCGCGAGGCCAGGGTGGAGCGGATGGCCGTGTCGACAGTGTCGGCCGGGGCTTCGTACTCCCACAAACTGGCGTAGGTGGTGAGTGTGTTGGACTTCCGTATGGTGGGCGTGGTCATGAGGTAGATGTCGCTGCTGCCGTCGGGATAGCGGCCCACGGTCTGGTCTCCGTTGTGGGCGCAGTAGAAGAGGCTGTCGGCCCAGCTGCCGTCGTTGGCGGCAATGCGCACCATGCAGCCGTCCTCGTTGTTGAGTTTGAAGTTGGCGTGCAGTTCGGTCTGTGTCTGCCGTTTGCTGCACCAGATAATCTTGTAGCCGTGGGCGGGGAGTATGGTGCTGGCCTTGGTGCCCTGGGCTGTAATCTGGTACTTCTGAGGCACTTGTTTGTTGTCGGTCATGTACATGCCTTCGAGGTCGATGTCCTCGCCGGTGGTGTTGTAGAGCTCCACCCAGTCGTCTTTCTTGAAGTACTCGTTCACGTTGATGCTGTTGCCTGCGCTCACTTCGTTGATGACCACGGGCGAGGTGTTGATGCCTGCCTCGGTCTTCTCGCGGTCGGTCATCTCGCCGTAGCACGCCTGCAGGTTCATGTTGCCGCTCTGGGGCAGGGTGTACTCCTCGTCGCTGCTCACGTATTCTCCTGCGGTCTCGTTTGTCGTCTGGGTGATGGAGGCATCCCAGAGGATGTCGGTGGAGGTGGCGTTGTTGTTGTGCAACTCCACGGCGATGCGGTTGGTTCCCTTGCGGAAGAGGCTGGCATTGAGTGTCAGTGTCCCGCGGTCGGGGTTGTCGTGGGCATAGGTGGTGGCGTAGGTGCTGTAGCTGACGGTTCCGCCGGGCATGTTGTAGCGGCCTGCCTCGGTGCCGTTGACATAGATGATGAAGCCGTCGTCGGCCACATAGGAGAGCGTGAAGGTGTCGTCGGTGGCGGGTGCCTTGCTAAGGTTGAGCTGTGTTCTCAGGTAGTAGGTGGGCAGATAGCCCGCCATGCTGGTGTTCACCCCGTCCTTTCCGTAACCCAGGGGTGCGTTGCCGCTGCTCCAACTGCTGTAGTCGTAGCTGGCGTTCTGCCAACTGGCATTGTCCAGCGAGCCTTGGTCGTAGAAGCTCCATGTGCTTCCCATGGGCAGAAGTTCGTTTCCCACTCCGCTGCTTTCCACCAGTTTCCATCCCAGGAACTTGAAGCCTGCGGGTGCGCTGGACTTGAGGGTTACGGGTGGGAAGATTTGGCCGCTGAACTTGTTGGTGGGCACGGGCAGGTCGTTGATTATCAGGCGTGCCTCGCCGATGTTTGCGCTCAGTTTCAGTTGTTGGCTGGTAGCCTCGCTGAGGTCCATGAGCCAGAAGTTCTTCAGCGTGTTTATCATCTCGCTCTGGCGACTGCTGCTCAGTCCGTTGATGAGTGAGTTGGCTGTGTTCCAGGGCGATGTGCTCTTGTAGTAGACCTCGTCGTAGATGTTCTGTGCGGCATTCACGTTGTTGGCCAGTTCCCTGATAATCTCTTCGCAACGGCTGGGTTCGAAGACGCTGCCAGCTACCAGGCAGTAGCTGTCGGCGAATTGTTTGCGGAAGTTGTCGTTCTGGAGCATGTTCAGGAAGATGGTGACGAACTCTATCTCCTTGCCTTCATACCGCTCGAAATCCTCACCATAGAGTTTGTCGAAGGTGTAGTACTGCTTCCATGCAAAGGTGTTGAGAGCATCGGTGGTGTTGAGCGAGCCGTCGAGGTCGAAGAGGATGAAGCGGAACTTGCCGCCCTCCATGATGGGCTTCCATCCCTTCACGTTGTTCTGTGGCCAGTCCCAGTTGCCCAGGTAGAACTGGATGGCCATGTAGTTACAGTACTCGTCGATGTCCACCATCTGACGTATCTGTTCGTAGACCTCGTCGTCGGCACAGGACTGTGAGAGGTCGTACCAGCGTTGCATGCTTTCGTAGGTGCCGCACTTCTGCACATAGCCCGAGTCGGGCGACATCTCGAACTGGTCTATCTCGTCTTCGTCCAGACCGTAGTGGGCATAGACGTAGTGCTTGTTGTTCGGCTCGCGCACGTTGATGACACCGGCATAGCGACCGTTGATGTAGTGCATGGCGGGCTGGTAGCCTTGGCAGTCCACGTCGATGCCGCTGCGGAAGACAATCTCCTGCAGGGCAGGGTCCTTGATGCGGCAGTCGGTGTCGTTTCCTCCGTTGCGCATCTGCAGGGTCTTGTGTTTCAGGTAGGGCTTGGAGGCGAAGAACTCGTAGGGCAGATAGCTTTGCAGCTCATATCGTTTGTTGGCCTTTATCTTGAAAGCATAGGGTGCCCATGCACGGCTCCAGCCGCCGCAGCGTTCCATGGCCGTCTCTTGGTTGACCACCATCTCGCCCTCGGTGTTGATGTACTCGAAGTTGACGGGGCGTTCCCAGTCCATGTTCCAGTTGCAGGGACTGGACTGCCCGTTCCCTGGGCGACCGTTGCCGTTTCCACGAACCAGGATGCCGTAGTCGTCGCCCCACAGGTTGGCATCGTCGCTGACGACACTGAAGACGGGGAGCGTGAAGTCCTTGTCCTGATAGATGTAGGTGCGCGTCACGACGGGGCTGGGCAGATAGCCTGAGCGGATGAGGCGGAAACGGTAGGTGGTGGTTTTCGAGGGGTAGAACAGCCCGTCGAAGCTGGTCAGTCCGTGAGTGGCGGAGGGGGCACTGCCGTCGGTGGTGTATTTGAGCGTGGCACCAGCGGGAATGTTGACGCAGACGGTGAGCGAGGTACCGAATACCTGGCTGTCGTGGTCCACAACGGGGGCCTCCAGACGGGTGGCACAGAAGCTGCCTTTGTTTGCGGCTTCCGGTGTGGGATTCGATGTCCATCCCCATACGTCGCTGTCCGGACTCTGGCGGGCATAGCTGCAACGGCTGATGCCCTCGGGATAGGCCTGCGAGATGAGCAGTTTGCCCTGGCTGTCGCTGATGAACAGCGTGTCGCCGTCCATGTCCAGCTTCATGTCCATCTGGGTGAGGCAATACTTGTCGTGGTGCCCGAACCACAGGTTCATGTAGCCTTTGGCGGGAATGGCCATGGGTTGGCTGATGTGTACCTTTTTCAGGTTCTCCCCGTCGTCGCTCACCCAGCATCCGGTGAGTGAGACTGCTGTCTCGTCGGGGTTGTAGAGTTCGGCCCATCCTCCGTAGTTCCACGAGGGGTCGAGTGTCTGGTCGACGTTGCTGCTTTGTATTTCGTTGATGATAAGTTTTGAAAGTCCTGCGGCGTTGGTGGTTACCGTCACGCTGCACGTGCCCTTCTTTTCGCTGCCGTCGGTGGCTGTGGCCGATATGGTGGCGTTACCCGCCTTCATGGCCGTGATGTTTCCCTCGTTGTCCACGCTGACCACGCTTTCGTTGCTGCTGGTCCATGTCACCTTTCTCAGCGTTGCGTCTTCTGGCATGATGGTGGCAGTCAGCCGGGCCTTCTCACCGACAATCATCTTCTTGCTGCTTTCACTCAGCGTGATGCTGGTAACCTTGGTGATATCGCCGTAGAACTCCAGCTTCCATCCCGTGAAGATGCTCCAGTTGCTGCTGACGTACGTCTGATTCTCAATGCCAAAGGTCAGCGACCCGTCGGTCACGTCGAACTCCATCTGGTTGACATACATGCCTTGCTGGAAGCAGTAGCTTGCCGACTCCATGTTGTTGGGATACCACAAGCGGTTTCGTCCAGAGCCGTAGCTCCAGCATCCGCCATTGTAGTTGGAGGTGAGGCTCTCGGTGTACACGCTTTTCAGGGGCACACTGGTCTCGTTGGCAAAGAGGAACGAGGTGATTTCCGTCGACTCGTAGTTTTCTACTGCATCGTTGCTGTGTGCGGCAGGGCGGTGATAACCATTTACGGTCAGCCGATAGTGCCCGTTAGGTACGGAGATGGTCTGGTAGAATCGCCATACCCCATTCCAGAACTCCTGTGCTCCGTAGGCACAGTTGGTGCTTCCCGCTGAGGCCTGCATGGTCCAGCCGGCATTGGAGTCGTTTGCGTAGTTCGGATTGGTAATGTAGTCTGAAGTCAGGTCTATCCAACTTGCAGCCAGAGTGGCACTGATGGATATGCAGGATACGAAAAGAAAGCTTACGATTTTTCTCATAGTTGTACTTTATTCCCGGCAAAGTTAGTGATTTTCAGCGAAAGAGG
>ERZ842401.306-NODE-306-length-69583-cov-10.553230_pt1 | contig 69583 bp, 53 predicted proteins | sample MGYA00521270_ERZ842401 | MGnify/ENA primary metagenome ERZ842401 (study PRJEB31892, sample SAMEA3878208) | bioreactor metagenome | biome: Moose rumen | place: Sweden | collected 2011-10 | study: EMG produced TPA metagenomics assembly of the PRJEB12797 data set...
CCGAGACCTCGACCTCCGTCACCTCGCCGGTAGCGAATTTGTACTTGATAATCATGAAAAAGACTCCTTTCAGATTCGTTGGAATCCGCAGGAGCCGTTTTCATCCGTAGAGACAAAGAAAGACGGCTTGGATATAGTTCACCCGTAGTGGGTTTTGAACTAAATCCAGGCCGTCAAGCAGCTCTGCGGATTCGCCTATTTGGTTTTTCTTTGCCGCATCAGGCGGCGAGTGCGTAATCTGCCACGGTGAAGGCTGTGGCGGTTCTTGTTACCAGCGACTTGAGATTGTCCCGCACGACTGTGAATGTGCCGCCGATGGGGATGCTGAAGATGTAGGAAGAGTGGTGCGGTCCCTGCGTCTCAACTTCGCCCGTGCTGTCGTTTGCCATGCAGAGCAATCGGTTGTCGCTGTTTCTGATCTCTCTAAACCCTTCTTCTATAGCGGTTCCTCCTTCCTGGCCAGAGGCCGTTTTTCATGCTCTCATTATAGCAAAATCCACATTTTAACTGAAATTCTGGCGTTTATTTTGTGGTGGCAAAATTAAAATAAAGTATTGATTTATTCGGTTTATGGTGGTATAATGAAGTATAGTCTCAAGAATGGGAGGAGTGTGCCCTTGGGCAAGAAGCGATACAAAGAAACCGATGTGTCCAAGCCTATGACCGATGCTCTTGGCATCGCCGACTTGCTTGCGCTGAAGACCAGCACTGACAGTCACTATTTTGCCGTCCACGAGCGTTACTTCTCGGACGATAAACTGACGTGTCCTGCCTGCGGCTCTACTAAGACAAGATGCTCGAAGGTCATAAAGCGGACATTTAAAGATATATTGTGGGACGAGGCTCCCGCTGACGAGGATGAAGAACAGAAATTCCATGTGTTCGACCTTACCTTCTATCAGCGATATATGCGTTGCGATGGATGCAATAACAGCGTCTTTCCTGAACCGATTGATTTTGGTGACAAGGGTTGCCGATATACCAATCGCTTATCGGATGCGCTGGCTGACGGTACCTTCCGTTTTTCATATAAGAAGGTGTGCGACTATTTTGGCGTTCCGGCTTCGACTGCATCCATTGGTCCCATTATGCGGAGAAGGATTCAATACCGTGAGGCGCTACTGCTGCCCATCAGCACACCGAAGAAACTCGGAATAATGGAAACTGTCTTCTTCCGTGAAGCTCACCCGATTATCTTCGCATTGCGGGATGATGGCGTGTACTGCATTGATATCCTGGAGGACTCTTCGGAAGAGACGGTGCTAACCTTTCTCCGCACCTTGGACGCAAACGAGGTGGACACCGTTTATATCGATCCTGTAGACAGCATCCGAAGTGCTGCGGCGATTGCGTTTCCGAGCGCAAATTTGGTGGTTACGGACGAGTGTGTTCTGCGCTATGCACGGGATGCCATGCTTGAAATCATCCATGAAGATGGGAAACGCTTTCCTGTCAAGTTTAAGGATGCCATACTGACCATCCCGAACAAGCGTCTTCAGAACGATTTCCAGCGCAGACAGGTAAAGGATGGCATGGAAAGCCGTCCGAGATTGAAGTCGGCATACGATCAGCACCAGGCTCTTATGGAGCTGATGGATGGCGAATGGACATACGATACCTTAAGTAAATGGGCACACGAGCTACCGGGCGATTTGCCGGAGTTTGAAACCCTGGTCGATGTAATAGATCTGTTCGAGCAGGAAATCAGTGACTACATAGAAACACAAGAAAAGCCACCGGATTTCTATCCGACAGCATTGCAGGCAGTTTGCGAGGCGTTCAAAGGAATGCCCCACTGCATATTCGATGTATTAAGGGCGAGGTGCTTCCTGACCATCGGCCACGATACCATCGAGGAAAACGGAACTAAATATCGGCTTGGCATCCATACAACCAGGCTGACACAAAACATGAACGAAATAACCACGAATATCAAGGAGGCAAGAGAATATGGACTCTAACGATAAAATCAAGGCGGTCGGCATCAATATTCAGGAGAAAGCGAATCTGATCTGGAATGTCGCAAATTCGCTTTTCGGTGCTTATAAGCCCCATGAATACGGACTGGTCATCCTTCCGATGGCCGTGATCAAGCGTTTCCACGACTGCTTGCTCCCGACACACGACAAAGTTCTTGAAACCTATGAGAAGATTAAGCACCTGGCGGTCAAAGAGGGATTCCTTCGTGCGGCGGCCGGAGGCTATCACTTCTACAATACAAGTCCATTTACATTTGAGCGTTTGAAGACCGACCCGGAAAACATCAAGGCAAACTTTGAGTCCTTTATCAACGGCTTCTCGGATAATGTCATTGATATTCTGGCGAACATGGGATTCTTCAATCAGATCGACCGAATGAATGACGCCGGAGTTCTTTACCAGGTCATCAGTGATTTCTGCGAAGAGAACGCGGACATGAGTCCCGACAAAATCTCTGCCATTGATATGGGCTATGTATTTGAAAACCTCGTTCAGAGATTCTCCGAGAGTTATGACGAGGAAGCCGGAGCCCACTTCACAAGCCGCGACATCATTTATCTGATGTGCGATATGCTGACGATGGAGGCCGACTTCTCCAATCCGGAAGCTCCTGCCAAGACCGTGTACGACATGGCTATGGGTACAAGCCAGATGCTCACCTGCATGGAAGAACGAATTAAGGCGCTGGATGCCGAGGCGGAGATCATCTGCTACGGTCAGGAGATCAATCCTTTCACCTTTGGTATCGCAAAGGCGGATATGCTCATCCGTGGAGGTGATCCCGACAATATGCAGTTCGGCAACACGCTGAATGACGATAAGTTCACGGGATACACCTTCGACTACTGCATCTCCAATCCGCCCTTCGGTATCGACTGGAAGCGTGAAGCGGCGGATGTGGAGAAGGAACACAAGAAAGGTGATGCCGGACGATTCGGAGTTGGTCTTCCCGCAAAGTCTGACGGTCAGATGCTCTTTATGCTGAACGGTATCGCCAAGCTGAAGGATACCGGCCGCATGGCGATCATACAGAACGGCTCCTCTCTTTTCACGGGAGATGCCGGCAGCGGTCAGAGCGAAATCAGAAGATACATTATAGAAAACGACTGGCTAGACGCCATCGTTCAGCTGCCGAACGACAGCTTTTACAACACGGGTATTGCCACCTATGTATGGATCATCACGAAGGACAAACCCGTATCTCACCGTGAACACGTCCTGCTGATTGATGCCAGCGGATGCTTTGAGCAGCGCAGAAAGCCCATCGGCAATAAACGCGTGGACATCACAGAGACCTGCCGCAATCTTATCATCGAGGCTTACGGCGATTACGACAGCAAGACCTATGAAAAGAAAATCGCCGATGGCAAAACTATCGCGGTGAAGAGCAAACGAATGGAGTCCATCTCCCTCGGATATAACAAGATCACGGTGGAAAGCCCTGTCCTCGGTGAGGATGGTGAGCCTGTCCTCAAAAAAGGCAAGCCGACCGCGGACGCCTCCAAGAGGGACACCGAGACCATCCCGCTGGATGAGGATATGGACGCCTACTTCGAGCGAGAGGTGCTTCCTTATCGTCCCGGCGCATGGATCGACAAGTCCAAGACGAAGGTCGGCTATGAAATTCCGTTCACCAAGACCTTTTACGAGTATTTGGAAATGGAGCCCGCCGATGATATTGCCAAGCGTATCGAGGCACATGAGCATAGCCTGATGGAGAAATTACACGCACTATTCGGAGGTGAGCAGAATGAGTAACGCCGTTCAATACACCGACATGAAGGACAGTGGGATCAAGTGGATCGGCTCTGTTCCGGCATCGTGGAATGTGCGGACGCTCTATCAGCTTGCCACAAGAGTGAATAACAAAAACTCCGATCTCACCGAGCAGAATCTGCTTTCCTTAAGCTACGGAAAAATCAAGCGCAAGGACATCAATACCAATGACGGCCTGCTGCCTGCTTCTTTCGATGGATATAACGTCATCGAAGCCGGGGACATCGTTCTGCGCCTGACAGATTTGCAGAACGATCATACAAGTCTGCGTGTCGGTCAAGCTACGGAGCGCGGCATTATCACCTCGGCATACACCACTCTGCGACCGATCAATCCTGCGCATTCCAGATACCTCTACTATCTGATCCATGCCTTTGATCTTAAGAAAGGCTTTTATGGCATGGGTTCAGGCGTTCGTCAGGGACTGAATTATGATGAAGTAAAGGAACTGCGAGTGGTTCTTCCTTCGCAAAAGGAACAAGACGCAATTGTAGCGTATTTGGATGATGTTTGCGTACAGATAGACACGCTGATTCAGGAAGCGAAAGGCACTATTTCTGAATATAAGCAATGGAAGGAATCCTTGATTTTTTACACACTTACTCATGGTTTAGATTCTACCGTTTCCTTGAAAGATAGCGGAATAAACTGGATTGGCCGTATACCAGAAAGTAGTTCTATTGTAAGAATGCGTTACCTTGTGGACGGTTATAAAGCAGGTCCATTTGGTAGTTCTCTCATTACTGATAAACTTGATTCTTCCGGCACAATTTTAGTCTATACACCAGAACATATAGCGAAACAGAGTGTTGAAAACGAAAAAAATTTATATTTGCCGGAAGAACGACGGGAACAGATGTCTCAATTCTTTGTGCAGAAGGGAGATATCATCTTTCCTATCGTTGGTTCTCTCGGAAGAGCCATGCTGATTACTGAGGATATGCCAGAGGGAATTATTAATCAGCGATTGGCTAAGTTTAGAATTAAAGAGGATGTCATTGATATGGATTTCTTCCTCTGGTTCTTCGCAAAAAGCTCTTTCTATAATCAGTTTATAGAAGTAAACTGCAGGGGATCGTTCATTTTAAATTTAACAAAAACGATAATCTATGATATGCCAGTAGTGCTTCCTGGAAGTATTGAGACGCAACGTGAGATTGCCGAATATCTGAACAGAAGATGTTCGACAATAGATTCGCTGATAAAAGAAAAGGAAACCTTGCTGGACGATTTGGAATTGTACAAACGCTCATTGATATATGAAACAGTAACAGGAAAGCGAAAGGTGGTGTGACCCATGAATGAAGATAAGGGATTTCAAGACCGTGTCACGGTATACTACGAGGGCATCCAGGGCATGGACGAATCGGAGAAGACATTCGAGGCATTCATCGAGTCCTACCTCATCTCCGAAGAAGGCGGCTGGACGAAAGCCACGGATGCGGGACTCCGCAGCGAGGAAAGCCGCGGAATGAATCTGGACATCGTGACGCTGACGGATTTTGTAAAGGCTACCCAGCCGATGGCATGGAAGCGTTTCGAACGGATGTGTACCATTAACCCGGTACGCCAGTTCTACAAGTCCTTCGAGAACGCCGTGACACAGGATGGCCTGATTTCCGTTCTCCGCTACGGCTTCAAGCATCGCGGCGTTTCCTTCCGCGTGTGCTATTTCAAGCCGGAATCCGAACTGAATGATCTGGCCGTGGCAAACTATCAGAAGAATGTTTGTCAGTGCATCCGGCAGTGGCATTACTCGGAGCAGAACAAGAACAGCATTGATATGCTGCTTGCTGTCAACGGCATCCCGATTATCGCTATTGAACTGAAGAACCAGCTGACGGGACAGTCCGTGGATGACGCAAAAAAACAGTGGGCATATAACCGCAATCCCAAGGAGCCGGTATTCGGCTTTAACAAGCGCATTCTGGCATACTTTGCCTGCGACCTTTACGATGTTTATATGACCACAAGGCTGGAAGGACCCATGACAAACTTCCTGCCCTTTAACCAGGGCAGCAACGGCGCGGGCAGAGACGGTGGAGCGGGCAACCCTCCGAATCCTACAGGCGGCTATGTGACATCCTACTTCTGGGAAAATATGCTGCAGAAGGATAAGCTGATGGATATCCTCCAGAAATTCATCAGCTATGAGAAGACCGAGAAAAAAGAAATCATGCCGGACGGCTCTGCCAATATCAAGAAGACCGAGAAGATCATCTTCCCGCGTTATCATCAGCTGGATGTCGTGCGGGAGCTGGTGCGCCATGTGCGTGAGAACGGTCCCGGACACAATTACCTCATTCAGCACAGCGCAGGTTCCGGCAAGTCCAACTCCATCGCCTGGACTGCCTATCGGATGGCGAGTCTGCATGACAGCAATAACGAGGCTGTGTACGACAGCGTGATTGTGGTCACCGACCGCCGCGTTTTGGATCAGCAGCTCCAAGCCACTATCTCCAGCTTTGACCATACCCTCGGCAGCGTGGAGACCATTGACGATAAGAAAAGTTCAAAAGACCTGCTGAACGCCATCAACAAGGGCAAGCGTGTTATTGTCACCACCCTGCAGAAGTTTCCTGTCATTTACGAGCAGGTTCAGTCTGCCGTAGGCAAACACTATGCCATCATCGTGGATGAGGCGCACAGCAGTCAGACCGGGCAGTCCGCTATGAAGCTGAAAGCCGCTCTTGCGGATGTTTCCGATGCCCTTGAGGAATATGCCGAACTGGAACAGAAAGCGGTCGATGATATAGAATCCAAGGATATTCTCGTCCAGGATATGCTCAGTCAGGGCAAGCACAAGAATCTGAGCTTCTTCGCTTTCACCGCTACGCCGAAGGGCAAGACGCTCGAAATCTTCGGCGAACCGCAGCCGGACGGCTCTTTCCATCCCTTCCACATCTATTCGATGAGACAGGCTATCGAGGAAGGTTTCATCCTGGATGTGCTGGCAAACTATACCACCTATAAAATGTGTTATCAGATCGCCAAAAATGTGCCGGATAACCCGGATGTCCCGACTTCCAAAGCCGTTCGTACCATCCGCCGATATGAGGAACTGCATCCGCATAACCTTGCGCAGAAAGCAGCTATCATCGTAGAGACCTTCCGGGATGTTACCAAACACAAGATCGGCGGTCTCGGAAAGATGATGGTCGTTACCGCATCCCGACTTGCGGCTGTCCGCTACTACCACGAGATCAAGCGGTATCTGGAGCAGAACGATTATGACGATATCGAGATTATGATCGCGTTCAGCGGCAGCCTGAAAGACCCGGATGATCCCAACAGCCCTGAATATACAGAAAGTTCCATGAACGTGGACAGCAACGGCAATCGCGTCAAGGAGAGCCAGACAAAAAGCGTATTCCATGATGAAGGCGATATCCTTATTGTCGCGGAGAAATACCAGACAGGCTTTGATGAGCCGCTGCTTCATACCATGATCGTGGACAAGGAACTTCGGGATGTTAAGGCCGTACAGACTCTTAGCCGTCTGAACAGAACTTATCCGCGCAAGGTCGATACCTATGTACTTGACTTCGTGAACGATGTTGACCGCATCCGCGAGGCGTTCCAACAGTTCTATCAGGAAACAAGTCTGGATGAGGAGATCAACTTCGACCTCATTTACACCACACAGAAAATCCTGCGTGACTTCAAAGTCTACACCGATGAGGATATCGAAGCGGTATCACAGATTTATTTCGATCCAGATGTCCGCAAGGCGAACGCGACACAAGGCAAAATTTCCAATATACTCAAGCCGGTCGCTGACAAGTACAATCTGCTGAACCAGGAACAGCGGTATCAGTTCCGCAGAGAGGTTCGCGCTTTCGTAAAGTGGTATAACTACATTTCGCAGATTACCAGGATGTTTGACAAGGATTTGCATAAGGAATATATCCTCTGCTCTTACCTTGCCAAGCTGCTCCCATCGGATAAGACGCAGCCGTTTGACCTCGACAATCGCGTGAAACTGGAATACTATCGTTTGGAAAAGACCTATGAAGGCGCAATCGAACTGGAAGCGACTCCCGGCTCATGGAAGCCGACCCAGCCGAAACGCGCCGGCGGCCAGAAGGATAGGCTCAGTCCGTTGGATGAGATTATTGCGAGGATCAACGAGGAATTTTTCGGAGATTTCACGGATGCCGACCGCGTCATGGTAGATACCCTCTACACGAAGATGCGCAAGGATGCCAAGGTCAAGAAGGCGGCCAAGAGCAATGACCGCCAGGTCTATGAACGGAGTATCTTCCCCGGTATATTCGATACGACCGCACAAGAGGCTTATATGGAAAACACGGAGGCTTACGAGCAGCTGTTCCTCGATGCCGAGAAATACCGCATCATCCAGCAGGCACTTGCGGAGAGGCTCTATCGGGAGCTTCATGGCGATCCTAAATAAGGCACAGGACAATCAAGACGCTGAAGGGCAGCGAAACATTTGGCAAATTAACGGAGGTGCAGCATGGCTATACCAAAAATCAAAAAACAGGACATCATCGACGCCTTAAAGTACATCGATGAGAACGGTGTGCCTTTCCATAACCAGAGTACGAAGTATGAACTCGTGACGGAGGATGGAAAGCGATATCCGCCGAAGTATGTGGTAGCCGTGGCTGACCATATGGCAAACGGTACGGATATTTCAACAGAAGGCTTTAACGCTGTGGAGGCAAAGAGCTACCTGGAAGGTCAGGACTTTACGATTGAGACAAAGCAGCAGGAAAAGTTTGAATTGTCTGTCTCCGCTGAGAATGTAGAGTCCACAGATGAACGGTTCACGATGGAAAATCTGAGTCTCGGCGACAATTATAAGCCTCTCGATGTGTATTTCAAAAAGGCAAACGGAGACGTGATAAAACGCTCCTACAGTAAAGGTGAAAGAAGGAATTCCAATCAGACGATGCCACGTATCGCTTTCCAGATTTTTGAAAAGCAGATATCAAATATGTCCGTTGAGGATAAGGAGGCCTTTCCTATCTGCAAATACAATCCTGACAGCGATATGATTTGCGGAATTTTCTCCAGCGTGGATGAGTTTAAGAAACATCGCAACACCATAGAGTACCTGACATATGGCTACGATAATGGCAGGCAGTTCGTTATCTATTGCTGGAATATCTTCTCCACGATTATTTTCGTCCAGGAATGCTTGAAGCGTTTCGGAGAGCCTGGGGATCAATTCATCCTTACCTACCGTGAGAAGGATGAGAAGGAAACAGAGGCTGCAGAGACAGAGGCAGCCGCACAGGAGGAACTTGTCCAGCAGTTTAAGGGATACAGAAATCCCTTCTCCTCTATGCTGATTGCTTCGAAGAATCTGATTTTCAGAGGTGCGCCGGGTACCGGCAAGTCTTACCTCGCAAAGGAAATCGCTACGGATATTATCAGCAACGGGTACTTTGATGACTATACGCTACTCACCGATGAGCAGAAGAAACAGGTGGAGTTTGTCCAGTTCCATCCAAGCTATGACTACTCTGATTTTGTTGAGGGCTTGAGACCGAAAGTAAATGATGACGGTACTATGGGCTTTGAATTGCAGGACGGCATTTTCAAGAAGTTCGTTGCCCGCGCAAGAAAGAACTACGAGGATTCCCAAAAGTCAAAGGAAACGATAGAGAAGGAAATCTCTGTGCAGGAATCAATGACGGAGTTCTTTTCCAACATTGAACTTGGCGTTGATACCTTTAAGACAATCAATGGCAATGAGTTCACCATTACCAGCGTGGATGACAAACACATTACTATCTCCATACCCGGAAACGCCACCGTCAATAAGCTCACCCTGAATCTGGACGAGGTCAGGAAGATGCTGGAGTCCGGGCAGAAGTTCGACAAGATCAAGGATATCACGACCTTCTTTGGAAAGTCGTTTGCAACACAGGCGTATTCCTATGACTTCGCAATCTACAAGGCTATCAGGGCAAAGAAAAGCGCAGCTTCTAAGGCGAAGGCAAAGCAGGAAGAATTGAAGAAGTACATCTTCATTATCGATGAAATTAACCGTGGTGAAATTTCAAAGATATTCGGCGAACTGTTCTTTGCAATAGACCCTGGATATCGCGGCAGAGCCGGAGAAATATCTACGCAATATTCCAATCTGCACTCCGATCCGGATGAGAAGTTTTATATCCCGGAGAATGTTTATATCATTGGCACCATGAACGACATCGACCGTTCTGTGGACAGCTTTGATTTTGCTATGCGTAGACGTTTCCGTTTCGTGGAACTCCGAGCAGATGAGCGTCTTGAAATGCTGGCTTCTTTGGAGAATGAAGAGCTGGAGGCCGAGGCTATCAAGAGAATGGCTGCGCTTAATAAGGAAATTGCAAGTGTTGAGGACTTGAACGAGAATTACCAAATCGGCGCATCATACTTCCTAAAGCTGAAGACTCTCGATTTTGACCAGCTTTGGACGGATTACCTGCAGCCGCTTCTGCAGGAATACATCCAGGGGATGTACGATGAGGAAGGGCTTATGAATCGTTTTGCGAAAGCATACGGTTATAAAAAGCCGGTTGAAGGTGATGTGAATGAAACTGCTCAAGATCAAGGATAATTCACAACATAAAAAAGATGCCTTTTCTGATATAGGAATCCTTGCGGGCAAGATTGCTGATAAGACATTGGAGCAGCTTGAACGGGAAGGTGTATTTGTGTTCCCTGAAATCGTGAAAGACGCAGAGGATATAACGCGGGATCAGATGATAATCCAGAGCGTAAACGATACTTATCGGTCGGGCAATGTGATGGGATTCCTTGGTTGCGGAGATGAACGGCTTATTATTGAATCACGCTTTGGCGGCGAGGAGGATGATTTCTTTTTTCAATATCTCCTTGATAAAGTGATGGACTTTCCAAACATCGTAGATTTGGATTCCGATGCGAATCAGGATAATCGGCTGTTTAACTTCCTGCTGTTCCTGTTTCCGTATTATCTGAAAACAGCAATGAGGAAAGGCCTGTTTAAGAAGTACATCCGCCACAGGTATAATGACGGAAATGTGAAAGGTGCTATCGATATCGCAAGACATATAGAGAAGAACACACCGTTCACCGGGAGCGTTGCGTATTCGCAGAGGGAGTTTTCTTATGATAACAGCCTCATGGAACTGGTGCGACACACCATCGAATTTATCAAAAGGAAACCATACGGGAATAATCTCCTTGTCAAAGTAAAGGATGAGGTGAAACTCGTTATTGATGCCACACCTGGATATGAGCCTTATGATAGGCAAAGAATCATTGAGCAGAACAAGAAGAACACAGTGCGCCACGCATACTTCCGAGAATATCTCGCTTTGCAGAGATTGTGTCTCTTGATTCTTCGCCATCAGAAACATCAAATCGGCTCTGGCTCAAGGCAGATATACGGCATTTTATTTGATGGTGCCTGGCTGTGGGAGGAGTATATCAATTCCCTCATCGAGGATGTGTTTTATCATCCGATGAATAAAGGTGGTAAAGGCGCCCAGAGGCTATTTGCCGGCAACATCGGGTTAATCTATCCTGATTTCATCAGCCGTAATAATGAAACAAGAATCATAGCAGATGCCAAGTACAAGCCTCTTGATAATATTGGCAATAAGGACTATCTGCAGGTGTTGGCGTATATGTTCCGCTTTGATGCAAAGGCGGGCTACTACCTTTATCCAGAAGCGGAAGAATCGGATGATCTGAAACTGTGGATGAATCGCGGCTCGACCTACGAATCAAATGTCATGCCGCGTGATGACATCAGCATTACAAAACACGGTTTGAAAATTCCTGTAAAAGCTACTGACTACGCAGGCTTTGTGGAAAAAATGAAAACTCATGAGCAGGAGTTCATTCAAGCATTTTCAATGATGTAATATGTTTTGAGGCAGAATATGGGGAGTTATGATTTAACCGCCGCGCATGAAGCGGCAAGATTCAATAAGGATATACTCAGGAAAAACAGTAAATGCGGCTGCTTCTATTGCCTCAAGGTGTTTTCGCCATCTGAGATTGAGGAATGGTGCCCCGAACTGGATGAAGGCGAAGAAGTGACAGCTATATGTCCATACTGTGGTATAGATGCAATTCTGCCTGAAAGTGCTGGGTATCCGCTTACTGATGAATTTCTGGGAACAATGCGAGAAAGGTGGTTTTGATATATGCTTGGAGCAATAGTCGGTGACATCGTAGGTTCGGTCTACGAATGGCACAATATAAAAACGAAGGAGTTTCCCTTGTTCCGGGATGACTGCTTTTTCACGGATGATACCGTCATGACCTGCGCCGTTGCGGAGGCGGTTATGAATGGCGGAGAAAGAGATGACTTCATTGACGCGATGAAGAAGTACGGTCGGATGTACCCAGATGCAGGCTACGGCGGCAGATTCGGTACGTGGGTATTCTCCGATGATCGTGAGCCGTACAACAGCTACGGTAATGGTTCAGCTATGCGCGTTTCGCCTTGCGCCTGGGTGATGGATTGCGGCTTCTGCGCTCGGACGGGAATGTGGCCATCCAACGGAAGAGCCGGTGCCCAGCTGTCCGCAGAGGTAACACATAACCACCCGGAGGGAATCAAAGGCGCAATGGCAACAGCAGATGCAATCTTCATGTGCCGTTATTACTTCGGTGGCTATTACGGCGACTACGAGCAGCCTATCAATGATGACCCGGCAGAGTGCAAACGGCGTATAAAGGAACACATCGAGAATGAGTATGGCTACGATCTTTCCAAGACGCTGGATGAAATCCGTCCTACATACCGCTTTAACGAGACCTGCCAGGACACCGTACCGCAAGCCATTATCGCATTTCTGGAAAGCACGGACTTTGAGGACGCTATCCGAAACGCCATCTCACTTGGCGGCGACAGCGATACCCTTGCGGCAATCACGGGAAGCATCGCAGAGGCAGCATATGGCATCCCCGACTGGATTAAGGACAAGGCGTATTCCTATCTCGATGAGCCGTTGAAGGATGTGCTCAGACGGTGGAAGAAATACATTTCAAGAGACTGATAAATCGAGGGTTTGTAGGAGGTATAGTGATGTGGTTTTGGTTAGCACTCGGTTCAGCGGTCTTTGCCGCGCTGACAACAATACTGGCAAAGATAGGGATTGAAGGTGTAGGCTCTAACCTTGCCACTGCGATCCGCACAATGGTCGTTGTTGTAATGGCTTGGGGAATGGTGTTTATCACTCATCAGCAGACCGGAATCAGGTCAATCAGTCAGAAGAGTTGGATTTTCCTAATCTTGTCCGGCCTTGCAACGGGAGCCTCATGGCTATGTTATTACAAGGCTTTGCAGATGGGAGATGCCTCCAAAGTCGTCCCGATTGATAAGCTCTCCGTAGTCATCACACTGGTGTTAGCTTTTATTTTCCTGCACGAAGAATTTACTACAAAGTCGGTGATTGGCTGCATCCTGATCGGAGCCGGAACATTATTGATGGTTCTGTAACACAACTTCCAGTTTGTACCTTTTGATTATTCCTCACACCTTTTGATTTTGCCTATACCTTTCGATTTTTCATCGGACTGGTTCAAATCGAGGGGTTCAGACTGGTTCAAATCCTTAAGGGCAAGGTCACTGAAAAACTGAAAACGGGCATAAAAAAAGAGGGCTTCCGGCGGAGCAAAACCGCTGAAAGCCCTTGTTTATTGGGGATTTCCCTTGTATCAAAGACAGCGTTTACATAGACGACGGATACAGTGGTACTCCGCTTTTACAATCTAAATCCATACATCGCCTATATCGGCATGCATGAGGCACTTGTCACAATGGTAAAACTGAATGTAGTGGCAACTTCTTATGCTGACGGCGTGTGGTCTTATACGGTGAAAAACAGTAATAACGAGCGTTTTGTTATGAACGTCAATACGCGGAACAGCACGGTGTATTGCGCAAATCTTGCTGACTTCATTTCTTCAGAAATATCATCTTCGTCTTCAGCTGCCCTTGTCTCAAGGCGAACTTCTTTTGCAGCAGATGATTACGAAACTGCAGAGTACGGTGATCTTGACGACGGTGATGACTATGTAAAGCCCGCAGAGACTGACGATTACACTGACTTTGTAAACCTCTTTGGCGCAGGTGACCAAAAGATGCCGGTGACCATGGTTGGTGCAAATACATGGTGCACGCCTACCACCTTTGAGCTTGCAAAATACGGCATGAAGATATATGCAGGCAGCGATGATGCCTATATCCCCCTGGCGGCACTTACTGCAATCTTAACACCGTCGGCGGATGCTTTTGTATGGAATGGCGATCGGATTATCAGACGCAATTTTGATACTAATGACATGAAGGATGACTTTGCTGAATGGCGCAAAACTGATACGCGTCCAGAAGAATTTATCGATTTTACCTACAATATTCTCTGTTTTAACCATGACTACTGCTACGGTCAGCCGGGCTATTACGGTATCTTTGATATCGATGGGGATGGCTACAATCTTGGCGATGAGGCAACAGGAACCAAAGCGGCTGACAAACTTGACCTTGACAGCCTTCTTAAAAAGTATGCGCCAAGTGTATACACTAATTTGCATTCATCATCTTACAACACCTATGTTACGGCCTTGGCAACGCTGATGAACTACATCCTTGGCGATGGCCACACAGGTATGTTTGTTCCAAAGAAGCCCGAAGGAACTACAATCAACCTTCCTAATGAGGATAAACTTCCTTCTTCTGGAAAAAGAAAGCTCTTGAATAAGGCTTCGGATGGACTGGAAACAAAAACTAATGATACATATATTCCTAAACGCGATGCAATCATAGAGAACTTGCCTGAGAATCGTCGCTTTGTGCTTGATGGCTGCAACTATAAGAAAGATGCAAATAAAACCCCGGTTCGTTTTGTATCATTCTCAGAAGACTATACAACGGCAGTCATTCATTTTAACTCGTTTGCTATACCTAATATACAGGCTTGGAACGTTGAATATCCAAAATGGACTGCCTATAATAGTGCGGATGATGCTGGAAAGGCGGCTATCGATGCTGATGAGGCTAAGAAACCATCCTATCCCAATGATGATCTGGGGCTTTTCTACTATGCCTTTAACCTTATCGAAACAAATACTCTCGTAAAAGACAAGGTTCAGAACATCGTCATAGACCTTTCCGTAAATGGCGGCGGCTCAGTGGCGGATGTAGGCTATTTGCTTTCATTCCTTTACGGCGACATCATGCTCATCGATCAGGATGCCCACACGGGAGCAAACGTTCTGACATCTTATTCTACAGACTTGAACCTTGACGGTACTGTTGATGAAAAAGATGATACGCTTCGCAAAAACCGCAATACGAAATACAAAATGGCGATTCTGACTTCTGAATCCTCATTCTCCAGCGCAAACCTCTTCCCCGTCATGGCAAAGGAAGTGTGCGGCGCAAAAATTATCGGACGGCGTTCTTCTGGCGGCTCTTGCAGCATCAACACTTTCTGCACGCCAGACGGCTTTACCTATTACTATTCCATCGCCCTGCGCGGTACTCCCGACATGTTAACGGAAGACCGCTACATGGCAATGGAAAACGGTGCGGCAGTGGATGCTACGCTTGACTATACTACCAGTGGTGTCAATGACTTCTACAGTTATGCAAAACTCAAAGAGGCTGTTGAAGCGGTATACAAGACCACAAACTAAGAGAGAACTATGAAAATGACACTTAGGAAATTGAATCCAAAAATCTGGAATCTCTGTGCGGGTCTGTTACTGGCTTTTTCCTTTGCGGCCTGTACCTACGAGGAGTACACCCTTACCATAAAGGATGCGGAAGAGGAGACCGAGGAATTTACGGAAAACAAAGTCTTCATTCGTAGCAGTGGAGACTTGACAGAAGATACAGCGAGAATCCGCCTCTACAAGGGGAACAAGTATGTCGCTTACATGGGCATGAATACCGCTCTTGCAACGCTTGCAAAACTGAATGTGGTATCGACTTCCTACGCTGACGGCATCTATTCATACAAACTGAAAAACAGCGATGGAATACAGTTTGTCATAAACGTAAACCCGGGGAAGGGTACGGTCTATTGCGCAGGTTTTTATGAAATCTTCTCTACAAGCAAGAGTGATATAGCCCAAGCGGCTTCATCAACTGATACAAGTAGGAACTATCCCTTTGTCGCAATTTCTTCCACTACGAATGTCACTCCCTATACCTTTGACCTTGCAAAGTATGGCATGAAGATGTATGCAGGCTCGGACGATGCCTATCTCCCGCTTGCGGCTTTGTGTGCCATTTTCTATCCGGCAGGAAATTATCTGACATGGAACGGAGTTGACCTTATCAAGGGTACAGAGAGTTCGATAAGTGATTTCAAAGACTGGCGAATGAAGGATGAACGCCAGAGCGAGCTGATTGACTACAACTACAACATGCTCTGCTTTATCCATGACTACTGCTATGGCCATCCGGGCTACTATGGGCTCTTTGATGAAGACAATGACGGCTTTAATCTGAAAGATGAAGAGACCAGAACTGCCGAGGCAGACAAGCTGGATTTTGACACGCTCCTTAAAAACCATGCAAAAGATGTGTATGAGGGCTTGCACTCCGCTTCCTATAGCACCTATATTGCTTCGCTCTATAAGTTAACCAAATATGTCTACGGTGATGTTCACACAGGCATGAAGATTCCTTCAATGCCTGTAGGAAGCGAAATTGATACGACAGCCGCAAGAAAAGTGACGGTTTCCGGAAAATACAAAGTGTCGGATAAATGTGACGAGACTCTGAATGATATTATTGATGCACCAAAGCGAGATGTATTGGCAAAGAAAGCCTATGAGGAAGGCAGGCTGATTCTAAACCCCGGTGATGCGTATGTGACGAATTTTTCTGGGCTGCCAATTCGCTATGTATCCTTTGATACGGCAACGAACCCTACGACAGCAGTCCTCCACTTTGACAGCTTTGAGGCAATAAATGATGCCGCCTGGAAAAAGGAATATCCGAAATGGATTTACTATAATGAGCAGACTGATGCAGAAAAAGCATTGATAGATGCTGCTACAGCAGACTCTGATTCCACACGCTATGCCCAAAAGCCCTCTTACCCCAATGACGACCTGGGATTCTTTTATTATGCCTTTAATCAAATCGAAAACAAATACCCAACGGTAAAAAATGTGGTCATAGACATTTCCGTAAATGGTGGCGGTGCTGTGGCTGATGTGGGATTCTTGCTTAACTTCATTTGTTCTGGCTATTATGAGGGTAGCGGTGAAGATGAGGATTCTGTTTCTCAGGATGTCTGGCTGACAGATCAGGATGTTCATGCCGGTTCTAGCATAAAGACGATGTATTTTCTTGACCTGAATCTTGATGGGAAAATTAATGCCCTTGATACCGAGGTGTGTGCTGCTCGTCGGAAAAAGTACAGCATAGCCATTCTGACTACAGGCTGCTCATTCTCTTGCGCAAATCTCTTCCCGGTTATGGCAAAGGACTTCGGCATAAAGATAATCGGTCAACGGTCACTGGGTGGCAGCTGTGATGTCGTTCCCTTCGTTACGGTAGACGGCTTTATTTACCGATACTCTGTTGCTCGGCGTGGCGTTCCCGCAGACGGTAAGTATACCACCATGGAAAATGGTGCAGCCGTGGACAAAGAAATTAACTACGGCACGGGTACTGATGCAGAAATTGCCGCTTTCTACAAGGAGGCCAGCCTTGGTGCGGCCGCAGCAGAAGTAGACAAGAAGTAAAAACAGCAAATGGTATTTTTTACTTGCCGTTAGATGTGATTTTGTTGTATCTTTAAGGTATGGAAGAAAAGATTAGGAGTACAACAGTCATTGCCGTCAAGCGCAATGGAAAGGTTGCCATGGCGGGTGACGGTCAGGTTACGGCGGGAAATACTGTCGTAAAGGGTAATGCCCACAAAGTCCGCAAGATTTACAATGGCAAGGTGCTTACGGGCTTTGCCGGTTCTGTGGCAGATGCCTTTACCCTCTTTGACAAATTTGAAGAAAAACTAAAGGAATACAACGGCGACATCATGCGCTCTGCGGTGGAGCTGGCAAAACTCTGGCGTACAGAACGTGCCTATCAGAAACTTGAAGCCATGCTCCTTGTGGCAAACAGCGAGCGCATCCTTTTGATTAGCGGCGACGGCAACGTAATTGAGCCGGAAAATGATGTGTGTGCCATCGGTTCTGGCGGAAACTATGCCTATGCGGCAGCCTTGGCCTATCTGGAAGCAAGTGATTTAAGCGCAAGGGAAATTGCAGAAAAAAGCCTGAAAATCGCAGGCGACATCTGTATCTATACCAACCATACACTCACAATCGAGGAAATTTAATGGCACTTTCTGGACTTACCCCAAAACAAATTGTAGAAAAACTGGACGCATATATCATCGGGCAAAAAGAGGCAAAGAAAGCCGTGGCGATTGCCTTGCGAAACCGTGAGCGGCGCATTCACTTGGATGAAGATATTCGTGATGAAGTTGCACCAAAAAATATCCTGATGATAGGACCTACTGGCGTTGGAAAAACCGAGATTGCCCGCCGCCTTGCAAAACTGGTAAACGCACCCTTTCTCAAAGTGGAGGCAACCAAATACACCGAGGTAGGCTATGTTGGTCGTGATGTGGAAAGCATGATTCGAGACCTGATGGCTGTGGGCTACACCAATGTCAAGGCAGAGATGGAAGACAAACTGCGGGAGGCATGTAAGCCCAAGGTTGAAGAAAAACTCCTTGATTTGCTGCTTCCGGGCACGGGTGAAAAAGACAAGAAAAAGGATAAGTCGGCGGACACGCCCTTTGCCAATCCTGTTTCGCCCACGCTTCCTGAGCCTGCGGAAGGACAGAAGGAAGACCTGAATTCCACCCGTGAAAAATTCCGCCAGATGCTGCGGGAAGGCAAACTGGAAGACAGGGAAGTGGAAGTGACGGTAGAACGCACCACCCGTATGCCCAGCATGGGAATCATTGCCAGCGGAAATATGGAAGACTTGCAGAGCGGAGTGGAAGACCTGACCCAAATGCTTACAGGCGGTCGCTTTAAGAAAAAGCAGGTTTCAATCCGTGAGGCCCGCAAGATTATTACGGAAGAAACACTGGATTCCATGATTGATGTGGACAAGGTTTCTGAAGAAGCCAAAAAGCGGGTGGAGCAGAGCGGCATTGTCTTTATTGATGAAATTGATAAGATTGCCACCAAAGGCGGACAGGCTAGCGGGCAGGACGTAAGCCGAGAAGGCGTACAGCGCGACATTCTTCCCATTGTGGAAGGCTCCAAAGTCAATACTCGCTACGGTGTTGTAGATACTACCCACATTCTCTTTGTGGCTGCAGGAGCCTTTAGCGTGTCTGCTCCCAGCGATTTGATTCCTGAACTGCAAGGACGCTTTCCCCTGCGGGTGGAACTGGAATCTTTGAGCAAGGATGACTTTAAGCGCATTCTGACTGAACCGAAAAACTCCCTTTCCAAGCAGTATACGGCACTTTTGGGAACTGAGGGCGTTACCCTGGACTTTACCGATGATGCCATTGACAAGATGGCGGCAATCGCGGAAGAAGTGAACAGCCACAGCGAAAATATCGGAGCCCGCCGCCTGCACACGATTATGGAAAAAGTCACCGAGGAAATCAGTTTTGATGCTGACGAGCACTCTGGCGAAACCATAAAAGTGGACAGTTCCTTTGTGGAAGAAAAACTAAAGGGCATCAGTACCGATCAGGATTTGAGCCGCTACATTCTCTAGCCCATGGGTAATTTTCACGGCGGCGCAAATCCTTGCGAACTGGATTTTTCTGTAAACGTCAATCCCCTTGGGCTGCATCCTGCGTCTCAAGGGGCAGTATCTTTCCTCTCTCTGCATACAAAATCACTTTCGTCATATCCTGATGCAGACTGCACCGAATTGCGCGGACTTTTGTCACGATTCTGGTCTTTTCCTGCCCAACACATTGTGTGCAGTGCCGGGGCGGCGGACATGATTTTTTCCCTTGTGCAGGCGTATGCTCGCCAGAGTGACCTCAAAAGCCTGGTGATTGTGGAGCCAGCCTTTACGGAATACGAGCGGGCGGCTGTTCGTTGCGGCTTTTCCGTCCGTCATTTTTTGCTTTCTCAAAAGAATGCTTTTTCCTTTACAAAGGCAGACCTTGCCCGTCTGGCAGACGACTTGGACGGAGCGGGAATGCTTTTTCTTGCACTGCCAGCCAATCCCACGGGCGCTCTTGTGCCAGCCGAGATGCTTTGTGAAATAGCCGCGCTTTGCGAAAAAAAACAGGTGTTTTTTTGTGTGGATGCAAGTTTTTCGCAGTTTTCCGCTTTGGCGGAGCAGACGCTGCGGGCTCTGCTTTCCCGCCGATCGGGTTTTCCCCATGTTCTTGTGCTGAATGCCTTTACCAAGTTTTATGGCATGGCAGGCTTACGGCTGGGCTATGCACTTTGCTTTTCAGAGACAATTGCCCGAATGTTGGCGGACAGTATGCGTCCCTGGCCAGTAGGAAGCACGGAACTTGCGGCGGGTCTTGCCGTCTTGCAGGCGGAAATACAGGAAAAAGGGAATGCACGCACGCTGTCTGAGTGGGAAAAATCTACGCGTAGTCTTGTTTTGGCTGAGCGTAGGCGGCTTACAGAGTCATTGCAGGCGCAGGACTACAAAGTCATTCCTGGTGAAGCCAATTTTATTTTATTCCGCTCAAAGGAAAACGACCTTGCCCAGCGGCTTTTGCAAAAAGGCATTGCCATCCGCTCTTGTGCTGATTTTTACGGTCTCGACCAAGAATGGTATCGTATTGCGGTGCGCAGCCAAAAAGAAAACAGCCGGCTCATTGCCGTTCTTGACGAATTGCAGGGCTGTCGCCATGAGAAAGCCGCTCAAGAAAGCACGGCTCTAACTCATCGCGCCAAAAATATCATGCTGCAGGGAACCATGAGCAATGCAGGTAAATCCCTTCTGACCGCCGCTTTGTGTCGGATTTTCAGGCAGGACGGCTATCGCGTTGCTCCCTTCAAAAGCCAGAACATGGCCTTGAATAGCGGTGTAACGGCGGACGGTCTTGAAATGGGGCGAGCACAGATTATGCAGGCAGAGGCGGCAGGGCTTTTGCCTGATGTGCGTATGAATCCTGTCTTGCTAAAACCAACGGGTGACCATACCAGTCAGGTCATTGTAAACGGAAAAGCTGTTGGAACTATGGATGCCCGCGAATATTTTTCTTTTCGCTCCAGTCTTCTTCCCCAGATTTTGGAAGCCTACGACTCTCTTTCCCGGGAAAATGACATTATTGTAATAGAAGGGGCGGGAAGTCCTGCCGAAATCAACCTGAAAAAAGACGACATTGTGAACATGGGGCTGGCAGAATTGCTGGATGCCCCGGTGCTGCTGGCGGGAGATATTGACCGTGGCGGAGTCTTTGCTTCTCTGTATGGAACCGCAGCCCTGGTGAATCAGAAAGAACGTCAGCGCATAAAGGCTTTTGTGATAAACAAATTTCGAGGCGATGTCTCTCTTTTGCAGGATGGACTTGACCAGATAGAGAATTTGACGGGAATTCCAGTGCTTGGCGTCGTGCCCTTTATTTCTGGCCTGATGATTGACGATGAAGATAGCCTGAGCGGTCAACTTGCTGCAGCTGAAAGTCAAAAAAACAAGCAGGAAGCCGCCCTGCATATTGCTGTACTGCGCCTTCCTTTTATTTCAAATTTTACGGACTTGCAGACATTCAGCCGTCTACCCTTTGTGCAGGTAAGTTTTTTTGACTCTTTTGACACGTATTCCCAAGCGGTCAGTGAGTATGGGGAGCCGGATATGTTTGTGATTCCCGGTACAAAAAACACCGTTCATGCCCTTTTTTGGCTGCGGGAGACAAAACTTGACCGCCTTATCATTCAGAAAGCAAAAAGCGGACTTCCAACGATTGGCATTTGCGGCGGCTTTCAGCTTTTGGGAAAAATCCTGCGCGATGAAGATGGAAACGAAGATGAAGGCAGGCAAAGTGAAATGGCTGCGCTGGGGTTGCTTCCCATAGAAACGTCATTCACCAAAGAAAAAACGCGGGCGCAGGTGGACACGGTGCTTCAAAAAATTGTCGGAATCTTTGCACCGCTTTCTGGCTGCCGAGTTACCGGCTACGAGATTCATCAGGGCGTGACAAGGTTTTTTAGCACCGATGACGGAGAAAAAACTGCTGTGCCATCTGTCTGTGTCTGTGAAAATGTCCTTGGCACCTATATCCATGGCTTTTTTGACAGTGATGAAATTTCCCGTGCAACCATTGCTCTGCTCTGCCAGCGAAAAGGAATCCCCCTTCCTGCCTATCAGCCTTATCAGCAGGAGCGACAAGCCGCCTATGACCGTCTTGCAGACCTGGTGCGAAAGTCCCTGAATATGGATGCGGTCTACAAAATTGTCTTTGGCAACAAAGTATGATATACTTTCCCCATGATTCATCTGTACTATGGAGACGGAAAAGGTAAGACAACGGCGGCAATTGGACTGGCTGTCCGTGCAGCAGGAGAGGGGCTGCCTGTTTTTTTTGTGCAGTTTATGAAAAATGCACCCGTGGGGGAGGTGCTTTCCCTTGAAAAACTGGGCATTACGATAGTGCGTGGAAAAAGCGGCTCCCATTTTTTTTCACAGATGACGGAAGAAGAAAAGCGGGAAACTAAGAAGCGGGGGAACGAAAACCTTACCTGCGTCCTTGCCTCTCTTTACGAATCTACCTTTGCCGGCGAAAGGACAGGGGAAGAAAAGGGAGATTTACCCCGCGCCTTGCTTATTTTGGATGAAATCTGCGCCGCCTATCAACATGACTTGATTGACCGCAAGGCAGTGGATGCGCTCATTTTCAATCCTCCTCCGCTGGTGGAATTGGTGCTTACCGGGCGAAATCCGCCATCTTTGTTTTTGGAAAAAGCCGACTATATTACCGAGATGAAGAAAATCCGCCATCCCTATGATGCAGGGCTTGCGGCGCGAAAAGGGGTGGAGTTTTGACCGATAAAAATACCCAGGCGGGCAGGGAAGCACAAGACACGCTTTCATTATATTCTGAAAACTTTCTGCCTCATTTTGCAAGCATTGAACATCATGCGCCGGAGGATATTGAAGCGTCCAGCATGAAGACGATTGCCGCAGAGCTTTCTGCAAAAGGGCTTTCTGTTCCTGAGGAAATTCGCCCCATAGTCTTTCGGGCAATTCATGCCAGCGCGGATTTTGACTATGCGGAAAACCTCGTTTTTTCGGAGGGGCTGCTGCCATTGGCATATGACTTACTTTTACAAAAGCCTGTCATCGTCACTGACACAAATATGGCACTGGCAGGCATTAACAAGGCGGCCTGTGCCGGACTGGGCATAGAAAGTCATTGCTTTATGGCAGACGAAGACGTGGCGGCGGCAAGTCGAAAGAGCGGACTCACCCGTGCTGTTTGCAGCGTGGACAAGACGGCCCGTCTTTTTGGAGCGGAAAGCGGAAAAAGTCTTCTGCGTCCAGTCATTTTTGCCTGCGGAAACGCGCCTACGGCCTTGGTACGCCTTCGGCAGTTGCATGACGCAGGCATTTTTTCTCCTGCTCTTGTTATTGGACTTCCCGTTGGCTTTGTAAACGTGGTCGCCGCCAAGGAACTGATTCTGCAAAGTCACATCCCTCATATCGTCATGCGTGGCCGTAAGGGCGGCTCCACCATTGCGGCGGCCATTTTAAATGCACTTTTATATTGCGTGAAGGCATAAGTCATGGTATGCTGAATTTTATTGGAGGTGGCTTATGAGACGATATTCCAGATTGGCAATCGTGGTTTCTCACATCAGTTCTGATGATGCACTGACTCCAGAAAATGATGTCGTGCGGTTGACTAATGGAAACACCGCCGTTGAAGTTTCTGATTTTGAGAATGCACTTCATATGCTGCCTCCTGGCAGTGAAGTCGCAGTGGTTGCACAAGGAACGGTAGGCAATACGACGGTGCACAACATAAGCCGCATCATTCGCGAAAGCAATGTATTTGTAACGCTTGATTTATCTGCGGTGACGGAACTTTCCCGTGTTTTCGAAAGTTCTTTTCAGGAGAATCCCCAACTTCTGGCCATGCATTTTCCCAGCAACTTGCTTTCGATAAATCCTCATGCCTTTGCAGGATGCAGTGCCCTTTCTTCTGTCATCATTCCTGCAAGTGTCATGCAGATTGGGGCTCAGGCTTTTGGCGGATGCCTGCAACTGCACCACTTGGAATTCAAAAATCCCATCGGCTGGAAACACGATGGAAAAGCCGTTGAGGAACTTGTCTCTCCCTTTGAGAATCCTGCAAAATTTGTTTTTGAGGACAGTCCTTTCTTTAATTGTGAACTTACCAGATAGCATAAAAAGGGGCTGCCCAATACATACAGCCCCTTTTTTTCTAGAGTTTTGCCAGTTTAATTGACTTTACGCTGAACTTGTAGGCATGGCCATTAATTTCAAAGTCCAAGTCTTCGCCAACTTTGTGATCCAGCAGTTCGTTTCCGAAAGGAGACATGTATGAGATAACACCCTTGTCGGCATCTGATTCCCAAGGTCCCAGAATCGTGTACTTTTCTTCCTTGTTGGTGTCCTTGTTGAGCAGGGTGACAACGGTGCCGAAAGAAATGTAAGATGTGGTTGCCGTTGTGGGGTCGAAGATAACTGCGCGTGCAAGTTCGCCCTGCAGCTGAGCCAGTTTCTTGTTCAGGTAGTGCTGGTGTTCCTTTGCTGCCTGATATTCTGCGTTTTCCTTTAAGTCGCCCTTTGCGCGAGCCTCGGAAACTTCCTGTGCATTCTGAGGAATCTGTACTTCGGACAGGTCCTTGAGTTCTGCTTCTTTTTCCACTTTCTTTGCCTGAGTAACCAGCATCCCCTTGGGAGAAGCAGAGCGTTCCTCGGTTTTGTGGAACTTGTAGTCGGGGTATTTTTCCAGAATCTTGTTGCGGAGCAGGGCTTTTTTGCTGCCGTCCAAGTCTGCAATGTCATCTACCAGTGTGTACATGTGAGTCATTACGGATTCAGGGCTTTCCAGCATGAAGTTAATCAGAGTGCCGTCATCAAAGAGGAGTTTTTCTGCATTCTTGATGATTTTCTTGTTCTCCGTAGAATCCACGTGGCTGTTGATTTCGCGGTAGGCGTGGGCGATGATGTTCAGCAGGGCAATCAACTGCTTCTGGAGCGGGATGTCAACTTCCTTGAACCAGTCTTCATTGCGGCTGTTTTCAAAGAAATAAAGGATGGCGTTGCGGTAGCCACGGAAGTCGTCAAATGCGGCTGCAAGCAGGGCCTTTACTCTGTCTACGTGATTTTCTGCAATCAGCGTATCAAGCATCTTCTTTTCCAGAACCGTGGGGAAGAGCATGATGTACTGGTCAACCCAGTCAGGCAGGGTCTTGATGTTTGAAAGATAATCTTCACGCAGAGAGGTGTTCTTTGTATCCTTGAGTTCCAGATACATAGCCTTGGGATTGTCAATGCGGCGATACAGTTTGTCAAAGGTGTATCTTGTTGACGGAGCAAGGCTGGGATATTTTGCGATGATTTTCTGTACAACCAGATAAGAAGCCACAACCTGTTCATTTGCATCGTTTGTGGTGACGAAAGACTTTACGAATCCAGTGAAGTAGCTGAACATATCAGCAAACAAATCGCTTTCTTTTTCTGCTGCCGGGTCGTTTACATAGCGCATGAGGATGTCGATGCGGGCAAAGAACTGCTTCTGTGCCTTAAACTCATTGCTCAGCTTTTCAGACTGTGTGATTTCATGGTCGCGGACAATGTATTCGTTGATGTTGTTGGGATTGACACCGAAGGTTGCGTCAGTTTCAAGAATTTTCTTTGCCGCGCTGCTCCAGCTTGTCCATTCGCTGGAAGTGAGCAGACCCAGTTCCTTCTTTTCTTTTTCACCCTTTTTCTGGACGGTATTGACCAGTTCTGCCTTGATTTTCTTTAAGTCACAACTGTTGTCAAAACTGCGGATGATAGTTTTGAGCGTCCATGTCTTGTCATCTTTAATCTTCTTGATGAGCAGATCACGCTTTTGCTTTGCAATCTTTGCTTTTTCTTCTTTTGAGGCACCCTTGCCAGCCTTGAGTGCGGCAAAATCAGGGTCTCCAGGAATAGACTGGGTTGCCTTGATAACCCAGATGTGGTCGTCTGCCAAGGGCTGCAGCGCGTCTACTGCCATTTTGAGGGAGATTTCCTTTACGCCTACTTTTGCACCAAAGTTGATTGACAGCATGTCGTTCACCACTTTTGTGATGACGCCTACATGCCAGGTGCGGTGGTAGACAAAGTGATTTACGTCAAAGGCAATGTGTTTTTCAAAGTCGTTGATGGCTTCAAATACATTGCGGAAACTCTGATTCAGGTTTGAGGAACGGATGTATTCGTCTACATTGCTGTGGGAGGCGTATTTTTTCTGATAACATTCAGTGATGTTGCGGCGGGCAGCACTGTCCTTAGGATCAATGGAGAGAATGAGTTTGAGGATAGAGATGGCCGTATCCCACTTTTGACTGTCCATGTAGTATGTGCACAGGTCATCCATGAGGAGGGCACTCTTGTCTTCGCCAATGGTCTTTGCAATTTTTCTCTGCACCATCAGAAAGAAGTCGATTTCCTCAGGAATAAGTGCAACCAGCTTTGTCCATACTTCCTTGACAGAATTGTAATTCTTGGCGTTTACGTAGCGGAGCAGGGCCTTCTTGTAGTATTCCTTGGACAGTTCGGGATTGCTGTTTTCGTAGTGAGCACCGAGGAGTTTTGCAACGTCTGCTTCCTCGAAGTCAATTTTAACCAGCGTTTCGTACAGAGCCCACTGTTCATCGTTGTCGTGCTCGCGGTAATATGCTGCCAGTGTGCGCAGGGCAAAACGGTTTGTGGCATCACGGGCAATAATGTACTGGCAGAGTTTTTCAACAATAGTATCCTTGTGGTTTTTCTGAAAAATGTCAGTGAGTGTTTCCAGTGAAGAATTGTCCAGTGCGCCTTTCTGCAGTGAGAGCATGCCTGAAATATACAGGGCGATAATACTGTCCTTTGCGTGAGAAAGCTGCTCATCACAAATCGCTTTGATTTCGTCAACGCTGCCATCGCTGATGATGTTCTCAACAAGGCTTTCAAGCTCAATCAAATTATTCTGTGTGTAATTACTGATTGTGGCACGTGTCCATGTCTCTTCTTTCAGCATCTCCTGGACTTTTGTTACAAGTTCTTCTGACATAAAATACTCCTACTCACTTCATATTGTATAAAGTGTAAATCTCTCTATCCATCATTTTTATTTTTAACAGCACTTCATTGGTCTTTTCCCTTCCGCCTTCCGTTCTGACGTAATGGTCAATCAACCAGAAATACCTATTTATCAGTTTTGGCGTCAGCGTCTTTAGGTTGCTGGAGGGATTTCGCAGTTCATTTTCCGCTGCAAAAATATCCTGCTTTAACTTTCCAACTTCCTGGCTTCTCAGCTGCCGCTTTATCGAAAAGACCCCGTAGAGTACTCCGTACACCGGAATCCATTCGTTCAGTTCTTCTCCCGTATATTTTTTTTCTTCCACCTGACGAATCAGAACCCGAATGAGCTCACTGTCCAGCAGAGCCAGGTCAATTGCCTGGGCATCAATAAAAAATGCTTCCCGAAAGAGGAGCTTTGCATTTTTTTCTTCGCCACAGAGGGCATAGCAGTCTGCCATTTCCGCAATAATCGGAGCGGAGAGAGGACAGCATTTGTTTGCCGTGGTCAGGCACTGCAGTGCGTCCATGTAATTGCCCAGTTTTTTGTAGCAAAAGCCGATTTTACGGTAGACTTCCGCCTTCTGGTCGCCGTCACATTCATCCTGCAGCAACTCATAGCTTTGCTGTGCCAGCGTAAAGATGCCCTTGTCTGTTGCGTACACAGCCCGCTCAGGAATGGAACGATAGCGTTTCATCTCCGTGTGAAATGTTTTCCAGCGGGAAATAAGGCCTTCTCCTCTTTCAAACATATCCAGGGTTGGCAGTTTCTGAATATATTCTGCCCAGTAGTTACAGCACCATACGGCAAATTTTAATTCAGCGTTGTCCAAGTCGTACTGAAGGGAATCCACCAGCTCTTTTTTTGCCAGTGCAGGCTTGCCTTCTGCCAGGAGCGCATATGCTTTTGTTAATCCTTCTTCCGACTGAAAACCCATAGCGTATAAAATCTATTATATCAAACGGAGGATTTTAGTCAATAGAACTGAATTTTTTGTAAAAAGGGGGAATAGTTTATAATGAGTTTTTTAAAATATGTCAATACCTTGTTTTTATTGCTTAAAAAAAGTCAGCGGTGTGCTGTTTTGTCTGACTTTTCTCCCGCGATGGGAAATAGTTTACAATATATTGCTTCCTTGGTATACTTATATGTCTACTATGAAAAAGCCTTTATTGTCTCCGTCCCTGCTTTCTGCGGATTTTGCAAACCTCGCCTCAGCCATTGCGCTTGTTGAAGAAAAAAAAGCGGGTGCCCTGCATGTTGATGTTATGGACGGTCAGTTTGTTCCTCAAATTTCTTATGGACAGCCAGTCATTCAGTCTGTGCGTCGGCTTACCTCCCTTCCTTTTGATGTGCACCTGATGGTGGAAAAGCCGGAGCTGATGGTGGAATCCTTTGCAAAGGCGGGAGCCGACTGGATTACCTTTCACTATGAGGCGACAGTGCATATCCACCGCCTGATCCAGCAGATTCATGCCATGGGAAAGAAGGCTGGCATTTCCATTGTTCCTTCCACGCCGGTGCGGGTGCTGGACGAAATTCTGGCAGACATTGACTTGGTGCTGGTGATGACGGTCAATCCTGGTTTTGGCGGACAGGCTTTAATTCCTTCTTGTGTCAATAAAATCTCCCAACTTGCCGATATTCGTAAAGAGAAAGGATATGATTTCCTTATTTCTGTAGATGGCGGCGTAAATGACAAGACCGTGGATTCCGTGCTTCAGGCGGGGGCGGACATTGTTGTTTCAGGCTCGGCATTTTTTAACGGCTCGCTCAAGTGGGAGTTTTAGGTATGAAGAAAAATCGGTTGGTGCTGTGTATCAGCGTACTGGCAGTCTTGATTATGCTTCCGGGCTTTTCGCAAAAGGTTTCCTCGCCAGTTTCCGAGGCGGATACCCTTGTTTCTGGCTATGAGGCCTATCGCAATGAAGACTGGACCAGTGCCATGTTCTTTTTCAGAAAAGCGGTGTCGGTTTCTGGCGGCGTAACGGATGAGACCTGGTTTATGCTGATTATGAGCGAAATGTATGCCGGTGAGTTTAAGTCTGCGCTGGGAGATTGCGATGTCTTTATGCACAAGTATCCCTACAGCATGTATCTTCCCCACATTCAGTATCAAAAGGGCAGGTGCCAGCACTTCCTGCATCAGAACGAAGCCGCTGTCCTTACCCTCAGTGATTTCTGCCATCAGTATCCCGACCATGAACTCTATGCCTCAGCCTTGTATTGGATTGCCGAATCTTTTTATGCTGAATACAATTACAATTCTGCCCGCGGTTTGTATGAGCGCATTGTCATGGATTATCCCCACGACACAAAGGTTGGGGCGGCGCAGTACCGCATTGATGCCATTGACCAGAAAAGTCGGGAAGAAAAACTTTTGTATCTGCTCAAAGTGACTGGAGAGGAAAACCTTGCCGCAAGAGAAGAATATGAACGGCAGCTCAAGCTCTTTGAAGCGGAAGACAAACTGGGACTGCACCAGCAGCTTGATGATGCCCGCAAGCGGATTCAGATGCTGGAGTTGGAACTGGATGCCCGCAAAAAGACCCCCGAAACGGCTTCTGCAGGCGGTGTGCTTGACTTTAACACTGCTGAGGCAAAGACTGGACAGAATGGGTCCGAATATACGGGAACAGGCTCCTACTATTCCACACCCTTTGCCCCTGTCATTCAGGCGCGTGGCGACGGGGATCCAGAGGTGGAGGCCTTAAAGCGCAAGGCCCGCCAGTTGCAGTACATGATGATTGAAGAACAGCGAAATGAGGGGGATGCAAAATGATAAGGCGCAGATTTTCTTTGCCACTTGCCGTACTCTGTCTCTTTTTGACGGCAGGTTCTTCTCTTCTTGTGGCCCAGACTGATGCTCCTGTAACGGAAGAAACTACAGAACGTCCCCAGCCCAAACTTTCGCCCGAAGAAATTGAAGAAAGGGAAGAGATTCGCAGGGAGCTGGAGGCTGCAAAAAAAGCCGATGAAAAACGCCGTGAGCGTGAAGTTACGGATAAATATCTGGGTGTAGTGTATACGCCGGAAAAAAGCTGTACGCTTGAAAGCGGAAAAGTCCGGGTCGTCCTCAAAAAAAAGACTGGCTCCTTTAACATCTATGCCATTGACTCAAAAAAGAAAGCCATTCCTATTTTTGCATCGAATGACGGATTCCGCTCCACCTATTTTTCCCTGCTCATTGGAAAACGCGAATATCGCTTGAATCAGGCTTCCCGAATTTCTGCCCAGGTGCGTCAGCGTGACGAAGGCGCGCAGTTGGCCTATCGTCTGGAAAAGGACTTGCAGATTGTATTGGATTTTTCAATTCATGCCTCGATTGCCGGTGCGGAAGACGATATTGTAAAAGTTACGGTGTATACAACAAATTTGACAAAAAATCGCCAGGTGCTGGCCCTAAAAGCAGTCTTTGATACGGTTTTGGGAGAAAACCTGCTCTATCATTTTGTCACTTCGGCAGGGCAGAAAATTACTTCCGAGCGGCAGATTATTTCTTTTGAGAAGGAAAAATACGTCATCTCCACAAATTCAAAGACTTCGGCGCAGTTTTTGCTGACGGGAAAATCAATTCCTACGCCTCAGACCATTTCCTTTGCCAACAGGGATGTGATTGAACATTCTCTCTGGACACCAGTCATTCGGGAAGAAAGGGGATTCAGTACGGCTCTTACCTATAACAATTCCGCCATGTGCGTAAACTGGCCCTATTATGCTGTTGAGCCGGGGGAAACGACTTCCTTTAACTTCTACATTTGTCTTGCAACCGATGGAGATACGCCAAAAGGAACGGAATTCCTGGATTCTCTGGTGGATGATGCCCGCACGGTGGAAACGTTCTCCGCAAACGAGATTATCGTACATAAGCCTGAGGTTGATTTTGTCGTGGCTCCCATTACCGAAAATCAACTTGACCCTGAATATATTCAGAACTTGATTGACCGAATCAATGCCCTCAATTCTGATCCAAAAGTCGTAGACCGGACGGAAGTGCGGCAGTTGAATGCGGAACTTGATGCAATTCTTGAAAGGTTGAGGCGGATGAAGCAATGAGAAAGTCTGCGCTGGAACAGGCAAAAGCGCTTTTGAAACGCCGGAGTTTTGCCCGTGCCCTTACCATTTTGGAGGCGGCAGAGGCAAATTACCGCGAGAGTTTTGATTATCATCTCACCGCTGGAATCGCATGTCTCTATCTGGGGATATGGGGCAGTGCGGTTTCTTACTTTCAGCAGGCACGAAAAATCCGTGTAACGGATACCAATTTACTTTTGGCTCAGGCGGTTTTGTATTTGCGGCGGGGAGATACGGACAGGGCCCTGCAATACTATCTGGACGTGCTTGACAATGACCCGGAAAATAAAACGGCAAAAGAAGCAATGGAGTTTATCCGCACCAACGGCAACTATGAGACTATCTGCAACTGGTTTGACAGCGGCCGCATTCAGAAATTTTATCCGCCGCTGGGAGTAAATCCTTCCAAGGTGGCCCGCATTGTGCTTTCTGCAGTGGCGGGAGTTTGTGTCGGCTTGTGCATTATCCTGCTCCTAAAACCCCAGTCCTATACTGATTCAGGAAAGCGGGCAGACTTGTCAACTCTTGCCCTCACTGCTGATGAGGCGAAGAATCTGCATGAAAAGGATTTGTCTGGAGCCGTCTACCATTATATTCTTTCTGACAGGGAAATCCGCACGGCGTATGATGATGCCCGTCAGTATTTTCAGGACTTCCGTGACAATGCGGCCACGGTGGAAATCAACCGCATCTTGAACAGCAATGCTTCCTCTGCAGTCCGCCAAAAAGCCAGCCTGCTTTTGACCTATTTTGAAGAGCCGACTTTTGACAGTCTGACGGATAATTATTCCTATAAGCAGATTGCGGAAGACCCGGTCTTGTATCTTGGTTGCTGGGTGGCATGGTCAGGAAGAATTACCAATGCGGTGGCAGAAGACGGCTCCTACCGCTGCGATTTGCTGCTTGGCTACCAGGACTTGCAGCGGGTGGAAGGCATTGTGCCCCTCTTTTTTTCCGTTGCGCCCGTGCCTGAAATTGACGGAACGAGAAGCGTGAGAGTTCTTGCAAAAATCGGTTTGGAAAATGGAAGACTCAGTCTTTTAGGGCGATCGGTGTATCAGCCATTGCAAAAATCCGCTGACTAGTATACATTATAAGAAAAATGAGATTTTTTTGAAAAAATGTGATTTTTTTTCAATTTTTTTGTATAAAATGCAATTTTGATGCCTATATATAAGTGAGTGCGCGGAAAAGACGGGCGCACGGTGGGAGGAAAAGGTGGCAAAAATGGTAGAGACCAAGGCAGCGACAGAAATGTCGGAAAAGCTGAAGGCACTGGAAGCGGCACGCCTGCAAATTGAAAAGCAGTTTGGTGCTGGCTCATTGATGAAACTGGGAACCCAGGCAGACACTGCGTCGATTGACGTTGTACCTTCCGGTTCCATTCTCTTGGACGAAGCATTAGGCGTAGGCGGCTATCCCCGTGGACGCATCATTGAAATGTACGGTCCTGAAAGTTCCGGCAAAACAACATTGGCCCTGCATGCCGTTGCTGAGGCACAGAAACTGGGGGGCATTGCAGCCTTTGTGGATGCAGAGCATGCCCTTGACCCTGTTTATGCAAAGAATCTGGGCGTAAACATTGATGAACTGTGGGTGAGCCAGCCAGACACGGGCGAGCAGGCTTTGGAAATTACCGAAAGTCTTGTGCGAAGCGGTGCAGTGGATATCATCGTTGTGGACTCGGTTGCGGCTCTTACTCCGCAAAAAGAAATTGAAGGCGACATGGGTGAGGCTCAGATGGGCTTGCAGGCGCGTCTTATGAGTCAGGCTTTGCGCAAACTTACGGCAATCGTTGGAAAGTCAAAGTGCATCATTGTCTTTATCAACCAGATTCGCATGAAAATCGGCGTTATGTTCGGAAACCCGGAGACAACGACTGGCGGTAACGCATTGAAGTTCTATTCATCAGTGCGTCTTGAAATCCGCCGCATCGAGTCAATCGACGGCAAGGGGGATGAGGATGCTGTGGGTAACCGTGTTCGCGTAAAGGTTGTTAAGAATAAGGTTGCGCCTCCTTTCCGCAAGGTGGAACTGGACATCTACTTTGGAAAAGGGGTGAGCGCAACGGCATCTCTGCTGGATTCTGCCGTAAAGCATGGCATTATCGACAAGCGCGGTGCATGGTATACCCGTGGCGAAGAAAAAATTGGACAGGGAAAAGAAAATGCACTGGCTTTCCTTGCCCAAAACCCCGATTACATGCATACGCTGGAAGTACAGTTGCGTAACGAACTCTTCCCCGGACAGGTTCTCAAAACCAAAGAGGGAGTGGCAGTCTATCCAGAGCAGGAAAAGGCCGCAAAGGCAGCCGCAAAAGCCGCAAAGGAGGGTAAGCCTGCCGCAGAAGCAGCCGTAACCGTAACTCCTGCAGGAGCAAATGCGGTAAAATCGGAAGGAAAAGCGGTGCCTGAAAGTGCAAGCGTTTCTGCAAAGGACGCACTCTTCTAATATGACTTGTGTCGTGCTGGGGCTGGGGTCAAACAAGTCTTGGCAGGGGCTTTCCAGTCTGGAAATACTTGCAAGTGCCGTCCGCGCCCTAAAGCCCCTGCTGCACGACATTACATGCTCATCGGTGTATGAGACTGCGCCCCTGTACGTGACAAATCAGCAGGCCTTCTGCAACATGGTTGTGGCGGGGTATGCCGATGATTCCCTCAGTCCCCATGATTTACTGGTGCAGGTTCACAGGATTGAAGCTTCCCTGGGGCGTGACCGTAGTAAGGAAATCAGAAACGGTCCCCGTTCCATTGATATTGATATTGAAATATTTGGAAGTGAAGCGATTCATTATTCCGATTCCAAAGATTCCATGAAAAACCTGGAGATTCCCCATCCCCGTCTTTCCGAGCGCGCTTTTGTTTTGATTCCTTTACTGGAGATTTTGGGAAAATCTGCCGATATTCTAGATAGCGCACCCTATGCTCAAATGCTCAGTGCGACAGGCAGCGACGGAGTTGTTAAAATTCTGGACGCTGAGACATTCGTAAAATCGGTATGAAACCCAAGGGGAAGGTCTATGGAAGAACAGGGCCAGACAATTCAGACGGAAGCAGAGACAGAAAACGAAGCAGTGCAGCATGTAGGCCATCGTTACACGGCGGGAGAATTTGAGGGGCCGCTGGATTTACTGCTTACGCTTATCCGCGACAATAAAATCAACATCTATGACATTCCTATTGCGGAAATCACCGAGCAGTTCCTGGAGTATCTGGATTATGCCGCAAGCATTGACTTGGGCGACCTGTCCGAGTTCTACAAAATGGCGGCCCAACTCCTGCGCATCAAGAGCAATATGATGCTTCCTGTTGAGGTTGCCGAAAATCTTGATTTTGACGATCCCCGAGAAGAACTGGTGGAAAAACTGATTGAATACCAGAAATTCAAGAAACTTTCCGCACTCATGGAAGAAAAGGAAGACGAAAACGAATGGAGTTTTGAGCGCAAGAAAATTCAGCGTGTGCTTCCCTTTGAGGAAGAAGACTTATGGGAGCGCGTGGACACCTGGGATTTGCTTCAGCAGATGCAAAAAATCTTCAGGACGATGATTAGCACCTATTCCGATGCAAAAATCCTCGATATGTATGAAGAGGTGAGCGTAAACGAAAAAATTACGCTGATGAACGAATATCTTGATACAAAAGGCGAGTGCATGTTTACCGACTTGATTGTGCGCAAGGGAAATGAACTTGACGTTATCTGTGCTTTCATGGCAATTCTGGAAGCGGTAAAATTCAAACTGGCTACCATCTTGCAAAACCGCATGTTCGGTGATATAAAGATTTGTAAATATCAGGCGGCGTAGGGAAATACGATGGATTTGAATCTGGAAAAGGAAACGGCACTGGTCGAAACGGTTTTGTTTTTGGAAAGTGAGCCGGTTACCCTTGAAAACATTGCGACAATCTCCCAACTGGCAAAAGATGTGGTGGAGAAATGTCTTGAGGCTCTTAAAGAAAAATATACTGCAGAAAACTCTGGTCTGGAACTGGCCATGATTACCGGCGGCTGGACGCTTGTTCCCAAAAAAGAATTCTGGGAAGAACTCAAGGAACGCTACGGCAACAAAAATGAAGGTCGGCTTTCCCGCTCTGCAATGGAAGTGCTCTCAATTATTGCCTACAAGCAGCCTATAACCCGTGCAGAAATTGAAGCCCTGCGTGGCGTTTCTCCAGATAACATGATTCGTCTTTTGATTGACCGTCAGCTGATAAAGGAAGTGGGCAAAAAAGATGCGCCTGGTCGTCCTACCTTGTTCGGCACCACAAAAGAATTCCTCAAATTCTTCCGCCTGAACTCAATCTCCGAGTTGCCCCAGCTGGAAGATACCGAAAACGAGAGGTTTGAACTTGCCCGCTAACGAATCTTTCCCAAGTATCCGCCTGCAAGCCTATCTTGCTCATTGTGGCCTTGCCAGCCGACGTGCAAGCGAAAAAATTATCCTTGATGGGCGCGTTACGGTAAACGGTCAGGTGGTGACTGCATTGGGGACGAAAGTTTCTGAAACAGACAGGGTGTGTGTGGACGGAAAGCCCCTTGCCCTTGAAGAAACAAAACGCTATGTGCTTTTGAATAAACCTGCCGGCTATGTGTGCAGCCAGTCCGATGAAAAGGGCAGGCAGGTTGCCGTAGACTTGCTTAAACCCACGTATGCGGAGCGGCTCTACAATGTGGGGCGGCTTGATATGTTCAGTCGGGGGGCGATTATCTTTACCAACGACGGAGATTTTGCTGCCCGCCTCAGTCATCCCAGTGCAGAAATTGAGAAAGAATATATTGTAGAAACAAGTTATCCCTTGCCGGAAGGCCTTGCGGAACAATTTGTAAAGGGCGTTCGCGTGGAAGGCATTTTCTACAAGGCTTTCCGCGCCGAAAAGATGAACAGCCACCGCATGCGTGTCGTCCTCATTGAAGGCAAAAACCGTGAAATTCGCAAGGTGTTTGAAAATGCCGGTGCGTCAATCCGCAGTCTGGAACGTGTCCGTATCGGGAACGTCAATCTGGATGGCCTTCGCACGGGAGAATTCAGGGAACTGACTCAGGCAGATGTAAAGGGGCTTTTAGCCTTGTGCAAAAATAAAGAAAATGCAGATAAACAGGAGAACAAAATATGATTATCGCCATTGATGGTCCTGCAGGAACGGGAAAATCTACAATCGCTTCAATTATTGCAAAAAAACTGGGCATAACCTACTTGAACAGCGGCAGTTTTTACCGAGCCCTGACCCTTGCCCTGAACGGCACGGACATTCCGCTTACCGATGAAGAAAAGGTCATTGAATTCTGCAAGCAGCAGAAACTTGCATATGTGAACAGCCGTCTGCTTTTGAACGGCACGGATGTGGAAGACCGCCTGCATGAAGATGAAGTGAGTAAGCGTGTTGCTCCTGTTTCGGCCATCGTGCCTGTCCGCCATCTGGTGAACGACCGTATGCGGGAAATCACCAAAAGCCTTTCAATCATTTGCGAGGGACGGGATATGACTACGGTGGTCTTTCCCCATGCCGAATACAAGTTCTACCTTGACGCTTCGATTGACGTGCAGGCACAGCGCAGGTTTGATCAGGGTGTTTCCAACATGACTTTGGAAGAAATCAAGGAAGCAATCAAAAAACGGGATGAAATTGACCGCAATAAAAAAGAAGGTGCTTTAAAACGTGCGCCTGACGCTACATATATTGATACTTCCACCTTGACGATTGAGCAAGTTTGTGAGATAATTATTAATAAAATTCACAATAAAGGGTCTACTATGGAACAGATGGAAGTGGAAAAGGATGAAACTCAGGACTCCAAGAGTGCAATCCAGACACAATTAGAAGAATCTCTCAAGGGTCTTAAGGAACTGGAAGACGGACAGCTCATTGACAGTACCGTTATCGCAGTGACGGACGAACTTGTGTTTGTTGACATCGGATACAAGTCAGAGGGAAAGATTCCCGTTCAGGAGTTCGCAGGCAATCTGCCGAAAGTCGGTGATGTGGTCACAGTCGTTCTCGTAAAAAAGGACGGACGCAATGGTCCCGAGATTTCAAAATCCCGCGCTGATTCAAAACAGCTGTGGAAGGACTTGCGCAAGGCATTCGACGAAAAACAGGTCGTTGAAGGCGTAATCGAAAAAGAAGTGAAGGGTGGTTTTGATGTAAACCTCGGCGGAGACATACATGCATTCCTGCCGATTAGCCAGTCAGACAGCCAGAAGGTAGATAATCCTTCAAAACTCCTTGGCATGAAGGCTCAGTTCTACATTGAACGCCTGTATTCAGATAATAAGGCAAATGTGGTTGTAAACCGCAGAAAGTATCTTGAAGAATCAATCAACGCAAACCGCGACAAATTCTTTGAGAATACACAGATTGGTGACACCGTAAAAGGTACGGTCAAGAGTTTCACCAGTTTTGGTGCATTCATTGACTTGGGTGGCTTTGACGGTCTCTTGCATATCAATGATATGAGCTGGGGGCACGTAACTCGTCCCAAGGACTTTGTTAAGAAAGGTCAGGAATACGAACTGAAAGTAATCCGCCTTGATCCCGCAGAAAAAAGAATCAATCTTTCGCTCAAGCACTTCTCAGAAGATCCCTGGGTACATTTTGAAGAAAAATACCACGTCGAGGACATTGTTGAAGGCAAGGTAACCAAGCTGACTGACTTTGGTGCATTCATCGAACTGGAAGAAGGTATTGAAGGGCTGGCACACATCTCTGAGTTCAGCTGGACAAAGAAAATCAACAAGCCGGGCGACATGGTCAAAATCGGTGACACCGTAAAGTGTATGATTTTGGGCTATGACATTCAGGCTGGTCGTGTTTCACTGGGATTGAAGCAGGTAACGGAAAATCCCTGGGATACAATTGCAGAAAAATATCCTGTCGGTACCAAGGTAACTGGCAAGGTTGTAAAACTGACTGGAACCGGTGCATTCGTGCAGTTGGAAGAAGGCATTGACGGTTTCCTTCATGCAGAAGACATTTCATGGACAAAGAAGGTTAAGCATCCTGGCAGTGAACTTTCAGAAGGTCAGGAAGTTGAGGTTGTCGTTCTTGAAGTGGATGCAGAAAGCCGCAGAATCCGCGTCGGCATGAAGCAAGTGACTGACAATCCCTGGGAAAAGTTTGCCGCTGACTACAAGGTCGGTTCAACACTGGAAGGTGAAATTACTTCAATCACTGAATTTGGTGTTTTTGTAAAGGCTCCCGATGGCATTGAAGGTCTGGTCAACAAGGCAAACCTGAGCGATGAAAAGGATGTTCCTTTTGAAGAGGCTGTCAAAAAATACAATGTTGGTGACAAAATCAACGTGTATGTTGTTGACGTGAACGTGGCAAAAGAAAAGGTTGCCTTCTCCGTAAAGGAATACAAGAAAGCACAGGCACGCAAAGAGATTTTCCAGTATATGTCATCTTCTGCAAATGATGATGACGGCGCTTATACTCTTGGTGACATGCTGAAGAGCCAGAAGAATAACTAAAAACATTTTGATGAGTGTTGGCAATGACTGGTGCAATAGATTTTGCTACATTACAGACGCTCATCGAAATGTATGCTCGGATTAATTCGAGTAACTCTGATGAAGACGCATTGATGGCTCTTGTTTTGGAGTCGGCAATGCGTCTTATTCATTGTGAGTCATCCTCCCTGTTTTTGTTAAAAAGTCCTGTGATTGTGGATTTGCTTCACGTGCTTGAAGAAGTGGCAAAAACAAATTCATCTGTCCTCATCACGGGCGAAAGTGGAGTGGGCAAGGAACTCTTTGCAGAGCAACTGCACCTCAAAAGTTCCCGCGCTAATAAGCCTTTTATTCGTGTGAACTGTGCCTCGCTTTCGGCTTCCCTTTTGGAGCGTGTACTTTTTGGACACGTTACGGACGCCCCTTCCCAGGGGCTTGCTGAGCATGAAGGTTGCCTTGAGGCGGCAGACGGCGGTACCCTCTTTTTGGATGAGATTGGCGAGCTGCCTTTGAATCTACAGGCAAAACTGCTCCGTGTGATGCAGGAGCACGCTTTTGAGCGGATTGCTTCCGGCAAAACGATAGCGGTGGACGTTCGTGTTCTTGCATCTACAAGCAGGGATTTGGAAAAGATGACCTCAGAGGGGACCTTTAGAAGTGACCTTTTCTACCGACTGAATGTGCTTCCCTTGCATGTACCGCCCCTTCGTGAACGAACAGATGATATTGAGCCTTTGGCATCATTCTTCCTGAAGAAATACAGCGTTGAGACAAAAAAGAATTTTACGGGTTTTTCCGCCCAGGCCATGCGTCGGCTTTACGATTATTACTGGCCGGGAAATATCCGCGAACTGAAAAATTCTGTGGAAAGGGCCTGCCTTTTGGGTAGACCGCCAGTCATTCAGGTGGAGGATTTGCATCTTGCGTCTACGCCTGCCAGCCTCGCATCTGCAAGAGACGATGATTCGTTTGATGTGCTGGCTGACGAGACCCTTGATTCTTCAAGCGGTGACCGCACGCTAAAGACCGCCCTCACAAAGTTTAAGACTGCCTATGTAAAACGGATCTTAAAGGAGACCTCCTGGAATCAGACAGAGGCAGGAAAAATATTGGGAATCCAGCGTACCTATGTCTCCCGCTTGCTGAACGAGTTGCACATACGGTAAAAATTTGCTATAATATGTGTCACGTTACTATTAAAAGTATAGGGGTTTATAAAAAATGGCAGAAAAATTCAATAAAGAAGAAACAACCGCAGAAAAACTTGACTCATTTTTGACAAGAAATCGTGCTCCGCTTTTAACCTGCGCACTGGTGGCTATTGTGTCTGTTGTCGTAGTGCTGGCAGTCGTTGTAATCGGCGGTAAGTCTACGGAAAAAGGCCTGACTCAGGTTGATTCCATTTATTACACGCTTACAAAAGACGGTGCTTCTCTGGAAGGAGATGCCCTTACCGCACGTCAGGACGCTGCGCTTGAACAGCTTGCAGGGCTGACTGGAAAGGGTGGCATTGTAGGAGTTCGCGCCAATATGTTGGTGGCAGACTTGTACTATCAGAAAAAGCAGTATGCAGAAGCAAAGGACGCCTATCTGAAGGCCGCTTCTGCCAAGAAGAATGCTTATACCGCTCCGCTGGCATATTTTAATGCCGCCACTTGTTTTGAAAACCTGGGTGATTTGGACGGTGCTCTTGCAAATTACAAACTGGCTTCCGAGGCAAAAGGCTTTCTGCTTGTGGATCATGCACTCTTTAGCCTTGGCCGCCTGAATGAGGCAAAGCAGGATTTCAAGGCCGCTCAGGATGCCTATAGCAAGCTGACTGATACGCACCCCGACAGCGAATGGGCAGATTTGGCAAAGTCCCGCCTTATCGCTTTGAAGGCTGCAGGAAATATCGAGTAGTCGGCGGTAACCTTACCGTAAAAAAGCGTTTTTATACATATGAAAGGCACCAAGAAACTGCAGAAACAAAATATACTGATTTTTTTCTTCTGTATGTTCGGGTGCTTTTTTTGTTGTGGCTGCGGTCTGGAAACCATCGTCATTGTGCAGCCGCCGATAACGAGTAATGGTTCTTCGCTCTATTCCACAACCGATCCTTTGAGCTGGTTTTGTGATTTTGTTACGGAAGAAGAAAAAAATGACAGTCTTCCGGGAGCAGACTTTATCGGTACCGAAGTCTACTATCGCATCTATAAAAACTATTCGACGCTTTCTTCTCACAAAAGTGGCATTTCACAAATAAATACAACGACAAATACAACTGCTGCGGCAACACGCCTTATTGAAACCTATAAGTATCAGCCGCTTGGTATGTATCCAGAGCAGAGCCGTGCAGTCTTTGCTTACAATAGGGGGTCCAATACCCGAGTCTACTTCCGTCTCAAAACGGTCAAGGACAGTACGGGTATTGGCTATCGGGCTGCAATTTCTCGTCCCTATGGCGAAAAGACCGCGCGCTATTACGGATATGATGATATGAATGGGCTGATATTTTATGATTATGATAAAGCCGCTGACTCCTGGACTACTGGTGATGCCCCCCCAGTGCCTGTTGACTACAAGGATTTGCGGCTCGTAGTTCCTTATCGCACGATATCTGTCGGTGTCCGTTCCTTCGATTTCTTTGACGATAATGAGACGAAAAATACGATTAACGTGGAGCCTGTGGAGGGTGACATTGACTATGAATATTCCTCCACCTTTACAGCGGATTATGATAATACCTATTTTGTACAGTTGTATGCGGTAGGTGTTGCTCTGGATACGAATACTTGTGCAAATACCTATAGCCTTGTGCTTGATTTAGGCACGATTCCCATTCAAAAAGGTAAGTAACGCCAGGGGAGATGAAGCAGAAGGACGACGAAACTAAAGGCGGCAGCTCTCATTGCCGTCGAATTTAAAAAAAACGCTGTACGCGGTTTTTTTAAATTCATGACCCATGGGCGAGTCTGCCGCCGATTTCGCAGGGAGATACGCTGACCGTCACAAAGGCGGCAACGCTCCAGAAAGAAACCCAGCCAAAAAAGCACTTCACCAACGCAAGCGTCCTTTCGCTCATGGAAAACCCGAAAGGCGAAACTGAGCATACGGAGAAACTCGCAGGATTGGGAACGCCAGCCACCCGTGCGGAAATCATCGAATCACTCAAACGGCGAAACTATATCAAACAGGAAAAACAGAGCCTCGTCATCACCGAACTCGGTACGTTCCTCATCGAAACGATACTGGAAGTGCCCGAACTGAAAAAACTCATCGCAATCAGCACGACGACCGCATGGGAACAGCAACTGCAAGATTCCCCCGCATCGTTCCTGAGCGGCATAACATCATTCACGCGGGAGGAAGTGCCGAAAATGCGCGTCACCCGTGAATGGCAGCCGAAGGACTTGGGCGCATGCCCGCTCTGCAGCAAAGGGAAGGTCTTTGAAGGCAAAAAAGCCTATTTCTGCTCCGAGTACAAGAGCGGCTGCAAGTTTATCATCTGGAAGTCCATGAACGGTGCGAACATAACGCCCGCCGACGCAACGCTGCTCGCAAGCGGCAAACAGACCAGACCGAAGAAGATGACGAGCAAGGCGGGCAAGGAATTCACCGCGCGCCTTTCCTACAGCACCGCCGAAAACAAAGTGACGTTCGCGTTCGATAAAGCGCAAAAACGTGCAACGTTGTACACTTTTTAGCATCTGTAACTATTTTTAGTTGCAAATTATTTATATTGGAGGTATACTCAAAGCATGGGGAAGAAAGAAAAACTAATAGCACGGCTCAAAACAAGACCAAAGGATTTTACCTTTGACGAAGCCGAGACATTGCTAGGCTATCTCTCATACTCACGGTCAAACAAAGGAAAAACAAGCGGGGCAAGAGTGATTTTCGCCAGTTCCGAAAATCATGCGCCGATATTGCTCCATAAGCCGCACCCAAACAACGAACTAAAGGGCTACCAAATAAGCCAACTGCTGCAAACGCTGGAACAGGAGGAACTGATATGAAAAATCTGATGGAATACAAAGGCTATGTCGGGAGCGTGGAATTCTCCGCTGCGGATGAACTTTTTTTCGGAAAAGTGCAGGGAATCCGCGCGCTCATTTCATATGAGGGAACGACAGCCGCAGAACTTGTGAGTGATTTTCACAATGCGGTGGACGATTACCTTGCACTTTGTACGGACGAGGGAAAAGAACCTGAAAAAGCCTACAAAGGATCGTTCAATGTCCGCATCCCATCAGACCTGCACCGCAAAGCCGCCATTTACACGATTGAGCATGAAATGTCGCTCAACAGTTTCATAGAACGCTCAATCGAAAAAGAACTTGCCGCAGTCGCATACTGATTGCGCAGAATTTGTGCAACGTTGCACACTTTTTATGCCCTCAACTGCTCGTTGGCAAGGTGAAGCATGCTTTTTACCGCGTCCTGATGCGGGCGGGGAACGGCGGCAACCTCATTGGCAAGGCTTCCGTCAAGCCACGCATCGCCGTAATACAGTTCCTCCACCGTCGTATCAAGCGCGGCTGCAATTTTCATTGCGTTTTCAAGAGTGGGAAAAACAGGAGTTTTGTTTGATACATAAGTTTGAAATGTTGAGTAGGGGATATTTACAAAACGAGCAAATTCTTTAATTTCAAAACCATTTTCAGATAATTTTCTGCGCAAATTGTCTTTAAGCATTAAAAAACCTCAGAATTTACTTGACAAATCCGAAAATGAATTTTAGAGTGATTTATAAATCCTAGAAAACTAGGATTTAAACTCTGGTACATACATCTTGATTTGTCGGATGGGGTTGTCAGCACTCCCGTGCGGGAGTGCGACGGATTGACCCATGGGCGAGTCGAACGCCCGACAACATGCTTAGAAGGCATGTGCTCTATCCAGCTGAGCTAAAGGGCCAGAAGTACATATATCATACCGATTTTTTGAATGTTTTGCAAGCACTTGGCTTTTTCGCCTGTCCTCATTTTTGCGCGTATGCAATGTCTTCTGAGTGGTCAGGCGGTTCGGCCAATAGGCTTTCGTCTATGGCCAGGTGTTGCCAGAAGTTTACGTCTTCAAAGCCAATCCGCCAGAAAGCGAGATTTCCGATGCCCATGTCTGCAAGCATTTTGCAGCGTTTGTAGAGCGATGGTATGTCGTCATAATAGCCGGTAACAGTCACTTTATGGCGGTGGGTAAAGTGGGGAATGCCGTCCGCGTCGCGCTGTATGTTATCAATGCCGTTTTCTGAGATTATTCGCTGCAGTGAGCCGGAATACCAGGCCTTGCTCCCGATGGAATCCTCGTACCATGTCCGTCCGTAGAATGAAATGCCTATGATGATTTTTTCTTGCGGAATCTGTGTCAGCGTGTACTCAGTGATTTTCCTTACCCATTCATTTGAGGCGACGGGGCCGGGCTTGCTGGTGCTCCAGTGTTCGTCGTAGGACATGACCACTACTTTGTCTGCGATTTCCCCTATGGTCTTATAGTTAAAGACATCATCTTTTATGGTTCTAAGACGGGCCTTTACGGCAACGGAAAGAATCTTGTTTCCCAAGCCTTTTTTCACTTCCCGCAGAAAAGAATGGAAATTGTCAGCGTCTTTTGCTGGAATGTACTCCCAGTCAATCTGGAGTCCGTCATAACTTTCTGTGGCCTGAATGAGACCCGAAATGATTTTTTTTCTCAGGGGAAGTGACGGATCAAGCAAAAGATGAGCCTGTGAAGTGCTGTCGCAGGATGAAACGATATGGACTTTGCCAGAAAAATCTGAAAAATATTTTTCCCTGGGAACGGGCTGGCGAACCTCGCTCAGGGTGGTGATTGGCGCGATAAAGTAGAGCACATCGCTCAGGGGAATCTGGGTAGAAAACTCGCTTTCCCGACCGTTCATAACATAACCCCATAAGCCGTCAAAAGTGAGTGCATCTGCCTCGGGGTCATAGGTAAAGTTTCTGTCGGAATATTGTCTGACTTCTACGCTTTTGCAGGACAGTATCATCATAAGAAAAAACAGACCTGACCAAAGCGGGACTACCAGTTTTTTTAGCATAGTTTTCTATCGGCAGATTTTATAGGCGGGTTGATATGCGAGGCGAGAAAAGATGAGGACAAAAAAAATCGGCAGCCTAGGCCACCGATTTTTTTAAGAAATCAGACTACTTATTTCTTTTGGAAGATGATGTAGTCAAGTTTCATACCCGTTTCGCCAGGCTTGTTCGGGCGGTTGGGGTCGTTCTGCTGAATCTTAACAGTTACAGTTGTTTCAGCATCGAAGTGCAGATTCATCGGAGTGCGAGTTGTCAACTCATAGGTTCCAATCGGCGGATCTGACGGGAATGTGCGGTATGCAACATCGTCAATGAATACATTGAATGCATCATGGTTTCCGTCCGGTGCATCTTCGTTTACGAGACCAACATAGTCACCTGCAGGGAATGTAACGATCGCAGTGGCGATTGACTCTTCGCTGACGAGTTTTGCGGCATATCCGCCAGAAGCCTTGGCATCTGCGAAAATCAGGAACTCTTCATTGTACATATTCTCGACTTCAATCTTGAGTTCTGAGCCTTCGAATGTGTACTTCGGCGGTTCTGAGGGGCTCTCAGGTGCCGGACCAGCAGGAGCTGCAGAAGCGCCGGCTGATGAAGAATCGGATGCGCCGCTTGTAGATCCACAAGAAGCGAGCATTGCAATAGCTGCAATTGCGGTAACAACAGTAACAACTTTGTTTACCAATTTCATTTTTCTATCTCCTCCTTAATGAGATTAAGTACATTATACCCTTATAAAATCATCCTGTCCAGTCATAAATTTGAAAATTACCGACATTTTACTAAAGACCTACATTTTTCTGCCAAAACCGGGAACAATGGGGGGAATAAACTTCTTCTGCGCGGTCTTCTTTTCAAGGCTGCTGAGCAGATTGCTGAAAAGTTCGCTCCGTGTATCGTCATCCAGTTCCTGGGAAGGCTCGTGGTACTGCACCAGATTTGAGGGAATTTCATCCAGAAAGCGGCTGGGCTCACATTCTACGACAGACTGCATGCGGCGGCGTTGTCGGCAGGCAGAAAGGAGCAGCTTGTCGCGGGCACGGGTTATGGCAACGTAAAAAAGCCTGCGTTCTTCTTCTACCGCCGCATCTCCGCCTTCGTCAACGGCCCGCATGTGGGGAATGAGGCCTTCTTCGGTTCCTGCAATGAAAACCACGGGAAATTCCAGTCCTTTTGACGCATGAATGGTCATCAGGTGTACTTTGCCGCTGTTTTCCTCATCGTCCATGTCATCCCGGCTCAAAAGGGTAATGCGGTTCAGGTAGGAGTAAAGGCTTGCGTCTTCGGTGTCGGGATTGTTTTCCCACTGTTCCATGGAGTTTATGAGGCTGTCGATGTTCAGGAACTTAAAGCGGGCAGCCTTTTCACTCTTGGGGTTTTCGGTAATCAGATGGTCAAAGTAGCGGATTTCTTCTACAAGTGCCCGAACCTTTTTGGCAAGTCCCCGTCCGCTCAGCATGGTCTTGTTGTTTTCTATCAGCGCGACAAAGGTGCGCAAGTCCTCTCGGGTGCTTTCTGAAAGCTGGCTTTCTTCTTCGCTTGCCTCCAGTAGGGCATTGATTGCCTCCCAGAGAGACACTTCCAGTGCCGATGCGACTTCGTTGAGCCGCTCGATGGTGGCGCGTCCGATACCCCGGCGGGGAGTGTTGATGATTCGCAGCAGGTTTACGTCGTCATCATGGTTTGCAATGACGCGCAGGTAACTGATGATGTCCTTGATTTCCTTTCTCTGGAAGAAACTGGTTCCGCCGCTCATTTCATAGGGAATGTTTTCCTGCAAAAATTCTTCTTCAAGGGGACGGCTCTGGGTGTTTGCCCGCATGAGGACGCAGAAGTCATCGTATTTGCGTTTTTCCTGTACGCAAATGGTACGGATGCTTTCTACAATGAATTGGGCTTCTGCGGTCTCGTTTTCCGGCATGTAGATTTCGATGGGTTTTCCGCTGCCGTTTCCGCTCCATAGGGTCTTGTCCTTGCGGTTGGTGTTGTGGCTGATGACGCCGTTCGCGGCCGCCAGAATCGTTTCGGTGGAGCGGTAGTTCTGTTCCAGGCGGATTTCCTTCATGCCGGGAAAATCTTTTTCAAAATTGATGATGTTCTGGTAGTCTGCTCCCCGCCAGCTGTAGATTGACTGGTCATCGTCTCCAACGACAGCCACATTCTTGTCTGCAAGCAGGTGCATGAGTTCGTACTGCTGGTGGCTCGTGTCCTGAAATTCGTCCACCATGATGTACTTGTAGCGTTCCCGATAGCGGACCAGTACGTCAGGATTTTCGCGGAAGATTTTTATGGGAAGCGTTATCAAGTCATCAAAATCCACTGCGTTAAAGAGTTTGAGTCCGTCCTGATAGCCTTCATAGAGGGGCTTGTACATGCTGTTTTCGGCGTTCCAGTCTTTTCTGCCAGTCTTTATGTCGCTGAAGAGGATGCCGATTTTGTAGGTGTCCATGGCATCGGCTGTGTATTGCAGTTCCCGACCGGTTTCTTTTATGAGCGCATTGCGGTCAGTTTCGTCATAAATGGAAAAATTATCGCGAAAGCCGAGCCTGGTGATGTCCTGACGCAGTATTTTTACGCCAAAGGCATGGAAAGTGGATATGGTGAGGTTCTGAAGCTTTTTCCCCGTGAGTTCCTTGATGCGCGTCTCCATTTCGCGGGCGGCCTTGTTGGTAAAGGTAAGGGCAAGAATCTGGCTCTGGGGAATGCCTATGTCCAGCATGTGGGCGATACGGAAGGTGATGACCCGTGTCTTTCCGCTTCCTGCTCCTGCGATGATGAGAATTGCACCGTCTGTGGTCATAACGGCATCGTATTGCTCTGGGTTCAGTTCATTCTTGAGATCGGAAAGGTCAGTTGCCATGGGGAGAGTGTAGCGAAATTTGCTTTTTTGTGCTACACTGTTTGTATGAAGGAAGCAGTCGTATCTTTTTTTGAAAAACATCATTTTCCCGTAAACAAGGCAGATTATAACATTGTTGCGTCACTTAGAGGAGACATGCAGGCAAAACTCAGCGGCAAAAAAGCCTGGCAGGACATGAACCGTACCTGGCTCTTGCCGCCTGAAAATCCGCCCAAAAACAGGCAGGTGATTGTGATTGACGCAGGAGGAAGCAATTTCCGTTCCTGTCTCGTGACTTTTGATGCAGATGGGCGCCCAAGTATTTCAGATTTTAAGAAATGTGTAATGCCTGGCGTTGAAAAAAGGCTTTCCAGGGCAGCATTCTTTGATGCGATTGCAGATAACATTGACTACCTTAAAAATAAGGCTGACTGCATCGGCTTTTGCTTTTCCTATTCCATGACCATTACCAGAGACGGTGACGGCATTCCCAACTCCTTCAGCAAGGAAATCAAGGCGGACGAAGTGGTGGGTATCCCGGTGGGGGCAAACGTATGCGCCGTGCTGGAAAAACGCGGCTGGAACAAAATCCGCCATATTGCGCTTTTGAACGACACGGTGGCGGCCCTGCTTGCGGGTGCTGCGGGAAATGATGACAAGCGCTATTCCTCCTTTATCGGTTTTATTCTGGGAACGGGCATGAACGGCGCATACATTCAGCCGGCATGTGGCGGGGAAAGCCGGCAGATTGTGGTCTGCGAAAACGGCAAGTTTGGCGACTTTGCCCGTTCGGATTTTGACCTGGCTCTGGACAAGAAAAGTCAGCATCCCGGTGAATACCAACTGGAAAAATGCTGTTCCGGCGGCTATCTGGGACCATTGGGCTGGGAAGTCTTGCAGGCGGTGGCAAAAGAACATCTGGTGAGCAAGGACTGTGCCGCCGCTTTGTCCCGACTCCATGATTTGTCATTGATTGAGATGGATGGCTTTTTGCATGCGCCTGAAAGCAAGGAAAATGTGATTGCCTGTTGCTGCAGGGATGAAAATGACCGCGGGCTTTTGGTTGAGATTCTTGACGCACTGGTTGAGCGTTGTGCGGGCTATGGGGCGAGTATTCTTGCGGCCTGTCTGGAGCAGGGGGAGGAAGGAAAAGATGAGCCTGTCTGCATCCTCTGCAACGGAACGACATTCTATAAAACCTATCGTCTGCGGGAGCGGATTGAATCATACCTTTCCCAGTATGCGGCGGGCATTCGCTATGAAATCGTAAGCAAGGAAAACGACATTACGATTGGCACGGCAATTGCAGGACTGGTATGAGATTTTGTCTTTGTGTGCCAGGGGCTTTTTGTCATAATCTGCTTCGGCTTTTTGTGCTTTTGGGTGCCTTTCTGCTGGTGCAGCCTCTTTTTGCCAAGGGTGGCGTGATGAGCGGGGCGGGTAGGCTTGCCGTAATCCGAACGCAGTATTTTGACATTATCTATCCGGAGGAGTGCCTTGAGGCGGCGGAGAAAATTGCTCTTGTGGCTGACGGCTACTACGAGGAGATTGCTTCCCTTCTTGATACGGATTGCAGGATTCGCTTTCCGGTTTCGATTACCCGCTCGGTGGAGACGACCAACGGCTATTTTACCGTTGCCCCCTACAATGCCATTGTGATTCAGTATACACCGCCGGAAATTTCCCTGGATCAAAACAGCGATTCCCTGACGGCGGTCTTTTACCATGAACTTACCCATGCTCTTTCCACCAACATGAAAAACGGATTCAGCCGCTTTGTGGCAGCCGTCTTTGGTGACTGGTTTGCGCCGGCGGGCTTTTTGCAGACCAGTTTTATGCACGAGGGAACGGCGGTCTCTTTTGAAAGCCTGAAGGGAGAAGGACGGGTGCATGACCCCTACAGCAGGCTTTTGGTGGTGCAGGCCAAAGTGGACGGCCGTTTTCCTGACTGGCGCGATGTGACGGGAGCAAGGGATATTTTTCCCGGCGGAACGGATGCCTATGCCTTTGGCGCACTTTTCTGCCGCTACCTGCAGGAAAAATACGGCATGGAAAAATATGCTGAGTTTTGGAAGACAACGGGCAGCCTGCATGGTTTTAAGTCCAGTATCAAAAAGACCTACGGAAAGCCAGTGTCTGAAATCTGGGAAGATTTTGAAGCCTGGGTGGGCATTCCTGAGGTGACGCCCGCTGTTTCCCCTGAGCATGGAACGGCGGACTTTTTTGTGTATGCTGGGCTTGAAAGGGCAGGAGATGATGGCTTTTCCAAAACAAACAGCCGCCGCTCTGTCTTTAAGTGCATTGCTGCATCAGCATACGGTCTGTCCTGGTTTGAGTCCAAGACGGGGGCAGTCTGGTATGCGCCTGTGGTTGATGGCAGGGTGCAAAAGCCAAAAAAAATCTTTACCTGCGGGGCGGTTTCTCGCCTGTGCCTTTCCGATGACGGTGCATGGCTTTTGGTAAGTTACCTGAAGGCGGACAGAAGGGCAAAAGCAAGCCTTGCCCTGTACGACATAGAGCGAAAAAAACTGCATGCGCTTTCCATACCCTCGGTTCGGGACGGGGGCTTTGTGAGGGGAGCAGGGGGAGACTTGCAGTTTGCCTGTGTGAATATCTCCAGTGACGAACTTTCTCTTGATTTCTATGCAGTGGAGGGGGAAAAGTCTGTCTTGCAAGCAAAACACGCTTCACCAGTAAAACGCATAGCCTTTTTTCCGGATGAGCAGCCTTTTAGTCCGACTCTTTCTGAAAGGGGCGGGCTTTCCTGCATTGTCAAAAAAGGCATGGACTGGCATATTCGCCTTTATGAACAGGATGGAAAATATCGTGAATACGGCAGGCAAAGGACAATCCTCCACAATTTGCAAGGCATGCTTTTATCAGACGGCCGCCTTGCCCTTACTTTTTCCTATGGGGAAGTGGGGGATAAGGCAATGCTTCCCCGCGGGGGGCTTTTGACGGTGAATCTGGACGGTTACGAAAGCAGTCTTGCCTTGCAGGACGATGATGTTTCTGGCGGTGTGCTGAATGCCGCTCTGCTTCCCGGTGAAGGGGAACGTTTTTTGTATGTGGCGGCCTTTTATGATACCCAACGGCTTATGGTTATGGATTTCGCAGCACGAAACGTTCTTCGGCATACAGGAAGGGAGCCTGTCGCAAAGGGGGCTGACCTGCCAGAAAGCGCATCTCCTGTACAGACTCCAACTGCTTTTGACTCCGAGCCTGCCGCAATAGGGGAGCGGCTTTCCTATAATCCCTTCCGCTATTACCGCCGCAGCTTGCGCATACCCATTGGCATGGTAAAAAGTTACAGGCGCAGTGAACTTGACAGCTACACGTATGGCTATACGAATTTGGGAACGGCTTTTGTGGGGGCAACGCTGGCTTCCTCAACGCCATGGCAGGACGGCATACTTGCCCTGAGCGGCGGCTGGAATCCCTTTGACAAGAACGGTGGCGCCTGTCTTTCGGTCTCCGGCGGAAACGATATCTTTACCTACGCTGTAAACAGCAACCTGCTTTTTGACGGCTATGGCTTTATGCAGACGACGGAAGGACTTTCTCTTTCAAGGCTGCTCTACAGTCGCTTTGGCACTTCATTCACTGCGGGTGCAAACGGCGTCTACTTTTACGGTCACGGAAATCATGGCGATAAAGATGACTGGTCGTCGCGGGCGCGGGGCTATGTGCAGCTTTCAACCGTCAGAAAAATGTCCCCCCGCTATGGAGATTTTTGCGGACTGACTTTTCAGCCTTTTGTCCTTTGGGAAAGAATCAGCAGTCATTATGTGAATGCAGGCGCGTCTTTAGTCCTTAGGATTCCGGGCATTTTTCCCCTGTCGCTTACGGCAAGTCTCTTTCCTTCTTCAAGTTATTTTGCTTCTGCGGGGGCAACGGTCTACCTCTTTAGCTGGGAAGTGCAGAAGGGAATACCCCTTGCCCTTTATATTGACCGCTTTTATCTGACAGCGGCTTACAGCGGAAAATTTTCCTATCAAGCAAAAGATTATTTTGACATAGGACGGACGGTAGACCTTGCCCGCAATCTGTCCAAAAGCGATTACAGTGATTTGATACAGTTGCGGCTGGCTGCCGTGGCTTCTGTGAATGCGGGAGTGCTTTCCCGGCTGTCGTTTGATGCGGGCATCGCCCTGCAGTACCGGCCAAATCCGCGGCCAAACGAAAAGAAAATTGCCGCGGGAGTGAGTGCACTTCTTGTCTACTAGCGAAAAATGGTGTATACTGACAGAAACGTTTCTAGGGGATAAAAAGTGGCGCAGGGTAACGGACTGGGAAAATCAATCGTTCTTCTGATTTTAATCATTATTATGATTTTGGGCGGACTTTTGTGGTTCGATTATCTTGGTGTGATTAACGCAAAAAAAGTCTTTGCGCCCGCCTACAAACTCATTGGCTTAAAGCCGCAGACTTCCACGACCGCCTCATCATCTAAGCCCTTGATTGCAGACCTTGATGACGACCGCCTTGCCAAACGTCTTGAAGCACTGGATATCCGCACTCAGGAACTGGACAAGCGTGAGGGTGACATTTCCAAGGGAGAAACCCAGTACGATGCCGTCATGCAGGAACTGGAAGACAGGCGCAAGGCTCTGGAAGAAAGGGAAGCAACCTTTCAGGCGCAGCTACAAAAATACGATGACCGGGATGCGGAACTTGCAAAAATTGCGTCATACTGGTACAACATGCCTCCAAAAACCGCTGTAGCAGAAATCGACAAGATGGAAGATCAGGATGTCATTGACGTGTTCCGCAAGGAAGACGAACTTGCTGCCCTTGGCCGCCGTGCATCCATGGTTTCCGTTTGGTTTATGAATATGGATCCTGAGCGGGCGGCACGTCTTCAGCGCAAGATGACCAATAAACCCCAAGCCTTGGATTAAATTTCCCTTTTTGCGCAGTAAAAGCGTAAAAATCTCTTGCGATTTTCGTAAACACGAACCCCCAATCCTCCGATGTTCTAAGTGGAGGTCGTGCCGATGCTTTCTTTACAATCGGTTCAAGGAGAACAGATTCAAGCGCACATACAATCATTACAGCCTCAAGCAAAGCAGTCAGCGGAAAAAAGTGAAAAGCCAGACTTTTCTTTTCTTGACTTGCTGAGGGAGCAAAAGGTTGATGCTGGCGAAAAAACTGCTTCTTCCGTGAATGACGAGCACAAGGTACTTGAGCAACCGGAAAAAATTGCAGAAAAACTGGCAGAAAAAAGTCAGGACGATGCTGTTCAGGAAAAACTTCCGCAAGAGCAAAAGTCTCAGGTAAGTAAAAAAGATGAGCAGACAGAAAAAGTGCTGGCGGAGGATGCTGTTGACGGGCAGAAGATTTCGCTTCTTGCAGCGGAAATGCCAGCACAGATAGAGGCTCAGTTCAATAAAGTGTCTGCGGGGCAGGATGAAATGCCCGCTCTGTTCACCGAAATGGCGGCAGTCAAGGAAAAGTCAGCAGATGCCAGGCGGATTGATGCAGAAGGAAACAAGGCGGCATGGATGTATGCAGAATCTTCTGTGTCTGCTGAAGAAGTGTTGGACGAAGAGATTCCCGAAGATGCTCTTGCGGCCTTGCTGGATGAGTCTGCCTTTATTGTTCCTGAAATTGATACGGGTGACGACAGTGACTTGCTTGCAGCTCAGAATGTTGCAGTTGAAAAACCGGAAGTGTTTTTGAATGCCGCAGTCCGTGATTTTGCCTTTACGGAGGATGAACTTGCTTTTGATGACAAAAATTTCAAAGTCACTGGCCGCGACAAGACAAAGCCTCGTCTTGAAATTACTGATTTGCGCATGGTTCAGACCGAACAGACCCTTGAAACAGAAAATGCTGTAGAAAAGAGTCAGCAGAAAAATGGCGGGGATTTTGCTTTTGACAAGCCTAATGAGCCTAACCTGCAAATGACCATGGAACTTGCAGGCAATGTTGAGCAGAACATTACGTCTTCCTCAACGCAGACTGCCGCAGCAAACGGGTCAAATTTTCAGGCGATGCTCACCAACGCCATTCAGGACAATGCCCCTGATTTTGTAAAGGCTGGCAATATCGTTCTGCGTGACGGAAATCAGGGCTCAATCAATTTAATTTTGCGTCCTGAAGCGTTGGGAAATGTTAAGATTAGCCTTTCACTTTCCGATAAGGTAATTACCGGCCAGATTACGGTGCAGTCACAGGAAGCCTACAATGCCTTTAAGGACAGCATTGAATCCCTCAAGGCGGCATTTGCTCAGAATGGCTTTGAGGCACAGGGCTTTGACCTTCAGTTTGCCGGAAACCAGAATTTTGCCCAGAGTCAGCAGGAATGGCAGAATCCTGAATTTGCTATCCGTGCCAATCGCGCTTATGATGATTTGGTTCTGGATGAAACGATTGCAGTTGGTGCAGCTGTCTATGACGACACTGCATATGGAATAAATATAGTAGCCTAGTAGAGGAGTGTAGAGATGGAAGTGCAGTCCGCCGTTAATTCGACACCAATCAGCCAAATGAACTGGCAGATGGATGCCGCAGACAAGTTTAAGCTTGACACGCAGGTAAAGGCAATCAATAAGCAGATTGACGCGGAACGAGGGCGTGCGGCAAGCCATGAGCTGGGAAAGGATGACTTCCTCAAGCTCCTTATTACGCAGATGTCCAATCAGGATCCGCTGAGCCCCATGGAGAATACTGAATTCATCGCCCAGATGGCTCAGTTTTCTTCACTGGAGCAGATGACCAACATGAGCCAGAACTTTGAGCGTCTCAGCACGATGATGAACACGACTGCCGCAACAAATACGATTGGCCGTGCAGTGGAAATCGACTTGGGCGATACAACGACAACTGGCATTGTGGAGGCGGTTACTCGTGAAGCCGCTCCCCAGGTAAAGGTAAACGGACAGCTGTATGATATGGAACGGGTAAAAGCCGTCTATGGCGTACAATAACAAAGAACGGAATGCGTTCAAAAAGTAAAACAGGTTTTAATTAGAGGGTAGCTATATGATGAGATCACTTTATTCAGGCGTTTCGGGATTGCAGAATCACCAGACTCGCATGGACGTTATCGGTAACAACATCGCTAACGTGAACACCTACGGCTTTAAGCGCGGCCGCGTTGACTTTCAGGACATGATTAGTCAGCAGTTGAGCGGCGCTGCAAAACCAACCACCGAAGTTGGCGGCGTAAACCCCAAGGAAGTGGGATTGGGTATGACAGTGGCGGCAATCGACACCATTTTTACGCAGGGTAACTTGCAGTCAACTGGTGTTTCAACCGACTTGGCAATTCAGGGAAACGGCTTCTTCATCGAAAAGAACGGTGAAAAGTCATACTACACCCGCGCCGGTGCCTTTAGCCTGGACAATGAAGGCACGCTGGTAAATCCGGCAAACGGCTACCGCATTCAGGGGTGGATGGCACGTACTATTGACGGCGAGCAGGTTCTCCGTACCTCAGCATCTCCTGAAGACTTGATTATTCCTGTTGGCTCAAAAGACCCGGCAAAGGCAACCTCAAACGTAAACTTTGCCTGCAACTTGAACAAGAATACCCCGGAAATTCCCGAAGGGGCAAACGAAGCCGACATAATGAAGGGAACCTGGGCAACCGAGTTCAATATCTACGACAGTTTCGGTAACAAGCACAACCTTTCTGTGGCCTTTACCCGCGTACCGGGAAATCCCAACCAGTGGGTTGCCGCAGTGCAGGTTGACCCCGAATATGCCGAAGAACGTGAGACCCGCATCGGTCTGGGAACAACAGACGGCATGGGCACCACCTTTACGATTAACTTTGACAACAACGGAATCCTTTCTTCCGTAACGGACAGCGCAGGAAACAATTCAAACCCGGAAGGCGAGATTATCCTGCAGGCTTCATACAATGTACCTGAGTCAAATCCTAACGAGGACGGAACTCCCTACCGCCAGACCTTCAATCTGAATCTGGGAACCATCGGCAGCATGATTAACACCGTTACCCAAAGCGCGTCAACAAGTTCAACCAAGGCCTTCTATCAGGACGGCTATACATTGGGCTACCTTGACAACTTTAAGATTGACTCAAGCGGAATCATCACAGGTGTGTATTCAAACGGAACCAACCGCACGATTGGTCAGATAGCACTGGCAACCTTTACCAATCAGGGCGGTCTTGAAAAGGCTGGAAACAACACCTATGTGGAAAGCAACAACTCCGGCATTGCCAATGTGGGCGTGAGCGGAATTGCCGGCAAGGGCTCAATGTTGGCAGGTACTTTGGAAATGTCAAACGTTGACTTGAGCGAGCAGTTCACTGACATGATTGTGACACAGCGCGGCTTCCAGTCAAACGCAAAGACAATCCAGACAGCGGATACGCTGCTTGATACCGTTATTAACTTAAAGCGTTAATATAGACCCTCTACAAATCATTTAAAAATGTAAATCCCTGCGGAAGTTTTTCGCGGGGATTTTTTTTCCCTGACATGTTACCCTTGCAGATTTGCCACTTTAGCAAGAAAATGGTATACTGCCTTTACTTTTTGTATGGGAGTTTTTTTTCATGAAGCAGTACCGTATGAACATTGCAACATTCTGTGCTCTTGTATTTTTGCTGACTGCCTGTATTCAGAATACGCCCTATCCTACGGAGGTAAAGGAAGAACTTCCCGCCATGCCGCTTGCTGACCGCCTTAAAAACACTGAACTGGGCGGTACCATCAATTTGGAAAGCGATATTACAGAACTCTCAGAAAGCGAAAGTGTCTCTGTTCCCCGGTCAATGACGATTACTGGGGCAGAAGAAAACCCCTATGACATGAAGGGCATTAAAATCATCGTGAACTATAGGGGAACGGTGCTGAAAAACCTCAAGAATGTTTCTGAGCTTGTGATTGCGGAGACGGTGAAGGACGGTAGCTTTACCATGGAAAACTGTCAGGTGGCAAAAGTGACCCTTTTGGGCGGTGGTTCCAATTCCATTCATTTTCTTTCCTCCATGATTCAACGGCTGATTGTTGACTATGCGGATGTGCGGGTCATGCTGGAAAAAGAATCCAAAGTGACTTTTATGCGTGTAAGGAAAAACTGCTCTATAGGTGCGTCAGAAGATGTCTATGGAACGGTAAGCACCATGTATGTGGACAAAACCGTTTCCGTAGTCACGCTGTCTGAATGCATGGCCATTACATCTGTTCTTACACGCTCTGTCAGTGGCGAGAATTCGCGGCCCCTCATTGCGTGCAAGGATACGGCGCCATTGATTTCTGAGGGAGCGGACAGGGATGATAATGGCAATGTTACCCCGCTGCGGGTGCAAAATGCCCTTGCTGAAGAAGTCGCTCAAGATGAAATTGACCTTCTTTCCGAAAATGCCGTGAGCGATATAATAGCAGAATTGGAAAACGGTTCGTCTGCAGAAAGTTCAGGCGACTCCACGGGCGATATACGTATTGATAATCCGGGTGCCATTACGCTGAGGTCAACCCGTTCTGCAATTACCGTAAAAATGACTGTTCCAGACCCGGCGAACCACGTAAACATCTATCGGGCAGAATATGGCAGCGAAAACTGGTATTATGTCGGCTCCGTTGAGACTGCTTCAGGCCGCCCCCTGCCGGCTACCCTTGCCTTTAATGACTATTATGTGGTTGGCGGTAAAAGTTACAGCTATTATGCCGACTTTATTTCAGACTTTGCGAATTATTCAATTCTAAAAACTGAGACAGACTCCATTACGGCAGCAGGCGGGGAAGGGCTTTTGGAAATTACAAACAAAATTACTGTTTCCAGTTCCGGCAACATGAAACTCTGGCTGGATAAAGAACCTGAACTAACCAAAGTGGTGAATGGTGACCTTGTTTCCCAGTCCGTGGCTGCCTACTTTAAGCCTGCAACAGACAAGGTAACGAGTACAATTGTTGCATCTTCTCGTTATGGCAGCGTGCAGTTTGAAGACCGGGAAAGCAAAATCTGGCGGTGTATTTCTCGGAGCCATTTAGGAAAGCCCATGAATGTTGTGGCGATAAAAGTGAATGTAGTACAAAGCGTAAAGGACATGAAATACATATGGGCATCGCTTCCTAAGGCGGTAGAGACAGGAGATGGTTTTACCGGCGGCATGATAGCGGCTTTTCCGAATGATTATCCCCTTTTTGTTTCTGATGCCATACAGGGAATTTCCCTCAAACTAAGGCTGGGAAATGCCGTAGACGCGTCTCTTGTACAGCAGATTGAAGTGCAGGTGAATCGGCGGAATTCACAGGAATTTGTTACTATCCTTCCGCTGACGGACACTGCGGCCTTCCTTTCCGACACTGAATTGCAGTTTAAGGAGAGTCATGTAGCGGAGGGTCAAAATATACAAGTCAAGGCCGTATGTAAGACCTATGATGAGGATACGCAGCTCTATACAAGCATCGCTCAGTTTTCGATGAATTATACGCCAAAGACTGGCTCGGGTAATCCTGAGATTTCAAATGCTTTTGCCTTTACCTATGATGATGAGGCACAGCAAATACTTGTCGCCGCTGATTCGGACGAATGGTTTACCCAGGCCGATATTTTTAGCGATACCTTTGATTTTGTCGTAAATGGCGAGACTGTTTCCTTGGAGCCGGACAGCCTTTGTCCTGAGCTTGTCTTTACGGATGAAAGCTATTCCTTTAAGCGAATTTGCAGTCTTTCTCCTGTAACGCTTGATGATGAAAGGATATATCGGCTGGACATGCTCTCTTCCCTCAATGCATATGCAGGCCAAAGTCTGTCAATTGCAGGGATGCAGACCCGGGCGACTTGTTCCAATGAAAACTACCGTGTCCATTACATCCCCTTTGCTCTGCCTACCACTTTAGTTTCTAATCTCCCGAAAACCTTTGTAGTGAACGCGGTGGAAACAGACTGATTACTGTATCTTGTGCCAGAGCATGCGGTTGTCTATAATCTCATAGGCGATTCTGCCGTCTTCGTAGAGGCTGGAAAGATAGGAGCGCACGGTGCTGCCAATCAGTTCAAACTGACTTACTTTAAGCGGTATTTGATTTCGGTCTGCCACGGCTTTTAAAAGTTCCTCAAAAGTGAGGGGAGTGGCAAGTTCATCTTCAATCATTGCCTCGGTTTCCAGCACCGCAATCATGTTCAGTTCCACCAAGCCTTCAATGTCCGTCACCAAATCCCCGTGTCCCGGAATGTAATAATCCGCCTTGATTTCCTTGATTTTTAAAAGCGACTCCCTGAATTTCTTTTCGTTAAAGAGATATTGAATCCAGTAGCGTTTAATTACATTGCGTCCTGATATGCCGTCTGCAAGGAAACAGGCTTTTTTGCCTTCACAATCATCGCTTACAAGCATGGCGGCCATGTCGATGTAGTGGCCGGGCAGGAAAATAGGGGTCAGGGTAAGGCCATCACAAAGGGAAAGCCTTTCTTCTGTCAGGATACGGTCTACATTACAGGGGTCAGCCTTGAGGTATTTTGATTCGATGTCTTTTATGGGAGAGCCGCCGTACACCAGTGCAGACTGCAGAATGGGAAGTTCCATGAGCACCGATTCGCCTTTTGTTGCCCAAATTTCACAGCCGCTTTCCTCCTGCAAAAATACATTTCCGCCGCAGTGGTCTGCATGGGAGTGGGTGTTGATGATGGCAAGAAGTTTTGGCTCAGGGAATATTTGCTGCAAGCGTTCCCACAGGTATTTGATGAGTACCAGCGTATTCGGTGTGTCGATGAGCCACAAAAGCGTTTCCTTTCCCTGCGGCATGGTAATCACTCCGATATTTGTTGCCCCTACAAAATAGCCGATGTGGGCGGTCAACTGTACAAAATCCAAACCTGTCGTCGTCATGGTTTTAGTATAGCAAAAAGATACCTTTTTTCATAGTTCTGTGATATACTATGTGCATGAGATGCGTAAAAATAGCAGTTTTTTCTATTATAATATCTTTTTTTTCATCAGTATTCGCCGATGTCTTTCCTGTTCCCGAATACGGCTATGTCATTGACTTTCCCGAGGGCTTTTCCCTTGAAGACGGAAGCGAGGATTTGTCCATGCTGCTTTTTAAGCATACCATACTGCCCGTGCAGGTGCTGGTAAAAGTCTGGCAGGCAGATTCCTATAGCTCGGCAGAAGCCGCCTTGCAGGGAACGTTTGCAAAACTGGGGGGCAGCGGGGAAGTGGCATCGCTTGTCTGGCGGAATCGTAACTGTGCGGTTTCCAAAATGACTTTGCAGAATGTTGCCCTTAAAAGTCAGTGCACTGGCTGGTCTTGTGTCATTCCTCTGGCAGAAAAAAAAGGCTGGCTTACGCTGCTTTCCTATGCACCCACAGAAGTTGCCTATGACTGCGAGCAGTTTTTGCTTTCGGTTCTTGACGCTGTTATGACTGACCGGGGAAGTTACAGGGATTGCGGCATCATCACTACCTATGCCTATCCCTCAGGCCCCAAAAAAGACTTGACGCTGACTATCGCCGGCAAAAAAATCAAAACGCAAATTGGGCTGGATGATGATACCGCTTCTCAATTTGTGATAGACCGAGAATGGGCAGTCTTTACCCTTTTTGCCAATACAAAGTACGCCATAGAAGCATGGGAGCGTTTTTACCGCATGATTGCCCGAGACAGCATGGGGCGTACAAAAAAAATCGCCTTTGACATACAGAACGCTCTTTTTGCTGACGCACAAAAAAAGGATGCTGCCCAGCCCCTGGCGGTCATTGCCCAGGAATTGCTGTCCTGGACGCAATATTTTAAGTATGAGCGTGCCTCGGAAACGGCGGACAAGGCGGATTTTGCCTCAATTCCATCAGTTTTGGCAGGCGGCTCCAGTGATTGTGACAGCCGCAGTATGCTTATCGCCCTTCTTTTAAGGCATATGGGGGTGGATGCCTGCATCTTTATCAGTGCGGAATACAGTCACGCCATGCTGGGTGTTGCCTTTCCTGAAAAGCAGGGGCAGACGATTCATGTGGACGGTGTAGACTATCTGGTAGGAGAGACGACGGCAAAAAATCTGACGCTGGGCATGATGGATGCCTCCATGCAGGACAGGGATAAATGGTATCCCGTCATGTTCTACGAGTAATGTTTTTTTTGCGTAAGGTGTGATGGAGCGTCTGTCTTATGATTTTTCCTATTGTTTATCAAGACAGTGAAATACTTCTCGTAAATAAGCCGGCGGGTGTCGCCGTGCAGGGTGGGGCAGGCATTAGTCATCCCTTGGACGAAGAACTGGCAAAACAAGTGGGCTACAAGGTTCATCTGCTACACCGCCTTGACAGGGAAACCAGCGGACTTTTGCTCGTGGCAAAGAATCCTGCGGCGGCAAAAAAATGGATTGGCTTGATTGCGGGAAAGCAAGTGCAAAAAGAATATACAGCACTTTGTTTTGGACTTCCGCTGCTAAAGGGCAAGCCTGCAAAAAAAGGCAGCATTTGTGACACGGTAACCAAGCAGGGACGCGAACAGTCCGCAGTCACTCATTTTACGGTGGAAAAAACAATGCAGATTCTCCTTCCTGCCCTGGAAAGCACTGCGGAGACTGCATCACAGAAAGTCACGGTGAGTCAATTGCATCTGGTGCTGGGAACAGGCAGAATGCATCAGATTCGCATTCATCTATCTCACGCACAGTGTCCGATTCTGGCAGATGACAAGCATGGAAACTTTAAGCTGAACAAGTTGGCAAAGAAAGTGCTTAAAATCAAAACCCTCTGTCTTGCCGCCACAAAAATCACCCTTCCTCTTGACGGTAAAGCCCGCACTTTTGAGATAGCAGTGCCAGAACATATGCAGTGTGATAAACTTTTTCTCGCTGTTGACAAAAAAAATATAAATTGATATAGTGTCAACGTACATTTTAATCTAACCTTAGAATGGACTTGCGCAAGCGGGTCTTTTTTTGTATATGGGCAGGTAAATGTCGCAAGGAGAAGTGCCATGGAATATACTGCATTGGACTCGTATCCCTATTATACGGAAAGTGAAAAGCTGGTTGCTTCTCTTGGCTATCATTTGGTGGAGTTAAAAATCTCGCCCCACAAGGGTACTACCCATATTCTTGCAGTCATTACGGCTTTGGTTCCCACGGTGGAAATTGGTGTGGACGACTGTTCTAAGGTGCATCATAAACTGCTTCCCTTTTTGGAAGAAAAACTGGGAACAGATGACACTTATATGGAACTTACCTCACCGGGTATGGAGCGCAACATTAAGAATGCGGCGGAATTTGCCCTTTTTATCGGACGGGAAGTGCGTGTGTGGGATAAGACGGTAACGGATTGGGTCGGTGGAAAGTTGGTTTCTGCTGACTGCAAATCCCTGACCTTGGAAATAACAAAGGATGCTGTTTCAGAAACGAGACAGATTTCCTTTGCTGATATAGCAAAAGCAAAATTTATTCATTTATAGGAAGGTTTGGTATGTCAGAAATGGCAGAGGCAATCCGCGAACTGATTGAAACAAAAGGTTTCTCAGAGGATTCGGTCAGGCAAACTATTGAAAACGCAATTAAGGCTGCGTACAAGCGTACTTTTGGAACGGCAGATAACTGCATCGTTAAATTCGCAGATGATATGTCAGATGTGACGGTGTATTCACGCAAGACAATCGTTGACGGCGTGTATGACCCTGTTATCGAGATGGAACTGGAGGAGGCTCGCCAGCTCAGTTCTGAATGTGAAGAGGGTGACGAAATTGACATTCAGATTGACCCCCACACATTCGACCGTTCTGCAGTTTCTACTGGAAAGCAGGCTGCACATCAGGGCCTGAGCGAAAGTTTTAAGGATAACCTCTACAATGAATACAAGGATAAAGTCGGTGAAATAATCATCGGTTATTATCAGCGTGAGCATAACGGCAATATTTATGTTGACCTGGGCAAGGTGGAAGGCGTTCTTCCGACAAAATATCAGAGTCCCCGCGAACGCTACGAAAAGAATGACCGTATCAAGGCTTTGATTGTGGACTTAAAGCGTACTAATTCTGGTCTCCAGCTGGTGCTCAGCCGCTCAGACCCCAACTTTGTCCGCTCAATCGTTGAACTGGAAGTGCCGGAAATTTATGACAAGACGGTGGAGATTTTCAAGATTGTCCGCGAAGCCGGCTACCGTACAAAGATTGCCGTTCTCTCCAATAAGGAAGATGTTGATCCGGTTGGTGCATGTGTCGGTTTGAAGGGTGTGCGCATTCAGAACGTTATCCGCGAGTTGGAGGGTGAAAAAATCGACATTCTCCGCTACGATCCTGAGCCAACACAGTTCATTAAGAATGCGCTTTCTCCAGCCGAAGTTTCCAATGTCTACATTTTGGACGAGGAAAAGAAACAGGCTTTGGCTGTGGTGCCGGATTCTCAGTTCTCTTTGGCTATCGGCAAGCAGGGGCAGAATGTGCGTCTCGCAAACCGCCTCTGTGACTGGAGCATTGATGTAAAGACTGAGGAACAGGCAGCGGAAATGGATTTGAGCGAAATCAGTTCTGTCCGCAAGACGGCCGCAAATCTCTTTACCGAGAATGGCACATCTTCAAGTGGAGACTACGAGGAAGTGGCAAGCATTTCTGATTTGCCCGATATTGATGAACGCGTTGCAGGTCTCTTAAAAGAGGCCGGCTATGACGACATCGAAAAATTTGTTTCTGCTTACGAAGACGGCTCAATCAAGTCTGTTGAAGGCCTGAGCGACAGCGATCTTGAGGCGGTGAACAAGATTATCCACGCTAACGTGGAATTTGTTGAGGAAGGCGAGGAATCTGAGGCTTCTGAGACAGAAGAAAATGCTGCTTCGGAAGAAGAATACTTCTGCCCTGAATGTGGCGCAAAAATTACACTCGATATGACACAGTGTCCGAAGTGTGGTACTGAGTTTGAATTTGCAGAGGACGAGGAATAGTAGAATAGTATGGCTGATGAAGTAGAGAAAAAGCCCGGTTTTGTATTGAACAAAAAGAAATCTGAAACTCCTGTGACAAAACCTGCGGCTGCACCCGAAAAAAAGAAGGTCGTCATTGTAAAGAAGAAGAATCCCGTGCCAGAGAGCAAGCCCCAGGCTAATGTACGCCCTGTGGTTAAGAAAGTTGCGCCTGCTGCTCCAGCCGGACAAAATGCATCTGCTTCACAGCCTCAGAACCAGACACAAAATCGTTCTGAGGCTAAGCCGCGTTCTACGACTACCTTTGAAATTAATTCTGCCCGTCCAAATGTAAAGGCGGGCAATCTTTCCGGCAATCGCGGTGGATTTAATCGCGGTGGTTACGGTAACCGTGATGCCGGCTACAATCGTGGCAGCGGTAACGGTGGCTTTGGCGGTCAGCGTCGTGAAGGTGGCTTTACTGGTGCCCAGGCGCGGGAAAGTTATCAGAACCGTGAGCGCGACGGAAACAGACAGGGCGGATTTGGCGCTGGACATGGAGCCAATCGTCAGGGCGGCTATCAGGGAAATCGACCCAACGGACAGGGTGGATTTAGCCGTGGCGGCTTTGGCAATCGTCCTGCAGGTCAAGGCGGCGGTCGTCCTGGATTCGGTGGCAATCGCCCCGGTTTTGGCGGCGGTCGTCCTGGATTTGGTGGCGCACCTGCTGCGTCTGCCATTCCGGAAAAGGCAAATACCAAGAAGCAGTTTAAGGGAAAAAAACAGGTTTACAGCCGCAAGGATAAGGAAGAACTCTTTGACGAGGAAGAACTGTACCGCAAGAAGCAGGCCGCTCAGGCTGCGGTTGTTCCCAAGTCAATCGACATCATGGAATCAATTTCCGTTTCTGACCTTGCCCGCAAGATGAACCTTAAGGCTGGTGAAATCATCGGTAAACTCATGTCCATGGGTATGATGGTTACCATCAACCAGTCTGTAGACAGCGATACGGCAACCTTGCTGGCATCTGAATATGGCTGTGAAGTGCATCTTGTCAGTCTCTATGATGAAACAGTTATTGAAAGCGATGCCGTTGACGAAAACGATATGGTTGTGCGCCCGCCAATTGTTACGGTTATGGGTCACGTTGACCATGGTAAGACGAAGACTTTGGACGCTATCCGCAATACAAATGTTGCTGCAGGCGAAGCGGGCGGAATCACCCAGAAGATTGGTGCATATCAGGTAAAGACCGACAAGGGGGTGATTACCTTCCTCGATACTCCTGGACATGAAGCCTTTACTATGATGCGTGCCCGTGGTGCACAGATTACGGATATCGTCGTTCTGGTTGTTGCGGCGGATGATGGCGTGATGCCCCAGACACTGGAAGCCTTGAGCCATGCAAAAGACGCAAAAGTTCCGATTATCGTTGCCGTAAACAAAATTGATAAACCCGAAGCCAACCCGGAAAAGGTTATGACCCAGCTTGCAGAGCAGGGCTTGCAGCCAGAGGAGTGGGGTGGCGATACACAGTACGTAAAAATCAGTGCCAAGCAGGGAATCGGCATTGATGAACTTTTGGACGCAATCCTCTTGCAGGCAGAAGTCCTTGAACTCAAGGCGCCGATGGACACCCGAGCAGAAGGCAAGATTATTGAATCCCGCGTAGATCAGGGGCGTGGTGTTGTGGCATCAGTGATTGTAGAGCGCGGTACGCTTAAAATTGGTGACCCCTTTGTGGCTGGCATCTATTCTGGACGTGTGCGCGCTATGTTCAATGACCGTGGCGAAAAGGTGGACGAGGCCCTGCCCAGTATGCCAGTGGAAGTGCTGGGTATGGAAAACATGCCCAATGCGGGCGATCCCTTCCAGGTAACTGAAAGTGAAAAAGACGCACGCCAGATTTCTACCAAGCGTCAGGAACTCAAACGCTTTGAGGATGCAAAGGCTGTCAAGAAGGTCACTTTGGACAATCTTTACTCTACGATTGAAGCCAGCGAGCTCAAGGAACTCAAAGTTGTTATCAAGGCTGACTTGCAGGGGTCTGCAGAAGCACTCAAGGCATCTTTGGAAAAACTCTCAACCAAAGAAATCCGCCTGAATGTCATCCATTCGTCTGCAGGTGCTATCAACGAAAGCGATGTTATGCTTGCTGCGGCTGACGACAATGCCATTCTTATTGGCTTTAACGTCCGCCCCACACCCAAGGCAAAACTGCTTGCAGAGCAGGAAAAAGTGGATATCCGCAAGTACAATATCATCTACAAGTGTGTGGAAGAAATTACCCAGGCAATGGAAGGTATGCTTAAACCTGACACCAAAGAGCAGGTTACTGGTACTATCGAAGTACGGGATACCTTCAAGGTGCCCAAGGTCGGCGTTATCGCTGGTTGTTACGTTACCGATGGTGTGGTTAAACGGAGCAGCATGGTCAACCTTATCCGCGATGGCATCGTTAAGTTTACCGGTAAGATTTCTTCACTCAAACGCTTTAAGGATGATGCAAAAGAAGTCAAAGAAGGCTTTGAATGTGGTATCGGTCTTGAAAACTGGCAGGATATCCAGGTTGGCGATACGCTTGAAGCATTTGAATATGTTGAAGTTGCCCGTCATTTGGGTGACACGCTGGTTGACCAGAAGGCTGAGGCAGAAAAACAGGCTGCCCAGCGTGAGGCCGCCGCAAAGGCAAAGGCTGAGGAAGAAGCCGCAAATGCTGCTGCAATTGAAGCCGCAGAAAAGGCTGCCGCAAAAGAAAAGGCCGCCAAAAAGGCTGCGAGCCGTGTGCTGACCGATGAGGACAAGGCAAAGGCAGAGGCGGGAAAGGCTGCAAAAGCGGCGGCAAAAAAAGCCGAAACCGAAGCGGAAAAATCGGACGGAGCTGCTGAATAATGGGTGAATTCCGTTTGGCCCGCTTGGGCGAGCAGCTTAGAGATGAAATTTCTCAGATGATTCTGCGCCAGCATATCAAGGATCCCCGTGTTTCTACCTTTTTGAATATCAATCGGGTGGAAGTTGCGGGTGACTTAAAGTATGCAAAAGTCTACGTTTCCAGTTTTTTAAGCGAAGCGCAGGTGAAAAAAGGTGTGGAAGGCTTAAACAGTGCCGCTGGTTTTATCCAGAGCAGTATTGCAAAAAAACTGACCATTCGCCAGTTCCCTCGTCTTACCTTCATTGCAGACATGAGCATGAAAGAAGGTTTTGATATGGTGAATAAGCTGACAAAACTGGAAGCGGAGTCAAAAGCCCTCGAACATGCAGACGCAGAATAACGAAGCCCCCTCAGGCATCGTCCTGCTTGCAAAACAGTCGGGGGCTACCAGTTTTTCTTCCCTTTCTTCTATAAAAAAAGCACTTGCTACCAGCAAAGTGGGACATACTGGTACGCTTGATTCCTTTGCGGACGGACTGCTTGTCGTTCTTGTGGGAAAATTGACGCGGCTGGTGCCCCACATTACGGGCTTTGATAAGACTTATCTTGCTTTGATTCAGTTTGGCACGGAAACAGATACCCTTGATCCCACAGGTCGGGTAGTGCGGACTGCCGCAATTCCCAGCAGGGAGCAGGTGGAAGCCCTTTTACCCCGATTTAAGGGAGAAATTGACCAAGTGCCTCCTGTCTACAGTGCGATTCACGTTGGCGGCGGAAAGAGAGCCAGTGAACTTGCCAGGGAAGGCAAGACTGCACAGATTCCAGCGCGCAAGATTACGATTTACGATATTACCCTTCTGGACTTTCAGGAAAAATATGCACTGGTGGAAGTGTCGTGCTCAAAAGGCACCTACATCCGCGCGTTGGCTCGTGACATTGCCGCCGCCTGTGATTCCTGTGCTCATCTTGCTGCCTTGCGCCGCACACAGGTAGGTCCTTTTGCACTCAAAGACGCGGCAGGTGCAGATGATTTGGGAGACTTTACCATCTCCGCCCTTACCGTGCCGTCTACGGGAAGCGATGCCCAGGCGTCTGTCATTCCCGCACTTGATGAGGAAATCTCTTCTGCTGAAAATTCTCCCCGTGCAGCCGCTGTCTTTTTTCCAAAAATCCGTGAGTCTCTCCGTGACATGGATGCTGGCCTAGCGGAATTCTGCGGCTTTGTGCCGACAGGGCTTTCGCATGTGGGGGCAAATGCCTATGCCAATGGACGGCCGCTTAAAAAATCATATTTCTATTATCCGGCGGGCAAAATAATCCCTTCCGCTGCCCAACTGGCGGTCTTCTATCCAGAGGGCACCTTTGCAGGTCTTGTTGAGAAAAATGGCAGCCGCTTGCAATATGGCTTTGTGATTCCGAGAAAAAAAGACTTCACGGCCTATTCCTGGGAGCAGATTGCAGACGGCAGGCTCAATGCAAAATGGAAGGAGCAGGGGACCGCGCTTACTATTGGCAGTTTTGACGGTCCTCATTTTGGACACGAAGCCTTGTTTCAGACAGCCCTGGCTCAGGAAAACCTCATTCCCGGTGTGATTGTCTTTGCCCGTTCCCTCAGCGGACTTAAAAATCCCGATGAATATGCAGGCGATGTGGCGACACTTTCCCAAAAACTTGCCTTTTTTGAGCAGAAAGGCTTTGCCTTTGCCGTGGTGGTTGATTTTTCCAAAGATTTTGCCGCTATACGGGGGGAGGATTTTCTTTCCAAACTGATTGCCTCCTGCAACATGAAGTTTTTGGTGGAAGGCAAGGACTTTCACTGTGGTTACAAAGGGGCAACCGATGTACCGCAGATTTTGGAATTCAGCCGTCAGCATTTTTTTGCCTTTCTGGCTGTCGCTCCCATTTTATATGAAGAAAAAAGAATCAGTTCCTCCCGCATTAGAAAGGCCCTGCACGATGGAAAATTTTCTGCGGCAGAAGACATGCTGCATCATGTTTTTTCCCTTGATTGTGCCGGCTGGAACTGGACGGTAGACGGTGATTCACTCCTGGCAAGAAAGTCGGGCATTCAGGTCTGGCCAAAAGATGGGGAATATACCGTTTTTGCCGAAACGAGCGGCGGCAGGCTGAAGACTCAGTGCATTATCCGTGACGGAACGATAGCTCTTGCGCATAAGGATGAAATTTTGGGTAATACCATTTTTTTACTTTCTTTTACTTGCACGTGACGTTGAATTTTTGTTAGAACATCGTTTCCAGTATGCCCAGTACAAGGTTGCTGTGGTTTCCCCCTGTTTTGTATTCCACTCCGGGCGGACTTTTGCGTACGGCAGAACGGTTTGTTCCCGGTATCAGCAATGAAAATCATTAAGGCCCCAGGCTTATCGTGCTAAGATAGATAAGCCCATCAGGGCACAATATCCTAATTTATTCAACAGGGGGACCTTAATGAGATTCTATAAGAACCAACATCAATTTTACATTGGTATCGACCTTCATGCAAGAACAATGTACATCTGCGTCATCAACAACATTGGAGAAACTGTATTCCACAAAAACATGGAGTGTTCCAGAGATAATCTGGAGCTTGTGACCAATACTTTTGGAAAAGACATTGTAGTCGGCGTTGAATGCATCTTCACCTGGTACTGGGTAGCGGACTTCTGTGCGGAGCGAGGGATTGACTTCGCGCTGGGACATGCCTATTACATGAAGTCAATTCACGGCGGAAAAACAAAAAGTGATAAAATCGATTCAGAGAAAATTGCAAACCTGCTTCGCGGAGGTATGTTCCCGATCGCATATGCTTATCCAAAAGCAAAGCGTGCAGTACGCGACCTGCTCAGAAGACGGCTCTTCTTTGTCAGACAGCGTGCAGAGCTTTCCGTTCATCTTCAAAATACAAATCATCAGTACAATATAAATGACCCTCTGACTTCATCCCGAATGAGAAGCGAAGTTTACAGAAATACAATTCCTCTTAAGTTCAGCGATCCTGCGACTTTGAAAATGGTGAATGCAGATCTTGCCATGTTCCAGGCTTACCACGACATAATCACAAAACTTGAGTTTCAGATTGAGGACAGCATGGAAGTGCAGGATCCTGTTTCGTACAGCATTATCAATTCAGTTCCGGGCCTCGGCTTTATACTCTCCCTTACAATTCTTTACGAGATTGATGACATCCATCGTTTTTCAGATGTCGGGAAGTTTATCTCTTACTGTCGTCTTGTAAAGTGTTCCCATGAATCCGCCGGTAAGAAGGAAAAGGGCGGTCATAATAAAATCGGAAACGTACATCTGAAATGGGCGTTTTCAGAAGGTGCAGTTCTCTTTCTACGCAATAATGAGCGCGGACAGAGATGGCATGACAAGCTTGTGCAGCGGTATGGAAAAGCAAAAGCCATGAGCATCATTGCGCAGAAACTCGGGCGTACTGTTTATTACATGCTCAAGCGAAGAGAGGCTTTTAATCCCGATAAGTTTTACGGGGATAAGAAAATTGAAAATAAGGACAGTGGCGGCGAGCATCTCGCATA
>ERZ842401.307-NODE-307-length-69498-cov-6.626442_pt1 | contig 69498 bp, 58 predicted proteins | sample MGYA00521270_ERZ842401 | MGnify/ENA primary metagenome ERZ842401 (study PRJEB31892, sample SAMEA3878208) | bioreactor metagenome | biome: Moose rumen | place: Sweden | collected 2011-10 | study: EMG produced TPA metagenomics assembly of the PRJEB12797 data set...
TGTCGTGCGCTGCGTTTTCGCCTACGCATTAAATATCTGTCATCTTGGGTCTACTGACAGCAAGCAAAACTCGCAGTCTAAAGGTTAAGAAAACTCTCAACATCCCATTCCGCCGTCAACTCCTAAGACTTGGCCTGTGATGTAGGTGCTTAGGTCGCTGGCTAGGAAGAGGGCGGCATTGGCTATGTCTTCAGGCTGACCGGCTCTCTTTAGGGGAATCTGGTCTACCCATGCAGAGCGAACTTCTTCCTTTACGGCACGGGTCATGTCTGTGTCTATAAAGCCAGGTGCAATGCAGTTTACGCGAACTCCACGACTACCAGTTTCCTTTGCAAGAGATTTTGAAAAGGCAACAAGTCCGCCTTTACTTGCGGCATAGTTAACCTGTCCCGCTCCTCCGTGAAGTCCTACAATACTGGTCATGTTTATTATGCTGCCTGAACGCTTTCTAATCATGTCGTTTGAAACAATCTGGCACACAAGGAAAGCAGCAGTAAGGTTTACAGCAAGTACGGAATCCCAGTCTTTCTTTTTCATGCGGAAGCTAAGAGTGTCACGGGTAATTCCTGCATTGTTTACAAGAACATCAAATCCGCCTGAAGCGGTAAGAGCTTCCTTTACGGCAGCAGTAAGTGCGTCTGCATTTCCGGCATCAGCATAGAATTCATGGAACTGAACGCCATGCTCTTTTGCAAGGGCCTCAAGTTCAGCCTTTCCTGCTGACTCTTTTGTACACATGCCCCAAACTTCTGCACCTTCCTTAAGAAAAGCCTCTACAATTTTTCGTCCTATGCCACGGGAAGAACCAGTAACAAGGGACTTTTTATTTTTAAGCATATCCATACAGGGCTCCTACTCCTATGCCAAGGAATCCAAAGACTCTTTTGAATTAACGGGAGTTGCGGCAATTGTTGCGCCAAATTCAGTCTGTCCCCAAAGCCCCGTAAGAACTTTTCCAGGACCGGGTTCAAGTACTGCCCAGTTTTCCGCTCCGCCTTCAGACTGAATGATTGAAGCAAGAACAGCCTCTTCGTCAGTCCACAAAACGGGATGAGTCAGATGAAGGACTGCTGCCTTTTTTGCATCCTCACCCTTTGAAACTTCTTTTCCGGTAACATTGCTAAACAGGTGGATTTTAGGGTCGTTGAAAGTTACGCCCGAAAGAACTTTTTCAAAACCTTCCGCCGCCTTCTGCATGAGGGGTGAATGGAAGGGACCTGCAACCTTAAGCCTTAATGCTCTGCGGGCTCCCGCTTCTGTTGCGGCTTTTTCTGCTGCGGTAAGTGCGTCAAATGTTCCACTTATAACAGTCTGCTTTACAGAGTTCATATTTGCGGCATAAGCGTCGGGAATAGAAGAAGCAATTTCCTTTACCTTTTCTGGAGGAAGTCCGATTATTGCACTCATTCCAGGAGCGTGCCCCTCGTTGGCAGCGGCAATTTCTTCGCATACGGCCTGCATTATAAGTCCACGCTGGCGTACAACATTTGCCACATCTTCAAAGGAAAGAACTCCTGCGGCATAAAGAGCAGGAAACTCACCAAGGCTGAATCCCATGGCACATGAAGGCTCAATCCCCTTTTCCTTAAGGGCGGCCATAATGGCAAGAGAAGCAGCGGTAATGGCAATCTGGCTGTTGTCACTTCGGCTTAGAGTGTCGGCATCGGTATCCCACAAAAGCTTTGCCATGTCGACATTTACTATTGAAGAAAAATCGTCAATAACTTTTTTAGCAGCTGATGATGATTCCGCGACATCTTTTATCATGCCGGGAGCCTGCGCACCCTGTCCGGGGAATAAAAACGCATACTTGGACATTGCAAAACCTCTTTATGACAAATTATGACAATTTGTCATTTAAATGTCAAGGATAAACAATCTCCAGTTTCGACATTATACACCATGTTCCGCACTTTGACAAATAAAATGTTTTTGTGCTACACTTAAGGCATGAAAGCAATTATTACAGTAGTAGGCGGAGATCGGGTAGGCATTATAGCAAAAGTTTCGGCTTACCTTGCCCAGCACTCCATAAACATAGACGACATTACCCAGACAGTTTTAAGCGGAAACTTTGTCATGATGATGATGACCGACTTTTCCCACGCAGACACAAGCATAGACGGCATGAGGCACGACCTTGCAGGCATCTGTGGCGACATGGGTGTAGAAGTAAATGTCATGAACGAAAAAGTCTTCTCAGAAATGCATAGAATTTAAAGAGTCAGGTTCTTTGCATTTTAGTTCAAACTTACAAGGATGTATTTCTGAACTAGAGATTTTACTTTCTCCCACTTGCAAATTCCAAATTCCGTGCTATAATTTTAGGACATCGAAAAGCGAATTTCTATGGAACAGACAGAATTTACCCCCGTCAGCATAGACACCTTCTCTGATAAGGACGAGCTTGCAAAAGATGCCATTCAGACGGGTATTATCATACTTACTCCCCGCCAGAAGTTTCTGGTAAAACAGCTGTTGGATGCCCTACACCGCAACGCACCCGACCGCGTAGAAGGCCTTGAAGACCGACTGCGAGATGTTGAACAACTTGCCAAGGCCATTGCAAACTTCCCCTCCCTTTTGGAACGGTCAAAACTAACCTCCTCAATTAGGACACAGGAAGGACTTGTAGAAAGTCTTATTTCTTACCCTGAAGACGGAGACACCCTGCTCCACATGCCTTCAAAGGCAATTCTTGGAAAGGGATTTCTTGTGGCAAAAACCCATACTTTCTATTCCATGTCAAAACTGGCCAGACAGTATGCAAAGCTGGACGAAAAAGCCATAAAGGAATATGAGGACGAAACGGTTTCTATGATGTTTACCCTTATGGCGGAAGATGTCTACCTTACCCTAATTAGGGAAAAGACAATCCCCACGGAATTAAGGAAACAGTTTGCATTTTCACTTCTTGTGCTGTGGGAACACCGCTCTGACCAGACCATAAACGATGTTGCCCCTACCCTACGCTCTATTTGGGATGCAAGGCGCACTTTGGCTCCAGCATTTGGCACCATGATGGGAACAAGCGAACTTCTCCTTATTTCCATTCAGCTTGATGATCAGTGGGCCGCATTCATAAAAGACCGACTGGGAGACGAAGATGTAACTCAGGCCATGGAGGAATTCCTCTTTGGACTTTCCCACGAGCAGATTCTAAAGTTGCGACAAATTCTTAGGGAGCAGGGCATAAAGTCCATAGGCCGTGACGAGGTAAGCAGCTACCTTGGAGAACGCGTAAAAACCGACATCAACCTAGACTACCGCGACTTCTATCTTCTGTATACAGTCCGCCGTGATAACGCTCGCGCCAGACAGAGACTCCATCTACCAGGCCCCAAAAAGACTATAGAAGACCACTTCTTTCTCTTTGTAACCGAACTTGAGCAAGAAAAGCAAAAAAAAGACCACTTTGCAGACAAAGAAGAATAAGCCTAATCATTGACCACACCCCAAGAATTCGCTACAATAGCCTTATCGATTATTAAAAGGGGAACCAAATTCATGCCGTATTCTGAACCGACAGACCTTGCAGTGGTCGCCTGTCCCGGTGGAGAGTCTTTTGCCAACGAAGTGATTACTCACTTGCGTCACATGTACAAGCATCGCTTTACCTTAAAGAACGATGTTATTTCAAAACGCTACGGGCTTGATAAGGACAAGCTTGTTCAGCAGATTAACCTTGATAACGATTTGCGTACTAGCGATCTGTGCATCCGCGGTCAGATAGATAAGTATCGTCCGCCAGTATTCAAGGTTGATGCAAGATTTACCTACTTTGCAAACGGAGAATTCAAGGCTGAACTTAACGAATGCATCCGTGACAAGGATGTCTTCATCTTCCAAGATGTAGAAAACCACGAACTTCTTACCCTCAATGACGGCAAGACCCAGATGCGCCTTTCTGTAAACGACCATGTAATGAGTCTTCTCTGCACTATAGACACAGTCCGTCAGGCTGGTGCACGGCAGATTACCCTTGTTCTTCCCGTTTACCCTTACAGTCGCCAGCACAAGAAGAAGGGACGAGAAGGTCTTACGGCAGCTCTTTTGGGTCACATCTACGAAAGCATGGAAGTTGACCGCATCATTACCCTTGACATTCACTCTAGGGAAATCATAAACGCCTTTGCCCATACTCACCTTGAAAACTTGCACGCAAGTTATCAGATTATCCGCGAGCTTTCTCGCATAGTAAATTTTGCGGAAGAAGATCTGGTTGTGGTAAGCCCTGACACAGGTGCAATCGACCGCAACAAGTTCTATGCAACGGGACTTAAAAAACCCCTTGCCATGATTTACAAGGAGCGTGACTATTCAGTAGTTACTCAGGATGCAAAGAACACAAACATCAAGAGCGTAAAACTTCTTGGAGATGTTCAGGGTAAGGTTGCCTTCCTTGCAGACGACATGCTGGGAACAGGAGGAACTCTCCTTAAGGCAATGGAATTCCTTCACGAACAGGGAGCAACAAAAGTAATTGCGGCAATCAGCCTTCCATTCTTTACCGGCAACGCAGTGGAACTCTTTGACGAGGCCTACAAGAAAGGACTCTTCTACCGCATCATAGGAACAAACGCTGTTTACCACGAAGACCTACTCAAGAGGGAATGGTACATAAGCACAAATGTTTCAGGACTCTTTGCAAATGTAATTACCCGTCTGCATCACGGACAGTCATTAAGCGACCTTCTTGACAACCGCTCAATCATTGACAAGATGATAAAGGCAAACAAAGAGCAAAAAGGTAATGACAGTACTGACCGCTGACATCGGTACATCCTCACTTAAAGCCGCCCTTGTAACAGAGGACGGCTTAGTTCTTTCTGCATGCAGGGTACCCTTCATACTTTACGGAACAGACCACGCCGCAACAGAATGGCTTCCTGCATTTAACAACGCCGTAAAAATGCTAAATGCAAGTCAAAAGCCAGAGGCTGTATGCATAAGCGGTAACGGTCCCACAGTGGTAGGCTCAGGGGGAACCACACTCTTATGGAACCGAGACATTTCTTCCCTTATAAACAAAGACGACTTTACCCCCTCGCTTTTCTTGCCCAGAATTCAAGCATTTAAAATCCTCTACCCAAAAGAATGGGAGAACTCCGACTTTATTTTAAGCGGTCCCGAATATCTGATTTACGAACTTACTGGAAAGGCTGTAACCATTCTTCCTGAGGAACGCTACAAAAGTGCATACTGGAAGGAAGGAGAAAAATTCTTTGGCAGGGGATTTCCTAAATTCGTTTTTCCAGGCACACAGGTTGGCAGAATAAGCATAAAAAATCATCAGCTAGAAGGACTTCCTGTTTTTTCTGGCGCACCAGATTTTGTTGCGGCTCTTGCAGGAACTGCCACTCTAAAACCGGGAATGCTCTGCGATAGGGCTGGCTCTAGCGAAGGACTAAACCTTTGCACAGAAAAGCCCCTTTGCGCAAAAGGAATTCGCACACTTCCCTCACTTACAAAAAACCTCTGGAATGCAAGCGTACTTCTTTCTGACACAGGAGTGCGTTTTGAATCCTACAGGAAACTTGTTGAGCGAACGGAAGGAAAAACTGTAAGCCACAAGGAAATAGTTCACGCCCTTCTTTTTAAATCTGACGCAATTAAGGATGATTCAGTTTTAAAGCAGGGAAGAAAACTTATAGAAGAAATTTCCATACAGGTAAAAGAAGCTGTGGAACTTCTTACCAGAGAAGCAGAAAAAGAAAAATGCACCTTACCCACATTTATGACGGTAACGGGAGGTCAGGCTTCTAACATGGAATGGAACGCCCACAAGGAAAAGGTAACAGGACTTACCGTAAAGACTCCTTCCTGTACTGATGCAGAACTTATTGGAGACGCTGTTTTTGCATTTACCGGACTAAAAAGATTTTCCAGTTTTGCAGAAGCCGCAGATCACTTGTGCCGCAGCAAAACAAAATTAGGCGGTACCTTATGAAGATTTACAAAATGCCCCAGGACCTTAAGGCCATTTTTTTTGACATAGACGGAACCCTCTACACCAGTGCCGAATATGTTGCAGAACAAGTTGACATTCAAGTAAGACACTTTGCACACATTCAGAAAATTCCCGAAGACGAAATGCGCAGAAAAATCCGTGAATGGCGAAGGGCATGGTCCAAAGAGCACGGGGGAAAATCAATCAGTTTGGGAAACACCCTTACTGCATTTGGAGTACCCATAGAAAAAAGCATAGAGTGGCGCAACACGCTTTTGCAGCCAGAAAAATATCTTTGCAAAAACCAAAACCTTATAGACTCCCTTCTTGAACTGAAGCAAAAGTACAAGCTCATATGCATTACAAACAATCCCGTAGATGCAGCAAGAAAAACCCTTAAGGCTGTGGGCATAGAAAAAATCATTACAGACATAATCGGACTAGACACCTGCATGAAGTCTAAGCCCGATGCAGAAATGCTTTACGAGGCCTCTAGAGTAACAGGCGTCCCCCTTGCAAACAGTCTTTCGGTAGGCGACCGCTACGACATAGATCTGGCACTGCCCCTAGACTTGGGAATGGGAGCCGTACTAGTAACCGGCGCAGAAGAAGTCTGCCTCCTGAGCCGCAAACTATGCAGCTAAAGCAGCCCCTAAGCAAAATAGTGCCGTGTACAAGACAAAGGGGCGCAGACGAAAAATGACTGCAAAAAAAAATCTGCACAAGCGTAGCGCGGAAGCCTTTTTTGCAGGCATTTTCCGCCGAAAGACCCTTTGTCTTGCACACGGACTCATCATATTTGACAAATAGTCTTTTCAGGCTTACACTTAAAGCATGGCGAAAAAATCTTCATTCCGTTTTTTATACGACTCTCCTGTTTCCCTTTCCATAGTCATTGCATCACTTTTAATTTTCATACTGGACTCCTTAGCATTTAAGGGCAGTCTGATTCAGGCCGCCTTTACCTGCCACGGAAATTCTGCCAGTGACATTCCCTTTAACTTTTCTTCACCAGTGGAATACATTAGGCTGATTACCTATGCATTGGGAAACTATTCTTGGGAATCCCTTCTGATAAGTTCCATTTTCATTCTGCTTTTGGGACCGCTTATGGAAGAAAGATACGGTTCTGTAATGCTTGCGGTAATGATGGCAATAAGCACATTTGTTGCCGGAGTTTTAAACGCCTGCCTAATTCCTCAGGATTTAAAGGGACAGTCTGCAATCGTGTTCATGCTCATTTTGCTTTCAGTCCTTACAACTCTTGAAAAAAAAGAAATACCCCTTTCGTGGATTCTTCTCTTTGTCACATATCTTGCCCAACAGATGCACTTTGCCGCAATGAATTTTACCACAGGCACAAGACTTTCAGACTTTGCCTTTATTGCCTTCATGCAGAAAAATGTGGGAACCTTTACTCTTCTTGCAGCAGGAATTACAGGCACTCTCTTTGGATTTCTTGTCGCACCCAAAACAAAAACTTCCCAAACAAAGACATATAAATTTTCAGGAACTACTCCTCGCCCCATGGCAACTCCCTATGACAAGCCCAATCCCTACGATGGAACTTCCATTGCGGTTTCTCAGGAAGAACTTGACCGTCTGGAATCTCAAAGCCCTCGCTTTAAGAAAAAAGGAAAGTCTAAGGACGAGGAAATAGGAACTCTTTCATTCTAAGTACTGAAAAAAAATCACTTGTCAAACTTATGCGGATTATTTTTTTGCCAAGTGAAAATTTGTGTGTTATACTTAATGCATGGCTCAGAACAAATTTCTATGCAGAGGGTGTCCTGTATGCAACGGCTTAGGATGTCAAGGTCAAATGCCAGGAATGGGCGGCCCCAACAGGAGCGAAAATTTCATACTCAACTGCAGGGACTGGAAAAAACTCTATGGTGAACTTCCAGAAAACCTTAGGTCTCAGTTTGAAGAAAATCCTACTGCATTTCCTAGAAAAACCATACGCCTTGCACCCATGACGGGAGCGGTAGAAAACATAGGCTACAGTGACGAAAAGCAGTTTTACAAAGACATAGTAACTTCTTGCATGGTAGCAGGAGTGCCCCTTTCATTAGGTGACGGCTGCCCCGACGAAAAGCTCCTGTTTGGAATAGAAGCAGTTCGCAACGCAGGAGAAAAAGATAATCCCCTTAAGGCGGCGGTATTCATAAAGCCCTACTCCAACAAAAAAATTCTTGAGCGCATAGAATGGGCAGAAGACATAATGGAAACGTGCGGAATCGACATAGACAGCTACAACATTGTTACCATGAGAAACAAGGTAAACCTTGAAAAAAAAACAGCCTCTCAGCTTAAAGAAATTCAGGACAGGCTTTCTGCAAGAGGACTTCCCTTTGCTGTTAAGGGAGTGTTTACAAAGGAAGACATTGACATGGTAAAGGAACTAAAGCCCGACATCATTTACATTTCAAATCACGGCGGACGGGTAGAAACAGTAACCGGAAGCGTAGCGGAATTTCTTAAGGCTCACGGTAAGGAACTTTCAAATTACTGCCAGCAGTTATGGGTTGACGGTGGCATAAGGGATGCACAGGATGTCTTTACGGCAAAAGCGCTGGGGGCAGAATGCGTACTTCTTGGAAGACCCTTTGCAAGAGCCCTGTGCTATGACAGACAAAATGGAATAAAAAATCTTGTAAAAAAACTGTGCGGAGGTAGTGACGCATGAAAAAGAAATACATACTGGCTCTGGATCAAGGAACAACTTCTTCTAGGGCAATCATCTTTAACGCAAAGGCAAAACCTGTAGAAACAGGTCAGAGGGAATTTACCCAGTATTTTCCCCAGCCTGGTTGGGTTGAACACGATGCGGAAGAACTTTTTCTGTGCCAGCTTCTGGTAATGCAGGAAACAATCCGCTCGGCCCACATTAAGGCGGAAGAAATTGCGGCAATAGGCATAACAAATCAGCGTGAGACAGTCGTTCTTTGGGACAAGAAAACAGGAAAGCCTGTCTACCATGCCATTGTTTGGCAGTGCAGGAGAACTGCAGACATTGCCCAAAGTCTTATAGATTCAGGCAAGACAAAACTCATCCAAGAGAAAACAGGTCTAATTCCCGATGCATACTTTAGCGCCACAAAAATCAAATGGATTCTAGACAAGGTTCCCGGTGTAAGAAAAAAGGCCGAGAGGGGAGAAATTCTTGCGGGCACGATAGACACCTGGCTTGTGTGGAAGCTCACTGGTGGCAAGGTTCATGTTACCGACTACACCAACGCCTGCCGCACAATGCTCTTTAACATTCACACACTGCAGTGGGACGACGAACTTCTTTCGCTGCTTAACATACCAAAATGCATTCTGCCAGAAGTAAAGGATTCCTCCTGCGTTTACGGCAGCACAGATAAGTCAGTCTGCGGATTTGAACTTCCCATTGCAGCTTGCATAGGAGATCAGCAGGCCGCACTCTTTGGTCAGGGTTGCTTTAAAAAGGGCGAGGTAAAGACAACCTACGGCACAGGCTGCTTCATGCTCATGAACACAGGCAGCAAGGCAATCACTTCAAAGAACAAACTGCTTACCACCATTGCAATAGGCATGAACGGAAAAATCCAGTATGCGCTAGAAGGCTCAGTCTTTATGGGAGGAGCCACAATCAAATGGTTGCGTGACGAACTGGGAATAATAAAGACTGCTCACGAATGCGACACTCTTGCAGAAAGCGTTCCCGACTCTAACGGTGCAATACTTGTTCCAGCCTTTACCGGATTGGGAACTCCCTACTGGGATCCCTACGCCAGAGGAATTCTTGTGGGGCTTACACGAGGTGTTACAAAAGCACACATCTGCAGGGCAACGGTCGAAGCAATCAGCTATCAGGTTAAGGATCTGCTTGAATGCATGGCCGACGATGCAGGAATGAGCATAAAAAACATAAAGGTAGACGGAGGAGCAAGCGTAAGTAATGTCATGATTCAGTTTCAGTCCGACATTCTTAACAAGCCAATTTTCCGTCCCAAGAATGTAGAAACAACTGCACTAGGTGCCGCCTTCTGTGCAGGACTTGCAGTAGGATTCTGGAAGGACAAAGAAGAACTTCTTGCCAACTGGAAAATAGACAGGGTGTTCACCCCGGAAATCTCGGCAAAAAAAAGGGCATCTTTGTATGCACAGTGGAAAAAGGCAGTGGAACGCTGCAAGGGATGGGCTAAACCGGAATGACAGATTTGAACAGAACATTTGATGTTGCAATCATCGGAGCTGGAATATGCGGTGCAAGCATAGCCAGAGAACTTTCAAAAACAACGGCGTCAGTCTGCCTTATAGAAAAGGAAAGCGATGTAAGTGCAGGAACAAGCAAGGCAAACTCAGGCATAGTGCATGCAGGCTACGATCCAAAACCTGGAACCCTCATGGCAAAATACAATGTGGAAGGCTCTAGGCTTTTAAAGGAATGGGCCAAAGAACTTAACTTTGACCTTAAAGAAATTGGCTCTCTTGTCTTGGGATTTTCAGAAGAGGATGAAAAGCACATTAAGGCACTCTTCGACCGAGGAATAAAAAACGGCGTAAAGGACATGCGCATATTAAATCAGGGTGAACTAAGGTCTTTGGAGGGAAACATAAGCGAAGAAGCCACCTGCGCCCTATTTGCACCAACAGCCGCAATCATAGCACCCTATCAGGCTACATGGGCAATAGCAGAAGGCGCTGTTCAGAACGGAGTAACGCTTTTGCGAAACACCACAGTACACGCCATAAGCAAAACTGAAGACGGACTCTTTGCTCTTACCGCAAAAGGAAAGTGCATAAAAGCAAGGTTTGTAATAAATGCAGCAGGACTCTATTCTGACAAAATAAGCCGAATGGCAGGAGCAAGGGAATTTACAATCGTGCAAAGAAGGGGCGAATACTGTTTGCTAGACTCAAACTGTAGTTCCCTTGTAAACCATGTGCTCTTCCAATGTCCCGACGAAAAAGGAAAGGGAGTCCTTGTAACTCAGACTGTAGACGGAAACATTCTCATAGGACCAAGCGCAGACAGCGTAAACAATGCAACAGAATTCTATACAGGCACAAGTTCAGAATCTCAGGAAGCGGTTTTAAAGGCCGCATCAAAAACAGTGCCTATAATTCCGCGACGCAACATAATCAACTCATTTGCAGGTCTTAGGGCCATTGCATATGAAAAATCTTCTGACGGAAGTCTTACCCCTTTAAACGACTTTATTGTGGAAGAAGACAAAACCGTAAAGGGATTTTTTAATGTTGCAGGAATCTGTTCCCCTGGATTAAGTTCCGCTCCTGCCATAGCCGTTGACATGGTGAACATGCTTAAAAAGGCCGGACTTAGCGTTAAGGAAAATAAAAACTTTGTTGCAGAAAGAAAAGGCATTCCCTGCTTTGCAAAGGCAGACAACGAAGAAAAGAAAAAACTCATTCAAAAAGATTCCCGTTACGGACAGATAATTTGCCGTTGCGAAATGATAACTGAAGGCGAAATTGTTGCCGCAATTCATTCAACAATAGGCGCTACAGATCTGGACGGAGTAAAGAGACGCACCCGTGCAGGAATGGGTCGGTGTCAGGCAGGATTCTGCTCTCCCAGAGTTACGGAAATTCTTAGCAGAGAACTTAACATGCCCATGACGGCAGTTACCAAAAACGGAGGTGTCTCTTACATTCTTGAAGAAAAGACAAGAGACACTGTTCCCGATGTATTTTCGGGAGAAGGAAGGGAGGCCAAGGCATGAAGACAAATCAAGAAATAGTGTATGACCTTATTGTTGTTGGCGGAGGGCCAGCAGGACTTGCAGCCGCAATAGCCGCAAAGAAAAACGGTTTGGAAAATGTGCTAGTACTGGAGCGTGACTCCCGTGCAGGAGGAATTCTTTTACAGTGCATTCACAACGGATTTGGACTGCATCACTTTGGCGAAGAACTTACCGGCCCCGAATATGCACTGCGTTTTGTAAACGAAGCCGACAGTCTTGGCGTCATTACCCGATGCGACACAATGGTTTTAGAAATTCACAACGGCTCAGGAACAAAAGACGGATTGCATGAAGTTGTGGCAATCAATCACAGCGACGGACTCATGTGCCTTAAGACAAGAACGGTTGCCCTTGCCATGGGATGCAGGGAACGCACTAGAGGAGCACTTGTCATACCAGGTACACGACCGGCTGGAATTTTTACAGCGGGAAGCGCACAGCGTTTTGTAAACATAGACGGATACCTTCCGGGAAAGAAAGTAGTCATTCTGGGAAGCGGAGACATAGGACTCATTATGGCGCGTCGTCTTACCCTTGAAGGCGCAGATGTAAAACTTGTATGCGAAATAATGAACTACTCTGCTGGACTTGCACGAAACATGACCCAGTGTCTTGAAAACTTTAACATTCCTCTAAAACTTTCCACAACTATAATTCAGATTCACGGAAAAGAGCGTGTTACAGGAGTTACCATTGCAAAAGTTGACGAGCATAGGTCGGTAATAAAAGGAACTGAAGAATACATTGAATGTGATACAGTACTGCTTAGCGTAGGACTCATTCCAGAAAACGAGGTAAGCATTGCCGCAGGAGTCATTATGGATTCCATTACATCAGGACCATCGGTAAACCAATACATGGAAACATCAATTCCCGGAATCTTTGCCTGTGGAAACTCTGTACATGTGCACGACCTTGTTGACTTTGTAACGGAAGAAAGTCTGCTTGCAGGAAAATGTGCCGCTGACTATGTAAAGGAACACCGTGAGCAGACGGCAGCCCCATCATCCGCAAAAATTCCAGTTACGCCTGGAAACAGAGTTCGCTATACCGTACCCCAGCATATAGACATGGAAAGCGGAAGAGACACAACCCCAGAAGCAGACGACAAGATTCGCATCATGTTCAGGGCAACAGATGTATACCGTTCGGTAACAGTTGCAGTCTATTCAGGCTCCAAACTTCTTGTACAGCAGAAAAAGCGGATTGTAAGACCGGGCGAAATGCAGACCGTCACCATTCCCGAAAAAAATCTTGAGGAACTGCGCACCGTTCCACAACCCATTACCGTTTCTATAGAATTACCGGAGGATGCAATTGACTAACACAGAACACATAACATGCATAATCTGTCCTATGGGATGCCAGCTTGAAGTTACCCTGCCAGAAGGCTACACAAAAGAAGCGGCACGCAGCACAGACCCTTCGCTCTTTGCAGTAAGCGGAAACGCCTGCCCCCGAGGAGATTCCTATGCGCGAAAAGAATTTACCTGTCCCACAAGAACACTTACATGTACGGTTGCCGTGCAGGGAGGAAGCAGGGCTTTGGTATCTGCAAAGACAAATGCAGAAGTTCCCAAGGAACGCCTTATGGACTGCATGAATTTTGTAAAGAGGGTAACTGTAGCCGCTCCTGTACGACAGGGAGATGTCCTTGTGTCCGACATTCTGGGTACGGGAAGCGACATTATAGCTTGCGAAGATGTACTTAACATCTGACAAGTACTGATACAAGGCAAACTTTGATACAATCGGATTATTAGACTATAAAAAAGAGGTGAATTATGACTTCAGTTAGCCAGGAGAGAAACTACAAGCTTGCAATCACAGGAGCATTCAGCGCATTGAGCGTTGTGCTTGGAGTTACTCGCTTGGGATACATTTCCCTTAGTCCTGTAATTTCTTTTACAATCATGCATGTACCAGTTATTCTTGCAACACTTCTGGCGGGCCTTATTCCCGGACTTGGAACAGCACTCGTATTTGGTCTTACAAGTCTCATTCAGGCGGCAGTAAATCCAACAGGAGTCTTGGATCCCTTCTTCCAGAATCCATTTATTTCTATTTTGCCACGCATTCTTATTCCCATCGTAACATGGGCGGTTCAGCAGGCCTTAAGCATGATTCCTAAGTTTCCCAAAATTGTAGGCGGAGGAATTGCAGCTGCATTCGGTTCATGTGCAAACTCCTTCTTTGTTGCAGTTGCACTTTTCTTCATCACATCAAAGAAGTTTCAGGAAGCATTTCCAGATTGGGGATTTAAGGCACTTCTTGCAGCATTCTTTATTCCTGGCGGATTTATAGAAGCGGCTGCATCAGTAATAATTTGCGTTGCAGTTCTAAGCGGAATCTGGATTGCAAAGAATTCCAAAAAGTCAAAACTCAGCAAAGAGGAAGACAAGTAAAAGAAACACACAGTCATGAAAATCGTAATAATAGGGGCTGGCTTTACCGGCATTCAACTGGCAAAGCGGCTCATCAACGAAAAAAACGATGTAGTTATTCTTGACAACAACGAGGATGTCGTCCGTCATGCAGGGAACAGATTGGACTGTACAGTCATGCAGGCGAACGGCAACAATCTTGAAAACCTTGAAGAAGCAGGAATAGCAAAAGCAGATGCCCTTGTCTGCGTAACAGAAAGCGACGAGATTAACATGATAACATGCTCACTCGTCGACGCCGTGTATCCTTCTCTATTAAAAATTGCACGAGTCCGAAACTACGACTATTATGTAAACCAGTCTGCCGCACAAAAAAAACATGCAGACACTTTTGCAAAAAATCACCGTCCACTATACGGCATAGACTTTATGATTCATCCTGACATAGAGGCTGCCGAAGCGATTGTGCGCGCTGTAGAACACGGAGCCATTACCGATGTAGTGACATTCGGAAATTCCAAGTACGAACTTTCAAGAATCCAAATAGAAAAAGACTCAAAGTTTGACGGCATTATTGTAAAAAACATAAGGAGCCTTACCCAGAAGAAATTTATTCTTGTCTATGTAGAACAGGATGACAACACAAGCCTTCCTAGCGGAGACACTGTTCTTCATGCAGGAGATTCCATTGGCGTTCTTGCAGACAGGAGCGACACTCAAGATTTACTCAAACTCTGCGGCACGCAAATAGAAGAACTTAAAAAGGTTGCCCTTGTGGGAGCTGGAAAAATAGGCACCATAGTTGCAGACAGAATCATGAAGAAAAGCCGTTCCTCCATATTTAGAAAAATCTTTGGCGGCTCAACACAAAAAATTACTCAGGATTTTGTAATTGTAGACAGCGACAAGTCTTTGTGCGATCAGGCAAGCGAGCGCTTTCCCAATGCAACAGTCTTCTGTGCAGATGTTACTGATGAAGGATTCATTACAGAAGAGGGTCTGGACAAATTTAATCTTGTAATCTGCGCGACACACAATCACGAAATGAACATGGTTGTTTCTGCATATCTTGAATCTCTTGGAGTAAAGAAAACAGTTGCCCTTGTAGCCCATTCGGCATTCAGCGACATTGCAAGAAAACTTGGAGTAGATGTTGTGGTTCCACTGCGAGACACCGTTGTTGACTCAATCATGAGCCACCTTAGAGGAAAGTCCGTAACAGGCATACACACAATCTCAAGCGGAGACTTTGAAATAATAGAATGCGACCTACCTTCCACAAGCAAGATGGTGGGCAAACCCCTTAAGAACATTTCTCGTCCCGGTGAATACCTTTTGCTTCTTGTAAAAAAGACTGGAGACTCCCAGTACGAACTTCCAGCAGGAGACACCATGCTTTCTGGCGGAGACCATCTTGTACTCATTACAAAAACTGGCGACAAGAAAATTCTAGAACTGTTCAGCGGAGTTGAATGATGTTCCTTTCCTTTGCAAAAATTGTTTCGGCAATAGTTGCCATAGTCGGCACCACATACATTCTTCCCATCAGCGTTGCATTTGCCTACGGAGAAAACAATGTAATTCCCCACTTTGCAATTCCCATGTTTGTCAGCTGGCTTGCACTGGCCTTCTTCATGCTCATAGGTCGAAAGTCAAAGATTCAACTTAGCATACGAAGTTCATTTGTGGTGGTTGCAGTTGCATGGCTTACGGCAACCGTATTTGGAACAATTCCCCTTTACTTTAGCGGTGCAATTACAAACCTTGCAGACGCATTTTTTGAAAGCGCAAGCGGATTTTCTACAACAGGCGCAACTATAATCACAGATGTAGAAGCCCTTCCCCGTTCCATAAATTTGTGGCGGTGTCAGACCCACTGGATAGGCGGTATGGGAATTGTCATGCTTACCGTTGCCCTGCTTCCCATTCTTGGCGTTGGCGGTTTCCAACTTATAAAGGCAGAAACTACAGGCCCCGAAAAGGGAAAGTTTACACCAAAAATTACCACCACTGCAAAAGTACTTTGGTTCATGTACATAGGCATGACAGCAGTTGAAACGGTTCTGCTAAAGGTTGCAGGAATGGATTTTGTAGACGCTCTAAGTCATTCATTTGCTACACTTGGTACCGGCGGATTTTCTACACGAAATGCAAGCATAGGTTCCTTTAACTCTGCGGCAATAGACACAATCTGCACAGTCTTCATGTATCTTGCAGGAATCAACTTTACACTTTATTACTATCTGCTTACAAAAAGATTTTCACTTATAAAAAAGAATTCGGAACTAAAGGCCTACACTGGAATCATCGTCATTGCAATGATTCTTATAACTCTGTTTGAACTTTCCCACTACGGAAGTTTTGCAAAGTCATTTAGGTATGCTTCGTTCCAGACGGTTTCAATAATAACATCTACAGGATTTGCAACCGCAGACTACACTACATGGTCTTCTGCAAGTCAGGCCATAATTCTTATGCTCTTTCTTATAGGCGGATGTTCTGGCTCTACTTCGGGCGGAATAAAAGTAATAAGATGGGTCGTGCTTTCAAAACAGTTCCATAACGAAATAAGAAGAACACTGCATCCTCACGGAATTTTTACAATCCGCATAAATCAGGAACCGGGCAGAAAAGATGTTGTTTTTTCTGTTGCGGCATTCTTCTGTATTTATGTAATTCTTCTTGTGGCAACCACACTTTTTGCCTGCATCTTCGGTCTAGATTTATTCAGTTCTTTTACAGGAGCAATGAGCATGTTGGGTAACATTGGGCCAGCCTTTAATCAGTTAGGACCTTCCAACAACTACGCCTTCCTTGCAACTCCCATAAAGTGGTGGTACTGCTTTATAATGTTTGCTGGTCGTCTTGAATTCTACACGATGATAATTTTCTTTTCTCCTTCATTCTGGAAAAAATACTAGGACAGACTTTTGAGAAAAAAAAACCGGACTGCATGTATTCATACAGTCCGGTACGCGTTCCCCTCGCCCTTCGACCATTGCCTTCCTTGGGCATAACCCTATTGCATCAAGAAGTCCACCGATTTGCCAGTAATGCTGCGGTTTTCAACAAGTTGCCTGCTTATTACAACAGCAATTCGGTCTATGGCGCTATTAAGATAAGACTCATCCTGGATCTTTAGCTGCAAGTCTTTTATTCGCGGAGACACGGCTGAGCGGTTAATTGTGTTTTTTTGGACTGACATAGTTTACTCCGAAAAAGCATTCACAATATGATGAACCGGTTCCAGTCCCGGAACATCAAGTGCAAGCACATCAAATCTAATGTACCCGTTACTATATTGTCGATATTTTTGGAGGTAACATTTAGCAGTTTTAATAATGTTTTGCAGTTTCTGGCTGCCTAAAAGCACTGAAAGTGTGTCCACATCGCCGTGGGGAAGGTGTTTTACTTCCACAAATACAAGTGTTTCGCCGTCAAGGGCAATTATGTCTATTTCTCCGCCGCGGATTCTAAAGTTGCGGTCAATTATTCTGTAGCCCTTCTGCTCAAGGTAAGAAGCAGCCCGGTCTTCGCCTTCCCTACCTACTGATGTTGAGGACTGTCCTGTCATAAATCTTCAAATTCGCTAAGTTCTTCAAGGTCACTGACTTCGTCAACTTCTTCAATTTCTTCAACTTCGTCCAGTTCCTCTACTGTTTCGGCAGATTCAACTTCTTTTTTTGCATTTTCTTCCGCCTGTTTTTGGGAAAGTTCCGCAATTTCTTCTACAGACATTTTGTGTCCAGCGGTAAGCAGAAAAGGTACGCTCCAGCGCTTTATGACGGCAAGGTGATATTCCTTTGCAGTTTTGTATGGAGCAAGAAACATGTTTTCTCCGTCGTCAAAATATACGGGCTCAGAAAACATTGCACCCAACGAGATTGAATCACACGGAATTTTCTGCAGCTTTTCGTTCATGTTACCTTCCGCCTCTTTTTTCTTCCAGTTTGGCTATATATGCAAAAATTGATGCAACCGCCTGCCAAGTGTTTTCCGGTATGCAGGAGCCTATGTCCTGAACCGAAAGAACATTCTGCAAAAGCTCGTCCTGCACCACGGGAATGTCATTTTCTTTGGCAATTTCCACCATGCGCCGGGCAAGGAGTCCCTTTTCCTTTGCAGCAATAAGGGGAGCCTCTGCTCCTTTGGGATACTTTAATGCAACCGCTCCGTCCATATTACGCAACTCCACTGACACATGCCGGAGGTTCGCCTACAGTACAAACACCCTGAACAAGGGCAGCCTCATCGTAGACAGCGCCTACAGTCCGACCTCCGTTAAAGTCTGCAACAAAAGAAGAAAGCAGCGCACCTGCTTCCTTAGCCTCGCTTTGGTTAAGGGGAGGTTCGGTGCAAAAAGTTAGGCGAGCAAGTTCTCCCTGCTCATAATATAGCACAAAAAAATGCTTGTAGGCAAGCGTGTTTGCATCCAGTACAAGGCGCAAAAGCTGATTGTTTTCCGTGTCTAAAAGAAATCGCATCATGCCACTTGCACTTATGCTTTTATTTTCGCCAGAAAAATTCCATTCGTAAGGAAGAAAAAACCAGTGGTGGCTGTCGGCAGAAACCTGATTTACAAGAGTAAGAAGTCCGGCCTCGTTTTTTGAAAGAGGTGTTTTAAAAATATTGTCTAGGAAGGTCTTTTCGTCTTCCTCATCTTTCTGGGGATTTTGTGAATTTTCGCCACCAGTTCCCGAGCCTGAGTTTTCAAACATGAGCATAAGTTTTTGAATAAGGCTTTCGCTAGGTTCTATGCCCTTCTTTAAAAGCATAAGGGCAATTTCTGAAGCCTTTTTTTCTTTTCCGGGAAAGTGCGCACCAAAGGAAAGAGCCTTTTTTATAAGGGGCACATCAATCTTGAATCCTCCTTGCTGCAAAAACTGAACTAAAAAAACTGATGCTTCCTGGGCAGGAAGTCCAAGGGATTCTAGGGCTGAAAAAAGTCCTGCCTCCTGACCAGCTAGAGGCGCCGTAATGGTCTCCTTGGGAACTACAAAAAGTTTACCGTCTGCAAGCTTAAGAGTTGCAGGAAAAGTTTCGCCGGGAGTAAGAGTGCGCTCGCTCTGCACATTAAAGCGACTTCCTGCAAAAGACACAAGGTAAGAGCCGCCCTTGTCCTGTAGAACTCGAACAAAAACACTTTCCCCATCCTTTAAGGGCTGACCGTTTTGAGGCAAAACAGACTGAGTTTGAATGAAAGTTACGGAAGGATTCTGCATGATAAAAAAAAGCCGCCCGAAGTGAATCAGGCGGCATAAAAAGCTACTTATTTTGCTTCAGCGACACCGGCAGCCTTTGCAGCGTCTGCGGCATGTGCAGCAGAAGATTTTTCTGCGGCTTCGTTGGCGGCTGCAACATGAGCGCGGGCCTTAGCACCAATAAGCTCTTTAATTTTTGCATCCTTACCAATCTTTTCGCGTACATAGTAAATCTTTGCACGGCGAACTTTGCCAGGGCGAACTACTTCTACTTTAACAATGCGAGGACTGTTAACCGGGAAGACGCGTTCAACACCTACACCGTAGCTGATTTTGCGTACGGTAAATGTGCGGCGTACACCAGCGTTCTTAAAGCAGAGAACAAGTCCTTCAAAAACCTGAACACGCTTTGTCTTGCCTTCTACAATTTCAAAGTAAACACGAACAGTATCACCTACCGAGAAAGCACCCGTACCGGGACGTTTTTGCTGCTCTTCAATAGTCTTAATCAAATCCATAGTTTTATTCTCCATTTAGGGCACGAAGTTTTCTTCGCAGCTTGCGGTCATGCTTGTAGTCTTTATGTTCCGCAAGTTCTTCGATCATTTTTTCCGCTTCTTCAGAAAGAGTACCTGAAAGCCTAGCCTTCTCGATTAAATCGGGTCGGTTTAAAAACGTCTTCTGCAGGCTCTTTTTAAGTCGCCACTTTCGGATTTCTTCATGGTTGCCACCGGTTAAAACAGCCGGAACTTCCAGCCCCTTGTATACATTCGGCCTTGTATACTGAGGATATTCCAAAAGTCCGTCAGAAAAACTTTCCTCATCCAGAGACTCAGAAGTAATTACATCTTCCACCAAACGGTACACGCTGTCTATAATGACAGTAGCCGCCACTTCGCCTGAAGACATTACATAATCCCCAATGGAGATTTCTTCGTCCACATACAGGTCAATTATCCGCTGGTCAATACCTTCGTACCTTCCGCAGATAAACACAAGTTCATCTTTCTGACTCAAAGTCTGGGCTTTTTTTTGCGTAAAGGGCCTACCACTTGGGGTAACATAAATCACATGTTTTTTATAAGCCTCTACACTGTCAAGAGCCCGTCCTAAGGGTTCAGGCAACAGAAGTTGTCCCGCTCCCCCGCCGTAGGTTGCGTCATCACAAGTTTTGTGCTTGTCATAGGCAAAATCCCTGACATTCACCAAATCGTAGGCAATAATTCCCCGTTCCACCGCCTTTGCCATGATCGAAGTTTCAAAAAAGGCACGCGGAATTTCGGGAAACAAGGTCAGCACTGTAAATTTCATGGACTTACTCCAGAATCCAGAGGTGCATCAGCTGCATCCTTTTGTTTTCTACATCAACTTCACCAATAAACTGCTCCTTAAAGGGAACATATACTGAGCGGAGTTTTCCGCTTTTGGTAAACTTAATGTCATCGGCAATCAGAGTACAACCCTCGGACAGCGAAATCTCAACGAGATAACCTGATCCGCCTTCCGTTACGTCTGTGACTGTTCCAATTACATCTTCCGAAGAAGGTGTTTTCGGTGCGGTACTACCCGCCGTTTCCTTTTGCTCACTCTGAGCATACCATACCGAGCAGCCCTTTAGGTCCTCGATATACCACTCGCCCTTCTGCAGAGGACGCGCGTTTTTGCGTGGAACTACGATCTGCCACCTGTTGAATCTTGCAGCTTCTTCAGGGGTATTTATTCCCGCCAGTTTCATGTACAGAGTGTCGGCCGCTTCCTTAGTGTATTCCACCTTGCAAAGTTTCTTTGCCGAACCGTCTGTTAAAGTTACTTCTTCCATACGGGCAAAATGCTCATACTCGCCAGAAGTACTTTCTACTTTGAACTCGCCCGTTACACCATGGGTGCCTCGGACAATCCCTACAACAAAGTTCTCTGTCATTGATTCTCTTAGTCTAGAATGTCAAGACTATAACGCCTGCCGTCCTTGCTGGCGGAAGCGCTAAGAACAGTACGCAAAGCTTTTGCAATGCGGCCGTACTTTCCAATGACCTTACCAATATCGCCGGGAGCAACGCTCAACTGCAAAACAGGACCACGCTCACCTTCGGCTTCGGTTACAGAGACTGCATCGGGGTTATCGACCAGTGATTTTGCGATATATTCAATCAGGTCTTTTTCCATGCCTATGCTCTCCCCTCAACCTACTTGCTGAGCGATTCGCCCTTTACTGACAGACCTTTTGTATTGAAAATCTTCTTTACAATTGGTGTAGGCTGTGCACCTACGCTGAGCCAGTACTTTGCGCGGTCTTCTTTGAAAGAAATCTGCTTGTCTTCCGCTTCAATGGGATGATAGAAACCGATTTCTTCTACAGTAGCACCGTCACGGGGCTTCTGAACATCCTGAACTACAATTCTGTAGTAGGGGCGTTTCTTTGTACCAAACTTCTTAAGTCTGATTTTTACCACTTGTTTGTCCTCCATAAAGCTCTCTCACGAACGGGGTCAAGAGCTAAGATAGTGTACTGCACTAAAGCCCTAGGAATGCGACGCACCCACTAAGAGCCAAGTATACAGTATGAGCAATTATATTATCACAAGCGGGGTATATTGGTCAAGGTGGCAAAAGCTACATTCTGTGATTTTTACAGAAGCGCTGCATGAGCCTTATCTGCGCCTTAACAGTCTTTGCGGAAGGTCCACCAGTTACGCTTCGTTCCCTTACACAGTTGGCAGGAGTAATAAGGTCGTAAATGTCTTCCTCAATAAGTTTTGAACAGTCTTCCAGCTCGTCAAGAGACAGATCCTCTATGCGGCTAAGTCCTGCATCTATTGCCTTTCTTACAGCAGAGGCGGCAACTGAGTGGGCAGTTCTAAAGGGCATTCCCTTTCGCACAAGATATTCGGCTACATCAGTTGCATTGGCAAATCCGCCTTCACAACTTTGTGCCATTTTTTCCTTATTCCATGTGGCACTGGAAATCATCTGGGTAAACACCACAAGATTTGCAGAAACTGTATCAAGGGCTGCAAAGAGAGGTTCCTTGTCTTCCTGCAAGTCACGGTCGTATGCCAAAGGAAGTCCCTTTACCATTGTAAGCAGGCTGATTAAAGAACCATATACTTTTCCGGTGCGTCCCCGAATTAGTTCTGCAAAGTCGGGATTTTTTTTCTGTGGCATAATGGAGGAACCCGTTGACCATTTTTCGCTAAGTTCCACAAAGCCAAATTCTGTTGTAGACCACAGAACAATTTCTTCGCACATGCGGCTCAAGTGCTGCTGAAGCATTACACAGTCAAATGTAAACTCAATGCAGTAGTCTCTGTCCGAAACAGAATCCAAAGTATTCTGAGTAACGCCTTCAAAACCAAGTAGGTCTGCAACTCGCTCCCGGTTAAGGGGCAGCGTACTTCCCTGCAGGGCTCCACTTCCCAAGGGACTAAGAACCATACGGCTAAGGCTAGAGTCAAACAGTTCCCAGTCACGGCGGAGCATTGCACACCAGGCAAGAAGATGCTGTGCCAGAGTTCCCGGCTGAGCATGCTGCATGTGGGTGTAGCCCGTTAAAAGAGAATCTGTATGAGATGAAGCAATATCAGTCAGTACTTCTATAAGGGTGATTATCTTAGACTGAAGAACAGGAACCACACGGCGGAGGTAGAGTCGTTCATCCAGTGCAATCTGGTCATTGCGGCTTCTTCCCGTGTGAAGTTTTTTTCCGGCTTCACCAATTCTGTCTGTAAGTGTAGCCTCTATAAAGGAGTGAATGTCTTCCGCACTGTAATCTATAGAAAGAGTTCCATTCTGCAAGTCCTTCTGAATTCCCTGCAGTCCAGCAACAATTTTTTTTGCTTCTGCCAAAGGAATTATTTTCTGCTCCCCTAGCATAGTTGCGTGAGCAATGGAACCAGCTATATCGTCCAAAGCCATTCTTTCATCAACAAAAATTGAAGTTTCAAATTCTACTGCCGCTGCATCAGGTCCGTCTGCAAAGCGACCGCTCCACAGGGCCTTATGATTGTCGTTAGTGTGTGTTCCGTGGGAAGATTTTTTTGAAGCCATCAGCCGTTTTCCTTCATCCAATTCTGGATTCCTTTTTTTACATCGTCATCAATATCGTGTTCTATGCGACAGGCATTTTTTTCCGCCTGTTCCTCAGACACGCCAGTTATCTTCATTAAAAACTTGGTAAGAAGAACATGCCGCTCATAAACAGATTCGGCCCGCTTCTTTCCTCGGGCAGTAAGTTCCAGGGCACCCATTTCGTTAATGGTAATAAAGCCAGCTTCGGTAAGGATGCTCATGGCACGGCTAACGCTTGGCTTTGACACGCCCAGTTTTTTTGCAACATCTACAGAGCGCGCAAAACCTTTTTCATTCTGAAGCATTAAGACCGCCTCAAGATAGTCCTCCCCAGACTCGTGCAACTGTTTTTCATCTTTCATACAAATTTCTCCGAAACGCTCATTATCTGATTATAAATAGGCTTTCCACCGGGAACCCACAACCGTAGCAGGTGCGTGCGGTTGTGCCATCTTACAACCATCATACAAATTTCTCCGAAACGCTCATGATTTGATTGTAAATAGGTTTTCCACCGGGAACCATAGGCAGTACAAGTTCGTCAATGTCAACCTTTGCATCTATGACGGCAGGCTTACCAGACTCAAAAGCTTTCTTAAAGACCTTCTTAAATTCATCCTCATCCTTTGCACGGTATCCGTCAATGCCATAAGCGTCGGCAAGTTTTACCCAGTCAGGGCCAAAGTCCAAGGTTGTAGCACTGTAGCGTTTTCCGTAAAAGAGTTTCTGCCACAGGCGAACATTACCCAAAGTTCCGTTATTTACAACCACAATAACTACAGGAAGATTATAGTGACCAATTGTCGCAAGCTCGTTACAGTTCATGCGGAATGAACCGTCTCCTGCAATGTGAACTACTCGGGCCTTGGGAAGAGCCATCTGTATTCCGATTGCGGCGCCAGTACCGAAGCCCATTGTTCCCAGTCCACCAGATGTAACAAATGTGCGCGGTTTTTCAAAGGGATAGAACTGGGCTGTCCACATCTGATGCTCGCCTACTTCGGTGGTAACAAAAGCATCGTCTCCTGCAACGCTGTGGATTATTTCGCAAATTGATTTTGGATTTATACTATCCTTGCGTGGTTCAGAATATGAAGGAGGAACAATCTGCTTCCATTCTGCTATCTGATTCTGCCATTCAGTGCGCTTCTTTTCGGTGATAAGGGGAAGCAGTTTTGCAAGTACGGCCTTTACATCCCCCACAAGAGAACCAGCAGAGGGAATGTTTTTGTTGATTTCGGCAGGGTCAATGTCTATGTGAAGAACTTTGCTGTTCTGGGCAAATTTTGAAGCATCAGAAATTACGCGGTCAGAAAAACGGGCACCCAACGCAATTACCACATCGCTTTCGGTTATAGCCATGTTGCTTGCCTTTGTTCCGTGCATACCCACCATACCAAGGCAGAGACTATTGCTTGAAGGAAAGGCAGAACGGGCCATAAGACTTTCTGTAACGGGAATGTCGGCCTTTGTTGCAAAGTCCAAAAGTTCTTTTCCCGCATTGCTAATTATGATTCCGCCTCCAGCATAAATTACAGGACGCTCAGAACTGTTAATCAAGTCTGCGGTGGCTTTAATTTCTTCGTCAGAGGGAAGTGTCTGAGGTTCAAACTGTTTTGCAAAAGATTCAAGCTCAGCTTTTTTAAGAGGCTCAAACTCTATTTCGGCGGCAGTTACTTCCTTTGGAATATCAATCAGAACAGGACCGGGACGACCGCTTTTTGCAATGGCAAAGGCCTCACGAATTACAGGAGCCAGTTCCTCAATGGAATGAACCATAAAGTTATGCTTTGTTATGGGCATGGTGATTCCTGTAATGTCAACTTCCTGAAAACTGTCTTTTCCCAAAAGGGATGTGGGAACATTGCATGTAATTGCAACTACAGGACTTGAATCCATGTATGCAGTTGCAATGCCTGTAACAAGGTTTGTAGCACCTGGGCCACTTGTGGCAAACACAACGCCAACCTTACCTGTTGCACGGGCGTATCCGTCTGCGGCATGGGCGGCACCCTGTTCGTGAGCCGTAAGAATGTGCTTTATTCTGTCAGAATTTTTATAGAGGGCATCGTAAATGTTAAGGATCGCTCCTCCGGGATAACCAAAAATGGTGTCAACTCCCTGCTCAACAAGACATTCAATTACAATCTGAGAACCGTTAACTTTCATATAAACATCCTTTGCACTATTGTAACGGTTTAAGGCTTATTGTGCAAGGTTAGCGGAAGCGCATTAGGCCTCAAGCCAAGTCAAAATGTCAGCCATAACCTGCTTTTTACAGTAATCCTGAAACACTTCGTGACGGCAACCTTTGTATGCTTTTACTTCAACTTTCGTCATTCCGTTTTTTTCGTAAAGAGACTTTAAGCGGTGGATTGTTTTTCCGTATGCTCCAATGGGATCGTCTTCTCCGTAAACAAACAGGACAGGAAGTTCTGTAGGAATTTTCTGAATATTTTTCCTTTTGTGAATTTGAAGACAGCCACCCATCATATCTACAAAAAATGAGCGTACAAAACCATTACTACACATAGGATCAGAAAGGTAAGCCTTTACCACAGACTGGTCAGCGGCCATCCATGCAAGACGATTCTTCTTTGCAATTTCTTTTGGCAGTCGGCGGGCATTCACCTTGTCGGGAAATTTTTCAAGGACAGAAGCTTTTTTATCCCGACCAAACAGACAGTCTATGCGACCAATAAGAGTGCTTATCCAGTTAATGAATTGAGTGGGCCCCTTTGTTCCGCACAGAACACAGCCGGCAAGTTCTGTTCCGTATTTTTCTATGAATCCCTGAGACACAAATGAGCCAAATGAGTAACCAATAAGTACTACCTTGTTACCGGGAAAACTTTCAAGACAGTTTTTTATGACAAGATGCAGATCTTCAACGGCAGTATTAAATCCGTTCCTATCTGCAATTTTTCCAAAGAGTCCCTTTCTCTTTTTTACAGCATTCTGGGCTGTAATTCCATGACCGCGAAAATCGTAAGTATTAAAGACATAGCCTGCTTCAGAAAAGAAAGTGCCCAGTTCGTCGTAACGGCCTGTCCACTCCTCCATGCCAATGTGAAACTGAATTATGCCTTTTATTTCCTTACCTGCATCAGGAATCCAACGGTCTATCCACAGTTCGGTTCCGTCTGCGAGGTTTAGAAAATAGTTTTCTTTTTTCATTTACCGCACCACTCAGTTTCTGCTGTAGAAGACAGAACAAAGATACGCCGTAATAAGTCCTATGAAGATTGAAAGACCAATCAAATGGACGGGCGCGAAGTTGCTAAGTGAAAGAGCGCCAAAGGAAATAATCGTAGTAATGAAGGACAAAAGAATTGCAAAGGGTTCCAAAAGCGAATCAATGGTATTCTGAGTTCTTTTTTCGTTTTCCATCATGTAGATTATGTAATCCAGGCCAAGTCCAAAGACAAGAATGATTCCCACTATGGAGAAGAATTCCAACTTTATGTTTGCAACTGCAAAAATTGCGGCAACAGTAAGCAGAATTAAAATAGGAATGGAAATTATCTTTAGAGACTGCTTGGTCGTGTAGAAGAATCTAAGGATGATGAATATGACCACATAGGCCGAAATAAAGAGGATTAAAATCATCTTTGTAAGTTTGTCCAAATCAGCATTAGTGTCTTCGATTTTGCTTACATAGAAAATGTCGTTGCTTTCGTCGGCAAAGTTTCTGTATGCTTCTAGATCCATGGTAAGGGCAGGAACAATTACAGAATAGTAGCTACCGTCAATTTCTCCAAGCCACACATCCGAAATCAAATCAAGAATAAAGTCGGGCACTGTGTTTTCTTCAAAGGAAATAAACTCGTTTCTGTCGGCTTCAAAAAGTTCCCTAAGCATTTTTGCATCTTCGGGGTCAAAACCAATGGCGTCATACTGATCTTCCGCAAGGGCAAGAAGTTTTTCGCAGGCATCCTTTGATTTTTGCTGAGTATATCTTGAAGGCACAAAAAGTGTTGCGGCAAGATAAGATGCAGTTTGCTGGTTTTTAATACAGTGCTCTCTCATCTGCTGAGAAAGTTTTTCTTCTTTGGAAAGAACATCAGCTTCTGTGTCGCCACGGATAATAAACCATCCCGATGGATTATACTGAAGCACTTCGCCAGCCTCAATTTCATCCGCAAGTTGACGACCTTCCATTGAATACAGTTTATTCAGATCGTTTTCGATTCCTGCATTTTTAAAGAATACAGCAAACAGTATAATCGGAACAGCAAACAAAACAGAAACAACAATTCTCCCCACGATTTTTTTATTATACCATGAGGGAGTTTTTAAAAGTTTAAGAGACCTTATTACCCTCTCACTTTCTTTGGGAATTGGAATGAGGGGGAACACGCAGATTACAGTAAGGAAAGAAGACACAAGTCCAAAGATGGAGAATGTTGCCATCTGCTTTAGGAGCGTGTAGGGTGCAAAGATAAGTATTCCAAAACACAGCACAGTAGAAACAAGGGAAAGTGAAAGTCCTCTAAGTATTGTGCGACGGATTTCCTTACCAGAATGAAGTTCTGTATTGGCCTTCCAGTTTATAAAGAAGTGCAAGCTGTAGTCTATACAAGAACCTATGAGGGAAGTTCCAAACACCAAAGTGAGGATATGAATTTTTCCAAAAATCGTCAGACTGGAAAGAATGGCGGTAAGTATGGAAGTTAAAATTGTAGCCAGAGATGTAACAATGGGAATAGGATTTTTAAATACTAAAAACAAAATGACAATAACGGCAAGCATTGAAACTGCCGAAATGATGGTAATTTCGCTGGAAGCCTCTGTTGAGTTTTTGTAACTGTGATAGGGTGTTCCCTGATATATAAAACGGGTTCCGTCTTTTTCATACTGACCGCAGACTTCGTAAATTTTTACAACGCCGTTTTCCTTGCTTGCAAGTTGGGCGCCTTCTTCGCTTAAGTCTATGGAAATCATTACATACCACAAGTCGTTTAAGTGGGAAGCCAGAACTCCGTCCTTTACACTCATTGCAGTTCCTGACTGCTGTATATTCTGCAGGAAGCGATTCATTCCGAATTCGGTAAGCATAAAGGGGTCGGTTTCAAGTGTATCAAGCCCCGTAAGATTCCATCCAGAGAAAATTTGTATGAGGGCGTTTTCTGCAAAGTTTTCTTCACCACCGTTAAGGATTGCATTTGCAGTTTTTTCATCTAGCATGTTCCAGCGGTACTTGTAAAAGAAGTCAATTATGTCGCCAGTAGCAGCAAGGTCTGAATACAGCGTAAGGTTTTTAAACTTGGAGGCATACTTTGAATTCAACTCATCATACACCTTGACGGCTGTTTCCCGTGCAGAGTCAAAATCTTCATTTGCCACAAGAATGTAAACATGATTTGTTCTGTCGCCGGTAAGCATTTCATCAGCTTTTGTAATAGCCTTCTGCTCAAAAGAGGCAGGCAGCATGTTCATAAGATTTGCGTCAATACCCATGCGTTTTGGATTTGCAAAAAAAGTGACGGCAAATGCAAGAATGACAAGCAGATGAAAGGTTAAAAAAATCGCGAGGTAATGCTTGTTCTGAACTTTGTCAAGCAGAGATGAAATCTTTTTCATCCGTAAAACTCCTTGTTATTGTAAAACTCTCAAACTTACGGCTACCGATTAGCATTATTGTAAAATGGCCCGGGTAAGCATTCTGCTTCCCCACGAGTTTTCGCATTGCAAAAACTCGCAGACTTATGGCTAACGGTTAGCATTATTGTAAAATGGCTCCCTTGTCGGCTGAGCTTACCAGTTTTGCATAGCGTGCCAGATATCCCTTGGTTACTTTTGGAGCAGGGGCTTTCCATGCGGCCTTTCTTTTTGCAAGTTCTTCGTCGCTTACCTCAAGGGTAATCTTGTAGTTGTTTATGTCCAGCGTAATTTTGTCGCCTTCCTCTACAAGAGCTATTGGTCCACCGTCTGCCGCTTCTGGAGAACAGTGCCCTAAAGAAGCGCCTCTGGTAGCTCCACTAAAGCGTCCGTCCGTAATAAGGGCTACCTGCTTGTCCAATCCCTGACCTGCAAGAGCGGCTGTTACAGCAAGCATTTCGCGCATACCAGGTCCACCCTTCGGGCCTTCGTAACGAATTACAACCACATCGCCGGGATTTATCTTACGCTGCTGGACGGCTTCCATGGCCTCGCTTTCATCGTTAAACACTCTGGCGGGACCGGTGTGCTTCATAAGTTCAGGAGCACAGGCACTGCGCTTTACTACAGTTCCGTTTGGTGCAAGGTTACCAAAAAGCACTGCAATGCCACCTGTTGCACTAAAGGGATTTTCAATGGGGCGAAGGATTTCAGGATTACGGTTTTTAACACCAGCTATATTTTCTGCAATTGTTTTTCCGGTTGCAGTAATAAGATCTGTTTTGATAAGATTTTTCTTTGCAAGTTCGGCAAGAACAGCCTGCACTCCTCCTGCATCATTAAGTTCGCAAATAAAGGTATGTCCTGCTGGAGCAAGGTGACAGAGGTTTGGTGTTCGCTCAGAAATTTCATTTACTTCGTGAAGGTCAAGAGTAAGTCCCGCTTCGTGCATGATTGCAGGAACATGAAGCATGGTGTTGGAAGAGCAGCCCAATGCCATGTCTGCCGCAAGTGCATTTTTAAAGCTGTCTGCCGTCATCATTTTGCGAGCAGTAATGCCTTTGTTGTAAAGATTCATAACTGCCATTCCAGCGTGTTTTGCAAGGGCAAGCCTGGCTCCTGTAGTTGCAGGAATAGTTCCGTTACCAGGAAGACCAAGTCCCAAAACCTCGGTAAGACAGTTCATGCTGTTTGCAGTAAACATACCTGAGCAGGAACCGCATCCAGGACAGGCAACATGTTCCATTTCGCACAGTTGGGCTTCAGTAATTTTTCCAGAAGCAACAGCACCAACGCCTTCAAACATGTCGGTAAGGGAAAGGTTTTTATCTGAATAGGGGTTTCCTTCTTCGTGGCTGGGCAGGTGACCAGGCATCATTGCTCCGCCAGAAACAAATACTGTAGGCAAGTCAAGACGAGCGGCGGCCATAAGCATACCGGGAACAATTTTGTCACAGTTGGGAATCATAACCAAGGCATCAAACTGATGGGCGGTTGCAACACATTCAACACTGTCTGCAATAAGTTCGCGAGTAACTAAAGAATACTTCATTCCTTCGTGACCCATGGCAATTCCGTCACAGACACCTATAGCAGGAAATTCAATTGGTGTACCGCCAGCCATGCGGATTCCAGCCTTAACTGCATCGGCTATTTTATCCAAGTCAAAGTGTCCGGGAATAATTTCGTTCTTTGCACAGCAGACACCTACCAAGGGGCGTTCCAATTCTTCATCAGTGTAACCCATTGCATAGAACAGTGAGCGATGGGGAGCACGCGCGATTCCTTTTGTTGCATTGTCGCTTCGTTTTGACATACCTTAACCTCTTGTAAAAAAAATGATACTGCAATTTTACAGCACAAAGGCAAGTGTGTAAAGTCTAGTCCTGTTTTGCCCACTCACTGGGCTTCATGCCAGTAGCCTCACGGAAAGCCTTCATAAAGTACTTGCTGTCATGAAATCCAGACCTTTCCGCTACTTCGTACACCTTGAAGGTTCCTGCCTCAAGAAGCTGCTTTGCCTTTTCAAGACGCATACGCTTAAGGTAGTCGTTAAAGTTTAGCCCTGTCTGTTCCCTAAATTTTTCGCTAAACCAGGTGTAGTTACAGTCCACTTCATTAGAAACCGTGGCCATGGTAAGTTCTGGATCGGTAAAGTGCTCCTGCATAAAGGCAAGGGCTTTTGTTATGTAGGGGAATTCTCCGTTTTGTTTTTTAAGCAGCATCATCGTATAAATGATGTAGTCGCTTACATAGGACTTCCATTCCTTTATGGAAGAAGACTGAATTATGTTTCCGATTAGAAATTCCTTTGCATGAAGATAACTGTCTTCCTGTGCCGCAAATGCATAGCGCCTAAACAAGTTGTTCTCTATGGCATCATGAAGAAAAAGAAGAACAGAGGCTCGCTGACAGTTTGGATACGCAGAAAAGTCAAACACGGTGTCAATCAGTTTTAAAACATCAGTAACAGAAAGCAGGTCCATACGCAGAAGAAGTTTCTGGTAAATGTCATCCATATCCGCATAGTCAGGGAGTTCGCATTCTTCCTTAAACACATACACACCGTTTGTGCGAAGACCAGACTCGTCTGTAAAGTAGGAACACAACTGAGCCACATGAGCCTGATGCCTAAGTTTCTTTATGTCATCCGAAGAACTGGAAACCGAAGAAAGCCCCGTAACAAGATTTGAAAACCTTTTGTCGTTTCTTACGCTTTCCATAAGAGAGGCCGGCATAACTAGACAGATGTAATGGCTATGCTGTTCAAGAACATAAACCGTAAAGTCTTTAAACACTTCCTTAAGCACGCTCTGGCAGTTTTCACCGTAAGAAACAAGACAGCACATGCCGTCGGGAAACTGAATGCGTTCGGTTTTTCCTCCGTGCACAAGACTGGAAGACAGACTTGCCTGCTTAAGGGCTTCTGCATTGTGCCGTTCCCTTTGTGCCTGAGTCAGCGACATTACTTTTTCTACTGCAGAAAGAAGTTCGTTCTTGTCTACAGGCTTAAGGACATAGGAAAGGGCTCCGCTTGCAATTGCCGCCTTTGCATAAGAAAAGTCATCAAAGCCGCTTATGACAATGATGTAAGGAGGAGTGCTTAATGATGAAATCTGCTTCATAAGTTCCACGCCGTCCATAATGGGCATGCGGATGTCGGTAATGAGTAGGTCTGGAGAAATGCTGGCACACAGGTCAAAAGCTTCCTTACCGTTTTTTGCCTCGTGTATTTCAAGGTCCTTAAAGGCGGATTCCAGTATTTTCTTTATTCCAGCACGGATAAGTTTTTCGTCATCAGCTATTACAATCTGCATCAGGTTCTCCTTTTTTTAAGGCAAGTGGCACAGGGATTTTTACCAGCGTACCTTCATTCACTGTAGTCTCAACATGCACCACATAGGAATCTCCGTAAAACATAAAAAGGCGCTGCTGTATGTTCTTTACGCCTATGCTACCTTCCGTCTCCCGCTCGTAAGTTCTGTTTGCAAGATAGTTGCGGAGGGAAAGCAGTTTTTCTTCCGGCATGCCAAGTCCCGTATCCTTAACGCACAGCCACAGTTTTCCATTGGCTTCATCAACTTCCGTATAAAGGTGAATCGATGCATCTTTTGCAAGAGGTTCTATTCCGTGAACAAAGGCATTTTCTACAATCGGCTGTACAAGCATTTTTGGAATGCTGTGAGTCATAAGTTCTTCGGGAATGGAAACATTCAGCGTAATGGTGTAGTCGTTCCGCACATTAAGTATATGAATGTAGGACTGAATGTATTCAACTTCCTGGGCAAGAGTAACTTCATGAACCCTCCAGCGAAGGCAGTAGCGCATCATTTTTCCCAAAGTCATAATGCTTTCTGCAATTTCTTCCTGATCCGCAATAACAGCCTGCATGCGAATTGTTTCTAGCACATTGTAAAGGAAGTGGGCGTTAATCTGATTCTGCATTGCCTTAAGTTCAGTGTCTGCAATCAGCTCCTGCTCCTGCTTTATCTGCAACATCTGATTTTTAAGTTTAAGAGTCATGTCGTTAAATGCATGCTGGGCCTCACCTACTTCGCCGTGACCGTTAACGGGAATAAGAACATCAACATTTCCTCCCTGTACGGTTTTCATTCCGTTCATTATGGAATAGATTCCGTTTGTCATGCGCAGGGTAAAAAATTTAACAACAGTAAAAAAGATGAATGTGGAAAGAATGAGCACAAAGAGCGCTACTATAACCGCATAGAAAATTCCAAGAATGTTTTTCCTAAGAGAATTAACCCTGAACACAACCAAATCCATTTGAGGGACAGTTTCCCAACAGACAAGACTTCTTCCAAAAGAAAGAGGAACAGAATTTGGCTTACGGGAATTGCGTCCTCCGTTGGAATACAGTTTTTCAAAAAGCTCTCCGTCTTTTTTAGAAAGGGGAACCTGAACTTCGTCAATTTTTTCGTCCCTTATCTGGCTAAAGGAACCGTCATGAATGTTAAACACAAAAGTCTGCTGGTCTACATCGTTTCTTGTGTAGAGGAATGGAAAAAAGTCAGTCATCTTTACACAAATCTGAAGGTAGCCTACATCACGGCCGCTTCTGGAAAGTTTTCGCGTCATGCACACCGAAGGCAGCTTTAAGTTTTCTGCGTTGCCCATAAAGTCTGCACGATAGTTGTATTCCCATTCGTCAAGTAAGGAAACTTCCGCACGATTTTTGTTAAGAAAAATCGGCCATCGTTCAGGAATTGCAGAACTGTTAAAGAAAATTCTTATTGCATAAAGTTGGGTAACAGAAAGAATCTGTTCCATTGTAGTTACTTCGCTTAAAGTCGTTTCTATAATTTCATCAGGGTTCCGCTCTTCGGGGATGGTAAGAAAAAGCATGAGCCTGTCATTCTGCCTTATGACCAAATATGGGAGCTGCATACTTTCGTAAGCGTCTGAAATGTGGCGCACGTCAGAAGAAAGTGAGTCCGTTACTGACTCATAAAGTTCCTTTCTACTGTTTTTTCCTATAAAGATAACAGATAAAACAAAAAAGATGATGATGGGAATAAATGCAATGAATGAATAGACAAAAATCATTCGAGTGGAAAAACTGTTCTTCAGCCGCAAAAGAATTGCCTGGCCTCTTGCATTCTTGTTCATGCTATCATCTTACCACAGTTAGGTCAGTTCGTCAAAAAAAAACGGAAGCATGCCAGCGACAACAGGAATAGTCAGCACGCTTCCGTAAACGAGGGGTGGGTAGGAAACACAGGAGGCGGTTTCCTACATCAGTGGCATATTACAAGCCCAATTTTTTCTTATTTTCCTGCATCATTTTTGTCTGTGCAGCCTGAACCTTATCAATGCCCTTATCCTTTTTGAACTGATTGTATTCAGCAAGGATCTTGTCAAATTCGCTTTCGCTAGAGGCACGCATAAGGGCGGGAAGAACCTTACCCCACTGGCGCTGGATTTCCTGGAAAATCAGATCTTCGTCGGAACCAACAGGGAGTGTAAGTCCGTCATAAGCGGCATAAGAATGAACATAGGGACGAGTCCACAGCTGAGGCTGTTCAAGTGCCGGTGAGTATTCAACACCCCACTGAGCCTGCCAAGCCGTGTCCATAAGCATCCAGTATGTATACTGAACACCAATGTCTGTTTCCTGAGCGTTCTTGTCACTCAAGTCAAGAGCCTTAACTTCGGGAGTAAGGGTTGGGATTCCATTTACATAAGTGTAGGTCTCGCCTTCAATACCGAAGTTTGTATCCATCTGTCCTTCTTCGCTGATGAGGTATGTAAGGAACTGCATCGCACGGGCAGGGTCTTTACAGTTCTTAGAGATGAGTGTAATTGTCCAGCCAGCAATTCCTGAACCTGCAAGAACAGGATCGTCACCCTTTGAATTTTTTGGTCCCGGTACTGCAATGTAAATGCTGTTGGGATCGTTTGCATAAAGGGCCATCTGTGCAGCCTGCATGTCCCAGTTCTGATACAGAAGTGCAAAGTAACGTCCCTGAGCAGCCTTTTCTTCAATCTGACTTCTCTTGTCTACATATACATCTGTAGGGATGAGACCTTCGCTGTTTGCCTGACGAAGAGCCTTAAGCCAGCGGACATACTCTGGGTTTTCAGTAAAGCCAAGATCTTTTGAAACAAACTTTCCGTCCTGCTCTGGTGAAATTGCAAGGAAGTGAGAAAGTACGTTCTGAATCATGTCGTTACCGGTGTCGGTGAATTCATTTGTTCCAAAGGGAATAAGAGGCTGACCGTTTACCGTGGGGAACTTTGCCTTTGCAGCGCGGAGTGCAGCGAGGAATCCTTCGGGAGTAGTCATGTCGGGACTTCCAAGTGCTTCATACATATCTTTGCGAACAAGGAATGTTTCGTTGGAAGTAAGTTTTCCGGCATACTTTTCGTAGTCGTTGGCTGTGTATGATGCGTTAGGATATCCGTACACATGACCGTCAGCCTGGCGGTACCATCCGAGTTTGTTGGAGTCAGCGACTGTGTAGAAGTAGGGGTCGTACTTGTCTGCAAGTTCGTCAAGAGCGTAAACAAGATCCGAATCAATCAACATGGGAACCTGTGCCTCGTACCATCCCAGAGTAATCAGGTCAGGGAGGGCATCACCAGCAATCATGGTGTTAAGGCGTTCCGCTTCGTTACCGGCAGGAACAATGAAGTTTACATTTACACCAGTTTTTTCGGTGATGTACTTTGAAACCTTGCTGTCACCCCAGTGGCGTGCAAACCATGAGAAGTTGATGTACCAGTCAAAAGTAATGGGGTCATCAGCATTTGCCTTCCAACCTGCTTCTTTTGCAGTACCTGCCTTTGTTTTTCCAGATGCCTTGTCCTTACCGCCGCAAGAGGCAAGCCCAATCGAAGACACTGCCAACAGTGCAAGTGCCAAACCAGCTACAACAGCCTTCATTTTTTTCATATCTTCCTCCTATGAAAAATTATACTATTTTACTACAAGGACTAAAAACCTTAGCCCTTGATAGATCCTTTTATAATTTGCACTTTCGCAAAAACGAAAGCCAAAACACCTACCCTTTTATTGAACCAATCAGAACTCCCTTTACAAAATACTTCTGCAGGAAGGGATAGACGCACACAATCGGCAAAGTAGTTACAACCATTGTTGCAAGACGTACTGATGTAGAACTTACCTGCTGAGCAGCAATTCCAGCTGGCATGGCAACAACAGCACGGCTTGCGCTAGCACTTGCAACCACACGGTAAAGGAATGTCTGAATGGGCTGCAAGTTTGCATCGTTAATATACATAACGCCCATAAAATAATCGTTCCAGTGATAGACTCCGTTGAACAGGGCAATTGTCGCAACAACAGGCATTGAAAGCGGCAGAACGATTCTTATAAAAATCGTAATGTCATTTGCTCCGTCAAGTCGAGCAGATTCTTCAAGACCGGCAGGCAGTTCTCTAAAGAATGACATGATGATTATCATGTTGTAAAAGTTGAACAGGTTTGGAATTATGTAAACAAGAAAGTTGTTGTATAATCCCATGTTCTTAAGAAGAATGAAATATGGAATAAGTCCACCGCCAAAGAACATTGTTATGGTTCCAAGAAGAAGGTAAACCTTGTTTCCCATGATGTGCTTTTTTGAAAGAGCATAGGCAACCATAGCAGTAAAGAAAACGCTGGTAACTGTTCCAATAACCGTGCGTGCAATTGTTACGCCGAATGCCCTTATGATTGCAGAATCCTGAAACACAGCCTTGTAGCTTTCAAGAGTAAACTTACGGGGCAGCCAGTAAATTCCTCCACGAAGGGAATCCGCAGAATCGTTAAGTGACACAATCAGCGTGTACCATATCGGATACAGTGCAAGAAAGCAGATTACAATCATTATGGCAGTAATAATGCCGTCGCCTACAGCCCTTGAAGCCGATACCTTTACAAGTTTTTTAGTGCTCGTCATTTTCCGCCTCCTAGAACAACGATGTATCGTTTACCTTTTTTGTGATGGTGTTTGTAATGTACAGCAGAATGAAAGCCACCACAGACTTGAACAAACCGATTGCAGAAGCATAAGAATACCTCATGCCGCGCATTGCAGTCGTATATGTATAGATGTCAATTACATTACTTCGTTCAGAGTTAAGGGGATTCCACAGAACGAATATTTGGTCAAAGTTAGAGTTGAGCATCTGGCCCATTTGAAGAATCAGCATGATGATTATTGTTCCTTTGATTGACGGAAGCGTAATTGAAATAAGCTGTCTGAACCGGCTTGCACCGTCAACTTCCGCAGCCTCGTACATCTCCTGGTCAATTCCGCTTATTGCAGCAAGATAAATAATTGCAGACCATCCAAGTTCCTTCCATAAATCTGATGTAACCGCAATTCCCCAGAAGTACTTTGGATATGCAAGAAAGGAAATGCCTTCGTCTAGAATGCCAAGGTCTACCATAAGTTGATTAAGCATGCCGTTGCTATCCAGCCATGTAGTAAGGATTCCGCCCAAAACAACCCATGACAAAAAGTGTGGAAGATAGGACACAGTCTGAACAAACTTCTTGAATGTCGGATTCTTTACTTCGTTAAGCAGCAATGCAAAAATGATTGGAAGAGGAAAGCAGATGAACAGTTTTAAAAGGCTAATGCCCAGAGTGTTCATCATTATGTTCTTAAACTCGCTGTCCTTAAAGAAATTGATAAAGTGCTGGAATCCGTGAGCACCTGCCCATTCTGACTTCAAAAAATCAAAACTGAACAGAGGCATTGTAATGCGGTAATTTTTCTTGAACGCAACCAAGATACCGTACATGGGAGCGTAGTTAAAAATCAACATCCAGACAACACCAAGGAGTGCCATAATCTGGAGGTACTTCTCTTCCCGAAAACGCTGCACAAAAGTTTTTTTCTTGAGTGCTGTCGGAATTGCTCCTGTCTTTGTCATTTCCATAACCACCTTCCTTTCTAGTTTCTCAACCCTACGCTTCACAGTATATGGCACCCTCGTCCAGAAAGAAAGTCAGATAATTTTCGGAATGGTGTTCAAATTTCGGTTTTGGTCATTTTTTAATTGACGGCACAAATTTCCTGCGTTATTGTCGTAAGTACGATTAAAACCAATCTGGAGGTAACGGATGAAACAGGCAAAAGGTTCTTTTGTAACGCTTGACGGCGAACAGTTTTACAGGATAGAAAACTACGACTGCATGGATGATTTTTTCATGACGGTAACAAGTTCATGCGATGTCTGGAATTTCTGCTGGTCTCACGGAGGCCTAACAGCAGGACGCAAAAATTCTGACCATGCCATATTTCCCTATTACACGGCAGACAAGGTGAGCGACTCAAAAGGAGTTACCGGTCCTTACACTGCCATTGCGGTTACCCAAGGTTCCTCCACAACTTTATGGGAACCCTTTGCACAGCTTTTGTGCGCAGGGGCACAGTCATACATTCAGTCAGAAAACATTCACCGTTCGCTTTACAGAAATTTAAACGGAACATGCATCTGGTTTGAAGAAACAAATGACACTCTTGGACTTTCATTCAGACAGGGATGGACTTCTTCCAAAGAGTTTGGACTTGTAAGGCTCTGCTGCATAAAAAACAACTCGAACAAATCATGCTCTTTAAAAATTCTTGACGGCGCACGGAACATAATGGCAGCGGCTACCACATCAGCATTTCAAAACGACAACAGCGTTCTTCTTGATGCATACAAAAAAACTGACCTTGACTCTTCCCACAAACTTGCACTCTTTGCAGTGTCTTCAGTTGTTACCGACAAGGCAGAACCAAGCGAAGGACTTTATGCAAATATCAGCTGGTTTTCTACGGAAGACCCGGTTACGATTAATGACAGTGCAATAAAAAACTTTGCCGTAAGCGGAGGAAACTTTTCTGCAATTCAGGAACTTCCCGTACTAAAAGGAAAGCGCCCAGTATTTTTTGTAGAGCGCACGGTAAATCTTTCTGCAAGAGAAGAGTCTCGCTGGGAACAGGTGTTCGACACGGCTTTAGATGCGGCAGGAATTGTCCACCTTCAGCATAAAATAAAAAACCGTAGTAGCGTAAGAAATGAACTTCTTAAAGACATTGCACAGACCGACAGTGAAATGACAGCCCTTATTGCAGAAGCAGACGGACTTCAAAACACCAGGGAACTTATGACGGTACTGCACCATAGGGCAAATGTAATGTTCAACATCATGAGGGGCGGAGTCTGTGCGGAAGACGGAAAGGTAAATGTAAGCGACTACATTTCTTTTGTAGAAATCCGCAGCAAGGAAAAACTTGCTTCCGTAAAAGAAATTTTTAAAGCTCTTCCGAACGAACGAATTCTTGAACGGTCGACAGTAAGAGATGCCATGGAAAAAAGCGGAGACGCTCAGCTTATGAGGCTCTTTCTTGAATATGTTCCTCTTACCTTTTCGCGCAGGCACGGAGACCCAAGCCGTCCCTGGAACAGATTCAACATTCAGCTTAAAGATAATGACGGAAATCCGCTTTTAAACTACGAAGGAAACTGGCGGGACATTTTTCAAAACTGGGAAGCACTGGCATGGTCTTATCCTGCATACATCCCGTCCTTTACTGCAAAGTTTTTAAACGCAATGACGGCAGAAGGATTCAATCCCTACCGCATCACAAGAGAAGGCATAGACTGGGAAACACCAGACCCCGAAAATCCCTGGGCACAATACGGCTACTGGGGAGACCATCAGGTAATTTACCTTCAGAAATTTCTAGAACTTTACTCCATGACTGACAGCATTGGTCTGCAGAAAGCGTTAAACATTCCCCTTTACTCAAGTTCAAATGTCCCCTACAGGCTTAAATCTTACAGTGAAATTTTAAAGGATCCGCGCAACTCCATAATCTTTGACCAGACCCTTAGTACAAAACTGATAGAGGCGGCAGGCAAAAATGGAAGCGATGAAAAACTTGTTAAAGGCAAGGACGGAAGTCCGGCACTCGTTACAATGACGGCAAAACTGATTCAGGTGATAATTGCAAAAGCGGCAAACCTCGTACCCGACGGCGGAATCTGGATGAACACACAGCGCCCCGAATGGAACGATGCAAACAACGCCCTTGCAGGCTGGGGACTTTCTGTAGTCACACTCTGTTACCTGTACCGCATGCTTTCATTCCTCATCAGACTGTATGAAGGCGCACCCCAGACAGAATATGAAGTTCCCAAGGCAGAAGCGGAATGCTTTATAAAGTTGGGCAAACTGTACGAAGAAGGAAACAGCAGGGGAATCTACAGTGCAAAGGAACGCAAAAACTTTACAGATGCCGCAGGACTTTTGTTTGAAGCAGAACGGAATCAGCTGTACGAAAACGGCTACAAAGAAATTACTTTGGTTTCGCAAAAACAGATTGTCAGCATACTAAAGGCAATTCATTTTGAAGCGGAAAGAAGCATTCGTTCAAACAAAAGGGAAGACAAACTCTACCACACCTACAACACAATGATTTTATCTGAAGATGGCATGGAAATAAACCGTCTGCAGGAAATGCTGGAGGGCCAGGTTGCAGTTTTGTCAAGCGGACTTTTATCAGAAGAAGAAACTCTGGATGTGATAACCGCCCTTGAAAAAAGTCGCATGTACGAACCTCGTCAGAATTCCTTCATGCTGTATCCCAACAAGGAACTTCCGCTCTTCATAAAAAAGAATACAGTCCCCGAGGAAAAAGTTCAGCTATTAAAGCCCCTAATCCAAAGAACAAAAAACTCAGTGCTTATTCAGGATGAAGAAGGCTTCTACCACTTTGCACCAGAGTTCAAGAACGAAAGAATCATGAGGGAAAAACTTTCCATGCTTTCTGATTCTGAAAAACCTACAAAAGAAGAAACAGACCTTCTCTGCCGGCTGTATGAAGAAACTTTTAACCACAAAAGTTTTACAGGACGCTCAGGAACATTCTACGCCTACGAAGGTTTAGGAAGCATTTACTGGCACATGGTAAGCAAGCTTCTTCTTGCCGTACAGGAATACGCACTAAGGGCAAACGAAAACAAAAGTCCTCTTGCGCAAAAACTTACCGACGCCTACTACCGTATCCGTTCAGGACTGAGTTTTAACAAGACACCAGAAGTTTACGGAGCATTTCCCTGCGATCCTTACTCCCACACACCTTATCTACAGGGAGCAAAACAACCCGGCATGACAGGTCAGGTTAAGGAAGAAATTCTTACCCGTTGGGGAGAACTGGGTGCATGCATAATTGACGGTAGGGCAGCATTCATTCCCAGCATTCTTAAGGATGAAGAATTTTTTGATGACGGAAGTCTTTCGTTCACATGGTGCGGAACAAGAGTTGTCTATGCTAAAGGCAAAAAAAATCCCAGCGTAACGGTAATCTATACGGATGGAAAAGCTGAATCTCAGGAAGGCGCTTTCCTGACAAAAGAACAAAGCCAGATGCTCTTTGGAAGAAAAGGAACCATAAGCAAAATATGCGTAAACCTTGCATAGGCATAAGGAGGAAGAAAATGAATGTTCAGAAAATTGTGGAATCGTCAAAAGACAATTCTGTAAGGATGCAGGAAGTAAACGCCTCAGAAAGATTGTGTTCCTCGGGAACAAATCCTTCGTGTGCAATCATTATAGACACTTCAAAATCTTATCAGAAATTTTTGGGCTTTGGAGGAGCGCTTACAGAATCGGCAGGATATGTTCTTTCACTTCTTCCAAAAGAAAAAAAGCAGGAAGTGCTTTCTTCATATTTTGCACCAACAGAGTCAGGAGGAAACAACTACACATTTGCAAGAACGCATTTAAACTCCTGCGACTTTTCACTGGGCAACTGGGCATGTGTAGAAGAAAAAGACGAAACACTTTCTTCGTTTTCTATGGAAAAGCCCGACCTTTACCTTACTCCTCTCATGCAGGATGCGCAAAAGGCAAAAGGCTCACCACTCAGCATTTTATTAAGTCCATGGTCTCCTCCTGCATGGATGAAGGACAACGGCGAAATGAATCACGGGGGACACCTTCTTTCTCAGTACAGAGAATTGTGGGCGGCATATTTTGTACGCTACATTCAGGAACTAAAAAAACGAAATCTTGAAACGGCATTCGTCACTGTGCAAAACGAAGCGGCGGCAAATCAGCCGTGGGATTCATGTCTCTGGTCTGCCAAGGAAGAAGGCCTCTTTGCGGCAGAAAATCTTGGACCAGCACTTGAAAGGGCAAAACTTAAGGCAGGCATACTTGTTTGGGATCACAACAGAGATCTGCTTGCAGAAAGGTTTGAAGAAAGCATGTCTGTTCCCGGCGGAGACAAATACATTGCAGGAGCGGCCTATCACTGGTACTCTGGAGACCAGTACGAAAATGTAAAATCCGTAAGCAGAAAGTTTCCTGACAGGCAGCTTATTTTTACCGAAGGCTGTGTGGAAGGCGGCCCAAGAAACGGAGCATGGTTTACAGGTGAGCGCTATGCACACAACATCATCAACGATCTGAACAGCGGAGCCACAGGATGGATTGACTGGAACATTGCACTTAACATGGAAGGCGGACCAAATCATGTGGGCAACAACTGTGATGCACCCGTTCTAGTAGACACAAAGGAAGGCACACTGCATTATCAAAGTTCCTTTTATGCAATCGGTCACTTTAGCCGTTACATTCTACCTGAATCAAGACGAGTGGAATTAAGCATGACTCCCTACATGACTCCGGCAACTGTAGACGGCAGAATGGGAAACACCATGGAGGCAACAGCATTCATCCGCCCAGACAAAAAACCTGTAATCGTAATTTCAAACAGAACAGAGGCGGACATGGTGTACGATTTAAGCATTGCCGGAGCAAGTTCCGTGCGCTACAAGGCACCACCAAGAAGCATACAGACACTCTGCTTTTAAGGATTAGGGGCTGCGGTTAAAACATTTACGAAGCGGAAATTTCATGGTATAATTAAAGCCCATGAAAAACAAAGCGACAATCGTAGAAGAAACAATCACAGCCCACATTCACGAAGCAGAAACAATTTTTGTTTTTCCCACACAGACTGCGGCAACTCTTTGGGCAGACAGGGCTACCCTTATTACAGATGTAAAGGCAGTTCCTCTGGAAAGGTTTATTGCATGGGATGACTTTAAGGGAAGTTCCATAAGAAGTAGCCAGCAAAAAAAGAATTCAATCCCATCAGCCCTAAGGACAATTTTTGCAAACATGCTCATTGCCCAGAATGCAAGGGAGCCATTTCTTCGCAACATCATTGTGCCAGAATATGCAGAAAACGCATCGGGATTTTCAGACTGGATTGCAGACCTACTTCCATCTCTTGCACTTTGGAAAAAACACTTTGAAAAAAACAATTCTTCTCCAGACGATGAAGACAGGGACTTGCTTGAACTGTACGAACGCTACTCAAAGTTTCTTGAGTCGCACAATCTGTTTGATCCTGCATGGGAAACTCCCCCGTTTAAAGATGAAGGAAAAAACTACATCATCTTCTTTCCTGAAATTTTAATGGACTACATAGAGTACGCTGAAATTCTTTCTTCTTCCGATACAATAAAAATAATCAGCGTACCAGAAGAAGCAGAAAAAAGCCCGGTCTACGGTTACAGGACATCCCGTGACGAACTTAAGCAGTTGGCACTTTATCTGCGAAAAAAGCACGATGAAGAAAAAATTGAATGGCAGGAAATTGCAGTAAACGTTCCTGACCTAGACACATACGCACCCTACATAGAACGGGAACTTTCTCTTTTTGAGATTCCTTTTGTACGCAAAAACGGAAAGGCATATTCGGCAACAAGGGCAGGCTCGCTTTTTAACGTGGCACAAAACTGCGTTGCCAGAAATTTTTCTTACGAAAGCGTAAAGCGACTTCTTCTTAATACGGCAGTTCCATGGAAAAGTCCTAACCTTATTCAGGAACTAATTCAATTTGGAAAAGAAAACAACTGCATCTGCGCATACGAAAAAGACGGAAGGCCTCACGACACATGGGAAGACTCTTTTGCAAGGCCCAAAGAAAAAGGCGTAAACGAACTGGTCAGAAATTATTACAGGATGCTTAAAAAACATGTTGAAGCAATGGTTAACGCAGGAACATTCTACGACATAAGGCAAAAGTATTTTGAATTTCGCGAAACATTTTTTGACATGGAAAACTTTGAGGAATCAAGTAATCTGATTATAAGCCGATGCATTTCTGAACTTAGCACGCTCATAGATTTGGAAACCTCCTACCCAGACTGCACACTCTCCTCACCCTATTCGTTTTTTGTAAACTATCTTTCGCAAAAAATGTATGTACCCCAAACAAAAAAATCTGGCGTACAGATTCTGCCCTACAGACTTGCGGCGGCAGCACCTTTCAAATGTCACGCTGTAATAGACGCAAGCCAAAGTGGAGTTTCAATTACATATCAGCAGCTGGCATTTCTTAACGAAGAAAAGCGAAGACACCTTAACATAAAGGACGAGACCGATGTTTCCCCACTGTTTCTTAGGCTGTACGCATTAAACGCTTCTGAAAGCATTTACTTTTCCTTTGCAGAAAAAACTTTTTCTTCATACTCGCTGGAACACAGTGCCTTGGAGAAAAAAGAAGGTCTCAACCTTGAAAACAATTTTTACAGGGAAGAAAAAGAAATCCTTCTGCAAAAAGAAGGCAAGAGCAAACTTTCCGTTGCAACAGAAAAACAGAAGCAGAGCTTTGAAAACTGGCTGAGCATACAAAGCTTGCATCCGGGTTTGGAAACAGAAAGTGCCCGTAAAATTTTGAAAACTCAGGTTCAGAAAAAAATCATAAAAAACGGCAGAATAAGAATTTCTCCCACTACGCTGAACAATTTTCTTGAGTGCCCAAGAAAATGGCTTTTATCAAGTGCGCTTTATGTCAGAGAAGAAAACAACGAGGCAACCCTTATGGATGCATTTGCAACGGGAAACCTTTACCACGACATTCTGCACAAATACCTTGAAACGCTTAAAGAAAAAGACATTCCACTGCAGACACTTGCAGACTCTCTTCCGCCTGAACATGAGGAACTTCTTGTAAAGAGCGTAGACCTGGTCCTAAAGGATTTTAAAGCAAGCAGCATAGCACGGGATGCCCTTCAAGTTCAGAAAGAGTCCATAACAAAATTCATTAGGGAAGCGGTTTTAAAATTCAGTCTGGCTGTAGGCGAATGTTTTGTAGCGGAAACAGAGTGCGAGCACACACTTGAGTTCCCTCAAAAAAACTATTTCTTCTACGGAAAGATTGACTGTCTGCTTTGCGACAGAACATCAGGTCAATACACACTGATAGACTTTAAAGCAACGGAAAACGCAATTCCCAAGGGAAGATTTTTTGTAACTGAAGATGTTCCCGTTCCAAACTTTCAAATGGCCATATATCATTACATACTTGAGCACGGAACAAATCCGCGGACAGTTGAAAACTGTGCATTCTTTTCTGTAAAGGAAGGCAACCTTAGGCCAATAATAGGATGTGGTGCAAAGGGGAACAACTCTCTGGAGCAGACAGAAGAAGTTCTGCTTTCTTTTGCAGACGATTTTGCGGAACGAATTGAAAACCTTCAGTTTGAGCCTGATGAAAATCTGAACGTTTGGGAAACATGTCCTTCTTGTCCCTACATGGCGGCATGCAGAAAGACATTTACAGTTGCAGGAGAATAAGATGGGTAAAAGGGAATTTGACAGATATCAGAAAAAGGCAATAAACATTTTACAGAATGCAGTTGTAAGTGCAGGTGCTGGTTCGGGAAAAACCACAGTTCTTGCAGAAAGATTTTCTCATCTGGTAATTGAGCAGAATTTAAATGTGGAAGAAATACTCACCCTTACATTCACAAAAAAAGCAACCGTAGAAATGTACGGAAGAATTTATCAGACCTTGCACGAAAAGGCACCTGAAAAAGCTAAGAACTTTTACAAGGCAAACATAAAAACTTTAGACAGCTACTGTTCTTCCATTGCAAAGGCCGGATGCCATTACTACGGACTAAGCCCCGACTTTACCGTTGATATAGACGCAGTAACGGAAGCAATAAATTCTGAGGCGCTCCCCTTCCTGTTAAAACATTCTGACAACGAGGCTATAAGAAAAATTGCAGGCACAAAAGATTTGTCAGAAATAGCAGAATCACTTATAGCCTACCCCATACTTAACGGCAGCACCATTGCAGAACCAGCAGACTTTAACGACATGCTAAAAAAACAAAAGCAGACTGTATGCTCTGTATGGAACAGGACAGTAAGTGAAGCCACAAAATGCTTTAATGGATTTAAAGATGCAGTACAAAACTTTGACGGCAACACAAGTTCTTCCACATTCAAAAAATATCTTCCAGTACTTAATGAAGAGTTTCCAGAGTACCCAGAACTTGACGAAAACTTTGACACAGAAGCCGTTTCTGATTCAGTAAGGGCTGTTGCAGAATTTATAAACAGGCTTGCAAAATATCCCAAACCGGGAAACCTTAAGCAAGCTGATGAAATCCGCGAGTATCTAGAAGCTATAAGAAATACTGCGGACAAAATTTCCCTAACTGCAAATTTCATACTAGGCTTAAGCGATGCAAAAAAAATAATTTTACTTCTTGAGGAATTTCAAAAAATTGCAAACGACATAAAGCGCTCAAGAAAAATCATCACATATCAGGATGCAGTCTCACTTGCCACATGCATACTCCGCGACCATCCCGAAATACGAAGGCAGGAAAAGCAGAAATACAAGGCCATCATGATTGATGAATTTCAGGATAACAACATGACCCAACGCAACCTGCTCTTTATGCTTGCAGAAAATCCCGAAAGAATGGAACCTGGAATTCCAGAAGTAAAAGACCTTTGCCCTCAGAAGCTCTTTTTTGTTGGCGACGAAAAACAGAGCATCTATCTTTTTAGGGGTGCGGATGTAAGCGTGTTCAGAGCGCTGTCAAGAGACTTTAGCGAAGGCAACCTTGAGTTAAGCACAAACTATCGCTCAAAGCCAGAACTGATTGCCGCATTCAACACTGTGTTTGGAGGAATACCATATCCCACAAATGAAGCCTGCGGACAGACTCTGCCCAGCGTATTCATTACAGAAAAAGAGCAGCAAGAAAATCCCGACAGCGTTCCTTCTTACGAAGCCGTCTACCATAAAGTGCTTCTGCCTGAACAGAATAAAGACGAAGAAAAGAAAGAACCTGACTACAAGAAGCGCCGCATGCATGTCGCCCTCTACAACAAAAACTTAAGCAACGAAGGACTTCTTGACCCTGAACAAGCAGAAGTTTACTGGATAGCGCAAAAAATAAAATCCCTTATGGCTGAAGAAAATTACAAACCTGAAGATTTTGCAATTCTTTTTAAAACATACAGCATGCAGCCAAAGTGCGAAAGGATTCTGCTTTCTTGCGGACTTCCCTACAACACGGAAACCGTTGCAGGATTTTTTTCTGACGGTCCCACAAACGACATTTTTTCTTTCTTAAGACTGTGTGCTTTTCCCAACGACACTTTGGCCTATGCAAAAGTGCTAGGTTCCCCCTTTGTAAACCTTACGACAAAAGAGGCAAACGCAATACTGAGCATAAAGGCTCTGCCCTTTGAAGATTTTGAATGCGGACTGATTGACGGTGACAGTATGAACCGTTACCAGAGAGCAAAGGAACTTTACCAGAAAATAAAAAAAGAAAGCGAAACTTCTTCAATTGCAGACATGGTAACCTATTTGTGGTACGAAGCAGGCTATCGTTACGAAACCCTGTGGAACGAAAAGGTAAACATGTACGAAACCCTGTACGACAGAATTTTTGAACTTGCCCGGCTTGCAGACGAAGACAACATCAGCCTTGCAGAATTTGTTGACAGTGTGCGCACCTTTGAAGATGAAACAAAAAAATTAGAAGATATGGATATTCCTCTGGAACAAAAAAGCGGCATTCACCTTCTGACCATACATAAAAGCAAGGGTCTTGAATATCCAGTAGTATTTGTATGCGGTGCCCATAAGACTCCAAAGTCGGAATCAAGTACGACACCTGTTTACTTAAGCAGAGAATTTGGAACATGCATAAATACTCCCCAGTATGTAAGTGGCAGCACTTCAAAGGGAAACTTTTTCTTTAACATGGCAAAGGAAGAAAATGAAAAAACAAATGAAGCGGAACTAAAAAGACTTTTGTATGTAGCCCTAACTCGTGCAAAAGATCAGGTTTTTCTTACAGGCTGCTGGAGCGGGAACTTTAAGACTAGCGGAAAAATTACTTCTTTACTAGATACAATTCAGCCGGTTTTGGCAACTTACATGGCGGACGAAGAAGGAAAAGCAAGTCCCTTTACATTTGAAGAAATTCCTCAGGCCTCAATTTCTGTACTTAATTCTGGTGAAGAAACAAGGACAGACTTTTTGCAGAGAATCAAAGAAATATATGCGGATGCAAAAATTCTCTTACCAGAAGAAGTCAAGTCAAATTACATTTCGCCAAGCCACCTTTACGAGGAAGACGAAGAAAAATCAGCGGCAACAAAAGAGACGGAAGACATTCCAATGAAGGAAATAAACGCACTGGTGGAATCTTCTGGAGGAGAATTCGGGTACAACGACTTTGGAACAATTGCCCACGCCTACATGGAAGCGGCAATTACAGGTACAAGTCCAAATGTTCCTGCTGTATGTTACAACGGAATAAAAAACAGTTCCCAGAAGAAAAAAATCATAGACGAAATATGCAAGAAAATGCAGAGCCAGTTTATGCAGACAGAAATTGGAAAGGAAGCCCTTGAATCTGAATGGCACAAGGCAGAGTATTCATTTAAAAGCCGAATTGGAAGCACAATTCTAAACGGACAGATTGACCTTGTGTACAAAAATTCCAACGGAGGATACACCGTTGTTGACTACAAGACAAACCAGACCATAGAGCCAGAAATTTATCTGATGCAACTTGCATGCTACAAGGACGCCCTAAGCCAGATGACGGGAACTGCGCCAGAAAAAATTAAGTGCGTGCTTTATTACCTTAGGTTTGGAAAGTCTGTTGACATTACGGAACTGTGCGATTCAGTTGACATAAAAAATGCTGTTCAGTTTCAGATGGAGAAGCAAGACTAAATTTCTGAACCGTCGCCTACATTGGCCTGAATTTCTTCTATCTGCGAGCGGATTGCCTCAAACGCATCGACAATACGAGGATCAAAATGTGAACCTCTGCCTTTTCGAATAATGTCATAGGCTTCGTTTACAGAAAAAGCTTTTTTATAAGGACGCTCAGTTACCAGAGCGTCAAAAACATCTGCAACAGCCATTATACGGGCGCAAAGAGGTATGGCGTTTCCGCAAAGATGATTGGGGTAACCCGTTCCATCCCACCATTCGTGATGACACAGGGCAACATCTTTTGCCATCTGCATGTACTGGGGGTCAACATTTTCCTTCATGGTGCGTTCAATAAATTCTGCGCCAAAGATTGTATGCTGTTCCATAGTGCGGCGTTCTTCGGGCGTAAGGGAACCGGTCTTGTTAAGGATTGCATTGTCGATGTAGATTTTTCCAATGTCGTGGAGAGGGGCAATCTGTGCCATTCGTTCAACAAATGAAAAATCAATCTGAGAAGGAAACTGCTTTTCTATCATAAGCTCAAAGGCAATGGCCTCGCTGTAGTTTGCTGTACGGCGAAGATGTCCTTTTGAAGAAAGATCGTGCCGTTCCGCAATGGCAGAAAATCCTATAACCATCTGGTCACGCATGGCACGCATTTTGTCGGCAGTAAACTGAAGTTCCTCTGTCTTCTTAGCAACTTCCGCCTCAAGGTTTTCCTTGTAGTCATGCATGAGGGTAACATCCTCAAGCCATATGACATAGCCCTTTGGATTTTTTGAATTACCAAGGACGAGCATGCGGGGATGATAGGCGTTGCTGTTCACCATGATATACTCGTTATCCGAATCAACCTGAGTTCCCACATTAAGCATTGCATCCATAATAGGAACATTCATCTGCTCTACAACTTCAAAAAGGTGATGTCCCAAATCTTGTTCGGTAACTTGGGTAAAAATTTCAAAGGCCTTTTTGTTTATGTTCATGATGCGATATTTTTTGTCTAGAACAAAGGCAGGCGAATTTATTGCGTCAAATACGGCGGGATTTGCAAGGGCGTTTACATCGCAGAAGCGGCGCACAAAAATTAAGTAGAGGAAAATCAAGTTGGAAATGTCAAATGCAACAGGCACGATGGGAATTGATTCTACTCCGGTAATTTTTATAATCAGTTTTTCCGCAATGTAGCAGAGGGCAGGAAGCATGATAATCAGATAAAGACTGATTAAGTTTTTTACATCCATTGCAAGATTTGTCTTTATGGTGTGGACCACTACCAGAGTATAGGCGACCATGTAGCTTGCAATAAACAGAATGTAAACTGTATGTCCCCAGTTGTTCACTTTGTGAAGGTAGGGTATTCCGTGCAGAACCTCAGGATAAAAATCCTTGAAGAGCCATGAATGCATAAAGGAAAGCCATGAGTGTGGATTGGAAGCAGTAAAAGATGCAGGACTGTCAAAACTGATAATCATCAGAAGAAGGAAAACTATTATTCCTGAAAAAATTCCAAACACCCACTTGGGGACCGAAACATGCATGTAATCAAGAAGAAGAATAAAGACAAGAGAAATACTTATTGAACCGATGTACTTACACTTTGTAGCGTAAACAAGAAGTTTTAATCCTGCATCAGAATAGACTATGCCTAAATATCCGATGCATGTTATGAGAGAAAACACAGCGTAAGACATGGCAAGTTTCTGTTCGGTGGAAGACGGCTGTAAGACCGCAATAACAAGGCACAGTACCGACAGAAAGACTGAGAAATTCGTAATGAGCTGTTCTACTACCAAAACATCCATATCTAAACTTTATACTCTTGGTTTAGTTTAAATGATAACACAGGCGACATGTTTTTGCAAGAAAAAAAATGCCCGAAGACCAAGCTCCGGGCATCAGGATGATTTTGCGTAAGACTATATGCGTTCAACCACAAGCTGACCCATGCGCTTTGTGCCTACCAGTTTTCCAGCGGCCTTTACAGCATCTCTTGAACTGCCGGCAATGTCTCCAGTACGCCAGCCTTCGTCAAGAACAGCATCAACTGCATTTTCTATAACCTTTGCTTCTTTTTCCAGATTGAAGCTATAGCGCAAAAGCATTGCGGCACTAAGGATTGTTGCAAGAGGATTAGCCAGATCTTTTCCTGCAATATCAGGAGCGGAACCGTGGATGGGCTCGTAAAGTCCAGGACCACTTGAACCAAGTGAAGCACTTGCCAGCATGCCTATGCTACCTGTAATCTGGCTTGCTTCATCAGAAAGAATATCGCCGAACATGTTGCTTGTTGCAATAACATCAAACTGACGGGGATTTCTAACCAGCTGCATTGCGGCGTTGTCTATGTACAAAAAGTCAAGCTCCACATCCTTGTATTCCTCGTGAACAGTTTCTGCAACCTTGCGCCACAGACGGCTTGAGTTAAGAATGTTTGCCTTGTCAATTACGGTAAGGTGCTTCTTTCTCTTCTGGGCAAATTCAAATCCCATGCGGACTATGCGTTCAATTTCTTCCCAGGTATATTTTTCAGTATCCCATGCGCTTTTTCCGTCGGGAGCAGTTCCCCTGTCGCCAAAGTAAATGCCACTTATGAGTTCCCTAACGATTAAAATGTTAAGACCATCGCCTACGATTTCGTCTTTAAGGGGACAGGCATCTTTAAGCTGACGGAACATAACTGCAGGACGAAGGTTTGCATAAACTTTCATGCCACCGCGCAAACCCAGCAGTGCCTTTTCAGGACGGATTTCGGGAGCAACATTGTCCCACTTTGGACCGCCCACTGCACCAAGAAGAACTGCATCGCTTTTTAGACAAATGTCAAGCTGATCTTTGGGAAGAGGATTGCCCCACTTGTCAATGGCCTCTCCACCGGCAGTAACTTTTGTGTAGTTCCACTTGTGTCCGTATTTTTTTGCAACTGCATCAAGAACATTTACAGCCTCTGCAACGACATCAGGACCAATTCCGTCTCCCGGAATCAACGCTATGTTTTTTTCCATAAGAATCTCCTTTTAACGGTGTGAGTATATCACATTAAAACAACTTGTTCTACTCACCAGAAAGGGCTTTTACAGGGTCAAGTTTTGCTGCACGGGAAGCAGGACTTAATCCGAAGAAGATTCCCACAAACACGGAAAAGAAAAATGCTATGATGCAGGCGTTACCGCTTATAACAAAGGAAATTGACATGACATATTCCGCTGCGAGACTGATTAAAATTCCCAAAATGATTCCCGCAATGCCCCCCATAATCGTAATGCTGGCAGACTCCACAAGAAAGAGCTGCTTTATTACGGCAGGACTTGCACCTAGTGCCTTACGGATTCCAATTTCTTGTTTTCGTTCAGTAACTGTTACAATCATTATGTTCATAATGCCAATGCCACCAACTAAAAGTGAAATAGCAGCAATAGCGGCAAGCATTGCAGAAAGTGTGCCTGTTACGCTGGACATTTGTTCTATCATGGACTGCATGCTCATTACATTTACGGAACTGCTCGAGCCGGTAAGAGTTTCGCAGTACTCCTTTATGTCGCTTACAAGAGTAACAGCATTTTCTTTTGAAACTGCCTGCACCATTACAGAAGAAGCGGTAGGGTTGGGAGTAATTTTTTTAGAATAAAATCCTCTGGGAATGTAACAACCTGTAGAAGTTGATTCCATTCCTGAACTTTGCTCCTTAAGGACGCCAATAACTTCAAAGTTGAATGTAACATTGCTGGCAACAAGAAGCACATTTTTTCCCACAGCATCTCCGTTTGGAAAGAGAGAAGATGCTATGTCGCTTCCAAGAATTATTTTTTGCGTACCCTTTACATTGTCAGTTACAGAAAAGTATTCTCCAGAATCTAGCTGTATTCCGTACATTTCAAGGTAGCCCGTTTCTATTGCAGAACAACTTGCGCTTGCACTTGAAGCTCCGTAAGAAATTGTCGCGCTTAAGGTATTCTTGTACCAGATTTTTTTTATGTTAAGAATGTTGTCAAAAAGTTTTTCGCGGAATTCTTCGTTAAAGGTGATTGTTGTTGACTGTCCCCTTCGCGACATAAAGCCCGCACTTATGCTTACCACATCAAGACCAGTTGAACCAAGGCTGTCCTGTATCTGCTTTGTACTGCTTGAGCCAAGACTCATTATAACAATGACCGAAGCAACGCCTATGATTACGCCGAGAATTGAAAGCATGGTGCGCATTTTGTTACGCCTAAAATTCTGCAAGGAGTTGATGAAATCTTCAAACATTCTGCGCCTCCTGAATGTCATCGGACTGAATCATTCCGTCAAGAATTCTAATGCACCTTCTGGAACTTGCACCAATTTTAGGGTCATGGGTAACTATTACCACAGTTGTTCCGCTCTGATTTATTTCGTTAAAAAGCTGCATTACAGCCTTACCTGTTGCCGTATCCAATGCGCCAGTTGGCTCATCGGCAAGAATAATCTGAGGACGGGTAACGGTTGCCCTTGCTATTGCCACACGCTGTTTTTGTCCGCCTGAAAGTTCATGGGGTCTGTGGTTCATTCTGTCCTGAAGCCCTACACGCTCAAGAGCCTCCCTTGCGCGAACAGCACGCTCCTTTCTGTCAACGCCAGCATACCTTAGAGGAAGCATGACATTTTCTAGCACCGTCATGGATGAAAGCAGAAAGTACTGTTGGAAGACAAATCCTACAGTTTCGTTTCTAAGAACAGCAAGTTCTTTTTCTGACATGGATGCAGTGGGTTTACCGCAAACTTCCACTATGCCAGAAGAGGGACGGTCAAGGCAGCCTATCATGTTCATGCATGTAGACTTGCCCGAACCAGAGGGGCCCATTATGGTAACGAATTCCCCCTGCCTAATTGTAAAAGAAATTCCCCTAAGGGCATACACGGTTGTGTCCCCAATTGCATACTCCCTTTTTACATCCTGCATGCGGATTACTTCACGCGCTTCATTCAGTTCCATTAAAAGCCTCCCGGAGGTCCACCTGCTCCACCACCGGGCGCACCGCCACCCTGAGAGTTACCAGAAGGACGAGCTCCGTTACCGCCAGAAGAAGTTCTGTTTGCATTGTTGCGGTTCATGCCAGAAGCACGCACTTCGCTCTGAGCCTTAAGAACTTCTCCTCCGCTCAGTCCCGTAAGAATTTCTACATAAGTGGAATCATAATTTTGAACAGTTACCGCAATCCGCTCTCCCGTACGGGCTAGCTCAACATAGGCACCATCCTTGTCCTGAGCAACAGCATACCGTTCCACTAGCACATAGTTTTCATCGGGACTAACTTTTATTTCTCCGCTAAAAGAAAAGTTTGGAAGTATTACATCAGGATATTCGTCTATTCTAAGTTTGACTTTTACCACAGTTGCACCACGGCTAGTTACTTCTCCTATGGCAGGCCATCCTACAACATAGCCGTTTACAATTCCGTCGTAAGCAGGAAAAGTAAATTCAACAGGAAGCCCCTCCTGAAGTTTTACAACATCTGTTTCGGTAACTTCAACTTCTGCGGTAAGATAAGAAACATCTACAAGAGTTCCAATGGAATCTTTTGCCGCAAGAGAGTCTCCCACAGAAACCTTAAGATTTGCAATAACTCCGTCAAATGTGGCAATTACCTTACACTCATTTATTTTCTGCACAAGAGCCAAACGCTGGGTTTCCATAAGTTCAATTTCTTTTGCCGAACCGTTTATTTTTTTTGTCGCCATGTTGTAGTCATGCTGAGCCAGATTGTACTGCTGTGTCGTGTCGTCAAGCTGAACAAGAAGGTCTCCTTTTTTTACATAGTCACCCTGCTGAACATAAACGCCTACAACCGTACCAGAAGAAAGTGCCTGTAAAGACTGACTTTGAGCGGCAGAAACAGTTCCCGAAATTTCTATTACATTTTCGTAAGTTTCCGTGCGCACAGTATATGTGGTTGTTTCTAGAGAAGATTTTTTTGTAAGGGCCTTACGAAGAATTACAAGACCTAATCCAAGAATTACAGTCACTGTAAGAATGACTATTAAAACCTTCACCTTTTTTGACATTTTCTTTTTCATATTATTCACCGTCCCTACAGAACAAAAGTTCCGTTTCGTTGTTATAGATGATTAAATCAATATCGTTCATAAGACACTTAAGCCTGTAGTTTTCTTCGTTTACAAGAGCCGCATCATATTCAGACTTGCTTACAATTCCCTGAGCGTACCATTCCGCTGTGTCCCGAGCAAGTTCCGAATAGAGCTGGTAAGATTCTGCATTTGTCTGTCTTGACCACAAAATGTCAGAAAGCGAAGACTGCTGATTTACGACCGCTGTCTCGTAGTTTTTTTCTGCGGATTGAATGTCGTACTCTTCCTGAAGGGCATTTAATTCCGTAACCTGATTCTGCAAGTCTGTTTTCTTAAAGCCAAAAGGATTTACCGTAATGCCCATGGTAATGACAGGGCTTGCATTTTCCGCACCCACTGGAAGAGAGACACCTCCCGTTACCGAAAGGGAATTGCTCCAAGAAAACTTTGCGGATGCATCAAGGGAATTTGATTTTGTCTGGGAGTTATCAAATGTAAAGCCCGCACTTGCAGAAAGGGTAATGTCGGAACTTGCATTTCTTGAAGCCTCGTTTATGTACTGAGTCCACAATGCGCTTTCCAGTTCAGTGTAGTTTTCCTTTGCAAAAGAAAGAACATCCACCGCCTCTACCTGAGGAATTTCTGTAGGAAGAAAATTCATTGCAGTTCCTGAAGTATATTCCACTCCACACTTTGCCGCAAAGACAGAAACTTTACGCTCAAGTTCGCGGTTAGCAGTTTCTACCGAGCGCTCGTCAGAAAGAACCTTCATGTAGGCAGTCCTGTACTTTGAACTTGTGCTTGCGTACCCCTGGGCCACAATCTGCTCAAAGGAAATACGGTCTTCGCTAAGGCTTTTTTCCGCACTGATAACGGAAGAGGCCGCATTGTACAGGGACTTTAATTCGTTGTAAAACTGTTTTTCGGCGGTAAGATAACCGTTGGAAAGTTTCCGCTCAGCCTCAAGAACCTGTCGCTCTGACTTTTGCAGGGTAACGGAACGCTCCGCCACAGAACTGCTTATTATGTCCGCACTTACAGAAATGCTAGTGTCGCTTACGGAGGCATCATCATTTTTTACAGAAACCGAACTTCCTACAGAAAGACCAAGATTTGACGCCTGAGGAATTGAAGCCGTTGCCGACGGTCTAAAAGAAAAGGATGAGCCTTCGCTACCGGGACGGATTGTAATTGTGCCAGTGGAAATCTGAATGTCAAAACCGTTGTTCAGTTGGGTTATCTGCGAGTTAAGCTGCTGCTTTTCTAGAGAGGTAGAAAGCTGCTTAAGGGACAGGTCATTTTTAAGGTAGCCCTCCAATAGGACTTCGACAGAGTAGGAATCCGCAAAAAGTGGAGCCGAAGCCATGAGGAGGCACACCATGAATGCAAACGTCTTTCCGTGTTTCATCATAGTGTTAAGATACAACAGTCGCCTTAAAATAGGCTATAATTTTGGATAAAGAAACTGTTATAAATCATCTAATAACAGAATTTTTATAGGTATTTCTTTAATTCCTCAATGATGGGGCGAGCATGTTCGTCAGAAAGACCATAGTCCATTTCCTTATAGCTCCACGCAGCACGACCGATGTTGTACTTTACAAACGCAGCATTTATTGCCTTGTACCACTCAAGGGTATCCTTTACTTCTGCAAGGTTGATTACGCCGTATTCTCCGCAGTAAAGGAGGGCGTTTCTTTCTTCGGCAACCGCAACAGCCTTTGCAAAGAGAGCGTCAAAAAGCTGACCGTCCACCATGGGACCGGGAAGGGAGTTAACAAGGGGAGTTGAATGCAGTTCCAAGGCTTTTGCATTTTTCTGATAAGATTCTACAGAGACGGGAAAGTTCATTCTAAAGTGACGGGGCATTTCCCTAACCCAATAGGCTCCCTGATGGGTAAAGAGGAGCGGCTCGTAGCAGTGGAAGTTGTAAACAATTTTGTCGTCTGCAGGTGGTTCCAAGTCTTCAAGGGCGTCAATGCTGTTGTTCCAGTAACCGCCCACAAGAATGTAAACATCGGGGCAGATGGCACGGATGCGCTTTATGCATTTTCCCGCAATGGAATTCCAAACGGAAGAAAAAGATTTTTCAGTAATTTCGTTAAGAAGTTCAAAGGCAACAGTGTCGGAATACTTTCCAAAGCGACGGGCAAATTCTTCCCACAGGCGGTAGAAGCGTTCCTGAAGTTTTTCGTCAGAAAAGAATCCTGTTTCGGCTTCACCCTGATCAAAAGAAAATCCTGCCGTCTTATGAAGGTCTAAAACCATGTTAAGCTTGTAGCGTCTGCACAGATTGATTGCCTTTTCAAGACGAGCAAATCCTTCTTCGATGTAAGTGCCGTCTTTTGTCTCTACAAGATTGTAGTCAACTGGAATACGAATGTGGTCAAGTCCCCATGTGGAAAGTTCCGCAAAGTCGCTGTCAACAATAAAGGTGTCGTATCTTTTCTGAGTATGGTCGCACTGTGAAAACCATCCGCCTAAATTTATACCTTTTTCAAAACCAACAAATCTGCGCATAACAACTCCTCTTATATCAGCTTCTGATATTTCTTTTCTATGTCTTTAATCAACTTGTATTCAAATGAATCCACAAGGGCAAGCCATGACGCCTCAACAACATCGCAACTTACACCGATTGTAGTCCAACTGTCATTGCCGTCAGAGCTTTCTATAAGTACGCGGACTTTTGAAGCCGTTGCACTTTTTGAATCCAGAACGCGAACCTTGTAGTCTGTAAGCCTTATCTGCTCCACTGTTGGATAGAAGGTACTTAAGGCTGAACGAAGCGCATTGTCCAAAGCATTAACAGGACCGTTACCCTCGCCTGCTGCAACACGGATGCTTCCTTCCACATCAATCTTTAACTGGGCAAAAGAATAGAGATTTTCTTCTACCAGAGGAATTTCTCCGCTTGTCTTGTAGTAGTGAAGTTTAAAGAAGGGCTGATACTTTCCAATTGCCTTTCTTACCAAAAGTTCAAAACTTCCATCAGCACCCTCAAACTGGTATCCGTTATGTTCAAGTTCCTTAACCTTTGCAATTATTTCTGAAACCACAGGGCTTGACTTTGTAATAGAAGAATCAAACTTCTTGATTTTTTCTATTATCATGCTACGGCCTGCAACCTCGCTCATAAGGAAGACCCGTTCGTTACCAACTGCATCAGGAGAAATGTGTTCGTAGGCGACAGGATTTTTTAACACAGCATCGATGTGCATTCCAGCCTTATGAGCAAATGCATTCTGTCCAACATAGGGCATGCCCTGCTCAAGGGGAATGTTTGTTATTTCCGCAACACGGCGGCAGATGGGAGTAAGAAGTGCCATGTTTTCCTGAGGAATGCACTGTTTTCCCATTTTAAGCTGAAGGTTAGCAATGATTGTGGAAAGGTTTGCGTTACCCGTTCGTTCTCCAAAGCCAAGGAGGACACCCTGCACATGGGTGGCACCAGCTTGCACAGCAATAAGAGAATTTGCAACAGCAAGTCCCGAGTCGTTGTGGGTATGGATTCCGATTTTTACTTTTTTTCCAAAGCGCTCAAAGACAGTCTGTGTTGCTTCCCGGCATTCGTCAGGAAGAGCACCGCCCTTTGTCTCGCAAAGAATTAAAACTGACGCACCACCTTCCACGGCAGCAGAAAGAGACTTAAGGGCATAGTCGGGATTTTTCTGAAAGCCAGTAAAGAAATGTTCCGCATCGTACATTACATTCTTGCCCTCACCCTTAAGATAGGCGCAGGTATCATTTATCATCTGAAGGTTTTCTTCTAGGGTTGCATGAAGAACTTCCGTAACCTGAAAGTCCCAAGACTTGCCAAATATGACAACATCATCAGTTCCGGCCGCAATAAGACTTTGGAGGTTTGCGTCTTCCGCACAGGGAATGTCTTTTCTGCGAGTTGAACCAAAGGCAACAAGTCTTGCATTTTTTAGCTTAAGTTCCTTTGCCCTCTGAAAAAACTCCATGTCCTTAGGATTGCTTCCCGGATTTCCCGCCTCTATGTAGGTAACGCCCAGTTCGTCAAGAGCCTCTACAATGTGCAACTTATCCTGAACAGAATAGCTTATGCCCTCACCCTGAGAACCGTCCCGTAATGTTGAATCAAGTATTTCTATCTTTTCGTCCATGGGCGCTATCATATAGAAGAAATGCGTTTTTCTCAAGAGGGGGTGCCCTCCCCAAAAAGCCACCGGGTCTGACAGTTTGCTTTTTATGCGGCAATATGCTAAACTAAGGCATTATGGCAAACGAAATGTACATTACCTGTTTGGATTTGGAAGGAGTTCTAGTTCCTGAAATTTGGATTGCATTTGCAAAGGCAAGCGGCATTCCCGAACTTACACGCACCACTCGTGACGAGCCTGACTACGACAGACTTATGAAGTGGCGCCTTGGGATTCTAAAGGAACATCATCTTGGGCTTAAAGAAATTCAGGATGTAATCGAAACCATAGATCCTCTTCCCGGAGCAAGGGAATTTCTTGACAAACTGCGCGACAAGTGCCAGACAATAATCATAAGCGACACATTCACTCAGTTTGCGGCTCCCCTTATGCGAAAGTTGGGTCAGCCTACAATTTTCTGCAACACTCTTGAAGTCGCACCCGACGGAGAAATTACAGGATTTAAGATGAGGTGTGCCCAGAGCAAACTGACTACCGTAAAGGCTCTCCAGTCAATCGGATTTACAACCATTGCGAGCGGAGACAGCCATAACGATTTGGCCATGATAAAAGCAAGCAAGGCAGGATTCCTCTTCCGAAGCACTGAACAGATAAAGGCTAACAATCCCGACCTTAAGGCTTACGAAGAATACGACGACCTGCTTAATGCCATTCTGGCGGAAATAAACTAACTTTATTTTTTAAGGGAGGCTATATGCTTACAGACATTCAGATTGCCCAGAGTGCAAAACTCTTACCTATTTCAGACATAGCCTCATCAATCAACTTAAAGGATGATGATTTGGAATGCTACGGAAGCACAAAGGCAAAACTCACTTTTAAGACTTTGAACGCCCTACAGGAAAAGGCAAAAAATCCTTCCTCAAGGGGAAAGCTTATCCTTGTAACCGCCATGACTCCTACTGCGGCTGGCGAAGGAAAGTCAACTGTAACAATTGCTCTTGGCGACTCACTTAAGGCGGCTGGAAAAAAGACCGTCATTGCCTTACGAGAACCCTCACTTGGTCCCTGCTTTGGAGTAAAGGGAGGTGCATGTGGCGGAGGATACGCTCAGGTTGTTCCCATGGAAGACATAAACCTGCACTTTACAGGCGACATTCATGCAATTACTGCGGCAAACAATCTTATTGCAGCCCTTATAGACAATCACCTGCAACAGGGTAACGAACTGGGCATAGACCCTAGAACCGTAACATGGAAAAGATGCGTAGATTTAAACGACCGTGCCCTTCGCAATGTGGTAATTGGTTTGGGAAGCCGCATAGACGGAGTTCCCCGGGAAAGCCACTTCCAGATTTCCGTTGCAAGCGAAATAATGGCCATAGTCTGCCTGTCAAAATCAATCAGCGAACTTAAAGAAAAAATCAGTTCAATCACCATAGGCGAAACATATGCAAAGCGCCCCGTAAAGTTTGGCGAGCTAAAGTGTACTGGTGCAATTGCGGCACTTCTTAAGGATGCCATAAGACCAAACCTTGTACAAACTCTGGAACACACGCCAGCCTTTATTCACGGCGGACCTTTTGCAAACATTGCCCACGGATGTAATTCAATTAACGCAACTATCTGCGCCCTTGCCACTGGAGACTATGTTGTTACCGAAGCGGGATTTGCGGCAGACTTGGGAGCAGAAAAATTCTTTGACATAAAGTGCAGAAAGAACGGACTAAGCCCCAATGCGGCGGTTATTGTTGCCACAGTGCGCGCCCTTAAGATGCACGGAGGAGTTTTAAAGGCGGATCTTTCAAAGGAAAACCTTGAAGCCCTTACCAAAGGATTTGAAAACCTTAGAGTTCATATTCAGAACACCAGACAGTTTGGCATTCCCGTTACAGTTGCCGTAAACAGATTTTCTTCCGACACTGACGCAGAACTTGAAGCCGTTAAAAAACTTTGCGAAGAAGAAGGATGTTCTGCTGTTATTTGCGACGGATGGGCACTGGGTTCAAAGGGTGCAAAAGACCTTGCGCAAAAAGTGATTTCACTGTGCGAAGAAAAAAGCGCATTCACTCCACTCTACCCTGACGACATGAGCCTTGTGCAAAAAATAGAAACACTTGCAAAAAAACTCTATCGGGCTGGTTCAGTTTCTTTCGAGGCAAAGGCTGTAAAAAAACTTGCCTCCTACCAGACTGAATACGGGAAACTCCCAATCTGCATGGCAAAGACTCAGAATTCAATTACCCATGACAAATCCGTGCTTGGTGCACCAGAAGAAGGCTATACTTTCCCAATTAGGGATGTTCAACTTTTTAGCGGTGCGGGATTCATTGTTGCCTATGCAGGAGACATGGTAGACATGCCCGGCTTACCCAAAGTGCCTGCTGCACAAAACATTGATGTAGACGACAACGGAATCATTTCGGGACTTTTCTAACAGACTATTGCTTCCGCTCATTCAAACAGAGCCTTTAAATCCTCTGGCGACAGTTCCCTTACTGCACCGGGGGCAAGGCTTTCGTCTAGGGCAAGGCTTCCTATCTTTACTCTCTTAAGGTATTCCACTGTGTTTCCCAATGCAGAAAACATCCGCTTTATTTCGTGATACTTTCCTTCGTGTACGGTAATAAGGCATTCTGGCTTTGGAGAATTTAAGTCGGTCCATTGTATTGTGGCGGGAAGACAGTTCCAACCATCTTCACCATCGCAAGGAGCTATGAAGATTCCCTCTTGCAGTTTTTTCTGATAGCGAGTGCTGTCATCCTTTGAGACAGAAAAAGAAAGGCGCACGAAGTATGTCTTTGGAACATGATGCTTTGGAGAACAGAGTTTGTGGTTAAGTTCGCCGCTGCTTGTAAGAAGAAGGAGTCCTTCTGTGTCTGCGTCAAGGCGACCAACTATGCCCAAGTCTCCGTCAAGATAGGAACGAGGAAGGTCTTCTGGCAGAAGGTCAAATACGGTTTCAAAACAGCCTTCCTTTGTGGAACAGATATAGCCAGAAGGCTTATTCATCATAAGGCAGATTGTCGTCCTGATTTTTATTTTCTCTCCGTCGACCGAAATACTGTCGCAAGAAGCGTCAACCTTTGCATCAGGAGACCGTACAGTTTCACCGTTAACGCAAACCCTACCTCGGGTAATCAGAGGTCTCACAGTCTTTCTGGTTCCCACACCGTTGTTTGCAAGAACCTTATCCAATCGCTCTTTACTCATCAGCATAAGATAGCAGAAAGTCCAGCAGGAAACAAGAGCAGGCACCAAACAAACCCTTAGCATGCTTTTTACTTAAATCCGCTTGCACATTTAAGTAAAAACTACTAAAGTAACCTTATGGAAAAGACTAATAAAGTTAGGCTAGCAGACATTGCTTCCAGGCTTGGGGTAAGTACAGTTACGGTTTCCAAGGCCCTTTCCAACAAGGAGGGAGTCGGAGACGAGCTTAGAGAGCAGATAAAGCAGATTGCCGCAGAAATGGGCTATCATCAGAAGTCGTCAAAAAATCACCTAGGACTGTCAAAGGGAACAGGCAACATTGGCATTGTAATTCCCTCTCGCTTTTTTGAATCCAACACTTCCTTTTACTGGAACATGTACAATGCACTTTCAAAGGAACTTATTTCCAAGGGATTTTATGCCATACTTGAGCAGCTAGACGAAAAGGATGAATTTGATCTTTCCCTGCCCCACATAGTGCAGGACAAAAAAGTTGACGGAATCATCATGCTAGGACAAATAAGCAACGACTACGCCCACTTTTTTTCACAGAACTACTCCGACTTTATTTTTCTAGACTTTTACATTTCAGACGAAGAAACAGATTCAATTACCACAGATAATTTTTACAGCGAATACCTGATGACAAATTACCTCATTTCCCAAGGGCACAGGAACATCCGCTATGTGGGAAACTTTGGCGCCACAACTTCCATCTCGGACCGCTTTATGGGATTCATGAAGGCAATGTTGGAAAACGGACTGCATGTTTCCTTTGACGAAATCATAAACGACCGTGACAAGAAGGGACTTTTAAAAACTCCCCAACTGCCAGACAAAATGCCGACAGCTTTTGTGTGCAACTGTGACGACACTGCAGTGGCACTTATAAAGCAGCTGAACGAAAAAGGCTACCGTGTTCCCGAAGATGTTTCCGTCGTTGGATTTGATGACTATGTTGCAAAGGGTGCTTCAAAGCCGGCACTTACCACTGTTGCCGTTGACGCACAGACTACTGCAAGAGCGGCAGTTGACCTTATTCTAAAAAAAGTTTCGGGGCTTCCCTACAACAGCGGCCATTCCGTAATTGCAGGAAAACTTATCAAGCGTGATTCTGTAAAATTCATAAAGGAGCAAAGGTAAAAAAAATGAAGAAGACATTTTACGACGAGCTAAAAAAAGAACTTACGGATTCAATCCTGCCATACTGGGAAAAGCACGCAAAAGACAAGTCCACCGGAGGATTTTACGGAAGCATTGACAACTCCAACAAATGCAATCCAAGGGAATACAGAAGCATCGTCATGGTAAGCCGCTTTTTGTGGACATACAGTGCAGCCGCAAGACTTTTAAGGGACGCCTCTTATCTTGACATGGCAGACTACGCCTACCGCTACATGATGTCAGCATTTTACGATTCCTACTACGGAGGAATGTACTGGTCGGTAAAGGCAGACGGGAAGCCTCTTGTAACAAGAAAGCAGATTTACGGAAACGCATTTGCACTTTACGCCCTCTCTGAATACGGAGCGGCGCTTAAAGAAATAAAAAAAGAAATCACTCCTGCAAAAATTGTAATGGAACATTCTCTAAGCATTTTTAATCTTCTGGAAGAACATGCAAAGGACAGACAGTACGGTGGCTACTGGGAGGCAAGGGCTCAGGACTGGAGAGAGACAAAGGAAACAAAACTTAGCGAAAAGGACATAGACTGCGACAAGTCCATGAACACAAATCTTCATGTCATGGAAGCCTACACAAACTTTTTGCGAAACCTTCCCGTTGTCTTTCCAGAAAAAACAAAAGAGCGCAAACTTGTAGCCGACTCACTTGAACAGCTCATCACAATACACACGGAAAAAATCCTAAGCAAAAAAGACTTTCACCTGAACCTGTATTTTACAAAAAACTGGAAGCTCATGGGCAAGGACGAAATTTCTTACGGACACGACATTGAGGCAAGCTGGCTTTTGTGGGAAGCGGCAACGGAACTTGGCAAAAAAGGACTTCAAAAAATTCTAAAGCCGACTGTAATAAAAATTGCAGAAGTTTCCCTTAACGAAGGATTTGATGGAACTAGCGGTGGATTTGAAAACTTCATGCTTAACGGAAAAAGAGACACGACACGCATTTGGTGGAATCAGGCGGAAGCCCTAAACGGATTTTACAATGCATGGGAACTTACTGGACGGGATGATTTTGCAGAAGCCACGGAAAAAGTCTGGACATGGATTTTAACCAAGCAGAAGGACAGGGAACGAGGCGAATGGTTTAACGCCGTAGACAAAGAAGGCAGACCTGTAAAGAAAGAAGCAAAGGGCGGCAATTGGAAGACAAGCTACCACAACGGAAGATGTTGCATGGAACTTATGAAGCGCATGTAAAGAGCTTTATCTTTTCCTGCTTTCCACGGATTGAAGGCTGATCAACAAGAGTAAAAACTTCCCCTGCAGAACCCATACGGCGCACTGACTCTTCCGACACAAGCAGGTCAGTGTGGTAAGTCTTGCAAAGGCTTTCAATTCTGCTAGCAGTGTTTACGGTATCACCTATTACGGTATACTCCATTCTGTTCTGGGCGCCAATGTTTCCCGCAAGCACTACACCAGAATGAATTCCTATGCCAAAAGAAATGGAAGGTCGTCCTGTTTGGGCAAAATGTTCGTTAAGCAGAACCAACGCTTTTCTCATGTCCCTAGCCGCACAAAAGGCATCGTAAGCGTGATTGGCAGATTCTACAGGAGCGCCAAAAATCGCCATTACAGCATCCCCAATATATTTGTTTACAATTCCGTGATTGTCAGTAATGCACTTTGAAAGAGAAGTAAAGTATTCATTTAAAAGTGAAACCACGGACTCAGCCTGCATGCGTTCGCTCATTGCAGTAAAACTTCTTATGTCGCAAAAGAGGACTGTTACCTCGCGCTCTTCTCCGCCAAGAGAAACATTCCCCTTCATCAGATAATCCCTAACGGCAGGGTCTACAATTTTTCCAAAGGTACTCCGCATAAATTCTTTTTCTGCAAGAGACGAAGCCATGTCGTTAAAGCTGTCTGCCAAAACTCCAATCTCGTCATTTGAAACAATGTTTACTCGGGAATCGTAGTCGCCTTTCTGAATGTTCTGGGCCTCACGGGTAAGTGCCTTAAGAGGATAGACGATAAGCCTAAGAAGCGAAATTACAATCAGCAGCGAAACAAGAACAAAGACTATGCTCATTGCAACAAGTCCCCTATGCACAGGAATTCCATTTTCGTTCTGAATGTTTATCGTACCAGACAGAAGGTAGAAGACAGGGAGCACTGTCATTACAATAAAGCAGAGAGAAAAGAGCATTGCAAACTGAGCACGGTGACTTCCCTGAATTTGTGAAAGATGTCCATCAGGAAAAAGCCTAGGTAAAGTATAGCGGCGGTTTACAAGGTCAATCAGAAGATAGGAAGTTGTAAAAACCGTAATCGTTGAAAAAAACATGTAGATAAGACTTGTAAGAATAATTGACCCCACTTCGATTCCGTAGATGCGCCTTACAAAAAGAAGGGCAATCAGCTCGAACAGAAAATTTAATCCCCATCCGATTGCAGTTGCAAGGGAATAAAAAAGAGGAATGGTAAGGATTGTTTTGGCAGCCTTTTCTTCCCTGCGGAGATTTTTGTACGAATAGATAACGCACAGTGCAGTTGGAACAATGTAGCTTAGGGAGGTAATAAACTGAAGCTGGGGATTGCCAGAAAGGAATTGGAGCCACACTTCCATGGAACGGCTGTTGTAAACGGGAGAAGGAATGACAACCTGAATTAGATTGGCAAGTATGTTTGCTGCTATTACGATTCCGCCATAAAACCAGCTTACTCTAACAAGAACCTTTCTGTTGTAATTCATTCTGTGATTATAGCACGCTTATTTTTTTGCGTAAACGGCAAGACTAGGGAAAAGGAACACTTTCCCCTTAATCAGATTTACTTAAATTTACTTAATTTTCTAAAAAGTATTGACAAATTTATTACCTTATGTAATTATATTTTTACTTAAACTTACTTAACAAGAGAGGTTGTTATGAGTAAAATTATTAACGGAACAGACATTCCAAACATGCCTTGGCAAGACAGGCCAGCAGGATGGACGCTTCCTGTATGGCGTTACAGCGAAAATCCCGTCATAAACAGAAACCCTTTTCCGGGAATGGGACGAATCTTTAACAGTGCGGTAGTTCCATTCAATGGAGGATTTATAGGAGTCTTTAGGGGCGAAACTCATCAGGCTCACCCATACCTTTACCTTGGACGCTCAAAGGACGGATTCCACTGGGAATACGAAACAGAAAAAATCCACATGAAGGACGAAGAAGGAAAAGACTGGGATCCCTTTTACGCATACGACCCACGCTGTATAAAAATAGACGACACTTACTACATCATCTGGTGCACGGACTTTAACGGCGCCGCACTGGGACTTGCAAAGACAAAAGACTTTAAAACATTTGTCAGACTGGAAAATCCCCTTTTACCCTTTACCCGTAACGGAGTGCTCTTTCCTAGAAAAATCGGCGGAAAATATGTGCTCCTCAGCCGACCTTCAGATTCAGGACACACTCCCTTTGGCGACATAATGCTAAGCAAAAGTCCCGACTTAAAATACTGGGGTGAACACCGATGTGTCATGCAAAAAGGCGGACAGGGCTGGTGGCAGGGATTAAAAATCGGACCAGGTCCCGTACCCATAGAAACTGATGAAGGATGGCTCCTATTCTACCATGGAGTTTGCCTTACATGCTCAGGCTATGTCTATTCATTCAGCGCCGCACTTCTAGACCTAGAAAATCCCAGCAAGGTTCTTTACCGTTCGGGAAGCTATATGCTTACACCAGAAGAACCTTACGAAACCACAGGCTTTGTTCCAAATGTAACATTCCCTGTAGCTGCACTAGCCGACCAGTCCAGCGGAAGAATAGCAATCTACTACGGAGCCGCAGACACAGTAGTAGCTCTAGCATTCTGCAAGGTTGACGAAGTGATTCAGTTCATAAAGGACAACAACGAACTTATTGGCTGCGATGCCGATGAGGGAAAATTCTAGTTCTGGTAAAGCGTCGCCTGCACACGGAGAGCCGCATCTTTAACAGGTGCGGCTTTTTTTTTGTGTTGACAAATGAAAATTGTACACCTATAATCAAATCATAATGTCGTCAGAATCAATAACAAACTATGCAGATTTTACCAACCGCTTAAAACTGCTTTTTTCAAAAAATCCGAAGAACATAATAAGAACTCTAGAAAATATTTTTTCAATGAGGGAAATAGGAAACAAAACTCATGGTGATCTTGCAGAAATAGGAATTTCGGAATTCATAAATCAATTCATGTACGACTACAAAAGCGAACATGTAGGAAAAGATTTATACAGGGCAAAGGAACATGAAGAAGACATTCTTGTTACAAACGAACTTGACAAAAACATACAGATTCCCATCAGCTTAAAAGCCTACGGTGCCGGTTATCTGCAACTTTCAACAGACAAGGATGCCGTTCTGTTTCCTTTCTTAAAGAATCAGTTTAAAAAATCAAACAAAATTACCGACAAAAATACAATATCACAAATTCTAAACTCTCCAGAAATAATTCAATGCTTCACACTAAATGTAATGCCCCTGATTTATGACGAAAAACAAAAGCAATGCAACATAATGATTTTCGATGTTGAAAAGGCAAAAAGTTCCATTGATGAAATTGCATTTATTGATGCCGGCGAAACCTATGACCCAACGACAGAAACAATTATACAAAGGAGTGGCCACAAGCATCCAATCATCTTGTTTCTGTCTGAAAGAAAATATGTATTTGAAGTGCGTTACGGAAACGCTTCTGCAAATGCACTGCAGAGGGGTGCATGGACGCATACAGAAAACGCCTCCGAATACTTCAACTCCCTTACGGGCGGTTGGATTTCGTACAGGACAAACGAAGTTCTGGTAAAAATGCTTGGTCTTGCCCTTATTGCATCAGAAAAATCTCACGAAGAGGCTTGCATCTTGTTTCAAAAAGAAATTGACACATTCAAGGAAAATCCCAATGCGTGACTTGTTTGGCCATGCAGAACTTCCCACAACGGAAGGAATAAAATACACAGGCTCTAAGCTAAAACTCCTCCCATACATAAAGGGTATTGTGGACGAACTTCCAGAAGTGCATTCTGTACTGTCCGGTTTTAGCGGAACTACAAGAGTATCGCAAATGTTTGCACAGTTGGGTTATGACACGGCAAGCAATGACATATCAGTATGGTCAAAAACTTTTGCAAACTGCTACCTTATGTCTAAAAAAAAAGATTCCTACTACCAGCAGATAATCGACCATCTTAACTCATTGAAAGGCTATGAAGGGTGGTTTTCTCAAAACTACGGAGGCAGGGAATCCGAAGAAAAAAAACCTTTTCAATTAAAGAACACAAAGAAACTTGACGCAATTCGCGATGAAATAGACAAACTGGATTTAAACACGGTTGATAAAGATGTTATTCTTACAAGCCTTATTCTTGCGCTTGATAAAGTTGACAGTACATTGGGGCATTACAGTTCATATCTTGCAAAATGGTCTCCCCGTTCCTACAATGACCTACATCTTGAACTTCCACACAGATTTCCCATCACAACAAAAAACAAAGTCATTAAAGGTGATGTATTTGATGCCATACACTGCACCTACGACTTCGTATACTACGACCCGCCTTATGGTTCAAACAATGAAAAAATGCCACCCAGCAGGGTTCGTTATGCAGCATATTACCACATTTGGACAACAGTAATCCTAAATGACAGACCTGAACTTTTTGGAAAGGTAAAACGAAGATGTGACTCTAGGGACACTCAGTCAGCCTCGATTTTTGAAGAATTCAGGAAGGATGAAAGCGGACACTTCATTGCTATGCAGAGCATTAAAAAACTGATAGAGCAGACAAAAGCGCACTACATTCTCCTTTCCTACAGCTCTGGAGGAAGGGCAACCAAGCAGGAACTGATTGACATTATAAACGAAAACGGAACATTAAAATCAATGTACGAAATCGATTATAAAAAAAATGTCATGGCAGGAATATACTAAGTCCAGAAATTGGACAATAAATTTTCAAAATAACGAATTTGCAGTAT